>Ga0070697_100003781_pt1 | contig 11621 bp, 8 predicted proteins | sample KBSK1501metaG_FD_65475 | JGI IMG/M metagenome (GOLD analysis project Ga0070697, IMG submission 65475) | Corn, switchgrass and miscanthus rhizosphere microbial communities from Kellogg Biological Station, Michigan, USA - KBS K1-50-1 metaG | ecosystem: Host-associated > Plants > Roots >... | reverse complement strand
GGTCCATGAAGCTCATGTGGGGGCTTCTCGCCGCGATGACTGAATTTGCCAGGCTTACCCCAACTCGGAATCCAGTGAATACGGATTAGACGCCTGATTTGGATGCCGTTGGCGTGGTACGCGTGGTCTTGGTCAGATTTCAGATCCAGTCGAGGTCGGATTAGCAACCTGGCTGTGCATTCGCTCTCCGTTTTTATGAACCGGGAAATTGTAATTCTAAACCAAACTCAAAAATTCGCAAGCGCCAAGGTAGTCAAATCGTGTTAACGAAAGCCAGTCAAATCCATTTGTTTGCTGTGAAACATCTATACTTGTGAAGGAGGGTCGATGGTATAACTTTTTAACGATTTTTCGATTACGCTCCAGATTTCGTCGTGTCCGCGTTTTGTCTTTGTCGAGTAAATGAGCAATTCCATTTCCAACAGTTGCCTCGCGCGATCCAGATTCCTGTGTAATTCATTATTTGACAGCTTGTCGGATTTGGTGGCGACGATCAAATGTGGCTTACGATGGTGTCTTAGCCAATCATGAAGCTGCAAATCCTGGTGCGTGGGTTCGTGGCGCGAATCGACAAGTTGAATAGATAGCACAAGCTGGTCGCGTTTAGCAAGGTACTCAGTTGCGGCTTCGCCCCATGTCTTCTTTAAATGTTTCGCCGCTCGCGCGTAACCAAAACCCGGCAGATCGACAAACCGAAATTCATTATTGATGAGAAAAAAGTTGAGCGCCCGCGTCCGTCCCGGGGTTCCGGAGGTCCGCGCCAGGCCGCGGACACCCAACAACGAATTGATCAGGCTCGACTTACCGACATTCGACCGGCCGAGAAAAGCGATTTCAGGCTTATCTTCGCGCGGCCAATCGGCTTCTTTGAACCCGCTTTTGACGAATTCGGCACTCTTGATCCTCATTTATCCAAAGTGGCCGAAATCGATCGCGTCAATCGCTTTTTAGCTCTGAGCAGTGGCGGCTTTCGCCTTGGCGGCGCGCTCGGCCACCATGCCCTGGATCAGCTTAATGCGTTCCCGAATGCCGGCCAGCGTTTCCTTGTTGTTCGGAATGCGGCGAATGAGCGCCTCGTAATGCTTGAGCATCTCCGGCTGGTTCCATTGTTGGCGCAGTTCATCGAGGATCGGTTCGATCTTTGCAAAGATGAAAATGTGCTCTCCGTTGGCATCATTGAACAGCTGCTCGTCGATCGCCCCATTGTTCACTAAGGAAGCCGCCATGTCCCAGTACGATATGACCATGCGGAGATATCCGCTTTGCGGACCCATGATCGCTTCCATATAGTCAGCGGCGGTCGTTGGATTAAAAGAAAAGAACCAGTTACGCGCTTCGCGCATGACCGGTTCGCGGCGCAGGTCGTAAAGTTTCAGAATCAGATCTGCATCTTCATGCTTACCCATGTGGTTTTTTGCTCCTGTTGTTATGGAATGGTTGTATCAAACGATGTCGTGCGCGGGTTTCGAGCATGCTTCGCCCGAAAACGACTCTCGCACTAAATTCAGTTAAGAACTTGAAAATTGTTATTGCGGCGTCTGCAAGCCGGCCGGCGGCTCAGTCGTCCACAGCGGTGGCGCCTCAGCAACCACGACTTCCGGAACTGCCTTCTGGTCTTCCAGTGCGAGCGCAATCACTTCATCAATCGTTTCGACGAACTTGATGTTCATCGCGTCGCGCACTTCTTCCGGCACTTCCGGCAAATCTTTTTCGTTATCCTTCGGCAAAATGATCGTGTCGATACCGAACCGATGCGCAGCCAGCAGTTTTTCCTTGACCCCGCCGATCGGCAGTACACGTCCGCGCAGCGTAATCTCGCCGGTCATCGCTACGTTTTTACGAACCGGCACGCGCATCAGCGCCGACGCCATCGAAGTGGCCATTGTAATTCCGGCAGAAGGTCCGTCCTTCGGGATCGCGCCCTCCGGAATGTGAATATGCAAATCACGTTTGCGAATGAAATCCAGGCTCATGCCTAGTCTCTCAGCGCGGGCCTTGATGCATGTCAGCGCGGCCTGCGCCGATTCCTGCATTACATCGCCGAGTTTACCTGTTAAAGTCACGGCGCCACGTCCCTTTACCAGAGTTGCTTCGATCTGAAGCACTTCGCCGCCGACTTCGGTCCATGCCAGGCCAGTCGCGAGTCCGATTTCGCTTTCGGCAGCCACGCCCTGTTGGCGGAACTTGATTGGTCCAAGCATTTCGCGTACGCGATCAGCGCCAATCTCATCCTTGAAGTCCTCACTGACGCTTTCACCCACAAACTTCCGCGCGATTTTGCGGCAGCAAGAGCCGATCTCGCGCTCCAGATTGCGCACACCCGCTTCGCGTGTGTAGTGCCGAATGATTTCCAAAATGCCTTCGTCGGTGAATTCAAACTGTTCGGCGTGCAGACCGTTAGCTTCGGCTTGCTTTGGTACCAGATGGCGGCGCGCTATCTGCAACTTCTCGCGTTCGGTATAACCGGACAAACGCAGAACCTCCAGGCGATCCTGCAGCGCTGGTGGAATTGTGTGCAGCACGTTGCCCGTGGCGATGAAGAAGACTTTCGACAGATCGTATTCGACGTCCAGATAATGATCCTGGAACATATGATTCTGTTCCGGATCGAGGACTTCCAGCAGAGCTGCGCTCGGATCGCCACGAAAATCTGTCCCCAGCTTATCCACTTCATCGAGCAGCAGAACTGGATTAATGGTGCCCGCCTTCTTCATCATCTGAATGATCTGGCCGGGAAGAGCACCGATGTACGTGCGACGATGACCGCGAATTTCAGCTTCATCACGCACACCACCCAATGATAAACGCACAAATTTTCTTCCGGTTGCTCTGGCGATTGATTTTCCCAAGCTGGTCTTGCCGACGCCTGGCGGTCCGACGAAGCAGAGGATTGATCCTTTCGGATTCTTTACCAGTTGACGAACGGCGAGATACTCAAGGATTCGCTCTTTGATCTTCTCGAGGCTGTAGTGATCTTCATTGAGAACTTCTTCCGCCTTCGAGAGATCCCTAATCTCTTTTGACTTCTGTTTCCAGGGAACACTAACCAGCCAATCGATATACGTTCGTGAGACCGTACCTTCAGCAGACATCGGCGGCATTGCTTCCAGACGGTGCAGCTCCTGCAAGGCCTTTTCTTTGGCCTCGTCGGTCATGCCGGCTTCTTCAATTTTTTTCTTCAGCTCGTCGAGTTCCGCGCGTTCGTCTTTGCGGCCCAGCTCTTTGTGAATCGCCTTGATTTGCTCGTTGAGATAATACTCTTTCTGCGCCTTCTCCATCTGTCGCTTGACGCGGGTTTGAATCGTGCGATCGAGCTGACGCTTTTCGAGCTCAATCTCCAGAATCTCGATCAAGCGAGCCAGCCGCGCCTGTGTCGAGAACAGTTCCAGGAGACCCTGTTTATCTTCGACTGAGATTCGCAATTGAGAAGCGAGCGCGTCAGCCATGTGCGATGAATCGGCATTGCGCATCGCGGTTTGTAAAGCGTCGGGCTGAACATCGGGAGCGAGTCTTAAATGCTGTTCGATCAATTGAGCGATCTTTTGAACCAGCGCATCGGTGCGCACGCCTTCTTCATTGACTGCGGCCGCGCGCCGGACAAGGGCTGTGAAAGCGCCGTTATTGTTTTCGACCCGAATCGTGGTTGCGCGTTCGCGACCCTCGACGACAACCTTGATTTGACCGTTCTCCTGCTTTTGCGATTGCAGGATGCGCGCAATTGTGCCCACTCGATAGATTTGCTCAGGCGCGGGTTCGTCGACCGTAGCATCGTGCTGCGTCGCCAGAAAAATCGTGCGGTCGGATTCGAGCGCCATCTCCAGGGCGCGCACTGAACCCGGACGGCCGATTTTGAATGCGACTTTGGTGAAAGGGAAAATCACCACATCGCGGATCGGTACCATTGGGCAACGAACTATGTCGGCAGGGGTACGGTCTGAATATTCTTGCATGATTAATTACTGCGGCTCGGTATGAAGCTCCCAGGGCAACTTTGTCGGTTTTACCGATAAAACGACGAATAGGCGGCTTCTCTTAGATTAGCAATTCGCCGTCGGCTGTGAATAAGGGCGAGCCGCCTTTGTCGCCTCGCCCTCGCTCCCGACTGCGCTGATTGTAAACTATTTGGCGAGAACGTGCTACTGCACATTATCGGGGAGTCGCGTCATTTTCTTGATAATTACTCGATCAAAGGCTGAAATGCCCGGATGTTTTGGGAATCAACTCTTCAACTCATCTCTCAGATTCAGATTTCGAGCCAGACGGTGCAGATAGTTGGGGTGGAGGCCGAGCAATTTCGCAGCAGCCGTATAGCTTCCGTTTGCTTTTTTCATTGCGTCAATGATGATTTGCTTCTTCGTGCTACTTACCACTTCGTGATAACCGGACGCGGTGACCGCCTCAGGCGCGCTCGCTTCCAGTATCGCCTCCGGCAGATCCTCCGGCAGGATCTGATCCGTCATCCCCAGGACAACGGCGCGTTCGATCGCGTTTTCCAGTTCTCGGACATTGCCTGGCCAGTCATATCGCAGGAGAAGCTCTTTTGCGGCTGCTGAGATTCCCACAACTTTGCGATTGCACTTGTCTGCATATTTTGCCACAAAGTAATTGGCCAGCATGGAAACGTCTTCGGCGCGCTCGCGCAGCGCGGGCATCTTCAGTTCAACTACATTAAGCCGGAAATAAAGATCGTGGCGGAACGTTCCATCGGAAATTGCCGCATCCAGATCTCTGTTCGTAGCAGCGAGCACGCGAATATCAACCTTGATCGAGCGCGTGCCGCCAACGCGCTCGAATTCGCGTTCCTGAAGCACGCGCAAAAGTTTGGTTTGCAGAGCAGGAGAAAGTTCCGCGATTTCGTCCAGGAATATGGTTCCTCCATCGGCGATTTCCAGGCGGCCTTTTCGCTGCTGAAGCGCGCCGGTGAACGCCCCCTTTTCATGACCGAACAATTCGCTTTCAAGGAGTGATTCCGCCAGCGCTGCACAGTTCACGGCTATGAATGGTTTGTTGGCGCGTTTGCTGTTTCCATGAATTGCGCGGGCCGCCAGTTCCTTGCCCGTGCCGCTTTCACCGGAGATCAGGACGGTTGATTCTGTCGGAGCAACTTTCGACACGAGCTGATAAACCCGCTGCATCAAAGGACTCTCGCCGACCATGTTGTGCTCGAGGTTGGCGTCGGCAAGCAGACGCCGGTTCTCGCTTTCAAGAGCCTCGATGTGCCGGGCGTTTTGAATTGCGACGGCGGCGATTGCAGCGATGGCAGTAACCAGGTGCAAGTGATCTTCATCGAAATGAACATCCGGCAGGTCTGTATCCAGGTAAATGACACCCAGCGTTTGTCCGGGCATGAGGAGCGGCACGCACAAAAGCGATCGAGACTGTGCGGCAATCAAACTGTCCGTGTGAAGGGTCTCATTTTTGTCGGTATCGCCAATTAAGAACGCGGCGTTGTCTTTCAGCACGCGCCGCACGATTGTGCTGCTTACAGTTATTTTTTGGTTTGGTCCGTAAACTCGATCCAGGCCAAAGATGGATGTGAATTCAGGCTCGGCGCCGCTCTGTTCGCCAGTGAGAAGAATTACGCCGCGTCGAGCGGGAACAACTTCAAAAATTACATCGAGCAATCGCTGCTGTAATTCCTTCACCCCGCGTATGGCAGTAATCGTCGTGCCGACTTTGAGCAGCGCGCTGAGATCCCGGGCCATCGAACCCATGGCCTCGCTGTAGGTCATGCTTACGGTTGCGCCGCTAAAAAGCTCGCTGTCGTCCAAACGGATTTCGCTGGTGTGCGCCGGCTCGTCCGTATCTTCAAAAAGAAAGAAGAACTGTGATTCGCCAATCTTTACGCGGTCGCCGTGCTGAAGCTCGCGACGTTTCACAGGGATGCCGTTAACGAATGTGCCATTGCGGCTGCCCAGGTCGGCGATGATGAATTTATCTCCTTCTCTTTCAATCACTGCGTGCCGGCGCGAAACTGAAGCGTTCGCGATTTTCAGAGTCGCTCCGGCCTCTCTGCCAATCAACACAGGTCCCTGGGTCATCGAGATGACTGTGTCTTCCAACCTGCCCGTAATGGCGGCGATTCGCGGTTTCATCGGCCCTGGAAACAAACTTGAGGGTAACAGTGGCCCAAGTTTACGCGCCTGTTTGCGGCGCCGCAAGAATTTTTGCAAGTCGATTTTGCCCAGCCGCCTCTATCTGAATAGATAAGCGCTCTATCTGATTGGATAGATCAATCACCGACCGGCGCTCTTACCAAAATTAATAGTTGAAAGATTGCCGCGCGAGACAAGTCCTTCGCTTGTCGGCTTAACAGCTTTGCCTGTGGCATCCCCTTTCGTGGACAACTTTGTGGCACGTGAATAGCACCTACGGCAAACGCAAAGTCGAAGGCACGATGCTCTAAGGGGCAAGAGGAGGGAAAGAGATGGTAAAACAAATTGTTAAGGGGCTGACGCTGCTGATGTCGATCGTCGGGTTGGCACTCATGTCCGCGGTTGCTGCGAATGGTCAAACGGGCGGAGTCATCGCGCAGGTCCCATTTGATTTCACTGTTGCGAATAAGGATTTTCGCGCCGGTGAAACTCACGTTCGAAAGATCAACAATGGGGGGAACGCACTATTAATCGGAAGCGCTGACGCAAAGACTCAGCTAGTTACCCTGACAAACGGAACTGGCCCGGCGAATGGTCAAGAGTTGAATGCGAGGCTTGTGTTCCATCGTTACGGCAACAAGTATTTTCTCTCGCAGGTTTGGATGGCAGGGGAAATGTCCGGCCGTGAATTGGAGAAGAGCAAGCAGGAACGCGCGATCGCCCGTGAACTGCGAACGATTGCATCGAACCGTGCCTCAAACAAGGCGCTCTACGAAATTGTGGAAGTAGTCGCAATGGTACGTTGAAGAACTGCGACCCCGATGGGAGCGAGAAGACTTGTGATTCTCGTCCCGAAGCAGGCAACGGCAACCCGTTCCACCCGGGTTGCCGTTGTCGTTTCGTCATGTGATCGGATTTCAGGCGGCAGCGTCATCAACGCCGGCCAACCCTTCGCCCGGAATGGCGCGCCGGCGCTCAACCATCTCGCTGGTAATTACGAATTCCTTGACGCGCTTTTGCGAAGGCAGCGAATACATCGCATCCAGCAACAACTCTTCCAGAATCATCATTAAACCGCGCGCGCCGACTTTCCGCTCGAGTGCCTGCCGCGCTACGTAACGCAATGAATCATCTGTAAAGCGGAGCTTGACGCTGTCGAAGTCGAATTTCTTTTGATACTGCTTGATCAGAGCGTTCTTTGGCTCGGTGAGAATCTTGATGAGCGCGGCTTCGTCGAGTTCATGCAGGATGCCGACCACCGGCAAGCGACCGACGAATTCCGGAATCAACCCAAAGCGAATCAAATCCTCAGGCTGCACGTGGGCCAGCGCCTCCGCCTGACGTTGGGAACCTGTCTTGACCTCGGCATGGAACCCGAGCGACTTATTGCGCAGTCGTCGTTCGATAACTTTTTCCAATCCTACAAACGCCCCCCCGCAGATGAACAAAATGTTCGTCGTATCGACAGGAAAGAATTCCTGATGCGGATGTTTGCGACCGCCTTGTGGAGGAACGTTCGCGACCGTGCCTTCCAGGATTTTTAGCAGGGCCTGTTGCACGCCTTCGCCCGACACGTCGCGGGTGATCGAGGGGTTTTCATCTTTCCGGCAAATCTTATCGATCTCGTCGATATAGATGATGCCTTGTTGGGCGCGCTCGACATCGCCGTTCGCCGCCTGCAAAAGTTTGAGAATGATGTTCTCAACGTCTTCGCCCACATAACCGGCTTCGGTTAGCGTGGTCGCATCGACGATTGTGAAGGGCACGCTCAGCATGCGCGCCAGCGTTTGCGCGAGCAGTGTCTTACCAGTCCCCGTTGGACCAATCAGCAGGATATTTGATTTTTGAATCTCAATATCGTTGCGGCGGCGCGCCAACTCAATGCGTTTGTAGTGTTGATACACAGCGACAGCCAGCCGCTTCTTCGTCTCGTCCTGACCGATAACATATTCATCGAGGAAGTCCTTGATCTCGCCGGGCTTTGGCAGGGGCGGACGCGAGGCTACTGATTCAGCCTGCTGGTCGTCGGTGATGATCTCGTTGCAGATATCTATGCACTCATTGCAAATATAGACGGTGGGGCCCGCAATGAGTTTCTTAACTTCGTTCTGCGACTTACCGCAGAAGGAACAACGGAGTGTGTCGTCAGTTCTTCTTACCATAGTCTGGGGAACTCCATCCTTTTTGAGACTGGTCGGGTTATTTAAGGTTTGAGGCCGAGACGAGCGTGTCGTTTATTTCATTGCTCGCCAGAAGTTGATTAAAACGACGGACACATTCATTGCAGATGAACGAACTTTTATTACGACGTCCTTTGGCGGCGTGAGGAGAGCCGGCCACGATGTCAGTTACCTCGCCGCGAGACTTGCCGCAGAACGAGCAACGGACTCCAAGAGCTTTCATTTTGGCGATCATATCCGATTTTGTCGTGCAACTTGTTAAGTTGCAATTTTCAAAGCACGCAAGTTAACAACTTGCGTTACTGGGCGCAACTCGTTGAGCCAATTTTTCAAAGGGCCGCAAGTCAGCAACTTGCGCTACTCGCGGTGCGCAATCACCTCGTCTATTAAACCATATTCTTTGGCCCCGGAGGCAGATAAATATCGATCGCGCTCGACGTCACGCTCGATGGTTTCCATATCCTGACCCGTATGCTTCGCAAGAATCTGCGAGGTGAGCTCACGGATACGGATAAGTTCTTCAGCATGAATGCGCACGTCGGTGGCCTGGCCCTGCATGCCGCCCGAGGGCTGGTGGATGAGAATCCGAGAATTCGGCAGAGCGAATCGTTTGCCTTTTGCTCCGGCCGTAAGTAGCAGCGCGCCCATTGACGCGCACATGCCGACGCATATCGTCGTGACATCGGGACGGATGAACTGCATCGTGTCGTAAATCGCTAAGCCGGCCGTGACGGATCCGCCGGGCGAATTGATGTAGAGGTTAATGTCTTTTTCAGGATCCTCGGCTTCGAGGAAAAGCAATTGCGCGACGATCAAATTCGCAATTTGATCGTCAATCGGTGTTCCCAAAAAAATGATGTTGTCTTTCAGCAGCCGCGAGTAGATGTCAAACGCGCGCTCGCCACGCGACGTTTGCTCGACGACCATTGGAATGAGTGCCATAGCAAATCAGGAGGCAGTAAGCAGTAGGCAGTAGGCAGAAGAAAAAGCGCTCGTGCTGTTTATTCTGACTTCTGACTTCTGACTTCTGACTCCTGTTTTTCTTCCTCCCACTTGGCTTCAGTTACGTTCGCATGCGCGACTAAAAAGTCGAGCGCTTTGCGATTGCGCAACCTGCCAGCGATGCTACGTTCGCCCCCCTGCTTTGTCAAGATGGCTCGCACTTGATCCGGTGCCTGTCGCGAAGCATTGGCGATCGCATTAATTTCGTCGGTTACCTCCTGATCGCTCACTTCTATTTTCTCTTCGTCTGAGATGCGCTCGAGTAACAAGGAACTGCGGAGATCGAAACCCGCTTGATCCTTGAGAGAGTCGCGCGCTTTGTCCCAATCGAGTTTTGGATTGCGTGGATCGATGCCCTGGCCAATCATGTCGCGGACGACTGATTCGAGATGATGTTCAGTTTGATGATTAACCAGACGCGCAGGCAAGTCGAATTGATGAGCATGGACGAGTGCGCGCATCAGATCGGCTTTAACTTTGGCGTCTGCTTCGTTCTTCGCTTGCAGATCGAGATCGGAACGAACCTTCGTCCGCAATTGCTCGAGCGATTCGATCTCGTCATCCAGGCTTTGCGCCCATTCGTCATCCAGTTCCGGCAATTCCTTGATTCGGACAGCGTTGACCCTAACAGTATATTCGATGTGTTTGCCCGCCAGACCTTTCGACGTGAAGTCCGCTGGATAATTCACGGTGAAAGTCTTCTCGTCATCGGGCAGCGCACCGGTTAAGTTGTCAGTGATATCCTGAACTACGCCTTCTCCGCCGAGAATGACATCGACATCATGAACGTCAATCGGCTCAGCGCCGGGGTCGTCGAGGAATTTGCCCTGAAAATCAGCCGTAACAGTATCGCCGGACTGCGCGCCGCGATCTTCGACAGGTTGAAGCGCTGCCGAAGTTTCACGAAGCTGTTCGATTACGCGATCCACGTCTTCGTTTTTGACAGGGCGCGTCCGACGCGTGACTTGGACTCCCTTGTAGTTCCCGAGTTTGATTTCGGGCAGCACCTCGATCTTGACGTGAAATGACATAGATTTATCACCCAGTGGTTCCAGACCCTGGGCGGAATCTAAATCAAGTTCCGGCTCTCCGAGTGGCTCCAGATTGTGATCTGCGATTGCGGTCTGCACAGCGTCCGGTACCAGCTCGCGCAAAACCTCCGATCGAATTTGATCTTTGAAACGCGTGCGCACGACACCGCGGGGGGCATGGCCTGGTCGAAACCCGGGCACGTTGGCGACCCTGGCATAGCGATCGCTAATTCGATCGTAAGCCGCCTTTACCGCTTTCGCTTCGATCTCAATATCGATCTGCTTCTGTGTCGATGAAATTTCTTTAACCTGGCTCTTCATGGCAACAAAAAGTTCAGAGTTCAACCTTCAGGTTGCGCCGCAAACATCAGCCAAGCTAAAGCTTGATGAACTCTGAACTGAAGTTTTCCTGCTTACTGCGTTCTGCTTACTGCCGTGGTGCGAAAGGGGGGACTCGAACCCCCACACCTTTCGGTACCAGATCCTAAGTCTGGCGCGTCTGCCAATTCCGCCACTTTCGCAAACCAACAAAAACGAAATTGAGAATAGCATAGGGAACCAGTGAGCGCATCTGAAGTTCTCTCGCAGCGCCAACTTCAGTTGGGTTTCTTTGCGACCAGCCTTACGAGCAAGTATAGCGGATAACTGGCCGCCAGAATTCCGAGGGCCCATAAGCTGTTTTTCTTATCGGCGATCACGGCGCCGATCAGAAAAGCAATCGAGCCCAACAAGACGATCAATGTCGTCCATGGATAGCCCCAAACGCGATACGGACGAGGAAGATCGGGCTCACGCAACCGCAGCACGATCACAGAGATGTAGCCCATCATATAGTTCGCGACAAAAAAGAAGGCCAGTGCCGCCAGCACCGTGTTGAAGGTTCCGCTGACAATAAAAAGTGCCGCGCCCACAGTGCTGATTAGAAGGGTGATCGTTGGCGTACCTCCTTTGTTCACTCTGGCAGCCCGATGCGCGAACAATTCGTCACAACTCATCGCATAGAGAATTCGTGGTGCCGTCAAGGTGTAGGCATTAATCGTGCTTAGCAGCGAGAGAATCGCCAGCACTCGAATTGTTGTGTCTCCATAAGGCCCGAAGATTGCACGCGCAACTGCACCCGCAGCCAAAGGTTCGCCGGCGAGTTGCGACATCGGCAGTACGTGCACGTAAGCAAGATTCACAACGACATAAATCGCAATTATCAGAAGCACTCCGCCAAGCATCGAACGAAAGACGTCTCGTTTTGGATCACGCACTTCTTCGCCGAAATAAATCACGCCATACCAACCGTCGTAGGTGTAGAGCACGCCCTG
>Ga0070697_100003779_pt1 | contig 11622 bp, 10 predicted proteins | sample KBSK1501metaG_FD_65475 | JGI IMG/M metagenome (GOLD analysis project Ga0070697, IMG submission 65475) | Corn, switchgrass and miscanthus rhizosphere microbial communities from Kellogg Biological Station, Michigan, USA - KBS K1-50-1 metaG | ecosystem: Host-associated > Plants > Roots >... | reverse complement strand
CGACGATCAGCACGACCGTGAGGAAGGCGGCAACGGCGGCGAGGCGGCGGATCACTGCGACAGCGCTCCTCAAAAGCGAAGGGGGAGACCGCCGCTTTTAGCCTGCTGGCCCTCGTCGGGGCAACGCTAGTCTTTTGTGTATCTGCGTTGAGTCCGCTGCCCTCGTCGGGGCAACGCTAGTCTTTTGTGTATCTGCGTTGAGTCCGCTGGCCCTCGTCGGGGCAACGCTAGACTTTTGTGTATCTGCGTTGAGTCCGCTGCCCCTCGTCGAGGCCACGCAAGACTCTTGGGTATCAAAGACTCGGCTGGGGGACACCATTGCATGGTGTCCCCGGATCGGTCGGCGCTTACGCGCCTCCCTTTTCCGTGCCGTCGTACTTGAAGTTCACCTTGGCGGGCTTGCCGGCCTCCACGGTCACTTCCTGCGTCTTGGTGCCGTACTTCTCGTGCCAGCTCTCGATCGTGTACTTGCCGGGGGCCACGTTGTCGATCTTGTACGTCCCGTCCTTGGCGATCGCCTGCAGGCCGCTCTTGGACACGCCGGTGTATCCGCGCATCCAGGGGTGCACGTCGCACTTCCACTTGATGACGCCCTCTTCCTTGGTCACGTATTCGATGGGCGGCACCTTGTCGTTCGGCATGCCCTTGTTGAAGAGCGTGCTCGAGCCCAGGTACGTGTGGACGTTGTGCAGGATCGGGTCGCCGTTCTTGGCGATGATCTTCTGGCCGACCACCGCGGTGCTCATGCGGGGCTCGTACATGCAATCCTTCTGGTCGACCTCCGCCGGCTCGGCCGGCGGCTTCGCGGTCTCCTTCGCGCCCTTGGTGATGTGCACCCAGACGTTCTCGAGCTTGCCGCCCTTCACGCTGACGGTGGGATCGGTCATCGGCTTCTTCGCGCAGTACGGATCCGCCTCGCGGTGCAGCTTGCCCGGCGTGGGGGGCTTGCCGGAGAACTCGATCGAGCCTTCGATGGTCTCGGCCATCGCGGTTGCGGGCAGGATCAGTGCAGCGGCGACGGCCAGCACTCTCGAACGGGTCATCTCATCTCCTCTTTGCGTGGATGTTCGCGCTGCGACTAGCAAACGCCTCCCCCACGGTCAAGACTTCGACGCTCCAGCCGGTCCAATTCTTCAGATCACCCGCGGCGCGGCGTGATCGAGGCCGTCTTGGTGGGCTTGGCGTTGTTCAGCTCCAGGTGCATCAGGTAGTCGCGCAAGGCCTCGATCTGCTGCCGGGCATCGCCGTTGAAGAGCTTGCTGGGCGAGGTGGGGTGCGCCTCGTCGCTGAAGTCCCAGAAGCTCGGCATCCGCGTGCCGTCGAGCAGGGCCTGCGGGTTCTTCAGCCAGGGGACGATCCAGTCGGGACGGAGTCGCTCCTTCGCGAGCAGCAAGTTGGGCGCCGCGCTCCCCGGATCCTGTCCCGGCCGAAGCTGGCCGACCACGTGGCAGTTGATGCACTGCAGTTCCTTGAAGAGCTGGTCGGCCTCCTTCGCCCGCGCTCCCGTCAGCGGCTGCACCTCGGCGGTCAGGTAGGGGAAGCTCTTGTTCGACGCCGAGGCGAAGGAGTGGACGAGGTCGGTCGCGTCCGCGTCGGGGAAATGGAACGTCGGCATCCGCACCGAGAGCCAGGGCCGCAGCGTCGTCGGCCCCTTGAGGAACGCGAAGAGCCACTCCGGCTGCACCTTCGCTCCCTCGCCGGTCAGCACCGGAGGCGCGAAGGTGGTGGTCTCGTCGTTGTAGAGATCGCGGATCTTTCCGCCCCGGTTCTCCACCACGTGGCAGTTGCGGCACCCGTTCCAGAACACCAGCCGCTCGCCCTTGAAGATCGCCGCCTGGGCCGGGCTCGTGCCGCTTCGATACTCCGCGGGAGGGTTCTCCCCGGTCTGTCCCTTGAGGAACGTCAAGAGGGCCAGCGCCTCGTCGTCGCTGAAGTCGAACTGCGGCATGCGCGTCTCCACGCGCTCGTAAGCGAAGACGCGGGGGACGTGCAGCTTCTCCCAGACCCAGTTGTCGTAGGTCTGGCGGTGCTTGGGGGCCTCGGTGAAGTAGCGCACGTCGCCGAAGTCGAGCAGCTCCACTCCCTTGCGCCCGTGCTCGGTCAGCTCGGTGCCGATCTTCTGCGCGTTCTCGAAGCCCTTGATGTTGTGGCATCCGAAGCAGCCGTACTTGGCGATCAGCTCCTTGCCCTCGGTCGCCAGCTTCTGCTGCTCCTTCGCGCCGTACCTGGGAGCGGGATAGGCGCGGTCGCTCTTCAGCGTCGAGAGATACGCGGTGACGTTGGCGGCCTCCGCGTCGCTGAGGCGGAGATCGGGCATCTTCGTCTCCGGCCACATCGCCTTGGGGTTCTTGACCCAGGAGTAGATCCACTCCGGCCGGGCCTTGTCGGCGACGTTCCAGAGGTTGGGCGCGTAGTCCCGATCGTCGCTGCCCTCGCTCCGCCGGGCCGCCGAATCCTTCTCGGTCACGTGGCACGCCCTGCACCCGACGGCGTCGAACGTCTCCTTGCCCTTCGCCGCGTCGCCCTTGGGCGCCGACTGCGCCAGGAGCGGCGCCTTCTCGCTGTTCACCCACAGGTAGGCGACGATGGCGGAGACTTCCTGATCGCGCAGCTTCTGCTGCTGCGCCTTCACTTCCTCGGGCTTCTGCGACTCCGGATGGGGAACGGAGTCGGCGTCCACCGCGCCGGGCCAGAAGTTCGGCATCCGGGTCGCTGGCCTCCAGCCCTTCGGGTACTCGATCCAGGTGTGCAGCCAACCCGGAGTGGTCTTGCTGGCGATGTTCGTCAGCGTGGGACCGCGCTTGGCCAGGTCGTTGTAGCCCTCGATGGGATGGCATCCCCAGCAGCCGACGTCGGTGAAGAGCTTCTTGCCCCGCGAGAGCAGCGGCGCGTGCGAGAGCGTCAGCTCCTGGGCATGGCACTTGTCGCACTTGGCCTGCATGAACGCGCCGGGGAACTTCTCCCCCATCACCTCCACTTCCTCGGTGAGCGGGTCGTTCCAGTAATGGTCGTCCTCGCCGTGGCGGAAGGCGCGGTGCAGCACGCCCTTGGTCTGCGCGCCTTCGCCGCCGTGGCAGGTCGTGCACCCGTAGGTGTCCGGGTTGTGCGTCTTGACCAGGAGCTCCCAGCGGTGGGGATGCGTCCGGAACACCGGCTTGACGTCGAAGGGATCGGTCTTGGCCGCTTCCTCGAAGACCGCCAGCGTCTCCTTGTCGGTGCAGACCTGTTCGACGCGGTCCTCGAGAGGGGTGTACTCCTCCTTCGCCGCGTCGAGCGCCGGATTGCGCGCCACGCCCTTCCACTCGCGCTTGTGCTCGGCCAGCACGGCGCCCTTCTTGTCCTTCAGCACCGTCTTCGTCTTCGCCAGCCAGCGCGCGCTCTGCCCGCAGTACGCCGCCCCCATCTCCATCCACTTCTCCCAGGCGGCGCGGGGCCGGCACTCGGTGGCCTGCGCGGGATCCATCGGGGACGGCTCGGGCGGCGGCTGGAACCCGCCGAAGGGGACGATGTCCGGCGGCCGGGGAACCTCCTCGCAGAGCGCCTCGCGGAGCTTCTGGTATCCCTCGATCACTTCGGGATCGAGGGCGAACTGCGTCTTCATGTCCGCCGGCGACAGGTTCGCCTTCTTCGCCTCCAGCACTTCCCAGGGGGCCGAGAAGCCGCCCTTGTTGATCCCGGCGTGGCAGTTCTGGCAGCGGTCCACGGTGGGTCCGCCCCAGGAGTTGCGCAGGTTCTCGATCCAGTACTGCTCCATCTGCGGGAGCTTGCCGATCCCGCTGTACGCCTCCAGCCGCTTGTCGATCTCGCGGATGGGCTTCTCGGTGGCCTCGATCTTCGCCTGCGCCGCGTCGCGCCGCTTCACGAAGGCGAGCCGCCGATCGGTGGCCGCCTTGTGGGCCGCGATCGCCTCGTTGTAGATGCGGGTCTTCTCGTCGATCTTGCGCTGCCAGTCGTCGAACTTCTTCTGCAGGTGCTGCTCTTCCTTCTCCTGCCCCTCGTGGCGCGCTTCGCGGAGCCGGTAGTAGACCGCGTCCTGGTCGGACTTGTCGAAGCCCAGGTACAGCTTCGCCTCGTCCTCCTTCACCTTGGCCGCTTCCTCCGCCTTGAGCGCGGCCTCGTACTCCCGGCGCTGCTCGGGATTGCCGCTGATCGCCTCCTCCGCCGCCTTCAGATCGGCGCGCGCTTTCTCCAGCTCCTGCCTGCTCTCCGGCGACTCGAGCCGCTTGCGCTCCCGCTCCTTGTCCGCCTTGAGGTGCGACTCCTCCAGCTTGAAGAACTCCCGCTGGTAGTCCTTCCAGGGCCTGCGCGTGACCACCTCGTCGAAGACCGCCCAGGCGGTGGAGAGCGCGAGCAGCACGGCGAGGCCGACGAAGGGCCACTTCAGGCTCTGCAGCTCGAGGGGTCGTTTCGCCATCACTACACCTCAGCCACGCACGAAGTGAGGCGGATCAGTTGGAGGTTCGAAGGGGGAGCGGTTCGTCAAATGTTCAGGATATTCGGGATGACGAGGATGTATTTGATGTTGAGGGTCAGGCGCAGGACCATCTTCACCAGGACGCCGGCCATGATCATGAAGAGCGTGGCGACGATCCCGTAGCGCATCATCCCCAGCTGGCGCAGGATGGGCGTGTCCTTCTTCCATTGCCAGACGGCGCCGGGGACGCCCACCAGCCATCCCAGGACACAGACGGCGCCGAAGGTCATCGCGCCCATCTCGCTGCGGATGCCGAGCTTGTAGGGCAGGTCGATGTTGGTCAGCGGCACGACCTTGTGCGGGTCCCAGTAGTCCCAGGGCATGAAGAGGTTCCAGCCGGGGCCGCGGAAGAAGACGCCGATGGTGATCATCCCCACCCACATCCCGAGGAAGCCGACCAGGAAGGTGGCGATGGCGAACTTGCGCTCGCTCCAGGTGTAGTAGCCGTTGCCCTTCGGATTGATGTCCACGTAGGGGATCACCATCAGCCCGACGATGATCAGCGTGGGCAGGAGCACGCCGGCGATCCAGGGATCGAAGTAGACCAGCATCTCCTGGAGCCCGAGGAAGTACCAGGGCGCCTTGGAGGGGTTGGGCGTCTTGGTGGGGTTCGCCGGCTCCTCCATCGGCGCGTCCACCGTGATGCTCCAGACCATGAGGACGAGCATCAGCACGCAGCCGGCGATGAACTCCGCGCGCACCAGATACGGCCAGGTATGCACCTTGTCCGGCAGGTCGGCGGCCGGAAGCGCGGCGCGGGCGCGTCCCGACTGGACCTTCACTTCCTCCTGATCGTGAATCACTGCCGGATTGATGTTCTCAGCCATGATGGGACGCTCTTCGATCCGGCGCCTCCGGCGCCTCCACCAGGATGGAGCTCGCTCCCCCCTGGACCCCCCAACAGCGAAGACGCGCCCTCATCTACAGCGGCCCCGAGATGCCGCCATCCTTACGGATGCGCCAGAAGTGCAGGATCATCAGGATCGAGGCGATGATGGGGATGAAGATGCAGTGCAGGACGTAGAAGCGGAGCAAGGTCGGCGACCCCACCACCGTTCCCGCCGTCAAGAGAGCGCGCGCGTCATAGCGGGGCGTCATCCCCAGCTGCTGACCGAAGGGGCCTTCGTTGCCGAGCAGCGGAGTGGCGCGGGCCATGTTGGTGCCCACCGTCACCGCCCAGATGGCCAGCTGGTCCCAGGGCAGCAGGTACCCGGTGAACGAGAGCAGGAGCGTGAGCGTCAAGAGATTCACGCCCACCACCCAGTTGAACTCGCGGGGCGGCTTGTAGCTCCCGGTCATGAAGACCCGGAACATGTGCAGCCAGATGAAGATGACCATGCCATGCGCCGCCCAGCGGTGCATGTTGCGCATGATCATTCCGAAGGGGACGTCGAAGTCGAGGTACTTGACGTCCCAGTACGCGTACTCGCCGGTGGGCCGGTAATAGAACATCAGCACCACGCCGGTGACGACGGTGCAGAGGTAGAGGAGGAAGGTGAGCCCGCCCGCGCACCAGGTGTGGCGGTAGCGGATGCCGTGCCGGCGCATCTTCGAAGGGTGCAGGTGCAGCCAGACGTTGGCGCTGACTTGAAGAACGCGGTTGCGCGGCGTGTCCGCGTAACCGTGGCGGAAGATCGATCGCCACACGTAGTTGTTGGTCAACATCTCGCCGAGCGACGCCCGGCGCTTCTCGGTCTCGGGCACGGTCAGGCTCCGGTGTACTTCACGAACGCGTTGGGATCGTCCCACTGGCCCAGCTCGTACCGGTAGCGGAACGCCTTGTCGACGACGAGCTGGCCGTCGTCGGCGAGGGTGATCTTCACCCGCTCGAGCGGGCGCGGCGTGGGGCCCTCGAAGTTGATGCCGTCCTTGGTGTACCCCGAGCCGTGGCAGGGGCACTTGAACTTGTTCTCCGGTCCGAGCCAGCGCGGCGTGCAGCCGAGATGGGTGCAGATGCCGAGGAGCGCGTAGAGCGTGTTCTGCGTGCGCACCACCCAGACGCGCTGCGACTTCATCCACTTCTCGGAGACCTCGCCCACCGTGTATTCGGTCGGGAAGCCGGCCTTGAAGCTGGTGGGCGGCTCGAAGAGGACGCGAGGGAAGAGCAGCCGCAGGATGGCGCCGCCCGCCGCGGCGAAGCAGGTGAGGATGGCGCCCCAGCCGGCGAGGGAGAGGAGATCGCGACGCGACCAGATGAAATTTCCGCTCTCTGCTTCGGGGATGCCTGGATTTCCGCCGGGCATTCAGCTCCTCTGTACAAGCCGCTGAGAAGAGAGACACTTCCTGACACGAGGATCGCGACGGGTCAAGCAGCGCGCGCGGTCGTGCGGCAGGTTGCCGCACGTTGACCACCCCGCTGTCGCTCAGGTAGTTCTGCGCCCATGGGCAGGCTCCTGAACTTCTGGGCGATCGTGTCGGTGCCCGACAACATCCCCATCGTCTTCATGCTGCTGCTCGTGGGGTACTTCACCTATCTGAGCTTCAGCGAAGCGCGGAAGAACGACCGCCTCATCCGCGAAGGACGCAAGGAGCAGATCCTCCGCCGCATGCAGGAGTGATCTCGCGGCTTCACGCCTGGCCGCGGCCGCTTCCCCTCTGCACCGACATGCTGCGCGCGGGACCCACCCTCCCCGCCGCGCCGCCAGACGCTCATAGGCCGCACCACTGCACCCCCGCGAGTGTCATTGACGCGCCGTGCGAGCGCTTGCCAGCATCCGCGCCAAGACCCAGTGAGGGTGCAAAAATGCTGACTAACTTGATCCGGTCCTTGGTGGTCGCTTCCGCGGTGGCGCTCTTCGCGCCGTCCGCCGCGTTTGCTCTGCCGCGGCTGAGAACGCCGGTGCCCCCCGGCAGCCCGACCTCGGGCACAATCTACGCGTGCGTCAATCGCGAGGGCGAGGTCCGGATCATCAATCCCAACTTCGGCGGCAGGTGCCGGAGCAGCGAGTCGCCGATTTCCTGGAACCAGGTGGGTGCTCCCGGTCCGCAGGGCGCCGACGGCGCTCCGGGCCCGGCCGGCCCGATGGGTCCGATGGGCCCGGCTGGCGCCGACGGCGCTGTAGGTGCGCAGGGTTCGGCCGGTCCCCAGGGTAGCCCTGGCCCGATGGGTCCGATGGGCCCGATGGGCCAGTCCGGCGCCACCGGCGCGACGGGTCCGATGGGTCCGACGGGTGCTGCTGGCCCGGCGGGTCCGGTGGGTCCGGCCGGCGCCACGGGTGCAATGGGTCCTCAGGGTCCGGCGGGCGCTGCTGGTCCCGTTGGTCCTGCAGGTTCGGTTGGTCCCGCCGGTCCGGCTGGCCCGATGGGCATGGAAGGCCCGACTGGCCCAATCGGACATGACGGTCCTCCTGGCGCCCCTGGCGCGACGGGTCCCGCTGGTCCTGCGGGTCCTGCTGGCCCTGCCGGTCCGACCGGCGCGGCCGGTCCGCAAGGTCCGGTGGGTCCGATCGGCGCCACGGGTCCTGCTGGCCCTGCCGGTCCGACCGGCGCGGTCGGTCCGCAAGGTCCGGTGGGTCCTATCGGCGCCACGGGTCCCCAGGGTCCGGTTGGCGCCACGGGCGCTACCGGCGCTACCGGCGCGGTCGGCCCCCAAGGTCCTCAGGGTCCTGTCGGCGACACGGGTCCCCAGGGTCCGGTTGGCGCCACGGGCGCTACCGGCGCTACCGGCGCCGCGGGTCCGACGGGACCGCAGGGCCCGGCCCTGCAGCCGACGATCTTCACGACGACCAACACCACCCAGCGCTGGAGCAGCAACACCGACAACCTCTGGCATCCGGTGCCGTTCTGCAGCGTCACGTTCACGATGGCGAACGCCGGCGCGGCCCTGGTCACCTGGAACCTGGCCGTGCCGATGAACGGCGGCCTCGTCACTCGCCTCAACGTCGATGGCAATGTGATTGCGCCGACGAACATGGTGATCGGAAACACGATCTTCGTCACCAGCACCGGCATGTACTTCGCCGGACCGCTGGCGTCCGGGACGCACACCGTCACGCTCGAGTACCGGACCGACAGGCCGTTCACCTACGACCCGACGACGGACTGGCAGGCGAGCCGCCTCCAGGTCCTGTCGTACGACCACTAGCGCAGTCTGAATCGCACTCGCAGATCCCCGGTGGGCCCCAAGCCCGCCGGGGATTTTGCGTTTCAGATCTTCCGCTGCGCGAACGCCTGGGGCATGTGCTTGCGGACCAGCCGCCCCAACTCGTCGCCGTCCACCAGGTCGACCGGGTTCCCGCGAGCGGCGTCCCGGGCGTCCGACGTGAAGGTCCCGAGCGTGACCAGCACCCCCTTGCCCACGAACTCGGCGCGCGCGGTATCGATCATGTTGCGGACCTCGTCCGCGTCGGTGGGGACGCCGGGCCGGCCGAAGAGGCCGTGCACGTAGACGCGCCCGCCGCGGATGGGAGTGGGATCGTTGGCGAAGAGGTCGACGGTCGTGGATCCGCGCTCGCTCCGCTCTGGGTTGAACCCCATCTCGGTGAAGAGGGTGAGCAGCAGGCGCTGGAAGCCTTCCACCCCGAAGCCTCGCACCCAGGACATCTCCCCGCGTCCGTCGCGCGCCAGGTTCTCGGGCGCGGCGGGCGAGACGGGCTGCCCGCGGCCGATGAGGAAGATGAGCAGGAAGCCCAGCGCCGTCGCCAGCACCGCGACGATGAGGATGCCCATACGACTCGTCTCACCCGCCGCCGCGGCGGAGTCAAGCCGTCCTTGACAGCCGGGGAACGCAACGATACAAGCGCCGTCCCTCGCCGAACGGACCTCCCCCGGGCGACGGGGATTTTCGCACCGAAACGGGCCTGTAGCTCAGCTGGGAGAGCGCTAGAATCGCACTCTAGAGGTCACCGGTTCGATCCCGGTCAGGTCCAGTTTGTGTTTGAGCGTGCGGCTACATCAGGGCTGGGGGGTCCAGGGGGGAGGGCCGCCGCCCCCCTGGTGGATGCGGCGGAGCCGCCGGATCGAAGAGCCAACCACTACAGCTTTGCTCTCGGAACCAGGACAACCTCGCATCAATGAATGAGCAGAAGCTGAAGGCTGAGACCCTCCGCCGGCGGACGTTCGCGATCATCTCGCACCCCGACGCCGGCAAGACCACGCTCACCGAGAAGCTGCTGCTCCACGGCGGCGCCATCCATCTGGCGGGCGCCGTGAAAGCGCGCGGCGCGCAGCGGCACGTCACCTCGGACTGGATGGAGCTGGAGCGGCAGCGCGGGATCTCGGTGACCAGCTCGGTGCTCCAGTTCGAGCATCAGGGCTTCCGCATCAACTTGCTCGACACGCCGGGCCACCAGGACTTCTCCGAGGACACCTACCGCACCCTGGCGGCCGCGGACGCGGCGGTGATGCTGATCGACAGCGCCAAGGGAGTGGAGGCGCAGACCCGCAAGCTCTTCCAGGTCTGCCGGCGTCGCGGAATCCCCATCTTCACGTTCGTCAACAAGCTCGACCGGCTCGGCCGGGAGCCGTTCGACAACCTGCACGAGGTCGAGGAGGTGCTGGGGATTCGTACCTGTCCGATCACCTGGCCACTGGGTCAGGGCCAGGAGTTCACTGGCGTGGTCCAGCTCTTCGACCCGGAGTGGCAGCGGAGTCGCGTGGACGGCGACGTCCCCGGCAAGGTGCGGGAGGAGATCGAGCTGCTCGAGGCCGCGGGGGATCCGTTCGACCTGGACAAGGTGCTCCGCGCCGAGCTCTCCCCGGCCTTCTTCGGGTCGGCGATGACCGAGGTTGGCGTCGACGAGTTCCTCGACGCCTTCGTCCGGCTGGCGCCGCCGCCTGGACCGCGCGTCCGGGTCGACGGGACCGCGGTGGAACCGACGGAGGCGAAGTTCTCCGGCTTCGTCTTCAAGATCCAGGCGAACATGGACCCTGCCCATCGCGACCGCCTGGCGTTCCTGCGCGTCTGCTCCGGCCGGTTCTACCGGGGAATGGAGGCGAGCCTGCCGCGCGAGGAAAAGCCCGTCCGCCTCTCCATGCCGCATCAGCTCTTCGGGGCAGAGCGGCAGGTCATCGAGGAAGCCTGGCCGGGCGACGTCATCGGGCTGTTCGATACGGGCACGCTGCGCATCGGCGATACCCTCTGCGAGGGCGCGGCCTTCGAGTACGCCGAGCTTCCCCGCTTCTCGCCGGAGATCTTCGCCCGGGTCCGGGCGAAGGACGCCCTGCGGCGCAAGCAGTTCGAGAAGGGGCTGGAGCAGCTCTCGCAGGAGGGCGCCATCCAGATCTTCCACGCCCGCGGAGGCGGCATGCGAGACCCCATCGTCGGGGCGGTGGGGGCGCTGCAGCTGGAAGTGCTCCAGTATCGACTTCTGCACGAGTACGGCGCGGACCTCGTGCTGGAACGGCTCCCGTACCAGGTGGCGCGCTGGGTCAGCGGGGAGGGATTCGACCCCGATCGCTTCGAGGCGGAGGTGGACGCGCTCTGCGTCGAGGACCGCGATCAGAACCCGATCGCCCTGTTCAAGAGCGAATGGAACCTGAACTACGCCGCGGGCCGCCACCCCGGGTGGACCTGGTCGCCTACGGCGCCGGTGGCCCCGCTGTCGAAACGTAAATAACTCCGCAAACGTACGGGTGGCCGACAGGCGACCGCTGCCTACCTTGTCCGACGTGGAGTCCAAGAACCTCACCATCGTCTTCGCCGGCCTCTGCGGCTACGCCGACCGGATGGGCACGCTCACCTGGGAGGACTCGCAGCGGCTGCTCCGGCTGCACGAGGCGCTGGTGGACCCTGCCTTCCGAAAGTTCGGGGGGCGGCGGATCAAGCAGATCGGCGCGACCTTCCTGGTCGCCTTCGACTCGCCCACCCAGGCCGTGCTCTGCGCGGCGGCGCTCTGCGAGCGGGTGCGCAGGTTCGACGAGGTCCTTCCGCCCGAGCGCAGGCTCCAGGCCCGCGTCGGGATCCACCTCGGCGAAGTCCGGATCGACCGGGGCGACGTCTTTGGTGAGCCGGTGAACATCGCCTCCCGGATCGAAAGCCTCGCTGGGCCCGGGGAAGTCCTGCTCGGCGAGTCGGTCTGGCTCTCGATGAACCGCGCCGAGGCGCGCACCGAGGACGCCGGAGAGCGCCATCTCAAAGGGGTGCCCGAGCCCATCCGCATCTACCGGCTGCTGGGCGCGCTGGCGCCACTGCCGGCCCTCGGCCCGCT
>Ga0070697_100003775_pt1 | contig 11625 bp, 10 predicted proteins | sample KBSK1501metaG_FD_65475 | JGI IMG/M metagenome (GOLD analysis project Ga0070697, IMG submission 65475) | Corn, switchgrass and miscanthus rhizosphere microbial communities from Kellogg Biological Station, Michigan, USA - KBS K1-50-1 metaG | ecosystem: Host-associated > Plants > Roots >... | reverse complement strand
GTGGTGACGATTCTCGGCCTGCAGTTCGGCAACGTGCTGAGCGGTGCGGTCGTGGTCGAGGTCATATTCGGGCGCCCTGGGATCGGCAGCTATCTCGTTCAGGCGATCCAGGCCAAGGACATCCCGGCTGTGCAAAGCGTGGTCCTCTTCATCGCCGTGATCTACATCGTCATCAACCTCCTGGTCGACGTCGCCTATGGAGTCCTCGACCCGAGGATCCGGCTCGCCTGGACGGCGTCCCGATGAGCACCATCGCCACGCCCGTCCGGCGCCCAGCGCCCATGGCCGGGGTAGCGCGGTTCGCTGCCGCCCTCACGAGTGGCGACCGCGTCGGAGCCGCGGCCGTGCTCTTCATCGCTTTTGTCGTGCTGGTCGCGCTGCTCGCGCCGGTCATCTCGCCGTACGACCCGGTCCACACCACCAGCGACACGCTCGCCGCGCCCAGCCTCCGCCATCCATTCGGCACCGACCAGTTCGGCCGGGACATGCTGAGTCGCGTGATCTGGGGCGCGCGGATCATTCTCCTCGCGCCTGTCGTCGGGATCGCCATCTCGACGGTCATCGGCGTCCCGCTCGGCCTGCTCGCCGGTTACTCGACGCGCTGGATCAGCGCCGCGATCATGCGCGCGATGGATGTGATGCTCGCGTTTCCGGGCCTGCTGCTGGTCCTCATCGTGGTCACGATCATCGGCTCGGGCCTGCTCAACGTCATGATCGCGATCGGCATCTCGTTCGTTCCGGTCTTCGCCAGGGTGGTCTACGGTTCGACCCTGGCCGCCAAGGGCCAGGACTACGTCCTGGCGGCGAAGGCGGTGGGCTGCTCATCTCTGCGCATCATCGCCGTCCACATCCTGCCCAACGTCACCACGCAGATCATCGTCATCGCCAGCAGCGCCATCGGCTGGGCAATCCTCACCGCGACCACGCTGAACTTCCTCGGCTTCGGCGTGAAGCTGCCGACGCCGGACTGGGGCGCCGACCTGTCGGCGGGCAAGGACTGGCTGTCGCTCGCCTGGTGGATCGCCACATTCCCGGGGCTTGCGATCACGGCCCTGATCCTCGCCTCGAACTATCTGGGTGACCAGGTGGCCGCAGTTTTCGATCCGCAGAGTCACTGGCGGGACAACGCTGCCCGCGTGGGAGGGGAGGAGGTCTCATGAAGCTGCACATCCTTTTCTTGGGCGAGGCCTGCATCGACAAGGGGGCGGTGATCTCGCCGGGGGTGGACGACGGCAAGAGAGTCCATATCCCGATCCCCGGCTACCTGATCCAGACCGACGACGGCAAGAACGTCCTCATCGACACCGGGATGCACAAGAACCACATCGACGACCCCGAGTACACGTTCAGGGGCCAGGAGATATCCAAGATCCTGCTTCCAGAGATGCGGCCCGAGGACTCGATGGTGCGTCGGCTGGCCGCGCTCGACCTGTCGCCCCAGGACATCGATTACGTGATCAACACGCACCTGCATTTCGACCACTGCGGCAACAACTACCTGTTCAAGGACTCGACGATCTATGCCAACAAGCAGCACTACGCGTTCGCGCTGGAGAGCCCTAACTTCCCCAACCAGTACTTCGACCTGCCCTACCTCAAATACGAGCTGCTCGAGGGCGAGCCCGAGATCTTTCCGGGCGTCCAGGCCATCCTCACGCCCGGCCACGCGCCCTTCCACTGGAGCTTCCTCGTCAGCCTCAAGCATGAGGGCTATGTCCTTCTCTGCAGCGACGCCATCTACTGCCAGGACAACCTCGACCACGATGCGTGGGGAGGGCAGGCCGAGCCGGAGGTGGCCAAGGAGAGCGCGAAAAAGCTGCTGGCGATCGCGGACGAGAAGGACGCGATGATGGTCTACGGCCACGACCCCGACCAGTGGCGGACGCTGCGCAAGGCGCCGTACGGCTACTACTCCTGAGCGCGGAGGGTTACAAGATGGGCAACAGCAAATACCTGATCCGCAACGTTTCGCTCATCGATGGTCTGGGAGGAGACCCGAGGCCCGCATGGGCGGTGGCGGTCGAAGGCGACCGCATCGCCTGGATGGGACCGACCGCGCAGGCGCCTGCGTTCGAGCCCGGCTCGGTCATCGAAGGCGGCGGGCGCTCCCTGCTGCCGGGGATGATCAACAGCCACGTCCACCTTTGCGCCGACGGCGCCGCCGACCTGTTCGCCCAGGCCGTCAACGACAGCATCCCGATCGCGACCGTGCGCAGCGTCCTCAACGCCCGCCTCACCCTCGAGGCCGGGATCACCACGGTGCGCGACTGCGGGGCAGCCAGTCAGATCGCGATCGAGATCGGCAAGGCGGTCGACCGCGGCATGATCGAAGGCCCACGTGTCCGGGCCGCGGGTCGCGTGGTCACGATGACGGGCGGACACGGCCACTTCATCGGCCGCGAGGCCGACGGGGCGGACGAAGTGCGGAAGGCCGTTCGCGCCGAAATCAAGGGCGGCGCCAGCTTCATCAAGGTGATGGCCACCGGCGGTGTGCTGACGCCGGGGGTCGATCCCAGCCAGACCGCCTTCACGATCGAGGAGATGCAGGCGGCGGTCGACGAGGCGCACAAAGCGGGCAAGCCGGCCGCCTCGCATGCCATCGGCAACGGCGGGATCAAGAACGCGCTCAAAGCCGGCATCGACTCGGTCGAGCACGGCTTCTACCTCGACGACGAGGCGATCAACCTCGCGCTGAAGCAGGGTTCGTTTCTCGTCCCGACCCTGATCGCGGTGGATCAGATCGTCAACAACGGACTCGACGGCGGGATTCCCGACTGGGTGGTGAGGAAGGCCAAGTCCGAAAGCGGCCACCACCGCGAGAGCTTCGTGATGGCCGTGAAGTCGGGCGTGAAGATCGCGGCCGGCACCGATGCGGGCACACCCTTCAACCCGCATGGCGACCTGCCGCTGGAGCTCGCCAAGATGGTCGAATTCGGGTTGCCACCGATGCTCGCGCTGGTGGCCGCGACGTCGAATGCGGCGCGCCTCCTGCGCATGGACGACCAGATCGGGAGCGTCGAGCAGGGCAAGCTGGCCGATCTCATCCTCGTCGACGGCGACCCGCTTCGTGACATCGGAGTGATGCGCCGACCATCCTTCGTGATGAAGTCGGGCCGGATCGTGCGCAACCAGGTCGCGACCGCGGCGCCGGCGGAGGTGGGGAGGACCTGAGCCCGGGGACCCTGCTGGGGGTCGATGACCTGCGTATCACGTTTCCCACCCCGCAGGGACCGCTCTACGCGGTGCGGGGAATCAGCTTCGCCCTGGAGCAGGGGGAGACGCTCGCGATCGTTGGTGAGTCGGGCTGCGGAAAGAGCGCCAGCGCGCTGTCGCTGACCCGACTTCTGCCGCCCACGGCGCGGGTGAGCGGCGCCATCCGGTTCCTTGGCGAAGACCTGCTGGGCATGACCGAGGAGGAGCTGCGCGAGATACGGGGCCGCCAGATCGCGATGGTCTTTCAGGACCCGATGTCGTCGCTCAACCCGGTGCGGACGATCGGGGTGCAGATGGAAGAGATGCTGCGCGTCCACCTCAAGATGAGCCGTCGCCAGGCCCGGGCCCGCTCCGTCGAGCTCCTCGCCTCGGTAGGCATACCGAGTCCCGCGCGGCAGATGACCGTGTACCCGCACCAGCTGTCGGGCGGAATGCGCCAGCGGGTCATGATCGCGATGGCCCTCTCGTGCGAACCGAAGATCGTGATCGCGGACGAGCCGACCACGGCGCTCGACGTCAGCATCCAGGCTCAGATCCTCGAGCTGCTCCGGCGCATCACCGAGGTCAGCAAGACGTCGCTGCTCATGGTGAGCCACGACTTGAGCGTGGTCGCGGGCCTGGCCGACCGGATCGCGGTCATGTACGCGGGGGAGATCGTCGAAAGCGGTCCGACGACTCGCGTCTTCGACCACCCGCGACACCCTTACACGCTCGGGCTGCTGGCCTGCATCCCGCGGCTGGACGGCCCGCGTACGGAGACGTTGAGGTCGATCGATGGCGGCCTCCCCGACCCTCACGCCCGCAAGTCGGGCTGCCCGTTTGCCCCGCGTTGCGCGTTCGTCATGGAACGGTGCCTGGTCGATCCTCCCGCACTGGAAGCCAAGGCGCCCGCCCAGGTGGCCGCCTGCTGGGCGGACCTGGCCGAGGTGACGGTGGCGGAGGTCGCCCCGCCGGTGACCGCTGCCTCGAGCGCGGCCTCCGAGTCGAACGGGCAGGTGCTCCTGAGCGTGGTGGACCTCAAGGTGCACTTTCCCATCGGAGCCGCGATCCCGTTCCGTCCGCGTCCCCTGCTGCGTGCGGTCGACGGGGTCAGCGTCGACGTGCCTCGCGGCGGGACGCTGGGTATCGTGGGCGAATCGGGCTGCGGGAAGTCGACCACGGGGCGGGCGATGCTCCGCCTGGTCGAGCCGACGTCAGGCCAGATCCGCTTCGACGGCCACGACGTGGCGCACATCGGACCCGACGAGCTGAAGGCCCTGCGGCCGCGGATGCAGATGGTCTTCCAGGACCCATACAGCTCGCTCAACCCGAGACTCTCGGTCGCGGACGCGGTGGGTGAGCCGCTGGTCGTACATCACGCCGCCAGGGGTGGCGCCCTTCGGCCGCGGATTCTCGAGCTCCTGGAGATGGTCGGACTTCCGGCGCGACTGGCGAGCCGGTTCCCGCACCAGCTGAGCGGCGGACAAAGGCAGCGCGTGGGCATCGCCCGGGCGCTTGCACTGAGGCCGTCGCTGATCGTCGCCGACGAGCCGACCTCCGCCCTGGACGTCTCGGTCCGCGCCCAGATCCTCAACCTGATGCGCCGGCTCCAGGACGAGCATCACCTTACTTATGTGTTCATCAGCCACGACCTGAGCATCGTCCGGCACATGAGCACGAAGGTCGCGGTCATGTACCTCGGCAAGATCGTTGAGATCGCCGACCGCGACACCCTCTACTCCAACCCCAAACACCCGTACACGCAGGCGCTGCTCGCGGTCGTGCCCGTGCCCGACCCGCAGATCGAGAGGAGCCGGCGCCGCGCGCCGATCCGGGGCGACGTGCCCAACCCGGCCAATCCGCCTCACGGCTGCCACTTCAACACGCGGTGCCCGCATGCGTTCGACCGCTGCTTCCGGGAGGAGCCGCAGCTGGCCGAGCTGGGACGTGGGCATCTGGCAGCGTGCTTCCTGGCCAAATCCGAACCCGTGGCGACGACCCCGCAATGAAGATCAGGAAAAGGAGACGGAGATGCTGGATGAAGCGCTGAAGGCGGCCAACGCAGGGGTGGCGCAGTCCGATGCAGACCTGTTCGAAGAGCTGAGGATTCCGAGCATCAGCGCGCTGCCCGAGCATCGCGCCGACGTGCGGCGCAACGCCGAGTGGCTGGTGGCACGCCTGCAGAAGCTTGGCTTCAAAACGAGCCTGACGGACGTGCAGGGCGGTCGACACCCGGTGCTGCAGGCGGACTTCGTGGCCGACGCGAGTCTGCCGACGCTCACCATCTACGGCCACTACGACGTGCAGCCGCCCGACCCACTCGACCTGTGGATCACCCCGCCGTTCGAGCCCACGGTCCGCGAGGGGCGCGTCTTCGCCCGCGGCTCGGCGGACAACAAGGGCAACCATATGGCGGCGATCAAGGCGGTCGAGTACGCGATCGCCGCGGGCGGCCCGCCGGTCAACGTGCGATTCCTGATCGAGGGCGAGGAGGAGATCACCGGCGAGTCGCTCGGCCGCTACGCGCGCGAGAACGCGAAAAGGCTGGCGACGGATTGGGTGCTCGTCTGGGACGGCGGATTCGGGGAAGACGGCAGTCCCTCACTGACGCTTGGCCTGCGAGGCATCCTGTACGTGCAGCTCGAGGCGGTGGGGCCGGACATCGACCTGCATTCGGGCGTGTTCGGCGGCGTCGCGCCGAATCCCCTGAACACGCTCGCGCACGTCCTCTCGGCGTTGAAGGGCCGCGACGGCCGGATCACGATCCCCGGCTTCTACGACAAGGTCCGCAAGCCGACGGCCGACGAGCTCAAGGAGTGGGAGCGGCCCGCCGACTACCCAGAGACGGTCATGCGCCTCAGCCACTCGAGGGCGCTCGAGGGAGAGGCGGACTACCCGCCGCTCGAGCGGCAGTGGGCGCGGCCCACGCTCGACGTTCACGGCTTCATCGGCGGCTTCACGGGCGAAGGCGTGAAGACGGTGATCCCGTCACATGGGATGGCGAAGGTGAGCATGCGCCTCGTGCCCGACCAGGACCCTGACGAGATCCTCGACACTCTCAGGGAGTACGTCGACGAGCTGACCACGCCCGGCGTGAGGATCGAGGTGCGCAAGCTGGGCGGAACGAGACCGGTCTTGATGGGCGGCGACCACGCCGCCGCGAAAGCCGCGGCGGAGGCGTTCGAGGCGGCATTCGGACGCAAGGCGCGACTCATGCGCTCAGGCGGCTCGATACCGGTGGCGATCGACCTCCAGGAGGCGCTGCATGCGCCGATGGTCGCAAGCGGGTTGCCGGAGGCGGACAGCGCTCCGCACTCGCCGAACGAGCACTACAGCCTCGACCACTACCACCGCGGGATCGAGATGCTGATCCGCTTCATGTACGCGCTACCGACCAGAAGGGAGCGTTGACAGAGTCAAGACCAAAGAACGATGAGGGCGATCGTCCGCCACCAGTACGGCTCACCCGACGTCCTCGAGCTCCGGGAAATCGCCAAGCCAGCAGTCAAGGATCACGACGTGCTGGTGCGAGTTCGCGCCGCGTCCCTGAATGCGGATGACCTGGAGTACCTGTATGGCAAGTCTCCATTCACACGCGTGGCCACCGGTTTGAGCAGACCCAGGATCCGAGGTCTGGGTGTAGACGTGGCCGGCCAGGTCGAGGCGATCGGCAAGGACGTGACGACCTTGAAAGACGGCGACGAAGTGTTTGGGAACATGACCCTGTATGGACTCGGCGCGTATGCGGAGTACGTCTGCGCTCCAGCACGAGCCTTTGCCTTGAAGCCGGCCAGGTTGACGTTTGAGGAAGCGGCCACCGTACCGCAATCGGCAGTCCTGGCCTTGCAAGGTCTTCGCGGCAAGCGACACATCCAGCCCGGCGACCGTGTATTGATCAACGGTGCGGGTGGCAACGTCGGTCCCTTCGCTGTGCAGATCGCCAACTACTTCGGAGCGGAAGTGACCGGCGTCGACAGCACGGGCAAGTTGGACATGGTCTCCGCGGTTGGCGCAGACCATGTAATCGACTACACCCGAGAAGACGTCATCGGAAGCGGGCAACGGTATGACCTGATCCTCGATGTCGTGGCGCGTCGATCGATGCTGGAGTGGAGGCGCGTCCTGAATCCGGCCGGAGCCTATGTGATGCTCGGTGCCTCTACAGCTCTACTGCTCCAAGGTGCCTTCCTGGGGCCGCTGATCTCGATCGCAGGGAGTAAGAAGACAGCCGTCATGTGGTGGTGGAAGCCCTTCCAAGCGGACGACGTGGCGTTTCTGAAGGAGCTCATCGATGCTGGCAAGCTGTCGCCTGTGATTGACAGACGCTACCCGTTGAGTGAGGTGCCTGACGCTCTGCGCTATCTGGAGACTGGCAACGCACGAGGCAAGGTCGTCATCACTGTCTGACGGCTCGGAATAGGATGCTTCGTTGACGTGAGTCGCGGAGAGAACGACCTGCGCGCACGGCGACGTGCCGCGGTCACGGAGCATATGACGGCGGAGAACGCCCATGACTTCGAGCGGTGCATCGGCGCATTCGGCAATCCGCGCTACGAGATTGTTGCCACCGGTGAGACCTACGACGGGGCAGATGGCGTTCATGGTTTTCTCCTCGAGAACAAGCGCGCGTTTCCAGACTTTCATTTCGACGTGAGGCGGATGCGTGACGCAGACGATGCCGTGATCGTGGAAGGGGATTTCCGCGGCACGCACCTCGGCACGTGGCGAGGGCTTCCGGCAACTGGCCGCGCCATCGACTTTCCGCTCATCATCGTGTTCGAGTTCGAGAACGAGCGGCTGGTATGCGAACGGACCTACTTCGATCTAGGGACACCGCTGCGCCAGCTTGGAGTGGCTCGCGATCCCAATACTCGCTCCGGTCAGATCGCAACCGTGGTGAACCACCCTCTCACCTTCGCCAGGGCGCTTGGCCGACAGACCAGGATCCGTCGCCACACCGCGGCCGGCGCCGTCACCAGCCTTGTCGCCGGGACGCGCCCGGAGGCGACCATCGGCGCTGAGATTCTCAACGCCGTCTCAGGCGAGAGACTCGTCTTCCTGCAGACGCATCGATCCTCCGGAGGTGCCTTGTTCCAGGCTCGTATCACCATGCCGCCCGGGCACTACGTCATCGACTCCCACTTCCATCCGAAGCAAGAGGAGCGCTTCGAGGTAGAAACCGGACGGGTCGCGATCATGGTCGGAGGGGCTCTGAGATATCTCGGGCCCGGAGAAGACGTGGTTGTGCCGGTAGGGGTGCTTCACAGCTACTGGAACGCCGGCGGCGAGCCGCTTCAGATTCTGTATGAGCATCGGCCGGCGCTCATCTCAGCCGAGGTGTTCTTCCAGACGTACTTCGGCCTGAGCCGAGACGGCAAGCTGTCGTCGACCGGGGTGATGAACATCTTTCAGGCGGCAGTGCTGATCGAGGATGTCGGAGATTTCATCCGGCCGCCCCAGCCGTATCCGCCGCTCCAGGACGTACTGTTCAAGCCCGTTGCCCAGCTCGGCCGGGCGCTCGGCTACCGGCCCTGGTATCCGCAATATCTGATTGCGAGCGGGCCTGGTGCAACACTGACCACGTGACCGAACGAGGTGTGAGCCGGGTCGGCGCTGCCTCAGGCGTGTTGTCCTTCGTCGTGACTTTCGTCGGCTTTGGAGTGCACGGGGGTCTGCCGTCGGACACGACCTCTGCCGCGATCCAGAGCTACGTGAACGGGGTCAACGCGGGACAGGCCGGTGCCGGGAACTACCTGGAGCTGCTTGGATACCTCCTGTTCCTGGTCTTCGCCGCGTACCTGTATGCGGTGGCTCGGGCCGTCGGCGCTGAGCGTCTCCATTGGCTCAATGTGCTCGCCGTCACGGCTGCTACGACTTATGTCGCAGTCAGTGCCGTTGCCATCGCGGCTCAGCAAGTGATGGTCGAGTCGAGCCAGGCGGGCATCGACGCCAAGACGCTGCTCAACGTGTACATCCTGGACAGCGAGGCCTTCACGATGAGCTTCGAGATCCTCGCTTTGTTCGCGATCGCAATCGGCGCCGTCATCGTGGCCGGCGCACTCGCGATGCGGGTCATCGGCGGTGGCGCGATCCTGGTCGGGGCGGTGCTGTTCGTCACGGGACTCATCGGCACCATTTCGATCCTGAGCTCGATCGCTCAGATCGGCATGCTCCTGTTTGAGCTGTGGATGGTGGCCGTGAGCATCTTTTTCATGATCAGGCCGCCTCTGATAAGCCGGGTCGCCGGATCCTTGATTAGCGGCGTCTAGCTGACGATTCGCTCAGGTGACGATCCCGCAGCTGATCACGGCTTTGTATTCGCGATATTGAGGTTGGCCGAAGAACACGACAGACTTATCGGCCGCGACGTGCACCACATCGCTGCCCGTTGGCGCGGCGATTGTGTCAACCGTTTGGCAGCTTTGAGCGTCCACCCTCTCAATGATTGATGGCAAGACTTTCGGTCCGGGTCCACGTTGCAACAACCAGAGGATCGGACTGTTGCTGGCGGCCTCAACCGCCAAGGTGTCCCTCGACAGGGCTTTCTTATTGGCAGTACCAGCCTTGAGGTCATAGACGACCAGTTCCCGCGTTGCCCGAAGAGGCTCTTCGATGCCGCCGCGGACGGCCTTCCAAGGTGTCGTGAGGATCGCCAGCCAACGATCCGCGGCCAACGCGACCGACAGTCCCGCAGCGCCTCTGAAGATGATTTCGCCCGACCGCGTCGCGAGATCGACACTCCTGAGCAATCCCGACCGCAGGGAGTAGACCGTGAGGTGGTTTTGCCAGCGGAGCGGTCTCAATCCAGCTTCGAGCAGCCAACGAGCAGAGCGGCCGCTCGCTAGGTCGAATATGCCGGCTGTCGGTCGCAAGAAGTTGGTCATCAACAGCTTGTCGGACTCGAGCTCGAGGGCGTCCGCAAACCGCGGGACACCGCGGTCCCAAGTACTCCGGACCGCCAAATCTGCGCGGCCGACCAGGAACAGCCTCGAATCGGTCGCGAGTAAGAGGTCGGGCCCCCGATACGTGATCGATCTCGGTTGCTGATGCTTCGTGCGCAGGCGCCTTAGCTCGCGCCCGTCGCTGATGTCGATCAGCCGAAGACTGAGGCTGGCATACGCAACGCCCCAACCATCACCGGCGTAAACATGCGTCCCCGCGGGATCGATCGCCAGGAGGTGACGAGCGTCCCCGGGGAGCGTCGCGGACCACCGAACGTTCAAGGCCATCGGCGGTCGAAAGGCTACTCGAACGACTCAGGGGTTGAATCGGTGATGGACGGTGCGTTCCGACTTCGCCAACGAATAGCTCACACGCTGGTCGGTGCGCCTTTCGCGATCTCCTCATCGGCCACGCCCATCAGGAGCACCCATGCGTCCCACAGGTTCCACAACAGAACGGCAACCAAGATAAAGGCGACGATGAGAAGCCCGGGGCCTAATTGCAGGGCAACGCTCAGCCCTCCGAACACGCCGATCAGCGCCAGGAGATAGCCCACTCCGGATCGCACCAGGATGGAGCGCCGATGGGCGGTTCCGTTGTTCCGCATCGACGCGACTTGCAGCGCGCCGCCCACCGGGATATATGCGATGCCGACCACGGCGAGCTCCACGCCCAGCCACACAGCCGGTTGATGGACCAGCACCACGAGGCTCAACACGAGCACCAAAACGAGCCCGACGAGACTGCCACGCGCCATGCTGCGGTAGGTCGGATCCGTGGCCACAAATCGGATGTGAAGCGAGATGGCGACGAAGAGCAGGCCCGTCAGCGCCGCCGCGGCACCTGCCGTCGCGAGGAAGAAATCGTGCCATTGGTCCGGCTGATAAGGCGCCATGGGTGGGTCAATTGTCAGGTGCAGCCGGAACGTTTGCCCGGCGGGACCGAGCGATCACAATCACGGTTGAGTCCATGACACCAACGCTGGTTTCGCCACTCGCGTCGTTCGTCGATGGCCTGCACGTGCCGCGGCGCCTGATCGCGAAGGAGCACGACGGCAGTCTCGTTGTCCGCATGCGGATGGGGGAGCATCGCTTCCACCGCGACTTGCCGGTCTCGAAGATTTGGGGTTACGAGGGGACGGTCCCCGGGCCGACGATCGAGACGGAACGGGGACACCCGGTCACCGTCGAGTGGCGAAACGAGCTCGAGGGCCCGTTCCCGGTCGCGGTGACGACGGCCCCGATGCACGCAGACGCGCAAGGCGTGCCGGTCCAGTGCGTCCCTGGACTCAGCGGTGGAACCGCAGACCGGAACGCGGTGGCGCTGACCGGCCACGCGGTTGTGCACCTGCATGGTGGCCTGACACCCGCCGTTTACGACGGCTGGGCGGAGAACCTCCTCGCCCCCGGTCAATCGGCCATCTTCCACTACCCGATGGATCAGCGCGCGGCGCTGCTCTGGTACCACGACCACGTCATGGGGATCACCAGG
>Ga0070697_100003773_pt1 | contig 11628 bp, 21 predicted proteins | sample KBSK1501metaG_FD_65475 | JGI IMG/M metagenome (GOLD analysis project Ga0070697, IMG submission 65475) | Corn, switchgrass and miscanthus rhizosphere microbial communities from Kellogg Biological Station, Michigan, USA - KBS K1-50-1 metaG | ecosystem: Host-associated > Plants > Roots >... | reverse complement strand
TCTTCGTCCGCCTTGCCGGAAACAAGGAGGAGCGGCGGAACATTTCGCACCGGCTCGATATTGTTATAGACCTTGCCGATCAGAAAAAACAACATCGCGCCGTCGATCATCGGCATTTGAAAATCGAAGAGAAACAGGTCGTAGTTTTTTTTGAGAGCGAGCTCAAAGGCGTAGTCGGGCTTGGGAGAAGTGTCCACTTCGCAACGCAAACACGACGTCAGCGCCTCACGAACGATGCGAAGAAGCGTGACATCGTCATCCACCATCAAAAACCGCTTTGGTTCCGATGGCTGCGCTCGTTGCTCTCCACCTCCGTTCATTGATGCACGCTTGCGCGAAACGACGAGCCGTTTCAAGCTTAACTTTCAAAACACAATCTTCGAATCAATGGAAAATGTAATTGTCGATCTTGCCAAAGCTTTGCGGGAACGCCTTGCCATTATTCGCGATGAGGAAAGCCGGCGCGATCCAGACGCCCATATGGCGCGATTGCAAGCTATCTCGGATAAGATCGACAAGTTGCAAGCGGCCTTGCCGCGTCCGCTCGATCCGCAACTGGCGCATTATCTACAGCGCCGTAGCTACGACAAAGCGCTCGAGTTCCTGGAAGGCGCCGCGCCGGCGGCGCCAAAATATTAGGGACACGACAGCGCCGCGTCCCTCCAAATTAGCGCGAATACAACTCGACGATCAACTGTTCGTTGACGATTGGCTGCATCTCTTCACGCGACGGGATGTGCGCGACTTTGCCTTTAAGGGCGTCGCGATCCACCGTCAGCCAATCCGGCACCGGCACGATTTGCGTAAGGTCGAGATTGCGCAAGGCGAGCTGGCGCGATTTCGGTTTGTCCTTGATCGCGATTTCATCGCCGGCTTTCACATTGAACGAAGCGACATTGACGTTGCGGCCGTTCACCTGCACATGGCCGTGTGACACGAGCTGCCGCGCGCCGTTGCGCGTATTGGCGAGCCCGAGCCGGAAAATAACGTTATCAAGGCGCGTTTCTAGAAGTTGAAGCAGCCTCTCGCCGGTGACGCCGCGTTTGCGCAGAGCGTTTTCGAAGATCCGGCGAAACTGACGTTCGAGCAAGCCGTATTGATACCGGAGTTTTTGTTTTTCTCCGAGCGCGATGGCGTATTCCGATTGCTTGCGCCGCGCGCCTTTCGGCCCGTGCATCCCGGGCGGATAATTCTTTCGCTCGAGTGATTTCGATGGTCCAAAGATTTGCACGCCGTAGCGGCGACTCACTTTGGTTTTTGGTCCAGTATATCTTCCCATGATAAATACGATGTCGATCTAAACGCGGCGTTGCTTTGGCGGCCGGCAGCCGTTGTGCGGCACCGGGGTAACATCGCGAATCAGTGTGAGATCGAGTCCGATCGCCTGCAAAGCGCGCACCGCCGATTCACGCCCGGCGCCAGGTCCTCTTACCAACACCTCGACTTCTTTGAGGCCATGTCCCATCGCCTGCCGCGAGGCGTCCTGTGCGACCATCTGAGCTGCGTATGCAGTGCTTTTGCGCGAACCTTTGAACCCGACCTTTCCCGCGCTCGACCACCCGATGACGTTGCCCTTCAAATCGGTAATCGTCACGATCGTGTTGTTGAACGTGGAAAGAACGTGCGCGATTCCCGAGTGAACGTTCTTGCTCCCTTTCGCCTTGACGATCTTGAGCGGCTCAATGTTGTCGCCGCTGAGCGAGAGATTCTCAGCCGGAGCAGCTGGAGCCGCCGCGGCGGACGTTTCCCTCTTCGCTGCAGGGGCTTTCTTTTCCGGTTTGGGCGCAGCTGCCGGTTTCGCCACCGTTTCCGTCGCAACCGGTTCCGCTACCATTTGAGGCGTTTCCGGCGCGGTTTCCGCCGTTACTTGAGGAGATTGCTCTTCCGTCGCCGCGGGTTGCGGGGTCTTTGCCTTTGGCCTTTCCGCTTTCGCCTTTGCTGGTTTCTTTGATTCAGCCATTGAGATTATTGGTTAAACTTTCCCCGTCTTCGCTTCTTTGTTGCGAATCACGCCGACGGTCTTGCGCGGCCCTTTGCGCGTGCGCGCGTTTGTCGATGTGCGCTGACCACGTACGGGCAAACCGCGGCGATGGCGCACTCCGCGGTAAGAATTGATTGCCTGCAAACGCTTCAAGTTGCCCTGCACTTCGCGGCGCAGGTCGCCTTCGATTGTAATTTTATTGTTCGTGATCGCGTGAATGATTTCGTTGATCTGCTGCGGTGACAGATCCTTCGCGCGCAAATTTGGATCGATATTCGTTTGTTCGAGGATGCGTCGGGACGTGGTCAACCCGATCCCGTAAATGTAGGTCAGCGACGCTTCAATGCGTTTATCCGCTGGAATTTCAACTCCGAGTAATCTTGGCATGTTATTTAATAAATGATTGAGCGAGTTAGTGATTGAATGATTGGTAACTGCATTTTGAAATCGCTCATTCTCTCAATCGTTAAATCGTTAAATATCTTTCAGCCCTGGCGCTGTTTGTGGCGCGGGTTCTTGCAGATCACCCGCACAACGTTCTTGCGCTTCACTATCTTGCAAGATTCACAAAGTCTTTTTACTGATGGTCGCACTTTCATAAATTCAATTGTCGATCTAACAAAAAACCCGGAGGCCATCTCCGGTTGTCACTTCTGGCGGAAAGTGATCCGCCCCTTCGACAAATCGTAAGGGGAAATCTCTAGCATAACTTTGTCTCCTGGCAAGATGCGAATGAAGTGCAGCCGCATTTTTCCAGAAATATGGGCCAAAACCCGGTGCCCATTCGGCAGCTCGACCCGAAACATGGTGTTCGGCAGCAGCTCAACAACGGTGCCCTCTACTTCAATTGCGTCTTTGCGCGCCATGTCAGGATTTCGGGGTCGTCTTTCGTAATTAAAACCGTGTGCTCGAAATGCGCTGATGGCATCCCATCCGCCGTCCGCACCGTCCAGCCGTCTTCCAGGAGTCTGACGGCAGCCGTGCCCATGTTAATCATCGGCTCAATCGCCAGCGTCATTCCCGCCTTCAATTTCGGGCCGCTGCCGCGTTTGCCGTAATTCGGGATTTGAGGTTCTTCGTGTAATCTGCGCCCCACTCCGTGGCCGACAAACTCGCGCACCACCGAGAAATGATTGCGCACGGCTTCGTCTTCAATTTCGGCGCAAAGATCGCCCAGCCGAGTGCCTTCTCGGGCCGCCGAGATGGCGCGGTCGAGCGCACTTTCGGTCGTGCGCAACAGTTGCTCGATTCGGTCGTCAATAATTCCAACCGCCACCGTCTTGGCCGTATCTCCCACCCAGCCATCTTGAATCACGCCAATATCGAGCTTCACGATGTCGCCGTATTGAACGCGGCGTTGACTGGCGATGCCGTGCACCACCTCGTCGTTTAATGAAATGCAAATGTTCCCAGGGAAAACGCGATGACCGAGTCGATAACCAAGAAACGCGCTTTTCACGCCGGCTTCCTCCATCAAATCGGCCGCGGCTTCATCGATCTCTTTCGTGGAAATTCCCGGGCGAACCAGGTCGCCCACACGATCGAGGATGTCGCTGGCGGTGCGACATGATTTTCTCATCTTCTCCACTTCCCTTGCGCTCTTAATCGGGATCATGCCGGCGACTTTTGCTCGATTCGTCGAGAGATATCGGCGAAGACCGCGTCGCGGTCCCGATTTCCGTCGATCTTATGTAAGATCGACATCTTATCATAAAAAGAAGCGAGCGGTTGCGTCTTGCTATTGAATTCTTGCAGCCGTGTTTGCAGGACGCTGGCATCGTCGTCCATCCGGCGCACGAGCGGCCCATCGCAATATGGACAGATCGGACGCTCCGCGAACTTGGCGCTGGAAGAACTGGTTGTGAACCCGCATCCACCGCATTGCAATCGGGCGGAAATGCGGTCGCGCACCGTTTGCTCCGACACTTCCAGCCAAATGGCGAGATCGAGAGCGGTGCGCAGCCTTTTCAAAATCGATTCCAGGCTTTCCGCCTGGGGCAGAGTTCGCGGAAAACCGTCAAAGACAAAACCGCTCGCGCCATGCAAACGAAGCCAGTCCTCAATCAATTGCACGATAATCTTGTCCGAAACCAAGCCTCCATGTTGAGTTGTCTCGGCCGTTTCCAAACCGAGTGGCGTGCCCAAGTCTTTCTCACGGCGCAAAATCGCACCCGGAGAAGTCACCGGAATTCCGAATTGACGCGTGATCATTTCCGCCTGGGTTCCCTTGCCGGAACCTGGAGCGCCCAAGAGAACAAGTCGCCTTTTCACCTAGCGGCCGTAAAAGAAAACGGCCACGCCGCCGATCACGATAACGGCGATGCCGACATAGAGCCACATGAGCGCGCCACTGCCCGCGGCTTCTCCACGCGCATAGGAAGCACGATCGAACGAGCGGCCACGGATGCGGCCCTTTCGCAGAAAACCGTCGTAATGCCGCTGGATCAAATGCGTTTCCACCTGCCGCATCGTGTCGAGCATCACGCCCACGATAATCAACAAACTCGTCCCACCGAAGAATTGCGCCGTGATTTGCGGCACGTGCATGCCCTGGCTGAGAAGACTCGGCAAGACCGCGATGATAGTTAAGAAGAATGCGCCCGCAAAAGTGAGCCGCGTCATGGTAAAATCGAGAAAGTCCGAGGTCGGCTTTCCTGGCCGAACACCCGGGATGTAGCCGCCGTATTTTTTCAGGTCATCCGCAATTTGCGAAGGTTGAAATTGCGTCGCCACCCAGAAATAACTGAAGAAAAAAATCATTCCGGCAAGCACAACGTAATGTAGCCAGCCGGTCGAAAGCAGTTCGGAGATGTGTCGAGCCGTTGGACTATTTGGGAATGTCCAGCTCACAATCTGGTTCGGGAACAACAATAGCGCCCAGGCGAAAATGATTGGCATGACACCCGCGTAATTCACCTTCAATGGCATGTACTGCGTTTGTCCGCCGTACATTTTTCGCCCGACCACACGCTTGGCGTATTGCACGGTAATCTTTCGCACACCCTGCGTGATCGCGATCACACCGGCGATAACTAGAAATAAAAACGCCACCATCAAAACAAGAACCATCGGATTCACCTGGCTGGTGCCGGTTATTCCCGACGGCACAAATGTCTTCCACGCTTGTGCCAAAGCGGCTGGCAATCGCGCGACTATGCCAATGGTGATGATGAGCGAAATGCCGTTGCCTACACCGCGCTCCGTGATTTGATCGCCCAGCCACATCAGGAACAGAGTTCCGGTCGTAAGCGATACCACTGTAACAATGCGAAAGGTCCAACCCAGATCTTCCACCAGCGGAATCCCGAGACTTCTAATCGTGTCCGTTATTCCCGGCAACGTTGTGTGATACGATTCCGGGTGCTGAAAAGAAATCGCGAGCAGATATCCCTGAAAAATGCACAGTACCAAGGTCATGTAGCGCGTGTACTGCATGATCTTCTGGCGGCCACCATCCTCGCGCGCCAACCGTCCGAGGCGCGGAATCACCGCCGTGAGCAGCTGCATCATGATCGAAGCGCTGATGTAAGGCATGATGCCGAGAGAAAAAACCGCGCAGTTTTCCAGCGCGCCACCGCTAAATAAATTAAGAAGAGCCGCAACGCTGCCGCCCGATGATTCAGAAAGCGAAGTGCGGAACCACTCCTGCAAAACTGCCTGATTGACTCCGGGCGTTGTGATGGCTGCACCAAGACGCACGATCACGATAACCGCGAGCGTGAACAAAATCCGGCGGCGCAGTTCCGGTATCTTGACCGTGTTGAGAAACGCCGAAACCATTTGCTAAATCTGGAACATCGAACGCGGAGCGCTAGCTCCTCCGTGATGTCTTCTTTGCCTTGGCGAGCGATCTACTTGTCGCCTTTTTCTTTCGCCCGACCTTGGCGTCGCCTTCCTTCACCAGGTCGGCATCTTCATGGCGCGGCGATTCGAGTCTGGCACTCGGCTCGCGCAACGTGATTGTTCCGCCAGCCTTCTCGATCTTTTCGCGGGCTGAGCCGCTCACTTTATCGGCTTCGATCTTAAGCCCGTGCTTCAATTCGCCGCCACCAAGAATCTTGATCCCTTCAAAATCTCCACGAATCAATTTTGATTCGCGCAATGTTTGCTCGTTAACCGTCGCGCCGCTCTTGAATGCATTGAGCGCGTCGAGATTGACGATCGCGTAATGTTTATGAAAGGCGGCGTTGTTAAATCCACGTTTCGGCAGACGTCGAATCAATGGCATCTGCCCGCCTTCAAACCCGAGGCGGATGCTGCCGCCGGAACGCGCTTTCTGCCCCTTGTGACCTTTGCCGCTCGTCTTGCCGTGACCGGAGCTTTCCCCACAGCCTAAACGCTTTACGCGGTGGCGTGAGCCGGGACGCGGGCGCAAATTATGCAAACGCATCATGGCTGTGCCGGTGCCTTTCCATCGCCGCTCTTAATTCCACGCACTTTCAAAATCTCATCCTTCCGGCGCAGTGAACGCAGCGCTTCGATCGTCGCTTTAACCACGTTGGCATGATTGCTCGAGCCAAGCGATTTCGCGAGCACATCGCGAATCCCCGCCGCTTCCACCACCGCGCGCACCCCGCCACCCGCAATGACACCGGTACCGGGTGAAGCCGGCCTCAACAAAACGCGGCCGCCGCCAAATTCACCAATCGTTTCGTGCGGGATCGTGTTTTCGTGCAATGAGACTTTCTCCATCGCTTTGCGCGCCGCCTCCGATGCTTTGCGGATCGCTTCCGAGACTTCGTTCGCTTTGCCAAAGCCGCAACCGACTTTCCCATCGTGGTCGCCCGCCACAATTAACGCACTGAAGCTAAAACGGCGACCGCCTTTCACGACTTTCGCGCAGCGATTAATGAACACGACTTTTTCAGTCGTATCGCCCTTCGCTGCCGGCGTTTTGTCCGGACTTCGATCGGGTCGTCTACCTTGATTGGGTTGTGCCATGAAATTAAAACTTCAAACCGCCCTCGCGCGCCGCGTCTGCAAGAGCCTTTACTTTGCCGTGATAAATGAAACCGCCACGATCGAACACGACATTATCGATCTTTTTCGCCTTGGCGCGTTCCGCGAGAGTTTTGCCGACCACCTCGGCGCCTGCGCGATTGGAGGCAGATTTATTTTTTCCGAGCACCGTCTTTTCCGTCGTCGCGGCGGCAATCAAAGTTTTTCCAGCGTCATCGTCCACCACCTGAGCGTAGACATGTTTGCCGGAAAAGTGCACACAGAGGCGCGGCCGAGCTGCCGTGCCGGTAACTTTCTTCCGGATTCGTTTGTGAATGCGGTCGCGAACAGTTTTGCGATTGATTGCCATAACTACTGGACCGTCTTGCCTTCCTTGCGCCGAACCTGTTCGCCCGCGTAACGCACACCTTTTCCCTTGTACGGCTCCGGCGGATAGAACCGGCGAATGTCGGCCGCGACTTGCCCAACGAGCTTTTTGTCGATCCCCTGGATCGTGACCTTCGTGCTGTCGGTCACGGTGATCTTAATTTCTTTTGGAATGTCGAACAGAATTGGGTGCGAGAATCCCAGGCTCAGGTTCAATTTCGAACCTTGCACGGCCGCTTTAAAGCCCACGCCTTCGATCTCGAGATTCTTGGTAAAACCCTGGCTCACGCCCTGCACCATGTTATTGACCAGGGCGCGCGATAATCCGTGCAGCGCTTTCACGCTGCGCGTCTCCGCATCGCGGACGAGCGACACGCGATTGTCTTTCACGCTGCCCTTAATTCCGCGCGGCAGAGTCCAATTCAGTTTCCCTTTCGGACCCTCGACCGACACCGCACCCGCGTTGTCGATGTTGATTTTGACTTTGTCGGGAATCTCGACCGCTTTGTTTCCGATTCGTGACATAAATTACCAAATGTAAGCGAGCAGTTCGCCGCCAACTTTTTGTTTCTTCGCTTCGCGGCCCGACATAACGCCGCGTGATGTGGAAAGAATGGCCACGCCCATTCCGCCAAGGACGCGCGGAATTTCATCGGCGCCAACGTAACGTCGTAACCCTGGCCGGCTCACACGTTTCAACCCCGTGATCGCGCTGGAACGGTCGACCAATTTATTCGTAATTTTTATCCGCGGATGCGCGGCTTTCGTGTCGACCTCGTAATCGGTGATGTAGCCTTCATCTTTCAAAATGCGAGCGATCTCGGCCTTGATCTTCGAGTACGGAACAAAGATGTCGACCTTCTGCGCGTGCGTGCCATTGCGCACCCGTGCCAAAAGGTCAGCGATAGGATCTGTAACTGTACTCATGAAATTGAAGCGGTTTGCGCAGCCGGTTTCTTCGCCCGATCACTGAACGGCATTCCCATTTCGCTCAAAAGCGATTTCGCTTCTTCGTTCGTCCGCGCCGTGGTCACGATTGTAACATCGAATCCGATGTTGCGCTTGACTTTATCGAGCTCGACCTCGGGAAAAATCGACTGGTCGGAAACGCCCAGTGTGTAATTGCCATGGCCGTCGAAACAGCGTGGTGAAACACCACGAAAATCGCGAATGCGCGGCAACGCGGCTTTGATCAGGCGCTCGAGAAATTCATACATGCGCTCGCCACGCAACGTTACCTTGGCGCCGATGGCCTGCTCTTTGCGCAACTTAAAATTCGCGATGCTTTTCTTGGCCCGCGTCTCCGCCGCGCGTTGACCAGTAATCAATGCCAGTTCAGTTTTCGCATCTTCCAGTGCCTGTTTCACGTCGGCCTGTGAGCCGACCGAGGTGTTGATCACGACCTTCTCCACCTTTGGGATCTCGTGCAAGTTCCTGTAGCCGTGCTGCTTCTGCAGCGCCGGCATGACGCGCTCTTTGTAATCTTTGTAAAATTCGTTTTCCATTACGCTGCTTCTTTCTCAGCCTTTTTTGCCGGCTTCTTTTCCTTCTTCGCCGCCTTGTCAGCTTTCTTCTCCCGTTCGATCAACTTCACATTCGAGATATGAATCGGCCCTTCGCGCTCCGCGATCTTGCCGCTCGGATTGTCCTGCGACTTGCGCAGATGCTTCTTGATAATTCGCACACCTTCTATCAACACGCGTTGCTTCTTCGGCAACACCTCCAGTACCTTGCCCGACGAACCGCGAAAATTCCCGGTGATGACCTCAACCTGGTCGCCTTTTTTGACGTGAAATTTGATCCGATTCATAACACTTCGGGAGCGAGCGACACGATTTTCATAAAATTGCGCTCGCGCAATTCGCGCGCGACCGGTCCGAAAATGCGCGTCCCGCGCGGGTTTAAATCCTTATCGATGATGACGATAGCGTTGTTATCGAAACGCAGAAGCGAACCGTCGTCGCGTTTGATGGGCTGCTTCGTGCGCACCAAAACCGCGCGGACGACTTCACCCTTCTTGACCGTGCCGGTGGCACTCGCTTCTTTCACGTTCGCCGTGATCACGTCACCGATCCCGGCATAGAGCGTGGCTTTGCCGATAACGCCGATCATCGTCGCCATGCGCGCGCCGGTGTTGTCCGCCACATCCAGTCTGGATCGAATTTGTACCATAAGATCGACAATTTATTCGCGAATCATTTCGAGTTACTTCTTCAGCACTTCCACCAGGCGCCACCGCTTCAATTTACTGAGCGGCCGTGTCTCCATGATCCGGACGCGGTCGCCGGCCTTGGCCTTGTTCTCTTCATCATGCGCGTAAAATTTTCGCTGTTGCTTCACAATCTTGCCGAATTTGGGATGCGGAACACGCGTCGTCGTGCGCACGACGATCGTCTTGTTCATGCTGCTTGAAACGACCTCGCCAACCCGTGTCTTGCGCGAAGCGCGATTGGCCGCGAGCACGGCAGACGGCAGTGGTGGTGGTTGGGCAGTGGATGCTTGTTCGGCCATAAAATTATTTCTTCGCTGACGCGGTTGCGTCTTTCGCGCGTTTCGAGAGAATAGTTTCAATTCGCGCCACATCGCGACGCAACAAACGCAACCGGCTTGGTTGTTCGAGCTGGCCGCTCTGCTGTTGCAAACGCAAATGCAAACTCTCCTGGCGCAGGTCGCGCTTCTTCGTCAGAAGCTCGTCCGTGCTCATCTCAATGATTTCTTTGATCTTCATGTGTCGTTAGGGCGCCGTCACGTGGTGCGGCTTTGTCATCCCGAGCAGAGCGAGGGATCTCTCAATTGCCCGCACGTTTTCCGGGAGCCACACGTTCGCTAGCATCTGGAGATTCTTCGACTCCGCTTCACTTCGCTCAGGATAACAAAAAATCTTCATGTTTGGTTAAGCGGCCGCGACGTGGTGCCGGCTCAAAAACTTCGTGCGCACCGGCAACTTGTCCGCCGCCAGGCGCAATGATTCGCGCGCGACCGATTCCGGCACACCGTCGAGCTCGAACAAAATATTCCCGGGCTTCACGGTCGCGACCCAGTACTCGGGTTGTCCTTTCCCTTTACCCATTCGCGTCTCCGGCGGGCGTGAGGTGACCGATTTATCCGGGAAAATCCGGATCCACAATTTGCCTTTTCGCTTCATGTTGCGAGTTAACGCCACGCGCGCCGCTTCGATCTGGGTGTTCGTGATCCAGGCGCGCTCGAGCGTTTGCAGACCGAACTCGCCGAAATCGATTCTGAGATTGCGTGACGCCGTCCCCTTGCGGCTCCCCCGCTGGGACTTGCGATACTTCACGCGTTTGGGCATTAATGGCATAAAAATTCTCTCTAGACTGCGATCGGCTCAGGCGGAGGTGGCGGAGGCGCGGACGCGGCCGGTTGTTCGGGCGGCGTTTCCTCTTTCTTACACATCCAACATTTCACGCCGATCTTTCCATAAACCGTGTTCGCTTCTGCAAATCCGTAGTCGATGGGCGTGCGCAAAGTATGCAGCGGAACTTTGCCTTCGCGGTACCACTCCGAGCGCGAAATCTCGGCTCCGTTCAAGCGACCTGAACAGCGCAGACGGATTCCTTCTGCGCCAAAATCCATCGCCACCTGCACGGCTTTCTTCATGGCGCGGCGATACGCAATGCGGCGTTCGATTTGCAGGGCGACGTTTTCCGCGACCAATTGCGCATCGAGCTCAGGCGTCTTGATTTCCTGGATGTCGATCTTGATCTGTTTGCCCTGCGCCATCTTCGAAATCTCTTCCGTCATCTTCTCGATCTCGGCGCCTTTGCGCCCGATGACAATGCCGGGACGGGCCGTGTGGATCGTCACGCGGATTGAGTTCCACGCGCGTTCGATCACAATCTTCGCGACCGCGGCGAACTGCAGCTTCTTTTTCACGTAAGCGCGAATCTCCAGATCGCTGTGCAGAAACCCGGGCAGTTCCTGCTTCGACGCGTACCAGCGCGAACGCCAGTCGCGGTTCACACCGAGACGAAAACCAATTGGATTAACTTTCTGTCCCATAAAAATTTATTTCTTCGCTTTTTTCGCCGCCTTCTTTGTTTTCGGCTTCTCTGCGGTCGTGGTCGATCCTTCTCCGCCTTCGCCGGCTTTCCCTTCCTTCTTGGCGGCTTTCTCTTCCTGCTTCTTCTTGGCTTTTCGCGTCTCACGCGTTTCGATTGCAATCTCGTCGCTCAAAACGATGCGAATGTGACTGGTTCGCTTCAAAATGCGCGAGCCACTTCCGCGTGCACGTGCCATCATCCGCTTCATGGTCGGGCCTTCGCCCACCACCGCTTCCTTCACGACCAGGCCGTCCACACGCA
>Ga0070697_100003772_pt1 | contig 11630 bp, 8 predicted proteins | sample KBSK1501metaG_FD_65475 | JGI IMG/M metagenome (GOLD analysis project Ga0070697, IMG submission 65475) | Corn, switchgrass and miscanthus rhizosphere microbial communities from Kellogg Biological Station, Michigan, USA - KBS K1-50-1 metaG | ecosystem: Host-associated > Plants > Roots >... | reverse complement strand
CGCCGCTATATTCCTTGGTCAGGCGCAGATGTTTGCTGAAATATCGCACCAGGAAATTCTTCTGCGGGTCGCTCTCCTCGTGCCGCGCTATCAACATGTGGACGCCGACCAGCACGATGAACGCGCCAAAGACGTACATGATCCAGCTGAAGTGTTCAATCAGCGCCGTGCCAGCCGCGATCATGGCCCCGCGCAGAATCAGCGCGCCTAGAATTCCATATCCTAAAACGCGTTGTTGATACTCATCCTTTACCGCGAATACGCGGAACACCACCAGAAACACGAACAGGTTGTCCACGCTCAACGCTTTTTCCACAACGTAGCCGGTGAGAAATTCCAGGGCCGGCTGCCGGCCGTTGAAATTCAACAGGACCAAACCGAATGTCAGGGCAAGGGCAATCCAGGCGAAGCTCCACAGCAAAGCTTCGCGCATCGCGATTTTGTGAGCTTTACGGTGAAATACGCCCAGATCCAGGGCTACGGCAATCACTACAAATAAATTGAAGGCAATCCAGTGAAGCGATGTATGCATCTCTCCCTGTGTTCTTCCATGCAACGGCACACTGGCCGCTGGGACCCGGCTTCGGCCGCGAATCAGTTGCAATTCAATCGCTTCTTCGCGTTACCGTTTTTTGGCGTTACTTGGTCTTGGGAGATAGATTGTCGGTTGCGTTCAGGTTCGTCAACTCAATTCGAACCGTGCGGTCGGTCTCAATTTTGATCGGGACATCCCACTGTAGCCGCGCATCGCCTGCCGCGGCTGTCAGTCCCAGAGAACTAATCCAATAGTTGCCCGGAGGCAATCCGCGAATTTGGCCGTGCCCATCCAGGTCAGTATCCACTTTGGCCACCTGATATGTCGTTTGTGCTTGTGTCGGCGCCAGCTGCTGGACGCGCCTGCGATGATTGTTCTGGGCTTCAGCCCATTTCCGGGCAGGATTCACGCCGTCCAGTTCCAATTCCATCCCCGAAACCGTCTCCGGATGCGCCTGGATGAACTTTTTCAGCGCGCTCAAGTATTCCTGGTGCTGCTTTTCGTAGCGTTCCGGGTGTTCGGTTTTATCCGCATCGCGATATTTCGGTTTGGGTATGCCGTTGGTGACGCCGCCGCTATTGGATCTCTGATAGGCCAACAGGAATTCCGGCACGTGCAAAACATCTTCCGGAGTCATGAGCTTATCGAAGCCGGGCAAGGTAATGTCCATCACATCGTGTTTATGGAGCCACTCGCGTAGTTCGGGCGAAATCTTCAAATCGTCAATGAACTTTTCGCGAGAGGGCGGTCCTTCGCGCGCGTCGAGATCCTTAACAATATCGTCATAGCTTTTCGTGAGCACATAGAACGTGAAATCCCGGACTGGCTCCGGTTTGGCTGCGGAAGGAGTTACCTTCGCCGTGAATTCCAGAGCACCGGTGCCGCCTTGAGCGTGCATGCGGGAAGCCGTCGCGAGGCAGAAAAGCCCCGCCAAAATGTAAAGTTTTCTCATGTTCGCCATCGTAGCAGAATCGCGGGATGCCTCCGTATTTCATTCGCCGCTGAATACGTACTTTCCACTCCTGTCAATATGGACAGTCGGTGGCCGGTGATATTTCTCGAAGTAGTCGAATCCCTGTTTTAGATTCCCCCAAAATTCCAAGACCGGAGGTTCCGCTCGCCGTTCACTCGCCAGTTGGTCAAGCTGGTGGTCGGTTAGGCGCGCTGGAAAAATCTCGATGGGCAGATGCGTTTGACCCGCTGTGCGCGCAAGCACTGCTAGCCAGTAGACCTCTTTGATTCCGTCGTCTGTAATCGGCAGGCAGCCAATCGTCACGCAGTTTCCATGCAGAAAAATATCGCCGCCCGGATTCGTCCGCGAGCCGAGGATGCGATCGGATTCATTGGGATAACTGACATGAAGGCTCAAATAGAAATTGCTTTGCGGATTAAACCAGTCCAGTTCATAGAATCCTTCGGGTACTTGCTCGTCTCCAAATCTTCTTTTTGGCCCCAGGACGCCGGAAGTCGCGCAGATCGAATAGCTTTTTAAGAGGAGATAGGGTTTACCCGGCGAATCCTCGACCCAAAATTCCAGCTGAGCTTCCTTTTTGAACGCCCGCAGCAGAATCGTGCGCGGAGGGTACCTAAGGCCCTTGTTCGCGAACAGTTGACGCAAAACGTCATTCTTTTCAGCGGATGCCGCGCGGACTCGCGGAAATCGGTATTGTTCCTCGCGGAAAGAAAGATTGGACGGTGACGCTAGCTGAAGGGAGCAGACGGCGAAAAACAGCAGTAAGATGATTTTCGAGCGCATGCCTGGTACCTGGGCGAAAATCCTAGCACTGTTCGGCAGCCACTCGAAAAAGATGAAAGAACAACTTTCCTAAAATAGTCGAAAGACAGTTTCAATCGTGATCCATGTCGCCACAGGGTGGCGTTCCGCATCTTTCGCGGGAATGAATTGCCAGCCGCGCACCGCCCGCACTGCATTTTCGTCCAGACCAAGGCCGATGCCGTGCGTCACTTGCACGTCTTTAACCCGTGCGTCCGCGCCGACGAGGACACGCATAGTCACAAGTCCCTGCACCCTTGCTTTCTGAGCTTCGTCAGAATAGACGGGGTCAGGACAAATCCTACAGACCACTTGCGTTGCCACTCGCGCATAGGGCAAGCGTCTGTTTCCAACTCCGGAGCCGTCGCCGACCGCGTCACCCATCGTCGAGCCGGGACCGTTTCCGATTCCAGCTTTTCCAGTTCCTTCCGAATTGCTTCGATCTGGCATCCACGGGAGGCCAAGATCTTTGACGGGCGGTGTCAGCTCCGGCGCGTTGGCATCAAACACCGTCGTCGTGACGGAAAGAGCATGAAGCTTATCGTCAGGTAACCTTGGAGGCGCGACAACCGTGCCAGCTCGCCCGCAGTTGGCGAGAGCGGATTGTGATTGTGATCTCCTCCACCGCCAGCCTTACCGAGCGAAGATATTTCTGCGGTGATTGTTTGCATCGGAGGTGTGTATTGCAATTTTCGTAAAGGAAAAGAATTCTGCAGCGAGTTGAGGTTTGCTTTGTTGATTGGATGAAATGCCGCGTAAATCAGTATGGCGCAAATCATCCCATGCAGAAGCGTGGAGCCTGCCTGGCCGGTGAGTCTGGTCCGGTCGCGACGCTCGTCCAAGAGATGAATCCGAGCGGCGTTCACCGTTTGCGGCGCAGCCAGTGCTGCGTGCGGCATCGACAATATAAGTGTGACGTTTTCCCGGATGCGATTGACTAATGAAGTTTGACTGAAGAGAGTTGAATTCGAGCCGAACATGGGATCAGACACTGCCGACCTCCGCCGCCGCTGGGCGCAACTTCTGGCTAAAACAAAAAGCGGCTCAAACGCACAGTGGGAGCCGCTTTACGGTAAAAAGGTTGCTTTTTTGGGCAGTCAGCTGCAGAAGGACTACTGTGGGAAAACCTTAGAATAGCCGGAAGATCACCTCGATCGGCACCTGCGTCGGAACGCTCTTCCCGTTCGGTCCAATCGCTGGCCGGAACTTCCATTGCCGCACAGCCTCAATCGCCTTTTCATCGAGTCCCAAGCCGGGGCTCTTGGCAACTTGAATGTTCGTCGCTCGTCCATCCAGCGTGATGACGACCATCAGCACGACCACACCCTGGTATTTCGCTTTGCGAGCCTCATCCGAATATTGTGGATCGGGACAATAGATGCAGGTCGGCATGCCCACACCGTTCACCCCAGCGCGAAACGCGCCTCCGCCAGTACCACCGCCTTCACCCGGGCCAAGTCCGCCGCCCGAACCGCTGCCAATACCGGTACCGTTGCCATGCCCCAGCGACTCGCTCACTCCGTTGGCCAACGGGTCGCCAAAGGTCGGCGCATTGATGTTGGATACTCTCAAGTCAGGCGGACCAAGCAAAGAAGGGTCCATGGGAAGCTTGGGATTGGGATTTTGAATCTTCACTTGCGGAGGAGTAAATTGTGTCCACTGGAATTTCGGCAGCTTGCCGCGATTCACGGGAGCCGTCGTGTGGTCATTGGCGCCGCCGCCACCGCCGGCGGGCTTGGCCCCCTGAGGCAATTTTGCCATATACGGTGAAATATCCAGCGGCAGCACATCGGTTTTGCTCTTTGCCTGTGTGGCCTGCGGCGGGCGCATGATGAGCGAAAACGTGATCAGGCCGATAATTACAACGTGCAAGCCAATGGAGATGACTTGCGTCCAGCCGAAGTTCTCGTCCTTCGACCAAATCTCTTTTACGCGGACCGGTTTTACTTCGAACGGTAACGGAGCCTGCTTAGTGGGAGAAAACAGCTCTTTCAGTCTTGTTCCGAACCCACCAAACCCTTCTACCAAACCGGTGGAAAGCCTGCTATTGAATTGGCCCTTCGGAGCGCGGCGTCCACTGAAAAATTCGCCGACGTTTTCCCAGAATCCGCCGCCGTACTCAAGCGGCATCAGATCGGACTTCACGTCTCCGCGGATTTTGACAGGACGCTCGAAAAGGAATTGTTTCAGGTTGGACCAAAAATTATCCGGCATCAGGATCGCTGGCCGGCCAAAACGCGGTACCGGAGCGGATGCCGTACTCGCGCGCGTTTCTTCAACGTTTGGACGTTGCGGTGGTCCCAAGTTGAGCATTGTCCCCGGCACGTTCTCCACCCGCTGCGCACCAATTACTTCAGCGCTAGGCCTTATAAATAGACGCACTTCTAGTGCTTCTGGCGTCTCTCTAGTTTACGATTCTCGCCAGCCGCGATAGGTTGCACGCCCGCTTTGGCTGACACCATACTCCATTCATTGTAACATACGTAGTTACACCACTCTCCGATGTTTCCCGCCGTGCTACAGGCGAAAACTAGGGCCTAGAAGGGAATTGCACTCGCGGCATCCATGTCTGAAACACTCGAATTGAAGATGACACTCAACTTGCCCAAAACAGGCTTTCCTATGAAGGCTAATCTTCCGCTGAATGAGCCGAGACAGCTTGAGGCCTGGCAGGAAGCCGATTTATATCAGCAGATTCTGGAGGCACGCACTGGAAGGCCATTGTTTGTTCTGCACGATGGCCCGCCCTATCCCACAGGAACGATTCACCTTGGCACTGGCCTGAACAAGGTTTTAAAGGACTTGGTCGTTAAGACCAAGAGCATGGCCGGGCACTACGCGCCCTATGTTCCGGGCTGGGACTGCCATGGTCTTCCGATTGAAACCCAGGTCGAAAAAGAACTGGGCGGCAAAGGCAAGGTTTCGCCAGCGGAATTTCGCAAGCTCTGCCGCGCATTCGCCACGCGGTACGTAGAGCAACACAAGAAAGACTTCAAACGCCTCGGTATTTTCGGCCGTTGGAACGATCCCTATCTCACGATGAGCTTCGATTACGAAGCCACCATTGCCAACGCGTTTCTCGACTTCATGGAAAAGGGTTACGTCTATCGTGGCCGCAAGCCTGTCTATTGGTGTCTCTACGATTCGACTGCGCTTGCCGAAGCCGAAGTGGAATACGAAGACCACGTCAGCCAGTCCATCTGGGTGAAATTCGCCGTGGTTGGTGGTGGAAAAAACGAAGCCGCGAAAATTGCCAACGACGTTTCGGCGGTGATCTGGACCACCACTCCGTGGACCATTCCGCACAATCGTGGGCTGGCATTTCATCCGGATTATGAGTATGCCGTCGTGCAAACCGAAAAAGGCAAGCTTCTTCTTGCCGTTGACCGCGTTGCCGCACTTCAGTCCGAGAGTGAAATCAAAGAAGCGGAAATTCTCGCGACTTACAAGGGCCGGGACTTCGAAGGCATGCTGTTTCAGCATCCATTTTTGCCGATTCAGGTTCCTGGCTTGCTTGCCGATTACGTCACGCTCGATCAAGGCAGCGGCATCGTTCATACCGCGCCCGGTCATGGCGTGGATGACTTCAATACCGGCCAGAGATACGGACTCGAAATTTACGCGCCCCTCGACGACAAGGGCGTTTACACCGAAGGGTTGCCCGAATACAAAGGCAAGGACGTCTTCACCGCCAATCCGATCATCGTAAAGTTGCTCGCCGATCGCGGCGCGCTGCTTGGTCACCACGCTTACAAGCACAGCTACCCGCATTGCTGGCGCTGCCACAACCCGGTGATCTTTCGCGCGACAATGCAGTGGTTTATTGGCATGGATGCAATTCCGACCGACAGCAAGAAATCTTTGCGTGCCGAAGCGCTCGCCGAAATCCCCAACGTGAAATGGATTCCCGGCTGGGGCGAAGAGCGCATTTACGAAATGATTGAGAAGCGCCCCGATTGGTGCGTCTCGCGCCAGCGTTTCTGGGGCGTGCCGATCATCGTGTTTTTCTGCGATAGCTGCGGAGAGCGCTTTGAAGATTACGCCGCGCTCCGCAACGTCATCGAATGGTTCAAGAAGGAAGGCGCCGACGCGTGGTATCAACATTCACCCGAAGAACTTTTGCCGGCAGGCACAAAGTGTTCGTGTGGCGCGTCAAAATTCCGCAAGGAACATGACATTCTCGATGTCTGGTTCGATTCTGGCTCTTCGAATCTCGCTGTTTTGCAGGGCAAAGAATGGCCCGCCGACGTTTATCTTGAAGGGCCGGATCAATACCGCGGCTGGTTTCATAGTTCGTTGCTTGTAGCCACCGGCGTGCGCCACGCAGCGCCGTACCGCAGCGTCGTCACGCATGGCTGGACACTCGACGAGCAGGGCCGCCCGATGTCCAAGTCGCTCGGCAACGCCATCGAGCCCGCCGAAATTTCCGACAAGTGGGGCGCTGATCTGCTCCGCCTTTGGGTCACATCCGTCGAATATCAGGCCGATGTGAAAATGAGCGAACGAGTGATGACGCAGCTCAGCGAAGCCTATCGCAAGATCCGCAACACCTTTCGCTTCGCGCTGGGCAATCTTGGCGATTTCGATCCATCACGAAACTCTTTGCGGAACGAGCAGCTCGAGGAAATGGACCGCTGGATGCTCGAGCGTACCGCTGAACTCGTGAAGAAGTGCCGCGAATGGTATGCGGCGTACGAGTTTCATCGCGTGTATCACGCTATCCACGACTATTGCGTGGTGGACCTCAGCGCTTTTTACTATGACGTTTTAAAGGATCGCCTGTACACCAAGGCGCCAAACAATCCGGCCCGCCGTTCCGCACAAACCGCTATCTACAAAATCACCAGTGCGCTCGTTCGAATCGCCACGCCCATTCTTGTTTTCACCGCCGAGGAAATCTGGAAGTATCTACCGAAATCGGCTGGAGAACCATCCAGCGTCCACATCGCTCTTTTTCCGGAGGAATCCGAACTGCGCACCGGGATCAGCGCTGCGCAGATAGCAGCCTGGGATTTGCTTGGCAAGGTGCGCGCCGAAGTCCTGAAAGCACTGGAAGCCGCGCGCAACGAAAAAAAGATTAGCTCCGGCCTGGAAGCAAAAGTCCTTCTCAACGGTAATCCGGAACTGAAGGCCAAGCTGAAAAATCACTTAGCGAACCTGCCCGGCCTGTTCATCGTGTCGCAGGTCGATTTTTTCAGCGCAGGCGCTCCCGACTACAAGTCAGAACTGGTTCCGTCGCTCGAGGTTTGCATCCATAAAGCCGATGGGACAAAGTGCGAACGCTGCTGGAATTATTCCATCCACGTGGGCGAAAATTCGCGCTATCCAACGATTTGCGAGCGATGCTCTGCAGCCTTAGACGAAATCGAAGGCACGAACTCTTGATTTTTCCTTTGCAGCCATTCGCTGGCTCAGCCTTTGGTGGCACAGACTTCAGTCTGTGCGGCGAGATTGTGGCGTCACGCTCCCATACCTGCGAATCCACATGATCCATCCCTCGCGCCTGCGCTGGCTCATTCTCACACTGGCAGTGGTTTTCCTTGATCGGCTTTCCAAAGCTGCCATCGAAGCCAAAACCAGCGAAGGCTGGCGGCGCGAATTCGTACAGAATTTTATTTACCTCGTTCACAGCAAGAATCCAGGCATCGCGTTTAGTATTTTCGCCGACAGCAATTCGCACTGGGTGCGCTATCTGCTGATCGCGGGCTCGCTGGCGGTTATTGCGATTATTGCCTGGTATCTGGTGGCAGCAGATGGAGTTTCCCCCCGTGCCGCAGCCGGCTTGGCATTGCTGCTTGGCGGTGCGACCGGCAATCTCACCGATCGCATTCTGCACGGCGCCGTAACCGATTTTTTTGAAGTGCTGCTCGGTTCCTACCGCTACCCCGCATTCAACGTAGCCGATTCCGCGATCACCATCGGCGCGATATTGATTCTTCTGGACCTGCTTTTTTCGCAGCCAAAACGCCCGAACGCTCTAAATAAGGCTCGCTAACCTGTGATTTCAAGGCTGATCCTAGGTTTGCCCGCCAGACAACATCCGGCGACGTCTCAGTTGACGCCATATGTTCGTGAACGATAGGTTGATTTATGGCCGCGAACGCCGATTCCATCGAAAATGACTCCGGAACTCACAAAGAGACCTTACACCTTCTTAGTGTTGTAATTCCTGCTCATAACGAAGAGGGCTGTATCGCTTCGACAGTCGAACACTTGCACCTCGAGCTGCGATTGCAGAATGTTCCGCACGAGATTGTAGTGGTGGATGATGGCAGCACAGATGCTACGTGGCAGAAGCTGCTGAGTCTTTGCGAACACATTTCCACACTCAAGCCGGTGCAGAACCCGGGTCCGCATGGATTCGGGCGCGCGGTCGAAAAAGGATTTGCTTCGATGGCTGGCGACGCCACCGTCGTGATGATGGCCGATGAGTCCGACGATTGTCGCGACGTCGTGCGATATTGGGAACTGCTGAACCAGGGCTGGGACGCTGTTTTCGGCTCGCGATTCCTCAAAGGCGGAGGCGTAATTGACTATCCGTGGTTGAAGCTCCGTCTAAATCGCTTAGCGAACGCCTTCATCATGCTCATGTTTGGCATCAAACTGAACGACACGACCAATGCCTTCAAGGCGTATCGCGCCAGTGTGATCCGAGGTTGTCTTCCGTTGCTGTCACCGCATTTCAACTTAACCGTTGAACTGCCACTGAAAACCATAGTGCGCGGCTACAGTTGGACGGTCATGCCCATTACCTGGAGGAACCGGCGCGTGGGAACCTCCAAACTTTCCATCAAGGAAATGGGGAGCCGCTACCTATTCATCTGCCTTTATATCTGGTTGGAAAAGTATTTCAGCCGCGGCGATTATAAAAAGCAGTGAAAAGTGAGACTAGAGCGAAGGGCCGCTGCCAGCAACGGGCAAACAGTGGAAACGGAAGCTAACCCTTTTGACACAATTGCTCGGGTCGGCCGATTGACACGTTCGCGATAGACCATTAGCGTGATCGAAGGACCGGAAAGAGACGTGAATACAGCCATATTCGCTTGGAAACCCGAGGCTACAACCAGAGCTTCGAAAATAGCCTTTCATATTGCGGTGTTTCTGATCGCTTTTCTGATCTTATTTTCCCGCCGGCCTGACGCCCTTTTGAACGCGCAATTTTACGCGGAGGACGGTACTTTCTGGTATGCGGACGCCTACAACCATTCTTGGCACTGCCTTTTCATGCCGGAAGCAGGATATTTACACACCGTGCCCAGGCTCGTTGCGCTTTTCTCGCTTATCTTTCCCTTAGCGCTCGCGCCGTTGGTTATGAATCTGTTCGCGCTTTTTTTTCAGATCCTGCCTATTCCTGTTTTTTTTTCGCGTTTCAATTCCCTCTCTCTTAGCATCAGAGTCTGGGGAAGCTTGCTCTATCTTGCCGTACCCAATTCCTACGAGATCCATGCCAACGCTACCAACATACAATGGCACCTGGCTCTGTTAGCTTGCCTGATAATACTGGCCGCCGCGCCGCGTTCGATTTCGTGGCGTGTCTTTGACGTCGCCATTCTTACTCTAGCTTCGGTCGATAGTCCGTTGGGAATTCCTCTCATCGCGCTTGTTGCGGCAATTTGGTGGATGCATAGGGAAAAGCGCGCCAAATTAATGCTGTTCGCGCTGGTTCCAGGTACCCTGATCGAAATTGTCTTTCTGCTGTTTTCTCAGACTCGTCGACCGGCATCTAACGCCGCGAATCTGACCGCGCTTGCCAGCATTCTTGGCGGACAGGTATTTATGTCTTCCATCCTGGGCGTCCGTACCGTAATCCATTTTTATTTCGGCCACATGCGCTTTTTGTTTGCCGCTGAAATATGCGCGGCACTTGTGGGCCTGGCGATCGTCTTTTATGCTCTCCTCTCCGCGCCTGCCGAATTGAAGCTCTTCGTTCTGTTCTCGGCAAGCGTCCTGGCCATGGCTCTTTATCATCCTCTTGCCAGCCTGGACCCAATACCTGAGCAATGGCAATTGCTCCGCGTTCCCGGTCTTGGGAATCGCTACTATTTTCTTCCCATGCTGGCTTTTTTCGCGTGTTTGATCTGGTTGGTGAGCCGTTCGACTGCCAAATTTCCGCGTTACGCCGCGCTAGCCATTCTGCTTCTATCACCAATCGGTGTTCTGCGGGATTGGAAATATAAGCCCTATGCGGATTTTGATTTTCCCAGGTATGCGGCCATGTTCGAGCGAGCGGCGCCTGGAACCAGAGTTATTATTCCGACAAACCCGACCTCGACTCTTTGGACGATGGAATTAGACAAGCGATAGCGCGCTATAATTTCACGTCGCGCTTTCAATCGTGGAATAGCCTAATTAAGTTGCGAGCGCATTTCGCCTAGGCGCTTGGGCCAAGCTTGTCGCGTCGCGAATGACCACTAAACCCGATCGAGATGTATTGCTCGTGCCACGCACCGCTCATGGCACGCGACTTGACCGTTGGCTTGTCGAGCAGTGCCCGCAATTATCCCGCGCTCGCCTGCAAGAATTGATCACCGAGGGCCTGGTATTGGTGAACGGCGCTGTTGCGAAAGCTTCGCACAAAGTTCGCGGCGGTGAAAAAGTCCAGGTCGAAGTCGTGCAGCGCCCGCCGCTTCGCGCTGAGCCCGAATCCATTCCGCTGGACATCCTTTACGAAGACAAGGATTTGATGATCGTCAACAAACCAGCTGGCATGAGCGTGCATGCTGGAGCGGGGAATTCGCGCGGCACGCTGGTAAACGCGCTCCTGGGTCGCGGACAAAATCTTTCGCGCGGCGGTTCGCAAGCGGATCCTCTGCGCCCGGGAATCGTGCACCGTCTTGATAAACAAACCTCCGGCCTCATCGTCATCGCAAAAAACGACGATTCCCACGCTAAACTGGCTGAATCGTTTCGCGCCCGCGCCGTAAAAAAAACCTATATAGCCCTGGTCGAAGGCCAATTCGAAAACAAGACTGGCAAAATCGAGTTGCCGATTGGCCGCGATCCCGTCCACCGCACGCGCATGAAAGCATTCGCTCAGCAGTCGAGCCAACACCATCGCAATCAAAGTGGCCGCATGCGCGAGGCTAGCACCGAGTGGCGCAAACTCGCCGGACTTGCTCCCGCGACTCTGCTCGAGGTCCAACTCCACACAGGTAGAACGCATCAAATCCGTGTGCACTTCTCCGCAGTGAAGCATCCTCTTGTCGGAGACTCTCTCTATGGCGCCGCGCCGAAACTTAATGTGGGCAACACCGAACTGCCTGCTCTCGGAAGGCAGTTTCTTCATGCCGCAAAGCTCGGTTTTCCTCATCCCCGCACCGG
>Ga0070697_100003771_pt1 | contig 11633 bp, 10 predicted proteins | sample KBSK1501metaG_FD_65475 | JGI IMG/M metagenome (GOLD analysis project Ga0070697, IMG submission 65475) | Corn, switchgrass and miscanthus rhizosphere microbial communities from Kellogg Biological Station, Michigan, USA - KBS K1-50-1 metaG | ecosystem: Host-associated > Plants > Roots >... | reverse complement strand
TCATCGAGGCCGTGGCGCGTCTTCACGATCTTCGTCCCGCAGCGCGCGCACGGATCGCCGACCTTGCCGCGGATCTTCATGTGCGTGCGGATCTTCGTACCGAGCTCCGGCGGCAGCTCGCGCTCCACGATCTCGACCGCGCGCGCGAGCGTGTCGCGCAGCGCGCCGTACAGCCGGTCCATCTCGCCCTCGTCGAGCGTCGAGACCCGGCGCTTCGGATGGAGCTTCGCCTGCCACAGGATCTCATCGGCGTAGGCGTTGCCGATGCCGGCGATGAAGTCGCCGCTCATGAGCAGATTGCGCAGCTCACGCCGCGTCGCCTTCGCGCGGCGGGCGAACTCATCCGCGTTCCAGGGCAGCGCGCCGGCCTCGGGCCCCTGCGAGTCGAACGCGGGAACGCTCGCGGTGTTCGCACCCGGTTCGAGCAGGTAGACCTTGCCCATCCGCGTGTCGTCGCGGTAGCGCAGGTCGCGCGCGTCCTCGAGCGGCGGGCCGGATCCGATGCCGTCGAAGGTGAGCGCGAATGCCGTCGTGGCGCGGATCTTCGTCTGCGTCGGGACGATGTCGAAGAGACCCGAGAGCATCGGATTGATCACGAGGCGCGTGTTGTCGTCGAAGACGAGCACCAGAAAACGGCCGCGGTGCACGACGTCGGCGAGCGCGTGATCTTTCAGCGCCTCCGGAAGCGGCCGCGTCGCGCGCAGCACGAGCGGGTCGTGGACGCGGACGGCGGTGACGTGCTTACCGACGAACGCGGTCGCGATGCGGCCGCGCAGGACGTGGAGGTCGGGCCACTCCGGCATCAGTCGGCCACCGCCGCGAGCCAGCGCGGCTCGGGAAGGTCGAGGAGCCGCGCGGCCCACGCGAGCGAGACCTTGAGCTGGCGGCGCTGGAACGCGCGCACCCGGGGCACCCCCGGGATGGGCGGACGCCACGCCCGGTCGGCGAAGTAGCCGGCGATCCCCGCGACGGCCGCGTCGACGTAGGACCGCCGAAGCGGCATGACCTCCGCGTACCACCCCATCGTCCGGTCGGCGGGTGGTCCGCCCTCCGCCTCGGTCGCCTGGGCAAAGGCCGCCGCGTCGATCTCGTGCGGACCCACGCTCGCGAAGTTCCAATCGAACATCCGCAGCTGTTCGCCGTGGAGGCGGACGTTGTCCGAGCGCGTGTCGAAGTGGAGCAACGAATGCGGTGGGCGCAGCTGGGTGAGCCGCCCCGCGCTCTCGCGCAGCTCCGGTAGCGCGACGTCAAGCCACTCGCGCGCCTCATCGGCGCGCCGTCGCGCGAGGCGCGCGGTCTCCGCGAGCTCGCCGCTCTGGGAAAGGCGCCGCCACAGCTCCGCGAAGTCGTGGTGCTCGGCGCGGGACAGCCAGCGCGGAAGCGGGTGGCCATGCGTGCTCGCGTGAAAGGCGGCGAACGAACGCGCGGAGCGACGGGCCTTCGCGGGTGACCAAGGAGGCATCGTTTGCGGGCCCACATCCTCGAGCAGCAGAACGTGCCAATCGAGCCGCTTGAAGGAGCCAAGAAATGCGGGTGCCCACGGCTGGATGAATCGACCAAGCTGGCGGTACACGCGCTCCTCTTTTGGCAGCGCGCCCCGCATGTACTCGTTGCTCGACGCGTTCACGCCTTTGAAAAATGCGCGGCGCTCGTCGGTGAGGACCAGGCGGAACGTGGCGGAGGGGGCGTAGCCCCCGTACACGCGAGCCGCGCGAGCAACGGGCGATCCGAGGAGCCGCGCCACGTCATCCTTGACTTCACGCGGCACGGCGGACCAGGGTGGCTTCGGTTCAGCTCCCCGTCGTGACACTCGCCCGCATCTGTTCCCACGCCTCGCGCGCTTCCTCGACGGAGCCCTCGTCCTCGATGGTCGAGATGTCGCCGGGGTCCTTGCCGAGGATCACCGCCTTCAGCACGCGCCGCATGATCTTGCCGCTGCGCGTCTTCGGCAGCATGTCGACGAAGTTCAGCTCGCCGATCACGGCGACCGGTCCGAGCTCGGAACGCACCGTCGCGAGCAGCTCCTTCTTGAGCGCCTCCGATGGCGCGTGTCCCTGCTTCAGAACGACGAACGCGGAGATCACCATGCCGCGCAGCTCGTCGGGCCGTCCGGTGACGCCGGCCTCGGCCACGGCGGGATTGCGGAGGAACGCGGTCTCGACCTCGATCGTGCCGATGCGATGGTCCGCGATCTTGATGATCTCGTCGGCACGTCCCGAGAACCACACGTAGCCGTCCTCATCGATGGAGCTCGCATCGCCGGTGAAGTACACCGTCTTGCCCGGGACCTTCTCCCAGTAATCCTTCGCGTAACGCTCGGGCTCGGCCCAGAGACGCGCGGTGAGACCTGGGAACGGGCGCTTGATGACGAAGATCCCCTTCTCGCCGGCCTTCACTTCGTTGCCGTCGCCGTCGACGACCGCGGCCTCGATGCCCGCGAGCGGCACGCCGCCCGAGCCCGGCTTGATCGGCAGCAGCGCTACGCCATACGGGTTGCCGACGACCGGCCCGCCGGTCTCGGTCTGCCAGTAGTGATCGACGACGGGAATGCGGTCGCCGAGCGCCTCCTTCTGGAACCATTCCCAGGCCGGCGCGTTCAGGACCTCACCCGCGCAGAAGACGCGCTCGAGCGAGCCGAGGTCGTGCTGCTTCGCCGGCGTGCTCCCATAACGCATGAGGAGACGGACCGCGGTCGGCGACGTGAACACGCCGGTCACGCGGTGCCGTTCGATGATGCGATAGAAGGTCTCCGCGTCGGGGTGGTCGAGCGCCCCTTCGTAGGCGATCGTCGCGCAGCCGATGAGCAGCGGCGCGAACACGATGTACGAGTGGCCGACGACCCAGCCGATGTCCGAGGTCGACCACCACACGTCCGTGGGCCGCAGGCCGAACATCCACTTCGCCATGCTGTGGACGTACACCTGGTAGCCGCCGTGGGTGTGCACCGCGAGCTTCGGCTTCGCGGTCGTGCCGGATGTGGCGAGGATGTACGCGGGCTCGTTCGCCTCCATCACGGCGTGCGTGTCGTCCTGGCCCGCGGCACCGCGCAGGAACTCGTCCCAGGTGATGTCGCGGCCGGCCGTCATCGCGACGGCGCCGGATCCGCGCTTCAGCACGATGACCCGCTCGACCGTCGGCGCGGCCGCGACCGCGTCGTCGACGATCTGCTTGAGCGGGACGTCCTTGCCCTTGCGGTACGTGACGTCGGTCGCGAAGACGGCGCGCGCGCCCGCGAGACGGATGCGCTCGCCGAGCGCGCCGGAGCCGAAGCCGGCGAAGACGACGATGATCACCGCGCCGATGCGCACCGCGGCGAGCATGAGCACGATCGCCTCGGCGCACGTCGGCATGTAGATCGCGATCCGGTCACCTTTCGCGATGCCCAGCCCGCGTAGCGCCGCGCCGACACGCTTGACCTCGCCGTGCAGCTGCGCGTACGTGTAGGTGCGCCGCTCACCGCGCTCGTTCTCGGTGATGAGCGCGGTGCGCGAGCCCGCGCCGGCGTTCACGTGGTGGTCGACGCAGTTGTACGCGAGGTTCGAGAGGCCGCCGCGGTACCAGCGGAACGTCGGCGGCTCCCATTCGAGCACGCGCTCCCACTTGCGGAACCACGGCAGCTCACCTGCCGCGCGTCCCCAGAAGCCTTCGGGATCCTCGGTCGCCTCGCGCTTCCACGCCACGACCTTGGGGTCCAGCGCTCCCATGTGTGGCCCTCCCTACGTCCCGTCGCGATCGCGCAGCTTGAACCGCTGGATCTTGCCGGTCGCGGTCTTCGGGAGCTCGTCGACGAACTCGATCCAGCGCGGGTACTTGTACGGCGCGATCCGCGTCTTCACGAACTGTTTCAGCTCCTCGGCCAGCGCGTCGCTCGGCTTCTGCCCTGTCTTCAGCAGCACGAACGCCCGTGGCTTGACGAGCTCGTCCTTGTCCTTCGCGCCGACCACGCCGCACTCGAGCACCGCCGGATGCTCCATCAGCACGGCCTCGACCTCGGCCGGCGAGACCCACTGGCCCGAGACCTTGAGCATGTCGTCGGCGCGGCCCTCGTACGTGTAGTAGCCGTCGGCGTCGAGGTGGTACTTGTCGCCGGTCACGGTCCACTCCCCACGGAACGTGGCCTTCGATTTGTCGTGCTTGTTCCAGTAGAAGGCGCAACACGAGTCGCCGGAGACCCAGAGGTTGCCGGTCTCGCCGGGGCCGAGCTCACGCGCGTCGTCGTCCACGATCTTCGCCTTGTAGCCGGGCACGACCGTGCCGCTCGTGCCGCCGCGCGCGCTGCCCGGGCGGTTGCAGATGAAGATGTGGAGCATCTCGGTCGAGCCGATACCGTCGAGGATCTCGATCCCGAAGCGCTTCTTCCATGCGTCGAAGAGCGGCTTCGGCAGCGACTCGCCGGCGGACACGCAGAAGCGCAGCGACGACAGGTCGTATTTGAAGTCCGTCTCCGGATACGCGAGCAGCGCCGCGTAGAACGTCGGCGCGGTGTACATCACCGTCGGCTTCTCGCTGGTGACGAGGCCGTAGACGACATCCGGCGTCGCCCGCTCCGGCTTGTACACGACGGACGCGCCGTAGCGCATCGGGACGAACACGCCGTTGCCGAGACCGTACGCGTGGAAGAGCGGCGACACCGTGAAGTAGCGATCGTCTTCGGTGCAACCAAGGACGTGACGGCCGAAGGTCTCCGCGGAGTAGATCATGTCGTGCTGCAGGTGCACGGCGCCCTTCGGGAAGCCGGTGGTCCCGGACGAGTAGAGCCAGAAGCACATGTCGTCCGGAGTGGTGTCCGCTGGGTCGAGCTCGTCGTCGGACGCGGCGAGCGCCTGTTCGAACGACGTGACATCGGGCGGGAGCGGACCACCCTGGGGCGGCGCGCCCGACGTCGTGACGAGGATGTGCCGGAGGCGCGGGCAATCCTTGTGGATCTCGAGCACCTTGGGGAGCAGCGGCGCGCTGACGACGATCGCGACCGCGCGGCTGTCGCGCAGGATGTACGCGAGGTCGCGCGCGATCAGCAGCGTGTTCGTCGGCACCGGTATCGCGCCGAGCTTGATCGCGCCGAAGAACGCGTACACGAACGCCGGCGAGTCGAGGCACAGGATCACGACGCGGTCCTCGACGTCGACGCCGAGCTGGCGCAGCGCGTTGCCGCAGCGATCGACGTTCCGCGCCATCTCGCCGTAGGTGACGGAGGTGCCCTGGCAGCGGATCGCGATGCTGTCCGGCCGCTCGGCGCGGTGAACGTCGATGTACGTTTCGGCCGCGTTGTACCGGTCGCCAAGCTCCGGAAGGCGCAGCTCCCCCACGCCCGGGATTATCGCGGCAGCGTTTCCAGTAAGGCGAGCGCTGCGTGCTTCCCTTCGTGCAGCCGCTCTCCGTCCCACAGCGCCGGGACGCGCCCGCCGCCGTGCTTCGCGAACGCCTCGGCGCCGTCGGTGTCCACATTCTGGAAATCCACCCGCGCTTTGACGCCCAGCTCGACGATGCGGCGCCGGACCACGGCCGAGTCCGGATCGCCGATCCGGTGATAGAGGATCACGAGTAGGCCGGGGCGAGCTCGATGAAGGAGTCCGTCACCTCGGGATGCTCGCGCCGCAGACGATCGCGAAGACTGACCATGAGCCGCTCCACGTCGCCCGCGGGGATGTCGTCGCGCACCGAGACCCGCGCCATGACGAGGAGCTGGTCCGTCCCGATCTGCACCGCGAGGAGCTCGAGGATCTTGTCGACGTACGGCTCGCTCGCGATCGTCGCCTCGAGCGCTTCGCGCACACGCCCGGGCGGCGCCTGGCCGACGATGAGCCCGCGCGCGCCCCACGCGAGCTGGTAAGCGACGTAGATGAGGACGACGCCGATGACGCCGCTCGCGAGCGCGTCGAAGCGATGGTCGCCGGTCACCACGGTGAGCGCGAGCCCGATGGTGGCGGCCGCGAGCCCGACGATGGCGGCGCTGTCCTCGTAGATCACGGTCCGCAGCGCCGGATCCTGCAGCTGCCGGAAGAAGCGACGGACCGGAGTGCCGTCCTCGCGTGCGGCGTGGCGCAGCTCGCGGACCGCGACGCTGAGCGAGAACAGCTCGAAGACGCTCGAGAGACCCAGCACGACGAACCCGAGCCCCGCCTGCTCGACATCGTGCGGATGCACGAGGCGGTCGTAGGCCTGGTAGATGGAGAAGATGCCGCCGCCGAAGAACAGCATGAGCGCGACGACGAGCGCCCAGAAGTAGCCCTCCTTGCCGTGGCCGAGGGGATGCCGCTCGGTCGCGGGGCGCGCGCTGCGGCGCAGGCCGACGTACAAAAAGATCTGGTTGAGCGAATCGGCGATCGAGTGCGCCGTCTCCGCGAGGAGCGCACCGGAGCCGGTGAGCGCGGCGGCGATCGCCTTGGTGATCGCGATCGCGAGATTCCCGAGAAAAGCGGCGAGGACAGCGCGCGTGGTGCCTTCGGACACGTTGGTGGTCCTGACCTCTACGTCAGCTCGACGCTGTCGCGCCAGCCGGGGACCGCCGTCGCAAAGCCAAGAGCGCGAACCTTCGGCTCGAAGGCCGCCTGTGCGTCGGGATCGCCGTGCACGATGAATGTCGTTCGCGGCTTGGTGGTGAAGTTTCCGAGCCAGCCGAGGAGCTCGGGCTCGTCGGCATGGGCGGAAAATCCGCTGATCGAGCGGACCTGGCAGTGGACGTCGAGGTCTTGCCCGTCGATGCGCACTTGCTTCGCGCCCTGCTGCAGCTGCGCGCCGAGCGTGCCGTCGCCCTGATACCCGACGAAGAGCAGCGTCATCGCGGGATCGGCGATGAGCGCCTTGACGTGCTGGACGATCCGCCCGCCGGTGATCATCCCGTTCGATGCGACGACCATAAGCGGTCGCGCCGCCTGCTCGATCGCGAGAGAGTCCTTCTGGGCGGTGGTCATGATGGCGTCCGGATAGTCGATGGGCGCATCATGCCGCGCGACCAGTGCCCGAGCGTCGTCGTCGAAGTAGTCGAGATACGCCCGATACACGTCGCTGGCTTTCTGGGCCATCGGAGAATCGAGGTAGAGCGGCAGGTGCGGGATGGTTCCTGCGCTGAGCAGCCGGTCCAATTCGTAGACGATCTCCTGGGTCCGGCCGATCGCGAACGAGGGCATGAGCAGCACGCCCTTCGTGTCACCCGTCAGCTTCACCGCCTCGCCCAGGAGTCGGATCGCCTCCTCCTGAGGCTCGTGCGTCTTTCCGCCGTAGGTCGACTCGATGAGCAAGTAGTCCGCGGTCGTGACCGCGGTGGGGTCACGGATGATCGGCGAGCCGGGCCGGCCGAGGTCGCCACTGAACACGATCGTGAGCACCTGGTCGCGCTCCATGACGCGGACGCGGATGATCGCTGAGCCCAGGATGTGGCCCGCGTCCAGGAACGTCGCGGTGATGCCCGGCGCGACCTGCACTTCGGCTCCATAGTCGATGCCAACAAACAGCCCAAGCGCCGCGTTGGCGTCGGCGACCGTGTACAAGGCTTCGCGCAGCGCGGTGACGGCTTCTGGCGGTGCCTCGCGCGTCGCGGCGGCGGGATCCTCTTTGCTCGCGGCCGTGAGCGCGGCAGCCGTCTCCTCGTCCTCTGCCGCAGCGCGGTCGGGATTCCGCGTGGCGAATCGTTGATGGCTCTTCGCAGCTTCCTCCTGGAGCTTGGCGGAGTCCAGCAGCACCAGTCGGGTGAGATCGACGGTCCCCTTGGTCGCGTAGATCGGCTTGCGGAATCCGGACGCCGCCAGATGCGGGAGGAGCCCGCAGTGATCGAGATGCGCGTGCGTGAGGAGCGCTGCGTCAATCTCATTCGGCGGGTAGGCGAACGGCACGCGATTGCGGATCACGTCGTGGGGGCTGCCTTGGAACATGCCGCAGTCGATGAGGACGCGCGCCCGGTCGGTCTCGAGCAGATATTGCGAACCCGTCACCGTGCGCGTCGCGCCGAGAAAGGTCAGACGCATCTCAGCCATCATGGCATCCGCGCCGGGCGTGGGCTCCGAGATCGATCCGCGTAGGCTGGACGTCTTGCCACCCCTCGCACGACCTGATCCCTTCGACCCTTTGCGGAAAGGCTTGTACACGGGCGACGAGCTGATGCAGGGGTACACGCGGACGAACCCGGAGGGTGCGCTCGATCGGAAGATCGCTCGCTACTTCGTGGCCGCGGGTGGCCGTAACCCGGCCTCAGCCGCGGAAGCCATCGCGCAGCGGCTGCACGATTTCGGCATCGACCGCGCCCTGACCGCATGGCTCGATGGGAGCGGTGGCACCGTCCCGAAGGTCGTTGGTGTGATGGGAAGTCACGCGACGTCGCGCGACGATCCGCAGTACGCATCGGTCGCGGACCTCGGGTGGCGGCTGGCGCGCGCCGGCTTTCTCGTGGCGACCGGCGGCGGACCCGGACTCATGGAGGCCGCGAACCTCGGCGCCTACCTGTCGAAGTACGCCGAGCGGCAGGTGCTGGATCGCGCGCTGGCGGTCCTGGCAAAAGCACCGGCATACGACTCCGACCACGTTCGGTACATCGAGACGACGCGCCAGGTGCTCGCCGATTTTCCGGATGGCGCGGTCAGCCTCGGCGTACCGACCTGGGTCTATCCGGACGAACCGGTGAACCTGTTCAGCTCGCACATCGCGAAGTACTTCTCCAACAGCATGCGCGAGGAGGGTCTCATCGCGATCGGCAACCACGGCGTGGTCATCGCCAGCGACACGCCCGGCAGCGTGCGAGAGCTCTTTCAGGCCGCGGAGCAGGACAGCTACTGGGTGGGCGACCGCCGCAGTCCGATCGTCCTGTTCGGTCCCCAGGGCTCGTCGAGCCACGCCCTTCTGATCGCACACGCGCGACGCGACGGCTACGCGGACGTCGTCAGGACGTTCGAGGATCCAAGGGAGGCCGTCGACTTCTTCGTCCGCACGCCTCCACTCATCAGGCAGACCGCGGCGCCGACGAAACTCGGTGCCGGCGTGCGGCTCAGTCGGCCCCGCGGCGAGTCCAGAAGCCCTGCGGGTCGTACTCGCGGATGATGCGCAGCTCCTGCGCGGTCGGCGGCTCCGTGGCGCGTACGTCATCCGCCACCGTCAACGTCCAACCGGTATTCGCCGCGATCTCGTCGACCGAGCTCGTCGGGTGATAGGACACGAGCACCGCCTCGCCACGCGCGAAGCGGAACACCCCGAGCGTCGTGATGAGCACAGATGGACCGCCGCGCGGGAGTCCGACTCGCGCGCGCCACGCGCCGCCCTCGCCGTAGCCCGGCGACGTGATGAAGTCGACGCGCTCGCGGAGGCGCCGCTTGTCGTGCGCCATGATCACGATGAGCCGGTGCGCGAGGCTCGCGATGTCCGCGCCGCCGCCCGAGCCCGGTAGCTGGACCGTCGGGTGCGCGCGGTCGGCGCCGATCGCGGTGGTGTTGAGGTTGCCGTGACGATCCACCTCGGCGCCGCCGATGAAACCGGCCTCGACGTCGCCGCGCTGCAGCAGACCCATGAGGTCGATCGTGCGCGCGCACCACACCGCGCCGGTGACGTTCGGCGGATCGCCCATCGTGTACAGGAGCTCGGGTGAGGGCTGGTCGCGGACGATGCCGAGCTCGAACAGGCCGATCGCGTTTGGCGCGTGGGTGCGCTTCGCCAGCACGAAGGCGATGAGCGGCAGACGCATGCCCACGAAGACGCGCTCGCCGTCGCGGATCTCGCGCGCCGCCTGCGCGACCATGAGCTCGCCGGGCGAGAGGTCCATTACGTCGGCACCAGCCTGACGAGGATCGTGAGCGCGACGGCGATGACGATCAGCTGCCCGACGGCGCTGGCGATCGCGATCCAGATGGCGCGGGCGGTCGTGATGTCGAGCGCCGCGCGGAGCGCCACGACCGTCGCCACCAGCACCCAGATGGCGACGACCGTCCTCGTGATCGCCTGCAGGCCCGGAACGAGCTCGAAGACGATGAGGAAGCGCGCGGTGTTCGCGTATCCCAGGGTGCGTGCGAGCTCGCCCCAGCTCGATTTCGTCTGCGGCCCGGGGAACAGCTTCACGCCGACGATGTAGGCGACCCACGCGTAGAAGGCCCAACCGAGGAACGAGCCGAGCGCGCCGAAGAAACCGCTCGACGCGCCGGTGAGCACGCCGTTCACCGCGCCGCTCACCAGGCTGGTGGCGACGATGATGAACGCCGCCTCGCCGGTCGCCTTCTGGTCGGCCTCGACCTCCTCGTAGACGTCGTCCTGGAGCCGAAGGGCGCCGAGCATCCGGTCGGTGATCGAGCGAGCCATCAGTCCTCACCTCCGCTGGAGATCCGGAGCGCCTGCCACCGCGGTCCGAGCTTCCGCAGGTACTCACCGCGGTCGCGAACGCCGGTGACCCACTCCCCGGTCCACGCCTCAAAGCCTTCCGCCGTGCGCGTTGCGCGATGGTAGTCGTGGAAGAACTCGTGGTCGCGGCCGTACCGGCCCTGGAGCGGCGAGGGATGGCACGCGCCCGGCTCCTCGACCACGGCGACGACCTTCAGCGCGGGCACGATCGTCCGGTTCGGGTCCGCGCCGATCACGTCGCGCGACACGACCTCCTCGGTGAGCACGATGACCGCCTTCGCCGCGAGCGCGGCCTCCTGCGACACGCCCCACGGACCGCGCAACTGCGCGTTCCCGTCCGCATCGGCTTGCTGCACCGCGATGACGGTGACATCGGGCGTGATCGCGGGGATCAAGAGGAGTGGCGAGCCGTCGAAGGGCGACGTCGCTCGGAGGAGCGTGCCGTTCGCGCGCGGGATGTCGCTGCCGAGAAGCGTCTTTGTCGGAAGGTACGGCGCGCCGAGAGCGCCGGCGAGCAGCGCCTGCGCGATCGTGAAGTTGCTGTGGTCGCGAACCTCGATGCGACGCGGGATCCCCTGCTCCATCGCGCGCCGGTACGCGTGCGCGAGGCCGGCCGACACGTTGCCGACCCACGCCGCCGTCACGCTTCGCACGCAGCCCGCGCCGATCAGCTGATCGAACGCGATGTCGGAGATGGGACCGATGAGGTCGAGGTCACGCCGCCGCTGGCGGATGAGCTCGTGCGCGAGCGCGAACGGGATCGCCGGCTCGAGCGCGCACCCGAGCGCGACCGAGACGCCGTCGGGGACGAAGCGTCTGACCGCTTCCGCGAGGCTGACGCGCTTGTCCGTGTTTTAGCGGCCCTTGTACTCGGGTTTCCGCTTTTCGACGAAAGCCTTCACGCCCTCGCGCGCGTCCTCGCTCTTGAAAAGCCGGATGAGCGCCTCGCGCTCGATCGCGAGACCTTCGGCCAGCGAGCGGCCGTAGCCCTGCACCGCGGCGAGCTTGATCTGGCCGACCGCGTAGCTCGGGCCCTCCGCGTACGACCGCGCGCGCTCCACCGCGATCGCCTGCAGCTCCGCGGCCGGCACGAGCTCGTCCACGATGCCCGCGTCCTTCGCGGCCTGCGGCGAGAGCGTCACGCCACGCAGCATCAGCTCGAGCGCCTTCTGCCTACCGACGAGGCGCGGCAATCGCTGTGTGCCGCCGGTGCCCGGCAGCAGCCCGAGCGTCACCTCCGGCAGGCCGATCTTGTAGCTCCCCTCCGCCGCGATGCGGAAGTCGCAGCAGAGCGCGATCTCGAGACCGCCGCCGAGGCAGTG
>Ga0070697_100003769_pt1 | contig 11636 bp, 8 predicted proteins | sample KBSK1501metaG_FD_65475 | JGI IMG/M metagenome (GOLD analysis project Ga0070697, IMG submission 65475) | Corn, switchgrass and miscanthus rhizosphere microbial communities from Kellogg Biological Station, Michigan, USA - KBS K1-50-1 metaG | ecosystem: Host-associated > Plants > Roots >... | reverse complement strand
CTTGTAAACCATAAAAAAGGTTTAGAGTTCAAACTTTAGTTTGCCAGGTTCTTCCGGACAAGCTGAAGCTTGAACTCTAAACTCGAGCAGATTTCTTCGTTAACTTTCTCCGTCACAGAAAAAGACGCCGGCGAACGACTCGATGCTTTTCTCGCCCATCGCATCGAGGGTTGGAGCCGAGCCCGGCTGCAGCGACTGATCGAAGACGCTGACGTGCTGGTTAATGGCAGAATCGCGAAGCCTTCTTACAGATTACGCCCGGACGATACCGTCGAAGCTGAGTTGACGGCTTCACCGCCCTGCGAGTTTGCTGCGGAAAATATTCCGATAGACATCGTTTACGAGGACGATGATCTGGTCGTTGTCAACAAGCCCGCAGGTATGGTCGTTCATCCGGCAGCGGGCGTTGAATCAGGCACGCTCGCGAACGCACTCGCATTTCATTTCGCAAAGCTCTCGACTGTCGGAGGCGCAGCGCGGCCGGGAATTGTGCATCGTCTCGACAAAGGCACTTCGGGGTTGCTCGTAGTCGCGAAATCAGAGGAAGCGCATGAGAACCTGGCCGATCAGTTTCGCGCTCGCGAAGTATTCAAATCCTATATCGCGCTGGTCCACGGCCGGATCGAGCGCGAGCGCGGGCAAGTTGATCAACCAATAGGACGTGATCCTCACAATCGCACGCGTATGTCGGTTGTCCGCTCAGGCCGTCCGGCGCTGTCCATCTATCAAGTACATCAATACCTGGAACGCTTCACGCTGTTGAACGTAGAGTTGAAAACCGGTCGCACGCATCAAATTCGGGTCCACCTCGCCTGGCTAAAACACCCCGTCGTTGGCGACGAAGTGTATGGCTCAGGACGCGATAAGACGGTCAGCGATCCGATCGTTCGCTCAAAGATCGCTCAATTGAATCGCCAATTCCTGCACGCGGAAAAACTGAGCTTCCGGCACCCGCACACAAACAAAGAGATCAGTTTCTCAGCGGATTTGCCTGCGGAATTGAGCGCTTTGCTCGATTTAATTCAAAGGCAGGGTCGCAATACAGTGTGATAACGGTTGAGGTTTCAGATTTGAAAGGATTACTGGGTCAGCAGCAGGTCGACAGGCTGTTCGACTCCCGCTTCGTCAATCGTAATTGAGCGGAAGCTTAACTCCTCGCCATCGAGGAACATCTCGACCACGGTCGCCTCGCCAAGCTGTCCCTGAATCAGCGCCTCGGAAAGAGGATCTTCCACATGTTTTTGCAGAGCACGACGCAAGGGGCGCGCCCCGTAGGAACGATCTGCGCAAGTCTTGCCGACGATCCACTGTTTTGCGTCATCGGTGAGGCGCACGATGAATCCATGATTCGACATTGTGCGATTGATTTGATCAATCTGAAGTTGCAATACGTCGAGCAATTCCTGATCGCCCAATTCATCGAACACGATGATCTCGTCAAGGCGATTGATAAATTCAGGATTGAACGTTTGGCGCACGGCGGCCATCACCATTTCTTCCATCTTCGTGCGCGAGATTTCGGACGATCCCTGGAATCCCATCGTGCCTCTCTTTTGAATGAAACGCGCGCCGATGTTTGACGTCATGATGATGATTGCGTTCTTGAAGTCGATTGTATTACCGAGCGAGTCGGTAAGAATTCCGTCTTCAAATACCTGCAACAAAATATTGAATATGTCCGCGTGTGCTTTTTCGATTTCGTCGAACAATAGAACGGAATAAGGCGACCGTTTCACGCGCTCGGTCAACTGACCGCCCTCTTCATGACCAACGTAACCCGGCGGCGAACCAATCAACTTTGAGACCGAGTGTTTTTCCATGAACTCGGACATGTCAAAACGGATCATCGAACGTTCGCTGCCAAACAGGAACTGCGCGAGTGAGCGCGCAACTTCGGTTTTGCCGACGCCGGTCGGACCGAGAAACAGGAACGAGCCGACCGGTCTGTGCGGATTCTTTAAGCCGGCGCGCGAACGACGAATCGCGCGCGCTAAAGCTGAGATTGCCGGGCGCTGCGAGATCACTCGCTTATGCAATTCAGTTTCGATGCGCAGGAGCTTTTTGGACTCGCCTTCTTTCAAGGATGTAATCGGAATGCCCGTCCATCGAGCAATTACCTCTTCGATGTCCGCACGATCGACCTCCGCCATCACGAGCGAATCGTCTTCCTTGGTAATCGGAGCCTGCGCCCGCCCATAAGTCGCGCGTTCCCATTCAGTTAGCGAAGCCGTCAAAGCATCGAGATTTCCTTGCTCAGCACGGACGCGAAGCTTCACACGAGCGCCAGCTTCATCGATTACGTCGATTGCCTTGTCAGGCAGAAACCTGTCAGGAATGTAGCGAGTCGATTGAATAACAGCGGCTTGCAGAGCGTCGTCCGTGTACTGCACTTGATGGAAGTTTTCGTAACGCTCGCGAACACCGGTCAGAATCGCTATGGCTTGATCTTCGGTCGGTGGCGGAACCTTAACTGCCTGGAACCGACGCTCCAGCGAGCGATCCTTTTCGATCGACTTGCGAAACTCGCCAGGGGTAGTTGCCCCAATGCACTGAATTTCACCTCGCGATAAAGCGGGTTTCAAAATGTTCGCTGCGTCAAGAGAACCTTCGGCTGAACCGGCGCCCACCAGCGTGTGCAACTCATCGATGAAGACAATGTATTGCGGGTTCTCGATCAGCTCGCGCATGATCTGTTTCAAGCGCTCCTCGAACTGTCCACGATACTTGGTACCGGCGACGATCAAGCTGATATCGAGCGAAAGAATTCTTTTGTTCTCGAGGAACGACGGCACATCGCCGCGCACGATCCGCTGCGCCAGACCTTCAACGATGGCAGTCTTACCAACGCCAGGTTCGCCGATCAGGACCGGATTGTTTTTCGTGCGGCGGCAGAGAATTTGAATTACCCGCTCGATCTCGTTATCTCGGCCGATCAACGGATCGAGCCGATCATTCGAGGCGTCCTCAGTGAGATCTCGCGAGAACTCCAGCAAATGCGGGATGTCTTTGCGGTGACGAGCATCAGCGCCGCTCTGGCGAGCAATCTCATCACGCACGGCGGCCAGACGAAGTCCGCGCTCGAAAAGGATCTGCGCGGCCATCGACCGTTCTTCACGCAAAAGTCCAAGCAGTAAATGCTCTGTGCCGATATGTCGATGCTGCAGGCGATCGGATTCTTCGTGTGAATAGTGCAGCACGCGTTTTGTCTCGGGGGCCAGGGGCAGTTCCACGGACGTGGGAATTCGTTCGCGCAGGAGCGTGCGCCCTTCGATTTCCCTTCTGATTGATTCGATGGTGATTTGCGCGCGCGGAAAGAAACGCCCCGTCAGAGTTTTGTCTTCGCGCATCAGGCCGAGCAGGAGATGCTCAGGTTCGATCGCCGGGGCGCCAAACTGGGAAGCTTCGTAACGAGCAAAGAAAATCACCCGTCGCGCCTTTTCCGTATAGCGTTCGAACATTAATTGATCTCCGCCGGTTCTTTATGATTGCGCGCGTTGCCAATCCAACGCTGCAGGCATTATAGCGCACCGCGCAAGCCGCAAGAAGCCTCTCGTCTGAACGCACTGAATCAATTCTGGATTTGCGAAGCTGGAACCTGCATCACTTTCGATGGTTTTCCTTCGGCTCAATCGACCTGTCAGAGCGATTTAATCATCGCTTAATCTGACTGACCAGACATGTCAGCTTGAATCCTGAAATTCCCGTACATTAAGAAAACCCGCCGATTTTCCGCGCGTTTGCTCCTGATCAACGCTGGCACGACCTTCGCACCAGAAGCCGCGCCCGGTGCGTTATGTGAGGCTCTGCTACTCAGAGTTACGGCACGGTCTTCGGTGATTCGGCGACCAGGCGATCTCAACATGGCCGGGAGTAACGACACTTCGAGTACGAATGAGTAGCCGGACACTGATTTCAGTTCAGGCGGCGCCACTGGTCGTGACGACGCTTTCTGTCTCGGTCGATAAATCATCCTTTTGAAAGGCAAGCTGACGGAGGAACTTCATGGGACTCGCATCTTTATGTCAGGAATTGGAACTTACGCACTTCGTTGACTCAACCGAGCCTTCCAGAGTTGAAGAGATCTGCGAGGAAGAGAAGGAAGAAGTGCTCAAGTTTCTTTCTGTGCGTCCAATTCACACCGTTTATATGGTGAGCTTAATCCGCGACAACGGTCTTACCAGCCCTCGTAATCGTGGATCTTTTTACGCGTGCCGCGATCGATATGGCGATCTTGAAGGTGTCGCTCTGATTGGGCACGCAACAGTCGTTGAAACGCAAAGCGAGAGTGCCCTGATGGCCTTTGCGACAATGGCTCGCAATTGTCAATCCCATTTGATTCGCGGCGAGCAGGATACGATTGAGCGGTTCTGGAACTACTACTCGAGTTCCGCAAAGGTCCCGCGACTTATCACCCGTGAGCACTTACTCGAAGCACGTCAGGCGTTCTCAGATAAAGATCAATCGATTGATTTGCGTCCAGCGACGATGGCTGATCTCGACAACATAATCTCAGTCAACGCGTCACTAGCATTGCAGGAATCAGGCATTAATCCGTTGCAGCATGACGTCAGCGGGTTTCGTCAACGGAACGCGCGGCGTATCGAGCAAGGTCGCGTCTGGGTATGGACTGACGACAACAGATTAATGTTCAAAACGGATGTCGTCGCAGAAACGCCTCAGGTCATTTACCTGGAAGGCGTCCACGTTCATGAAGAGGAGCGTCGCAAGGGATATGGATTGCGTGGACTGACACAGTTGTCTGCTACTTTGCTGGCGCGCACTGACTCACTCTGCCTGACCATCAATGACAAAAATAAGAAACTACAAGGCTTCTACGAGAAAGCCGGCTATCAGTTCCACAGCGACTACCAAACCATTTACCTGCGCTGAATTTTCACCCGACCAATGGAAGCAGCAGCACAACTAACTCAACGTCAGAAGTCTTCCAATGCCTACAAGTGGTCAATTGTAGGGCTCGGCGCTTTGACACTGATCGGCACTGCGATTTGCTTGCCGCTGCCTCAGATCGATTTGCGTTTTGTGATACTGGCGGCAGCGATGTTCGTCGTCAGCTCGCGATTGTCGGTTCAGCTTCCGCGGATTAATACAAATGTCACCGTCTCAGACGCTTTTGTTTTTTTGGTGATGTTGCTCTATGGCGGATCTGCCGGGATCGTCCTCGCTGCTCTGGAAGGCCTTTCCTCCGGAGTCCGGATCACTAAAGGCAAAGAAAAATATCAACGCGCGCTCGTTGTGAGCTTCAACGCCGCGATGATGGCTTGTTCGACAGCACTCACAGTCGCTACGGTAAGATTTTTCTTCGGACCAATCCCCGAGCTGAGAAGTCACGGCCTATCCGCATTTGTAGTCGCGATTGTCACGATGGGGCTCGTGCAGTATTTCGCCAACAGCGGCATTTGTGCGCTTGGTCTGGCCTTCAATACCGGAGCTCCATTCTGGCGAACATGGCATCAACACTATCTTTGGACGTCGACTACTTATCTCGTTGGTGCTTCGATCGCGGCCATTAGTCTTAACTCGGTTGAAAAGGCCGGCTTGGCAGTTGTGGTTGTGTGCGTTCCGGCGGTTTTTATCGTTTACTTCACTTACCATAAATACCTGGAAGAGATTAAGGCGACCGCCGCACAAGCTGAGCAGGCTGAGCGCGATCGAGCGGAAGCAGAACGGGCCCGTGCTGAGGCTGAGCGCGAACGTGCGGAGCAAGCCGAGCGTCACGTCAAAGAGCTCAACCGCCATATCTCCGAGCAGGAACGAGTCAGCGCGCAATTACAGGAGAGCAAGGATCATTTTCGCCACGCCGCGTTTCATGATGCATTGACAAACCTGCCGAACCGCGCCTTGCTCGCCGAGAATCTGAAATTCGTAATCGAGCGCGCGCGTCAGCACGAAGATTACCAGTTCGCCGTACTTTTCCTGGATCTGGATCGCTTCAAGAATGTCAATGATAATTTGGGTCATTCTATCGGCGATCAATTGCTGATCGCCATGGCGCGCCGTCTCGAGAGCTGCATTCGCGAAGTTGACATGGTGGCCCGGCTCGGTGGCGATGAGTTTGCCATCCTACTCGATGGCATCCCCAACTCCGGTGAAGTCATCAGCCTTGCGCGCCGCATTCAGGAAAAACTGCAATCACCGTTCAACCTGAGCGGCCACGAAGTTTTCACAACCGCCAGTATCGGCATCGCGCTGAGCTCCGCCGGCTACGATCATTCTGAGAACATGCTGCGCGATGCGGACACCGCGATGTATCGCGCGAAGGCGCAGGGCAAAGCGTGTTACGAGGTCTTCGACAAAGGAATGCATGCGCGTGCCGTCTATCTGTTGCAGATGGAGAACGATTTGCGCCGCGCTCTGGATCGCGAGGAATTCTGCCTGTATTACCAGCCCATCGTTTCGCTTGACGACGGGCAGCTCGCCGGTTTCGAAGCCTTGATCCGCTGGCAACATCCGGATCGAGGCTTTATCAATCCGGGCGACTTCATTCCGCTGGCGGAAGAAACCGGGATGATTGTGCCCATTGGCATGTGGACTTTGAAGCGAGCTTGCGAGCAACTCCGTCAGTGGCAATTCCATTCTCCGGCGAACCGATCCCTTTTCATGAGCGTGAACCTTTCGGGTAAACAGGTGGCGCAAGCTAGTCTCGTAAATGATATCTGCCAAACTTTGAAAGAAACCGGCGTGGACGCGCGACATCTAAAACTGGAAATTACCGAAAGCGCAGTGATCGAAAACTCAGAGAACGCAGCGGAACTGCTCAAGCGTCTGAAAGACCTCGGCGTACAACTCAGCATCGATGATTTCGGCACCGGTTATTCTTCGCTTGGTTATCTTCATCGCTTCCCGGTCGACACGATCAAAATTGACCGCTCGTTCATTGGCCGCATCGGAGAGGCGAGTGAGGACATTGAGATCGTGCGAGCAATTATGTCGCTCGCTGAGAATATGGGGATGGACGTCGTTGCTGAAGGCATAGAAACGCTGGGTCAGTTAGGTAAGCTACGCACCTTGAATTGTCAGTACGGGCAAGGTTATTTATTCTCGCGACCCGTCGACGCAGACTCGGTTACGGCATGGATTTCGCGCGAGCCTGATTGGCTGACGACGCTGTTCCCCGCCACGGTGGATCACTTCGTTCCCTTGGCCGCCGCCGTCGCGTAATGGAGTCATTCCGGTTCATCCCGAACTAAAACACTTCTTCACTTCATCCGGCCGGTTCTGTGGGAGCAACGATTGCAGATTCGGTGTGTCTGTTGCGGATGCATCTTCGGGTGGTCGAATCTCATAAATCGACGGCACGACGCGACGAAAATGAAAACGCGACTCGATGCTAACCAGCTCCTGAATCTCACTCAATCGCCAGGCGCACGGCTGCCACCAGCGCGGATCCGCATCAAGAAAAACTCGACGACCCGCCTTCAGGGAATTATCGATTGCTTTCTCCAACCCTTCTTGCGGCCAGCCTGCACCTACGCCAATCGTCTCCCAATGGCCGGCCCCAATTCCTCTCCAATAAAACACAGCGATAGTTTCCGAGCCGGCTATCACTACCGCATCGTCAGGGATTAAGCGCAGGCGTTCGTCATAATTCTTCGCCAGCGCCAAACGGTTGAGGTATTCACTGCTTTGGGAACGAATCAGCAAAGCGGTCAAGCCGGCGACCACAATTATTCCGGTAATCACAATGACAAATCCGCGTCGCTCGCTTCTCAACCGCTCCGTTTCCGATCGAACCAGGTAATCTCCTGCGAGCGGCGCCAGCATGGGCAGACCGGTCAGAAAATAGCGCCAGTTAACAATCGTGCTGTAATTCAAAAACAGCGTCGCGTTCGCAAACAGGCCGACGACGGCCGCCGTCAGCAGCATCGACCATCCGCGCGTGCGCCATTCCTTCCACGCTGCCAACGGCAACGCCACAAGAACGAGTGGAGCGACGAGAAAGAAATAGATCAGAAACGGTCGCAGATTACCGAAGCTCAATGGATGACGTGCCGCCTCATTCTGAGCAGAGACGCGCCACACTTGCCACGTTTGCCGATATGCCGGATCAGAAATGAACCAGTAGGCGAAGATACCGAACGCGCAAATGAAGAAGATTATGAGCGATGAGCCCACCAGCACTATTGTTCGTCGATCGAGTTTCCATCCGCTTACAAAGGGCGCAATGATGATCCACGGAAAATACAGTCCCGCCGTTTCGCGTAAGTTCACGCCTAAACCCAACACCGCCGCTCCCACTAACATCAGCCATGCTCGTCGGCCCGTGGCGCCGCGTAAGTAAATCAATACGGCGATCGCTGAAACTACAATAGAAGGCACATCGGTCATCACCTGGCCTCCGTAAATGATGAGCATGGGCGATAGGGCGACCAGTAAACCGGCGATAGTCGCCGATCGAACTGAGCCGGTGAGATCGCGTGCCAGAATCCAACACACGATCACAGCCAGCGGAACTTGCGCAACCACCGCGTACTTGAAAAGCAAGTAAGCCCGTTCCGGTCGCAGGCCGAATAGCGAATGGGCCATAACGTACAACGTGTGATTGCAAAGTGTGAAGAGAGAGCGGCCCAGCGCCATTGACGAAGGCTCGCCCCGCAGAGAGTAAATGGTGTAGTCGAGCGCATCCCAATCACCAATAAAGGGGTTTAAATAAAGGAGCGTGAGCGCGAGCGCTAATGTCGCGGGCGGAAGCCAATACGGATAGTCGCGGAGGAATTTTCGAAAGGATAAGGTCGTGTTTTCAATGGCCTCCAACATTGAAAATCGGAGATTGAAAATTGCAAACTTCATATTGACTGCGCGCCAATTTGCAACTTTCAATTTCCAATTTTCAATTTGCAATTTCCGTTATCAATAACCCAGGGTCCGTCTAATTACTCGGCGTCCCCGTTTCCGGACGTTTGACCATTTTCAACCTGGCGCCGCCCTGGCTGTATTCTACTTCGTCCATTATGTTGTAAATCAAAAGGACTCCACGCCCGTTTGACTTGAAGAGATTCGCCGGATCCCGAGGGTCGGGAATTTCGCGCACATCGAAGCCATCGCCTTCGTCCTCGACGGTAAACACGGCTTCGTGCGCAGAGAGTTCAGCAGTAACGCGCAACAGCTTGGTCGGATCATTCCGGTTTCCATGCTTGACCGCATTGACAAAGGCCTCGTCCAGGGCCACAAACAGATTCGACTGCTCGACTTCAATCATGCCCAGACGCGCGACACGATCCAGCAGATACTCAAGAACAATATTCATCAATGACAGATCGCTGGGTAGTTCCAGATCAATCTTTTCGCGAACGTAAGCGATTTGTTGGGTCGTATCGATCCGTTGGAGCTTAAATGACAGAGCGGTCTCGATAATCTTCTGGAGTCGTTGCACATCGCAACGAATTTCTGAGCTCGTCGTTCCAATTTTGAAAGATCGGACCAGTTCCGCCTGCGCCGTTGGTACGCCGGTCAGGTCGCTGATAATCAGATCAAACTGATTGAAGTCCTCGCGAGCTAAAGCTTCGGCCGGTGCGTTCATCGCAGTCACTTGTGTTCCGAGACTTTCCAAGATAGCGGCGAGAGCAGATCGGATCTCATCGTTGTTTTCGACGACGAGAATCCGGCACTGCCTGGCTGGCTGACCTGTCATAGCGGACGTTTGCGGCGGAGAGATTGGCCGTTGGGCTTTCTAATCTGTAATACGAACCTGCGCCCGAAGGCGTTGCAGAATATACCAGAAGCGCAAGCCTGAAGTCTGCGAGTAAGCGCCCCGGATCCTGGTCAAGCAGTTCAGAGTCCGGATTCCCGATCGGTATTGGCACTTGAGACTTGGCATTTGAGACCTTAGACTTTCAAACTTCAAACAAGTCGGATGGGAAAACCCGCACTGCAAATTCAATTCGAATACCTGCTGGTTCGCCTTTTACTCGCGATCTTTCGGTCCCTTCCTCTGCCGGCTGGTTTACGGCTGGGCCCAGCATTAGGCCTTTTGGCTTGTCGCTTTTCGAGCAGGCTGCGACGCACGGGCGAGCGGAATTTACGGCTTGCTTTTCCTGACTTAAGCGAGCAAAGACGCGATGATCTTTTGCGCGGTTGCTTTCGAAACTTCGGCCGGTTGCTTGCCGTGTTCAGTCACTTTAGCACGAGCGATCTTGAGAAGCTAAAGAGCTTCATCGTCTGCGAAGGGCTCGAGCGAATTGAGGCGGCCTGCGCAAATGGAATGGGTGTGATTCTGTTCACAGGGCATCTTGGGGCATGGGAGCTTACAAGTTTTGCGCTCTCGATATTCGGTCAACCGTTGAGCTTTTTAGTGCGGCGGATTGATAATCCCAAAATTGAAGCGCTGGTGGATCGCGCGCGCACCCGACGAGGAAACCGCACGATCGATAAACGTGCAGCCGCGCGCGAAATGTTGCAGACTTTGCAGGCAGGGAAACCGCTTGGCATTCTAGTGGACTTGAACACCAACGAACGCGAGGGAATCTTCGTTGACTTTTTCGGCATTCCAGCGTCGACAACGTTCACATTGGCAAAGCTCGCGGCGCGCACCGGCGCCCAGGTATTACCGATTTTCGCTCCATGGGACGAGAAGCAGCGTCGCTTTTTGGTAAAGATTGACGAGCCACTTTCCGTTTCTCGTACCGGAGATGAAACGCGCGACGTGCAGGAATTGACGCAGAAATTTACCACCGTGATTGAGAAATACGTACGAACTTATCCGGATCAATGGCTTTGGATTCATCGGCGCTGGAAAACGCGGCCGGTCGGCGAGCCGCCAATTTACTGACATAGCCTCTGCGGAAGCTTATCAACGCTGTTTTATGCAAGCTTCAACGGAACATAGTTCTTCGACGACGCGCAGCAACTCTTCCAGCAGCTCGGTTGCTCGCGCGTTCACTTTCGCTGATCTCTCCAGGTACTCGCTGAAAGATCGATTAGTCATTCGATTTGCGGACTTGTTTTTCTTTCTGCTCATTAATGTGATTGGGCGAACGGCGCGCCTCGAAGTCCATGGTTGGGAGCATTTCGAGGCTGCGGTCAGCGAGGGAAGCGCGCCGATTCACGTTCTCTGGCATGACTGCATTCTGCTCGCGATTTATTTCTGGCGGCGCCGCGGTATTGCGTACATGGCTTCGCAGAGTCTTGACGGCGAATACATCTCGCGATTCTTGCAGCGGTTTGGGTTTGGCGCCGTGCGTGGGTCAACTACCCGCGGAGGTGTCGGTGCGATGGTCGAGATGGCGCGCTTGTTGCGAGCAGGCATTCACGTTGGATTTACAGTAGACGGACCGAAAGGCCCAGCGCGCATGGTGAAATTAGGGGCACTAACGCTCGCCAAAAAAAGTGGTCAGCCAATCCTGCCCTTCAATGTTACCGCGAGCCATCGCTGGCTGGCCCCGACATGGGACAAACTCCAAGTGCCGCTACCCTTTGTGAGAGCACGCGTTGAGATCGCGCCGCTTGTCAAGGTTCCCTCCGATGCGGATGAGCAAACGATTCAGATCAAGCTAGAGGAACTGCAACACGTTCTGAACGAGCTTAATCGGCAGGGCGAGGAGTGGCGAAAAAACTTGTGAATCGGGCTACATTCACCGGGCGCAAAGCAATTTACGTTTTGCCGATTTCCAAGTTACTAT
>Ga0070697_100003767_pt1 | contig 11637 bp, 11 predicted proteins | sample KBSK1501metaG_FD_65475 | JGI IMG/M metagenome (GOLD analysis project Ga0070697, IMG submission 65475) | Corn, switchgrass and miscanthus rhizosphere microbial communities from Kellogg Biological Station, Michigan, USA - KBS K1-50-1 metaG | ecosystem: Host-associated > Plants > Roots >... | reverse complement strand
CGACCGCTAAGTCGCTTGGGTAGGTGGCCAGCATCTGCCTGGCGTAGCTCATGGCTCCTTCCTTTCGAGGCGACGGGGTCGCAACCGAGTATAGCTACTTGTTTAATCACCCATGAGTTTCGTGAAACCCCGGCGATTTGGATTCATTACACGGTGAAGACCTGGACCTCGCCCTTTTCAATCTTGACCCGCAGCGGCGGCAACGGCGAGAGGGGGCTCCCATAGTTGGTCGGCTGACCATCCTTCTCAAATGTCGCCCCGTGGCACGGACACTCGAAGCGATCTCGGAACTTGCTGTAGTTGAGGATGCAGGCCATGTGGGTGCAGATGGCGGACAGACCCTTGACCTCCTCTCCTTGCCGGATCAGGAAGCCCTCGATCGCTCCCGACCGGAAGGCGATCGGGGTGCCCTCGGGCAGTTCCGCCAGCGCTTTGACCGGCTTCCAGGTGCCGTTCGTTTCGACCAGTGCCCGCTGCGCGACCTTTTTTGGCTGCGTCTTGGTGGCTTGCTGGATGCCGAGCATCGCCGCGACACCGGCGGCGAGCCCGGCGGCACCCGTCAACAGCAGTGACCGGCGGCTGGGCCGCGAAGCCGGTTGTGGCTGCGCCGATCGCTGTCCGACCCATTCGTGAATCGAGCCCTGCATTCGCTCCAGGAACTCTTTCGACGGGAGGCCGGCCCCCGGCTTCGCCGCTCGCAACATAGCGGCGGTCTGCCGCGCGCCCAGGGCGTCTTCATCGGGCAGGGGCGTGCGCTCCGGCCGCCTATCCTGCAGCAGGTCCTCGACGTGCCGGTCGAGTTGTTCGGGATCGTCGTTCACGACCGCCTCCCGCGTTCGCGCCCGGCACGGTTCAGCGCCCGGAACTGCAGCACCTTGACATTGGTCTCGCTGAGGTTGAGCTCCTGCGCCGTTTCCCGCACCGAATAGCCACGCAGGAACCGCAGCTCGAGGACCCGGCGGTAACTTTCGGGGAGAGTGGCAAGTAGCGAGTCCACCCGTTGGACCGCTTCGGGATTCTCCCGGGGCGCGGGCGCTTGGGTCACGTCGTCCTCGAGCTCACCGGCGCCCTCCGCGTAGTACTCGCGCCAGTGGTCGGCCAGCGTCGTCTGGGCGACGCGGTACAGCCAGCTGCGCAGTTCGGGAACCGAGACATCGCTGCGCATGCCGTTGATCGCCTTCACGAACACCTGGGCTGTGAGGTCCTCGGCGTCCGGGCGGTTACCGACTCGGCCGTAGATGTATTGATAGATGGCTGTGACATGCGTCTGGTAGGCCCAGGTCAGGTGATCCTGGCCATGCGGGGCGTCGGCGCGAGGGAGCGGGAGGATCTTCCCGGAGGAAGCGACAGCAGCGCCGGTTCTTTCGTCCTCACGCATCCGCTTCCGCAGTTATATACCGCTAGGGGTTACGGGGTCGCAACCGCCCGTAATGTCGCTCTGTTCATTGGGGGCCCAATGTGGGAATACTGGAGGAGGGAAAGGGCTTAGATAACATGGGAGATTCGCAAGCGATGGAAAAGAACCGGCAGTACGACGTCGTCATCATCGGCGGTGGACCGGCCGGCCTGACCGCCGCGCTCTACGCCGGCCGGGCGCGGGTCAAGACCGTGCTGCTGGAGCGGGGGGCGCCGGGCGGACAGCTGCTCAACACCGAGGCGATCGAGGACTACCCGGGCTTCGACCACATCACCGGCCCTGAGCTGGCCCAGCGCATGGCCGACCAGGCCGTCAAGTTCGGCGTCGACCTGGAGACGGCCCGCGTGACCGGGATCGAGCGGCGCGGCGACAAGCACGTGGTGCAGACCGAGGACGGCGAATACACCGCCGACTTCGTCATCCTGACCGCCGGCGGCGAGCCGAAGAAGCTCGGCATCCCGGGCGAGACCGAGTTCCAGGGGCGCGGCGTTTCGCAGTGCGCCGTCTGTGACGGGGCCTTCTTCAAAGAGGAGGAGGTTGCCGTGGTCGGTGGTGGCGACGCCGCGCTGGAGGAAGGCGTCTTTTTGACCCGCTACGCCAAGAAGGTGTACATCATCCACCGGCGCGACAAGTTTCGCGCCCAGGCGATCCTGGTGGAGGCGGCACGCAAGAACCCCAAGGTCGAGCTGATCACCAACACGACCGTCAGCGAGGTCAAGGGTGACGACGGCCAGGTCAAGGAGATCACCTTAAAAGACGTCGTCACCGGCCAGACTCGACCGCTGAAGGTCACCGGCCTCTTCGTCTTCATCGGGTTTCAGCCGAATGTCCAGTTCTTCGATCATCGCGACCACGTTGAGCACGATCCGCTGGGATTCCTGGTGACCGACACGACGATGCAGACCAGCCTGCCCGGCGTCTACGCGGCTGGCGACGTGCGGTCGCAGCTCACGCGGCAGATCACGACCGCCGTCGGTGATGCGACCACCGCCGCCATCGACGCGGTGAAGAAGCTCGAGGCCAAGAAGCACGAGCCCACGCCCGTGCCGGTCGACCTCTACGGCCCCACCCGGCCGGACCTCGTCGGCAGCTAACCCGGACCGCCCGCCCCACCGTGCCGCCGGCGCGGTAACGGGATTGTTCGTCGTCGCCGCCGGGCTGCGGCTCTGGGGGATCAACTTCGGGCTGCCCGCTCTCTACCGACCGGATGAAGACGTCACGGTGGGGCGCGCCATGGGCATCTTCCATGGCATCCTGGATCCGCACTTCGCCGACTGGCCGCACCTTTACTTCTATGTCGCGGCGGCGTGGCTCGCGCCCTTCCGCCTGATCGGGCTGGTCCAGGACCAGGCCTCCGGGTATCTGTGGGTCCGCGTCCTCGACGCGCTGCTCGGCAGCCTCACGGTGCTGCTCGTGTTCGAGTTTGGCCGCCGCGCCTACGGATGGCTGGCCGGCTTCCTTGGAGCATCGGCGCTGGCGGTCGCCTTCCTGCATGTCCGGGATAGCCACTTCGCGACGCTCGATATCCCGCTGACCCTGACCTGCGTAGCCGCGCTGTACATTGCGTATCGCACCATCCAGGCCCGCGGCGCACGCCCCTTGCTGCTCAACGGGATCGCCCTCGGCATTACGGCCAGCCTGAAGTACAACGGGGCGCTCGTCTTCGCCGGCATCGCCGCCGCCCAGACGCTGCGGGCCCGCGCCGAACGCAGCCGGTTCCCACAAATCTTCGGACGACTGGCGCTGATCGCCGCCATCGGCGTCGCCACCCTCGCGATCACTTCCCCCTTCCTGGTGTTCGACCCGGGCATGACGCAGCACGGCATCGGCTACATCTTCCAGCACCTCGGAAAGGCGACCGCGCCAGCGATCGGTTGGGTGCAGCTGAGTCTCGCGCTTTGGTCTGGCATGGATCCGGTGCTGGTGCTGCTGGCGATCGCGGGCGTCGCCTACGCGGCCTGGCGGCGGCAGCCGGCCGACCTCATCATCCTCACCTTCCTGGCCGTCTACGTCCTCGTAATCGGCGCCGGCCGCTCCGTGTTCTTCCGTTACGCGGATCCGATGATCCCGTTTCTGCTCCTGCTCGGCGGTCGCGCCCTGGCGGTGCTCGTCGAGCGGAGCGCGCCCGGTCGAGCCCGGCGGCTCGCGCTAACAGTGGCGCTGGTGCTGATCGGGGTGGCGCCCTTGGCGCACGACGTTCGCTATGACCTGTTGATCCAGCAGGCGGACACACGCACGCTCGCCTTTGACTGGCTGGCGCACCATGTGCCCGCCGGCAGCCGGGCCGCCGTGCCCTACATGGCGGGTCCGGCTCACGACCAGGCGATGGTCGATAGCGGTGAACACAGCCACGGCGCGACCGATCCATACGTGGCGTCCTTCCTCGACAGCCGGCTCGAGACGCAGTACAGCATCCACGAGTTGACCCGCGAGGACCTCCAGCTGACATCGCTCGACAGCTTTCGAGACGAGGGAATCACTTATGTGGTGGTCGGCTACGAAGCGCCGGGTAGCGGTTGCCGGATCGATAGCCCGCTCGAGCGGGCGTTGCGGGCGCAGGGACCCCCACTCGCGAGCTTTTCCCCGACCACCGGTTGTCCCGACAGCATTTTCGACCCGATCGACACCTACTACGTGCCCCTCGCCGGCTACGGCGGCTGGGTCCGGCCCGGCCCTTATATCCGGATTTACCGGCTCCATGGATGATCCCGAATCAGCCGCTTCGCCCGCGCGCAACCGCCGTCTATAGTGAAAACCAGTGAACCTGATCGCCCTGATCAAGGAACGGGCCAAATACTACAAGTGCCTCGCTTGCTCCCAGGCGCTCGCCGACTGCCAGGTGAAGCTGCTCAATGAGGCCGACGGGCATTGCACGGTTGAAGTCACTTGCGCCAACTGCGGCGTCAGCTTCGTCGCGGTGCTCCTGCTCAAGAAAGCCAAGCATCCAGATGGTTTGCCCAAGGCCGCCAGCGAAGGGCCGATCAGCAGTGACGAGATGCTCGACGTCCACGAATTTATGAAGGCCTTCAATGGCCCGATCAAGGAGCTTGTCCGCTGGCGTCCGTCCCGCCAGCAGTCGCCATCGTCCTGAGCTTCTAAGATTGGTCCCGATGGTCTATCTCGACCACTCGGCCACCACGCCGCTCGACCCCGAAGTCCTGCAGGCGATGATGCCGTACCTGACCGAGGAGTTCGGCAACGCCTCCAGCGTCTATGGCCTGGGACAGCGCGCGCGCCAGGCGATCGATCAGGCCCGCGATGAGGTGGCGGCCTTTTACGGTGTCGTTGCGAAAGAGGTGATCTTCACCTCGGGCGGCACCGAGGGTGACAACTTCGCCTTGCGCGGCATCGCCGAGCGGAACGCCGATCGCGGCCGGCACATCATTACCTCGACCATCGAGCACGATGCCGTGCTTCGCTCCGCCGAGGCGCTGGAGCGCGACGGATTCGCGGTGACCCGGCTGCGTGTCGACCGGTTTGGCCTGGTCGATCCGGCGGCGTTGAGCGAGGCGTTGCGGCCCGACACCATCCTGGTGAGCATCATGCACGCGAACAATGAGGTTGGAACCATCGAACCAATCCGTGAATTGGTCGCGGTGACTCGGGAGCGCAGTGACGCCTACTTCCACACGGACGCCGTGCAATCGACGGGGAAGATCCCTGTGCGCGTCGACGAGCTGGGCGTCGACCTGCTGTCCATGTCGGCGCACAAGCTCCACGGTCCGAAAGGTGTCGGCTGCCTGATCGTGCGCTCCGGCGTCCGGCTCGAGCCGCAATTGCACGGGGGCGGTCATGAGCGCAACCGCCGCGCCGGGACCGAAAACGTCGCAGGCATTGTCGGGCTCGCTGAGGCCGTGGGCATCGCGAGTCGGGATCTGACGACGAACACGGCGCATCTGACCGCGCTCCGCGATCGCCTGATCGAGGGCGTTCTCGACCGCATCCCCGGCGCCGAACTCACCGGGCATCCGCAACAGCGGCTCCCGCACCACGCCAGCTTCTTGTTTGCGGGTGTGGAGGGCGAGTCGTTGCTGCTGCAGCTCGACATGGACGGCATCGCCGCGTCATCGGGCTCGGCATGCACTTCGGGCTCACTCGAAGCGAGCCACGTCATCCTGGCGCTCGGCTACCCCCGCGAACGGGCGCTGGGCAGTCTTCGTCTTTCGGTCGGAAAGGGCAACACCGACGCGGACATCGACCTGGTCCTGGCCCGGCTGCCGGCGATGGTGGCCCGGCTACGCGCGATGGCCCCTATTTCCGCCGCCTGAGGGGCTCGCATGCCGGAAAAGTTCTACAGCGTGGATGAGGCGAATGCGCTGATCCCCAAGCTTAAATCCGTGCTGGAGCGCATCCGGCAGACGCAGGCGGAGCTGGCGAAGGACAAGACGGTCGCCGTGGTGCGTCAGAAGGCAGCCCAGAATGGTGGCGGCCTGCCGAGCCGCCATCTGTCGGCCCTGACGAAAACGCTCGAGGGGGACCTGCGGCAACTCGAGGAGTGGGGCATTACGCTTCGCGATCCAAGCATCGGATTGATCGACTTCCTCCACAAGCGTGAGGGTGAAACCGTCTTCCTCTGCTGGAAGCTCGGCGAGCCCCGCGTCGAATGGTGGCATCCACTCGAGACAGGGATCGCCGGGCGCCAGCGACTCTAGCCGCTGCGGAAGACGACGGCGATGATGAAGAGCGCCAGCAGGATCGAGGAGACCGACAGCCCGATGATGCCGAGCAGCCGGCCGGTCTTCGCCCGATCGTCACCCTGGTAGCGGTTCGGCGCCGAGCGAATTTCGCGAACAGCACTATTGGCGAAGACGATCGCCAGGATCCCGGTTGGGATCGCAATCAGCGGCATCCAGAAGAAGAGCAGCGTGGTCACGCCCCAGGTCATGGCGCTCGAGGCGCCGTGATACATCGGCCGATACGGCGAGATTCCCTCACGTTCGGCGAGCTGGTCGAGCGCGGCGAGCGGGCCGGCGATGGCCACGACGTCCGGCAGGGCGCGCCGCAAGGCAGGTTCCGCGCTCTGGGCGAGCGCCTCGCGCCGCGCCACCGGAAGCGCCTCCCGGCGCGCGGCGTAGGCCACCACCAGCCGTCGAAGTCCAGGGTCGATCGCCGCCGGGTCGCCGGTCGGAGTGGTCGAGGTCAGCGGGGTCGCCGGCGTCGATGCGGGCGTCGCCCAGATCGACGCTGCCGGTTGCGGAGTCGCGACCGCACCGGTCGGCGCGCTCGACAGGTCATAGAGACTGATGCGCTCGCGATCACGCACCACCAGCGTGCCGGCGGCGAAGTCTCCCAGCCGTTTGCCGCGGCCATTGATGAAGAGCGTCAACATGCCGATGGCGTAGAAGAGGGGAAGGAAGTCGACGATCCGCACCAGGTTGCGAATCGCCGCCTGCCCGAGGGTCACCGGCTCGCCGTGATCGCCGACCACCCGCAGGCGGGCGGCGCGTTTGCCGAGGGTTTGTCCGTTCCAGACCGCCTCACTGACAAGGAAGTAGCCGGCTAGAAGGATGAAGCCGAGGATGATCTCGATCAGGATCGCCAACTCACCAGAGCCGAAGACGCCGCCCAGCGAGGCGGCGAGGATGGTGATCGCGATCAGGATCACCGTGATGACCAGCGAATCGAGGATCTGGGCCAGGAAGCGGCTGCCAATGCCGGCGATCTCGTACTGGAACGCCACCCGCTCCGGCGTCGAGATAACGAGATCGTCGGATGCGTCCGGCGGGTGCACGCTCTCACTCTACCCGCCGAATTTGCGAGAGCGCGTCGCAGTCCTGCGACAACAACCCGTTTGGCGGCGGCCTCGGTCATCATGGATGGGGTGCGCGCCGATGAATTCGTCAGCCGCCGGCGAGGGGAGTGGGATCGCCTCGAAAAACTGCTGACTCGTGCCGGCACCAGCCGGGTCGGCGGGCTGCGGGCAACCGAGGTGCTCTCCCTGGCCGCGCTCTATCGCCGGGCAACGGCCGACTTCGCCCGGGCGAAGCGTGACTGGCCGACGGAACCGGTGGCCGCGTATCTCAACGGCCTGGTCGCCCGGGGGCACGCGGCGGTGTACCGCCAGGGTGGCAACCTCGGCGAGCGCATCGCCATCTTCTACAAGCGAACGCTGCCGCAGACCTATCGAGAGTCGGCTCCGTACCTGGTCGCCGCCGCCTTGCTTCTGTTCGGACCGGCGCTGGTCGCGTTCGTCGCCATCACGCTCGATCCGAAGCTGGCCTATGCCCTCGTGCCCGCCGAGCTGGTGCAATTGGTAAAAAGCCATCAGCTCTGGACCCAGATCCCGGTGGACAAACGGCCGTTGATGTCCGGCGTGATCATGACGAACAACATCAACGTTTCGATCCTCGCCTTCGCCTTCGGCGCTCTGCTGGGCCTGCCCACTATCTACCTGCTGATGACGAACGGGATCCAACTGGGCGGGCTGCTCGGACTTACCAACGCCTACGGCATCGCACCTGGTCTGCTCGATTTCGTGGTCGGCCATGGCGTCCTCGAGCTCTCGGTGGTGGTCGCGGCCGGCGCCTGCGGCCTGATGATGGGATGGGCGGTCTTGTTGCCAGGCGGGTACCGACGGAGCGACGCCCTCGTGCTCGCGGCGCGCAAAGCCCTGATCATCCTCGCCGGACTGGCCCCGTTGTTGATCATCGCCGGCATCATCGAAGGCAACTTGAGCCCCTCGGATGCGCCCACCGCCGTCAAGGTCGCGGTCGGCCTGACGACGGGGGTCCTGCTCTACTCCTACCTGCTCCTCACAGGGCGCCGCTCTCAGAACCCGGCATAGAAGGCTGGGTAGAACACCTCGTTGACGGCCTGGATCGCCTGGCCATCGGCCGCAACCAGCCAGAGCTGGTCCACGTCACCGCTGCTGGGCTGACTGCTCACGGCAATGGCCATGCCAGACCCGTTGGGCTGCGGCATCGCATACATCGTCCGGGCGCCATCGCCGGGAGAACCGCCCGGTTGCCGCCAGAGAATCTTGCCCGTCCGCCAATCGAGAAGCTCGGCGTCGTTGGGGCCCACCCCAGCGAAAAATGGCCCCGTGACCACGCGCATGCCGTCCCAGGAGAACCGCAGGACCCGTCGCCCGTCAAGATGCGCCACGATGCGCCCATCCGACGTTCCCCGGATCGAGCTCATCGAGGAGAGCGGCTGACCCTGGGCGTCATACGTCGGGATCTGTTCCGCGAGGTATCGGCCGTCACGAGAGCTGGTGACACCGAGACCGACTCCGGCATATGCCCTCTGGTAAATGGTTCGTCCGGTCGTCAGCGCGATCACGCGGACGGCCGTCGTCCCACCGATCCCAATGTCCGCGAGCACCGCGCGGTCGTTGCCGACGCTGCACGCGATGATAACGGGGCCGGAACGCTCGCCGGCTACGCCCATCGGAGCGACGCGGTGTAGTTGACCGCCCGTCGGGCCCGTCATCAGCCACAGTCGGCCGCCGCTATCGACGACATCGCAGAGGCTCTTGCTGTCATCCGCAATCATCGGGTTGGACCGAAACCCGCCGTGCGTGCTGACCTGCGCGCCGTTGCGATCGACCAGGCCGCGGTCCGAGGTGAAGAAGACGGAGCCATCCGGGGCTTGCTGGGTTGCGGATGCCTGGTAGACCGTGCCAACCAGCTTGCCGCTCCAGTCGATAGCCACCAGGCGTTGTGCGCCGGATGGCGGCATCCATGGGCTCGACGTCCCATACCAGATAACGGGCACGCCCACGGGGGGCGCCCCCGGCTCCGTCGAGAATGCCCATTGAGCCCGGATGTTGGCCGCCTTCACACCGTAGTCGACGCTGACAGTCACCTGGTACCGGGTCAGTGGCTTGAGTCCCGAATATTGGACGAATAGCGTCGTTCCGCTCCATTGGATGGGCAGCATCACCCCATCCGGGGGCTCGAGGCTCAGGTGAGGCTCGACCGGCGGCCGATGGGTGAAATCGACGGACAGCTGACCGACCCGTGGCACGATCGATTGCCCATCCTGGGGGAACACGGTGACGAGAAGGGGATAACCCTCGGTCGTCAGCGTCCAGCGCTTCTCGTAGTGGCCGAGGTCCTTGAGGCGGCTGCGGTAGGCGGCCCCAAGGACGAGCTGATACCGAGTCGCGAACCGAAGCCCAGAATAGCTCACGATCAATGTGCTCCCATCCCAGCGCGCCGCATCGAGCGCGCCATCGGACGGCTCGATCCGGAGGGTCGGTGTGCCCACTGGATGTCCACCGAACGTGACCTTGAAGTCTCCTCGCAGGGGCACCTCTTTCGCGCCGGCCGGCGGGTTGAGGGCAGTCACTCTGGGCTGGGCCACGGCCAACGCATCGGCACGAATCCAGAGGAACGCCCCGAGCGCCACCAGGAGGCCGACGCCGCCAAGAGTCAGCAACACCGCGCGGCGCCGGCCGACCGGCTCGACCGCCTGTTCCTCCTCGAGGAGGTCGACGATTCGAAGGTGGAGGTTCTCCCCAACGACGACGGGTTGATCTGGGCGATGGTCCACCGCCGCGGCAGCCGGCCGACCGCGCGATGCCTGCTGGCGAATCCGGGCGTGCAGCCGTTCCTTCAGCTCCACGATCTGGGGTGTGGCCGCGAGCGACCGCGCCAGGCTGCGGAACGCCTCCAGGATGATCCGCTCCGCCGCGGCCGGATCTGGTGCAGCCGCGTGGGCGAGCCGGTAGGCATCGGTTTCGAGCTCCCGCACCAATTGATCGATTCGATTGCGCTCGAGGGTCTTCACGCCAGCCTCGCCCAGGGGAACGCCGCGGGATTGCCGGAAGTTACTTCGACCCTATAGCAACGCCCGCTCCTTCAATTCCAGGTAGCGTTCGACCAGGGAGGGGCTGAGCTGGCCGGCCTCGACATCGAGTCCCAGGACGCCACCCTGGCGCAGCTGCTCGAAGCTCGCCCGACGCGCCGAGAGGAGCTCTTCGGCGGCCGCCCACTCGTAAGCGCGCGAGACCCGTTCGATCGGTGCGTTGCGGGCCGCCAGCACCTCCGGGTCGGACATGGCGACCACCATCACCAGGTGGCGGTGACTCAGGCGGATGGCGTGGCCGACCAGGTCGCGCGAGGCCTCGGGATCGAGAACGTCAGTGAGCACGATCACCAATGAGCGGCGGCTGACCCGAAGCGCGAGGTGCGAGAACGCTTCCGCAAAGTCGGGTTCGGTGTACTCGGGCCTGATGTCATAGAGCACCTTGTTGAGCTGCGTCACCTGGGCCGGCCCGCGTTGCGGCGCCACGAAGCGGCGCACGCTATCGCTGAAGGTCATCATGCCAACCTTGTCTCCCTGGCTCTGCGCGACCCAGGCGAGCAGGAGGGCCGCGTTCACCGCATGGTCGAGCTTGCTGAGCAGTCCTGCCGGCGCCGTCATCAACCGGCCGCAGTCGATGGCGATGATCGCCTGCTGGCCGCGCTCCGCCTCGACCTCCATCACCACCGGGCTGTCGCGCCGCGCGGTCGCCTTCCAGCTGATGCGTCGTAGCTCGTCGCCCGGCAGGTAATCGCGCAGCCCGGCAAAGGCGGTCGTCGCGCCGGGCGGCCGAGCGCGGCGAAGACCGGCCATGATGCGCATGCCGCGGCGCAGCATCAGCTCGTAACGCTTGATGGCGAGGACGTCCGGGTAGACCGCGGCCGCCTCATCGGCCCGAATGCGCACCTGGCGAATCAGCCAGCCACCCGGCCGCCAGCAGCGCAGGTCGATGGGGCCGAAGCGGTAGGCACCCCGGTGCGGCGGTTCGACCGTGTACTCGACGTGCAGCAGGCCTTCGCCGTCGAAGACCCCCGTGACCATCCGGCGATCGGGACGCAGATCGGCAGGCACGTGGTCAGCCACCTGGGCGGGGAGCCGCGCCGCGCCGGCATGCGCCACCAGAAGCTGCACGCTCTGCAGCTCACCCAGCGAGAACGGCTGGGGCAGGACGCGGCTCGCCATGAAACCGGACTTGCTCGGCAAGCGGCCTGCCTCCGCGACCAGGATGCCTGCCATGGCGGCGTAATAGAGGAGGGGCGCGATGATGAACACCGGGCTCAGCAGGAGCAGCAAGAACAGGACGGATCCGGCGACCAGGGTTGCCAGCAGTCGCGGCTGCGGGATCACCGTCATGCCGTCGGCCGCGCTAGCGCGGCGGTGTGACGCGGGCGATCACCGCGTCGAGCAGGCTGTCGGCGGTCTGGCCGCCGACCTCGGCCTCCGGCCGTAGCAGCAGCCGATGTCGGAAGGTC
>Ga0070697_100003766_pt1 | contig 11641 bp, 10 predicted proteins | sample KBSK1501metaG_FD_65475 | JGI IMG/M metagenome (GOLD analysis project Ga0070697, IMG submission 65475) | Corn, switchgrass and miscanthus rhizosphere microbial communities from Kellogg Biological Station, Michigan, USA - KBS K1-50-1 metaG | ecosystem: Host-associated > Plants > Roots >... | reverse complement strand
CGCGGATCGAGCCCCAAGTCGCCGGCGCCGCGGGTGACGACGAGCCGGATGTAGGCGTCCTCGAGGCCGCTCTTCCGGACCGCGTCCTCGACGAGGCGGCTCACCGCCTCCTTCGCCATCGGGATCTCGAGCCAGATGCCCTTGGCCGAGGCATAGAGCCGGTCGAGGTGCTGCTGCAGGCGGAACACGCGGCGTTTGTAGGCACGGATGCCTTCGAACACGCCGTCGCCGTACAGGAGCCCGTGGTCGTAGACCGATACCGTGGCGCCGGCCGGGTCGCGGTACTGCCCGTCGATCCAGATGGTGGGTGGCATGGTCGAGCCGAATATACGCGGAGGGGTGACGGCTCGGCTACGTGCGAATGAAGCGGCGCTACTCCGAGGAGGCCATGTCCGGCGACGGCGTCCGGCGTTGCTCGCCGGTGTTCCACCGTGCGTCCCCGCGGCCGGACAGACGCGCCCGGGCAGCGGCCCACGCGACGCGACGCTCGTGACCGGAGCGGCGCTCGCCGCTGGTACGGCGATCCGCGACCGCGCGGCGGTCGCTGCCACGGCGGCGTTCGAGGCTCACCGGCAGCACGGCCTGCCGGCGCTCGATGCCGCGGCGGCGGACACGGCCGGTGCGCCGCTCCGTGCCGGTGCGCCGATCGGGTCGGCCGCGGGGCTCCGCGGCGACCGGCCTCGCGGCATCGAGCGCCACCACGCGAAGGTCTCTGCCGGCTGACTGCCGGACCGCGTGGGCGAGCACGGCGCCGGTGCTCGCCTCGGGGGGAATCGACCGGAAGGATGGCCAGTCGCTACGGAACCAGTCGTGGGCGAGGCGGGCGACCGCCTGCCCGCTCGGCTCGGTCTCGCAGATGGTCACGCTGACGAGGATCTCAGCGCCCGCATCGAGCAGGTAGTAGGCGACGAAGCCCTGCTGCATGCGCAGCTGCGGCAGGAGGGCGTCCTCGACGTGCCGTGCCGCCTGCGTGACCGTTCCGAGCCTGACCCGGTACCGCCGGACGATTCCGAACATGGGGCGCACTTCCCTGTGCAGTGCTTCGCAGTACCGCCAGGCCGGTGGGAGGTTGCGGCCTGGCGCGGAAACGGCTGGTCACGGGGAGTGGGCAAAAACCATCCGGGGCCCGTAGAGCTCTCACTCTGAAGCAGCGAGTCGGGCGCAAGCCCGCGATGGCAAACTCCCAGCCCACTCCCCGCGATGCTGGCTCGCGTTCGTGGGCAAGGCCCGTGCCCGAGCCGCGGCGCTCCGAGGCGTCGGGCGTCGCGGCGAATCGGCCTGAACCTGCGACAAAAGTGTGCGCGGGTGCGACAGGGAGGGCACGTGACCCGGGCGGGAATCGAACCCGCGGCCTGCGGATTAAAAGTCCGCTGCTCTACCAACTGAGCTACCGGGTCGGACGGGCGAAAGTTCGCGCGCCGCCAAGCGCCGCACAAGCGCGGTTGACCGGCGCGCCCGCGGGCCTAGTGCCGTTCCAACTCGCTTCCCCCGGTGCCTCCCCTTGGCGCGAACGGTTGGAACGGCACTAGCTTTCTACCGCCGCATGCCCCGAGGATCGCAGCCGTGAGCCCTGACACCCCGATCACGCACGTCTCCGACACCGCCCGCTGGGTGGCGATGTATCGCGCGTGGGAGTCCGAGCGGCCGGACGCCCTGTTCCACGATCCCTACGCGCGGCGCCTCGCCGGCCCGCAAGGCGAGGCGATCGTGCGGACGATGCCGAAGGCCCGCGCCTGGGCCTGGCCGATGGTGGTCCGCACCTGCCTGTTCGACGAGCTGATCCTGCGCGCCATCGAGCGGGACGGCGTCGGGACCGTGCTCAATCTCGCCGCGGGCCTCGACGCGCGTCCCTGGCGCCTGCCGTTGTCGCCGGCGCTGCGCTGGATCGACGTGGACCTGCCCGACATGATCGCCTACAAGAAGCAGCAGATGGCGGGCGAGCGGCCGCGCTGCGCCCTCGAGTACGCCGCGGTCGACCTGGCCGACCGGGCCCGGCGGCGCGCGCTGTTCGCCCAGATCGGGGTCGCCGGCCGCCAAGTGCTCGTGGTGACCGAGGGGCTGCTCGTCTACCTCGCACCCGAAGACGTGGGCGGGCTGGCGGACGACCTGCACGCGCACGCGGCGTTCCGGTGGTGGCTGATCGACCTCGCGTCCCCGCGCCTGCTGCAAATGCTGGCCAAGACGTGGGGGCGCACCGTGGCCGCCGGCAACGCGCCGTTCCGCTTCGCGCCCGCGGAAGGGACGCGCTTCTTCGCGGCGCACGGCTGGCGCGAGGCCGAGTTCCGCTCCACCGGCGAGGAGTCATACCGCCTGAAGCGCACCATGCCGCTGGCCTCGCTGTGGCGCTTCATCGGCCGCCTCTACCCGAAGGCGAAACAGGAGGAGTTTCGCCGCATGTCGGGGACCGTGCTGCTGGAACGAACGTAGGGGCGGCAGAGGCGGCAAGGGCGGAAAGGGGCGCGTCGAGCCTGGCCGCCCTTTGCCGCCCCTGCCGCCTTTTGCCGCCTTCAGTTGAAGATGTACCTCAGTCCGATCTGCATCCGCCAGCGCGACGGCAGGCTCGGGTCGTCGATGAAGGTCGTGGCGGGTCCGGTGAAGTTGAACACCGGCACCGGCGCCGTGGGGTTGGTGGTGTCGAACCGCACCAGCTTGAGCGGGGACGTGGCGGCGGCACTCGCCACCTTGCGCACGCCCCATGACGAATTCAGCATGTTCAGGAAGTTCAGGATGTCCACACTCAGCTGGAACGTGTGGCGCGTCTCGCCGCCCACGGTGAAGTCCTGCAGAATCCGCAGGTCGACGTTGCTGTACCACGGGTTCGACTCGCCGAACCGCTCGGCGATGTGACCGCGATGTGAGCTCAAGTAGCCGTCCTGCGCGATGAAGGCGTTGAACGCGTCCCACTGCTGCTGCGGCGTCGTGTTGCTCCCACAGCCACTGGCGCAGGGATCGAGCGCGATCTCGCTCTGGGCCCGGGGAATGTAGATCAAGTCGTTCCCGCCCTGGCCGTCACCGTTCACGTCACCGGAGTAGAGGAACGAATAGCGGTTGCCCCCCGCGCCCGCGAAGCTGTTCCCCTCGGCGACCTCCACGAACGCCCCGATGTGCGTCTTGAAGGTCGGCGACCACGCCTTGCTGTACGTGGCCGATCCAATGATGCGGTGCCGCTGCCCGAACTCGGAGGGGCCCAACTCCGGATTGTTGGGATCGCCTTGCACGGGCTCGTTCTGCCACAGCACGCTCGCGATCTCCGTGGACTTCAGGGCGTTGCGAGCGTCGGTGAAGCTGTATCCGAGGCTCGCCGACAACCCGGACGCGAAGTTCTTGCGCAGCTGGGCCGTGACGTTGATGGAATGACCCTTGCTCGTGTTGTCGAGCACGTAGATACCCGCGCCATCAGGGGTGAGCTCGCTGCTGCTGGGACCGGCGCTGACGAATGGACAATCGCCTGCGGCGGTAAACGCGCAACCGCCGAAGAACGGCCGACCGTCGGGCGCCGCCAGCCTCCCTTGGAGCGGCTTGAGATCGGCATTCCGCATGACGATCGCGTGGAGGTCCTTGGCGTACACGAGCTCGAGGGTTCCGAGCAGGCCCCACGGGAGCTGATGGTCGATGGCGAGGTCGCTGGTCCAGACCTGCGGCCACTTGAAGTTCGACGCCATCGCGTTGACGTCGAACGACTGCTGCAGGGTGGACGAGTCCGAGCTGGACCCCGTGGGCCGTAGCGGACCCGTGGGATAGAGGTTGGGATTGGCGCCCGGGTTGGAGATCACGTTGCCGAACCACACGAACGGGATGCGGCCCGTAAAGATGCCGCTGCCGCCCCGCACCTGCGTGCGGCGGTCGCCCGAGACGTTCCAGTTGAAGCCGATGCGCGGCGACCACAGGGGAGTGGCACCCGGCAGCTTGCTCTGATCGACCGTCTCCGGAATGCGGAACTGGTCCAACGCCGGCAGCCCGCGCGAGTACGGGTTGTCCACGGGACTCGTGAAGTACAACGGGAAATCCACCCGCAGCCCGTAGGTGAGGTTGAGCCGCTCCGACGCCGGATACTCATCCTGGAGGTATACGCCCAGCTGCCCGATGGAAATGTCCTCGCCCTTGTACGGAGTCCCCAGCGCCGGCGTGACATAGCTGTTGAAGTCCAGAGGAGCGTAGCCGGGGTTCGTCGGGTCGATGCGGGACATGAAGTCGCCCAGCGACGAGAACGTCGTCCCGATGCTCACAGGAGGCGCCGGGAGGAAGAACACGCCGTAGCGGAAGATGTTGAACGAGTTGAAGAACGAGAACGCCTCGAAGTTCGCGCCGACCGTGACGACGTGCTTCCCCCGGAACAGGCTGAAGTTGTTGGTGAGCTGCCACACGTCCTGATCCAGGATGTTGTGGATCGAGAACGGCTCGTGGCCGATCGTGGTGTACGTCACGCCCTCGCCGACCTCGATCGTCGGGAAAGGCTTGCTGAAGGGCTGGCGGAAGTCGCGGAAGCGGTTGTAGCTCGCGAAGAAGCGGTTCGCGAAGCCGCGCGAGCGGCTGTTCAGCTCCAGCGCGAACGAGTTCAAATGGTTGTTGATGGCGTAGCCCGAGTTGGAGAACGGCAGGCTGGTCGCGTTCGGCCCCCGGCCCGTGTTGTTGAAACTCAGCACGAAGGGGTGCGGCGGCAGATCGCGCTTCGCCTTGAGGTAGTCCCAGCGCAGCGTCAGGGTGTTGCTCGGGTTGACGTTCCAGTCGAGCTTGGCGATGAGCTTGTCGTTATCAGTGTGGTGGAGGTATCCCTGGTACGGCCCGGGGTCGTAGCCATAGTCGGCGATCATCAGGCTGCGGATCTTGTCCAGGGTGTCGGCGCTCACGCGCGAAACCCCGAGCGGCAACGTCCCGGTGCACGTGGTAGTGCACGCCACGAAGTCCGACCCGGGGTTGTCGGTCCGCTCGATCTCCCCGTTCACGAAGAAGAAGAGCTTGTCGCGCTTCAGGGGACCGCTGAACGACGCGCCCGCCTGCAGGAAGCTCAGGTCGGGCCGGGCGACGACCTCGGAGCCGCGCACCTTGTTGCCGAGCAGGTTCTCGTTACGGCCGAACGTATAGGCGGAGCCGTGGAACTCGTTGGTGCCGCTCTTGGTGACGGAGTTGACGTTCGCCCCCGTAAATCCGCCCTGGCGCACGTCGAACGGCGCCACCGAGACCTGCACCTGCTCGATCGCATCATACGGCACCGGCTCGGCGGCGGTCTGCCCGCCGGGCGCCGGGTCGTCCAGGCCGAAGGGGTTGTTGAAGTACGAGCCGTCGAGCGAGATGTTGTTGTACAGCCAGTTTCTCCCCGCGAAGCTGTAGTTGCCATCACTCCTTGGATCGATCCGAATCAGGTCGCGCGTACTGCGCTTGACCGACGGCAGCAAGGCCACCTTCTGAGGATCGATGAACGTGGCGGCACCGGTGCGCCCCGCGTTGAGCACCTCATCCTTCTGTGCGGCCGCCTCGACCGCCTCCAGCTGAATCGCCTGGCCCTGGAGGCGGAAATCGACTTTGAGATCCTGGCCCAGGCTGACGAACAGGTTCTCCTCGGCGTGGGCCTTGAACCCGATGCGGCTGGCCGTGACCCGATACGGGCCGCCGACCCTCATGTTGGGGATGTTGTACGCGCCGCCCGCTCGGGCGACGGCTCGGTACTCGGTGCCGCTCGGCACGTGCACGGCAACGACGCTCGCTTCGGTCAACGGGGCTCCGTCCTGGTCGCTGACGGTGCCGCTCATCGCTGCCGTCGTCACTCCCTGTCCCAACAGCATCCCCGGCACGCACAGGAACGCGCACAGCACGAGACTGGTCGCCTTCACACGATCCTCCCTCGCTTGCGAGTGACGGAAGAGGTCCTGCACCGCGCTACGGGTTCGACACCGGCAGGGGGTTACAAGGGCGTGCCAGAATTAGCACCCGAACGGAAGAGGCGCAAGCAGGCGGGGCGGCCCATCTTTGACCCATGCAAAACCCCGACATCGCCCGCCTGTTCGACGAGGTCGCGGATCTCCTGGAGATCCAGGGTGCCAACCCGTTCCGCGTGCGGGCCTATCGCAACGCCGCGCGCATCGTGCGGGACTATCCGGAGCCCCTGGCCGAGGTCGTGCGCTCGGGCAAGCACGACCTGACGGAGATCCCGGGCATCGGGGACGACCTGGCCGAGAAGATCACGGCCATCGTGACCACGGGAGAGCTGCCCCTCCGCAGGGAGCTCGCCGCCCAGCTCCCCCCCGGCCTGCTCGACCTGCTCCGCATCCCCGGCCTCGGCCCCAAGCGGGTCAAAGAGCTGCATGACAACCTGCACGTGACTTCGGCCGCCGATCTGGCGGAGGCGGTCGAGGCAGGCAGGGTGGAGGAGTTGAAGGGCTTCGGCCCCAAGATGGTCGCAAAGATCCGGGCCGGGCTCGCTCAGGCCGAGCGGGTAGAGCGGCGCCTGCTGCTCGACGAAGCGGAGGCCCAGGCCACGGCGCTCGTGGCCTATCTGAAGGCGGGCGGCGGCATCCGCGACCTCGAAGTCGCAGGGAGCTACCGGCGGCGCCGCGAGACGGTCGGCGATCTGGACGTGCTGGCCACCTGCGCGGATGGCACGGCGGTGATGAGCCGCGTCACCGCCTACCCCGACGTCGCAGCGGTGCTGGCCCAGGGCCCGACGCGCGCGACGGTCCGGCTGCGTGGCGGGCTCCAGGTGGACCTGCGGGCGGTGGAGCCGGACGCCTACGGCGCCGCCGTGCTGTACTTCACCGGCTCGAAGGCGCACAACGTCGAGCTGCGGCAATTGGCACAGGAGAAGGGGCTCAAGCTCAACGAATACGGACTGTACCGTGGTGAGCGTCGCGTGGCGGCGGCGACCGAGGCGGAGATCTACCACGCGCTCGGCCTCGACTGGATCCCGCCGGAGCTGCGCGAGGCGCGCGGCGAGATCGCCCTGGCGCGCGAGCACCGGCTCCCCGCGCTCGTCTCAGCGGACGCGATTCGCGGCGATCTCCAGATGCATACGACCGCGAGCGACGGCCAGGCGACGTTTCAGGCCATGGCGGAGGCGGCGCGGGGACGCGGGTACGCCTACATCGCCATCACGGACCACTCCAAGCGCGTCACGATGGCGCGCGGGCTCGATCCCAGCCGGTTGCGCGAGCAGTGGAAGGAGATCGACGATTGGAACGCCGCGACCCGCGGGTTCACGATCCTGAAGAGCGTGGAGCTCGACATCCTCGAGGACGGGACGCTCGACCTCCCCGACGACGTGCTAGCCGAAGCGGACTACGTGGTGGCAACGATGCATTACGGGTTGAACCAGCCGGAGCGGCAGCTGACTGAGCGGCTGGTCGGCGCCGCGGAGCACCCCTGGGTGGATGCGATCGGCCACCCCACGGGGCGGCTGCTCGGAAAGCGCGAGCCTTACCCGCTCGCCTTCGATGCCCTGTGCCGCGCCGCGGCCGGGGCCGGGTGCCTGCTCGAGCTGAACGGCAACCCGGAGCGCATGGATCTGCCGGACACGCTCGCCGCCGCGGCGAAGGGGCACGGCGTGCGCTTCGCCCTCTCCACGGACAGCCACCAGCCCGGGCATCTCGCATTCATGCGCTACGCCGTGGACCTGGCGCGGCGGGCGGGACTCGAAGCCGGGGACGTCCTGAATACGCGGTCCCTACCGGAGTTTCGGATGGGACTTAAGCGGGCGGCAAAGGGCGGCAAAGGGCGGTAGAGGGCGGCACCGCCCATTCCCGCCCGATCAATTCCATCTGCACCACCGGACTGAAGCTGCGGCGGTGATGCGCCGTGAAGCCGAGCTCGGCGAGAGCCGCGAGATGCTCCGGGGTGCCGTAGCCCTTGTTGGCGGTCCAGGCGTAGGCAGGGTACCGGCTTCCGAGCAGGGCCATCAGGCGGTCGCGCACCGTCTTCGCGATCACCGAGGCGGCGGCGATCGAGTGGCAGCGGGCGTCGCCGTCCACGATCGCCTGGTGGGGGCAGCCGAGCTCCGGACAGGGCAGGCCGTCCACCAGGACCACGTCGGGGCGGACGGCGAGGCGGGCGAGGGCGCGGCGCATCGCGAGCACGGCGGCGCGGCGGATGTTGAAGCGGTCGATTTCGTGCACGCTGGCGGCGCCCACAGCGACCGCGAGGGCGCGCACCCGCACGAGGGCGGCGAGCCGCTCGCGCGCTGCGGCGGACAGGAGCTTCGAGTCCCGCAGGCCGCGGATCGGCTTGGCGAACGCGGGAAACACGACGGCCGCGGCCACCACCGGACCAGCCAGGGGACCGCGGCCTGCCTCGTCGACGCCGGCGACGAGTCCCCGCCCCTCGCGCCAGAGCGCGGCTTCGCGCTCGAGCGAGGGGCGGCGGGGACTCACGCTTCCTGCTGCCCCGTCTCGGGGACCACCGCGGCGCGCTTCTCGCGGATGCGCGCCGACTTGCCCGCGAGGCGCCGCAGGAAGTAGAGCTTGGCGCGCCGCACGCGCCCCTTGCGCATCAGCTCGATCGCCGCAATCGACGGCGCGTGCAGCGGGAAGATGCGCTCCACCCCGACGCCCGCCGAGATCTTCCGCACGGTGAAGGTCGCGTTGATGCCGGCGCCGCGGCGGGCGATGCAGACGCCCTCGAACGCCTGCAGCCGCTCCTTGTCACCCTCGCGCACGCGCACCATGACCCGCACCGTGTCGCCCGGGTCGAACGCGGGGAGGTCCGTCCGCAACCCTTCCCGCTCGACCGCCCTCAATCGATCCATAGCCTGTTCCCTCAGTCCCTCTGTGCGTCCGTGGGTCGGGTGCTGCGCGCTATTCTTCCAGCCGCTTCGCCCACAGATCGGGCCGCCGCTCGCGCGTGATGCGCTCGACTTCCGCCGCGCGCCACTCCGCAATCTTGTCGTGATCGCCGCTCAACAATACCGCCGGGACATCCAATCCGCGATAGCTGGGCGGCCGCGTGTAGCTCGGCGGCGACAGCACTCCGTCGTAGTGCGAGTCCGTCGCGGCCGACTCATGATCGCCCAGGGCTCCGGGGAGCAGCCGCACCACTGCGTCGACGACGCACAGCGCCGCCGGCTCTCCGCCCGAGAGGACGAAGTCGCCGAGTGACAGCTCCTCCGCGCCCAGCCCGTCCGCCACCCGCTGGTCCACGTCCTTGTAGTGGCCGCACAGCAGCGTGAGCTCCTTGCCCACCGAGAACCGCACCGCGTCCTGGTGCGTGAACTGGCGGCCGCGCGCCGACAGCAGCACGATGGGAGGCCCGGCCCGCAGGTCGTCCACCGCCTCGAAGAACGGCTCCGGCTTGAGGACCATTCCCGCCCCGCCACCGTAGGGAGAGTCGTCCACGGTGCGGTGCCGGTCGTGCGTATAGTCGCGCAGCTGCACGACCCGGTAGCGCGCGAGCCCCAGCTGCGCCGCTCGCCCGAGGATGCTCGCGCCGAGCGCCCCGCCGAACATCTCCGGAAACAGCGTCACGACGTTAATCGTCAGCATCGCCGTCTTCCACGGCCACCCACAGGCCGCGCCAGGCCTCCGCCGCTTCCCGCGTCACACCTGCAAGCCCGAGCAGCCAGTCACGGTGGTACGCCCGCCGCCGCGCCACAGTGAGCGGCCCCGCGATCACGCGCCGGTCCTCGTCCACCACGTACAGGCGCGCCTGCGGGGTGAACACGGCGCCCGGATTCTGGACGAGGGGCTGCACCGCCACCTCTCCCTGCTCGCCGTGCGGCTTGCGCAACCGCCCGACTATGCGGGGCGTTTGCCGAGCACTCCGACCTGCTTGAGCAGCGAGCGGACGGTATCGGTGGGCATCGCCCCCTTCGCCATCCACGCCAGCGCCTTGTCGCGATCCACCTGGATCAGCGCCGGGTTGGCTCGTGGATTGTAGTGCCCGAGGGTCGCGACAAACCGGCCGTCCCGGGGCGAGCGCGAGTCCGCCACCACGATCCGGAAATAGGCCTGTCCCTTGCGTCCCACGCGCCGCAGTCTGATGCGAGTCGCCATGCGTCGTGTCCTTACATCCCGTAGAAGAAGCCCGTGCACTTGCCGAGCGCGCCGCCAAAGATAAGCCCACAAACGTAGTTAGCGAGTCGCCCGAATCACAGTGGGGGTTACATTGCCTGTATGGGACAGCAAACCAGCGCGCCACCGGCTCACCTCACTTCCTCTGCGGCGACGGCCGGCGGGGGTGGCGGGGCCGCCGTGAGCCCCGCCTGGTCGCGGCCCGACGACGCCTCGCGGCAAGCCCAGCTCGACGCCATGAAGCGGCGGGCGACGGGCCTCCTGGCGCTCGCGGCTGTCGTGTTCGCGACCGCCCGCATCTTCGAGGCCCAGTACCCCTGGCTCGGCTGGGTGCGGGCGACGGCCGAGGCGTCTCTCGTGGGAGGGCTCGCCGACTGGTTCGCCGTCACGGCGCTGTTCCGGCACCCCCTCGGCCTGCCGATTCCGCACACCGCGATCGTCGCCACGCGGAAGGAGCGGATCGGACGCATCCTCGGCAACTTCGTCCAGAATCACTTCCTGTCTCGCGACGTCATCGCCGCGAATCTCCGCGCGGTCCACCCCGCCGAGCGCGCCGCCCGCTGGCTCGCCGACCCCGACAACAGCCGCCGCATCGCGCAGCAGGTCGCGAGTGGGCTCGCGAAGACGCTCGAGGCGCTGCCCGACGAAGACGTGCAGGCACTCGTGCGCCAGGTGGTGAGCGCCCGGCTGCGGGCCACCCGAGTGGCGCCGGCGCTCGGCAAGACGCTCGCGGTGGTGCTCGCCGGCAACCGCCAGGAGGAGCTGCTGAACGTGGCCGCGCGGTTTGCCGCCGAGGCCGTCCTCGACAACCGCGAGCTGATCCGGGAGCGGGTACGGGCGGAGAGCCCCTGGTGGGTGCCGGGCGTGGTGGACGACGAGATCTATCGGCGGATCATCGATGCCGTCGAGCGCCTGCTGCGCGACATGGGCACCGATCCCACCCACCCCCTGCGCGCCGCGTTCGACGACGCGATCCGGGACTTCATCGAGCGCCTGCAGCACTCGCCGGAGGTCATCGCCCGGGCGGAGGCGATGAAGGAGGAATGGCTCGCGGACGCTTCGGTCACGGAGCTGTCGGCGCGGCTGTGGGAGACGATCCGGCACGCCATCGTGAGCTACGCGACGCGGACCGACGCCGCGGCGCCCGGGCCGCTCGAGCGCGGCCTCAGCGAGTTCGGCAAGGCGCTGCTCGTGAACCCCGGCCTGCTCGCCGAGATCGACGACCTCGTCATCGACCTCACGGCATCGGTCGTGGAGAAGTACCGGCACGAGATCGGCGACTTGATCGCGCATACGGTGGCCGGCTGGGACCCCGAGGCCACGTCGCGGAGGTTCGAGCTGGCGGTGGGACGGGACCTGCAGTTCGTACGGATCAACGGGACGATCGTCGGCGGCCTCGTCGGCCTGGCGATCTACGCGATCACTCGGTTCTGGCCGTAACCCCCACCCGTGGTAGGTTCTTCCACCCCCGCCACCCCGCCGGTGCATCCACCAGCCGCACCGCCGGCCGGCCGTCGATCACCAGCCGTTTGATTTCCGACCGCCGGCCCACCGGCCCGCGACCGTCAAGGAGTCCTTTAGGGCTGGACCGCCTCTTTGCCCACGCCCGCTCGAGCCCCTGCGCGAACCGGTCGGCCGCGACCCGGTCA
>Ga0070697_100003765_pt1 | contig 11641 bp, 13 predicted proteins | sample KBSK1501metaG_FD_65475 | JGI IMG/M metagenome (GOLD analysis project Ga0070697, IMG submission 65475) | Corn, switchgrass and miscanthus rhizosphere microbial communities from Kellogg Biological Station, Michigan, USA - KBS K1-50-1 metaG | ecosystem: Host-associated > Plants > Roots >... | reverse complement strand
GTTCCGGATTACGTGGAATACGAGAACCAGGCCAACGAACTGGACGATCTAACCACGCGCATCACTAACCTGATCAAATGCATCAAGGTATCAGGCGTTTATGATGCGTCGCAGCCAGAACTCAAGCGCATGTTTGAGGAGGGGTTTGAGAATGAACTTGTGCCGTGCGACAACATGGCAGAGTTCCTATCCAAGGCCGGCGCGAATGGCATGAGCCATGTTTGGCTGCTGCCCATCAAGGAAATGGCCGATACGCTAAATCAATTATACGACGCGCGGGAGCGGACCAAGCAAGTCCTGTACGAGGTCACGGGGATCTCGGACATCGTTCGCGGGTCTTCCCAAGGCGGGGCAAAGACAGCGACCGAGCAGCGCATCAAGGGGCAGTTTGCCTCGATGCGGTTGAACGACATGCAGGCTGAAGTCGCACGGTTCGCACGGGATACGCTGCGGATCATGGGCGAGATCATCGCCGAGCATTTCGACCCGATGACGCTGTTCGAAATATCCGGCTTTGAGCAGTACGCCAAGGAGCAGTGGCCGCCGGAAATCGAAGCTCCGCCGTTGGCGCCGGGAAGTGCGCCTGCTGCTGGCGGACTTCCGACGGGACCTGCCGGTACGACACCTCCAGCGGCACCCCCTCCGGCCGGTTCTTTCCCTCCGGCTGCTGGCGCGCCCGGCCCCGTCAATGCTCCTCCGGCCGGGGCCGGGTTGATGCCGGGCATGATGGCTCTACCACCTGATCCAAACATGCTGGCGATGCAAAAAGCCGCCGACATGTTCAAGAAGGCGGTTGAGCTTCTACGTAATGACAAACTGCGCGGTTTCCGGATCGACATCGAGACGGATTCGATCATTGAGCCAGACCAGCAGCAGATGCAGGAAGCCCGTACCCAGTTGATGGGCGCGATTTCTCAGTTCCTGCCGCAGGCTATGGAGGCTGGTGCTCAGTCTCCCGAGCTGAAGCCATTGTTGGCCCGCTTGTTGATGTTCTTCCTGCGCGGCTTCAAGGCATCACGCGATATTGAATCCGCCTTTGAACAGTTCATTGACGACATGACGCGGGATGCAGCCAAGCCGAAACCGCCGCCGCCTCCAACGCCTGACCAGATCAAGGCGCAGATGATGCAGCAGCAGCAGGAGAACGAGAACAAGCGCATGGCTGCGCAGGCCCAGATGGATCAGGCCAATTTCGAGCGGGAACAGCAGGCCAAGCAGGCTGACATGCAGATGCAGCAGCAACAAGCCGCGCAGCAGTTCGAGCTTGAGCAGCAGAAATCAGCCGCCGAGCTTCAAGCCATGCGCGAAAAGATGGCGATGGAGCGAGAGCAGATGGAAATGCAATTGGCGTTCGAGGAACGGAAACTTGCCCTGCAAGAACGGGCGGCACAGCACGCGGCAACCATTAAAGCTGCCAGTGCGGAACATTCAGCCGCGATGCAAGCCAAGGTCGCCGAGAAGAAAGCAAAGGCGCCTGTTAACGGAGCGAATGCATGACAGAGCGTTTTTGGTCCAAGGTGGACAGGTCTGGCGGTTCGAATGCTTGTTGGAACTGGACCGCCTTTCGCGATCGGGATGGCTATGGGCGTTTCCAGATATCTAAGACAGTTTGCCGCACTTCCCATCGAGTGTCATGGGAGATGGAAAATGGACCTATCCCCGATGGTCTTTGTGTTCTCCACAAATGTGACAATCCATCCTGCGTGAATGTTGTTCACCTTTTCTTGGGAACGAGGGCAGATAACAACGCTGATCGCAAGAAAAAGGGCCGGAACGGATTGGTTCGTTTGTGTGGTGATGCCAACCCGTCGCGACAGAGCCCGGAAACGCTGCCCCGGGGTGAAGGCCACGCGAATGCACGTATCAATGAGCAAATCGTGCGCGCCATTCGCTCAAGTTCTGCTTCTTCTAGGGCTCTAGCCAAGCAGCACGGCTTGGGAGAAAGCCACATCTATAAAATTCGCACACGAAAATTATGGGCGCATGTGACATGAGCCGATCAGGATACCCAAAGGTTTACAGGAACGGACGGCTGGTCTCCAAAGCCACAGCAGAACCGCGCGGTTCAGGCCGTGTTCGCGGCGTCATCTCCGACACCATGGATGCGCTCGTTCATCCCTGCACTGGCAAGCTGATGGACAGCAAGAGCGAGTTTCGCAAGATCACGAAAGCTAAGGGCGGCGTAGAGGTTGGTAATGAAAAGCTGGTCGATCGGCGGGTGGCTCACGACCTTGACAGTGCATCACGACGCAGAGACATATCCATCGCCATGGAGCAACTTGGTTTATGAGCATTGTCGAGACCGTCAAGCGCATATGCATGGACGAAGCCAAGCGGCTGACTGGCGCTGAAGTCGTCGCACCGCTTCCAGTGTGGGACAATGCCAAGGGCTCGATGGGCGTGCAGATCAAGGCCCCGAAGCAGATGGGGCCGCAGGCTTGTGAAGTGATCGCCGGGTTTACGTTGACCATGAACGAACTGAAGCAGGCCAATGCTATCAGGTTGAAGGCTGCGGTTGCAGTGAGTGGCATGCTGCATGATGTGCAGGTCCAGATCCGTCCGCTGCAGAAACTCAAAGATGTTGCGCCAGAGGTATTAGGGAAACGGCATGCCGATTGACGGTGAATTGACGGCGCCTGATGACTCGCTGAGGAGCGAGCTTGAAGCCGCGTTTGGGAGTGGCGATGATACCTCAACGACGGAACATGTGGCTGAACGGTCGTCGGGTGATCCGGCGCTGGAAGTATCGGAACAAGATGGTATCGCGCGCGATGAGCGCAGCGGAGAAGAAGCCAAAACGGGGAATGCGCAGGAAGATCGAGCGCGCGGTCCAGATGGCAAATTTCTTGCAAAAGACATTAAAGCAGATGCCGGGAAAACGGCGCCTGTAGACCCGAATTTACCGTCCACGGACGCAGCGAAGGCAAGCGAGGTCGCCGCTCAAACGGCAGCCAATGCCCCTCCCGCTGGCTGGACGGCTGCTGAGAAGGCCGAATGGTCGAAGCTCTCCCCCGTTGCTCAAGCGGCGGTATCACGGCGAGAAGCTGAAATAGCCAGAGGCGGACAGCAGTGGTCCGAAGAAAAACGGCGCTACGAAGCCGTGCTGTCACCTGTCGCGGAAGCGGCCCGAAGGAATGGAATGAACACCGAGCAGGGGCTTCAAGCCTTGCTCAACGCTCAGTCTTTCCTGGAACGGGATCCGACCGCCGCGATCAAGTGGCTGGCACAGTCTCACGGCGTCAACCTCGCAACACTTGCCGGTCAGCCCGACGAGGTTTCGAGCGCACAAGCCCCAGACATCGAGGCGATTGTTCGCCAAGCCGTCCAACGGTCAGTTGCCCCCATTGTTGCTCCAATTCAACAGAGGTGGCAGCAGGAAGAACAGCGCCAACAGGAGATGACCACTCAAATGGTCGTCAGTTTCGCCGCGTCAGAAGGTCATGAGCATTTCGGTTCGGTTGAGCAGGATATCATGGACCTCATTCCTCCGCTGAAAGAGCGTAACCCGACATGGACTCCCCAGCAGGTCTTGCAGGAAGCCTATGACCGGGCCGTATTCGCCAATCCCGCAACCCGACAGACCATCCTGACGGCGCGCGAGCAGGCAGCGGAAGACAAGCGGCGAACCGAGGCATCCCAACGAGCCACCAAGGCCCGGGGTGCCGCCGTGTCTGTAACCGGATCTCCGCAGGGTTCTGCGGGACAAGAACCGGCGGCTTCATTGCGCGACGAAATCATGAGGGCGATGACCGGCTAACGCTCGAAGGAGCACAGCCATGGCCTCTCCCGGCCTAAGTGAAATCGTTACCACGACGCTGCGAAACCGCAGCAAGAAGCTCGCCGACAATATGCTTCGCAATAACGGCGTCATGACCCGGCTCAACAGCCGCGGCAACGTGAAGCCGTTCGACGGTGGCCGTACCATCGTTCAGGAGCTCGAATACGCCAACAACTCGACCTATAAGCGCTATTCGGGCTATGAAGTCCTCAACATCCAACCCAGTGATGTCTTCACCGCTGCGGAATACCCGATCCGTCAGGCGGCGGTTGCGGTCTCCATCTCCGGTCTGGAAATGCTCCAGAACTCGGGACGTGAGCGCGTGATCGACCTTCTGGAAAGCCGCATCAAGAACGCCGAGAAAACGTTCATGAACGGCCTGTCCTATGACTTCTATTCCGATGGAAGCCAGACGGCGCAGATCGGCGGTCTCCAGTTCCTCGTTGCTTCGTCACCGACGACCGGCATCGTCGGCGGTATCGATCGGGCAACATGGTCGTTCTGGCAGAACCAGGTGTTCGCGGCGACCGCCACCGGCGGTGCGCCGATCTCGGCTTCGAACGCCTATAGCTACATGCTCCAGCTCTATACCAAGCTGGTGCGGCAGCAGGACCGGCCGGATTTGTGGCTGGCCTCGGATGTGGCATGGCGCGCCTACAATGAATCGCTGCATGCGATCCAGCGCATTACCTCGACGGACAACGATCTGGCCAAGGCCGGATTCATGAATCTCAAGTTCATGGATTCGGATGTGGTGCTGGACGGTGGCTTCCAAGGTACCACGACGGATGGCAACAACTTCGGTTCCGGTGGGGTCGGCGCGGTCGGCGGCATTCCTTCCGCCGTCAACTTCTACGCGCTCAACACCGACTACATCTTCTGGCGGCCTCACAAGGACCGCAACATGGTGCCGCTGGACCCAGATCGGTTCTCGGTCAACCAGGACGCAATGGTGAAACTGATTGGCGTGGCGGGGAATATGACCGTCTCCAATTCGTTCCTCCAGGGCGTCATGACGACCTAAAGGTCAGAAAGGAGAAACGATCATGACCACTACCCTGATCCCGCTTTCTGGCATTGAAGGCGTCAACTACAATACGACTTACACGGCTTACGATCAGACGGCCGCGATTAGCTCCACCAACAGCCCCGACAACCCGGGTCCGCCGTTTACGGTTGGCACCGTGAGCAAGTCTACTGGCGGCGGAGAATTCATCTTCGTCAAAGCCAGCGCGGCTATTGGTCTCGGCGAATGTGCGATCATCACCTCGGCGACTTCGGCCGCCACTGGCGTTACAACCACGAACGCCGCTACTAATGAGAACTATCAACTTGGCTTTGCCCAAGTTGCGATCGCGAGTGGCGCTTATGGCTGGCTTCAGCGCGATGGTGCTTGCCAGAACATCAGCGTCGCGGCGTCTTGCGTGCAATTCGCCCCATTGTATACGACAGCCACGGCTGGCGTTCTCGACGATACCGCGACTGTACTTGTCGCTGGCGTTGTGATCACGACTACGGTCACCTCGGCCGCCGTTACTCCGGGCACGATTAACCGCCCGTTCCTGCCAACCACGTAACCTTTACGGCTCGGCTGGCATCCCGCCGGCCGAGCCGCTTTTTGGAGGAATGCAATGAGTGATTTCGGAAATATGGAGCAGCATTTCGACGCTAGGAATGGCGGCATTGTCGAGTTTGGCAACGATGCCCGTTTGTTCGTCGAGTTCTACAGCCGGTCAGTACGGAACGAGATCGCGTCCAAGGAGATGGATCGCCCGGTTCATGTCATGGTGGACTATGTGCGGATCCGCCAACCCGGAGAACGTGACGAGATCAACCGGCCGGCGCATGATGGCGATCGCCGCCGGTTTTCCCGTCACTGGCAGGCCTATCAGGAAGGCCGGCAGGCAACTCCGGACGGAACGCCGCTTTCCATTCTGTTCCCGAACAATCCCGAGATTATCGAAAACCTGAAATACGACAAGATTTTCGTGGTCGAGCAGTTGGCGGATCTGAACGACACGCAGATCGGCAACATCGGCCTCGGCGGACGGCAATTTGTCGATCGGGCGAAAGCCTTCCTCAAAGCATCCAACAGCGGCCGTGGCTTTGCGCAGCTCACCGCGAAGGTCGACCAGATGGAAGCCGATCGCGCGGCGGACAAGGAGCGCATCAAGGCGCTGGAAACTGCACTAACGGAAGCAACCAAGAAGCGGGAAACCGTATAACAAGGAGAAGAAGAAATGCCCTCGGCAAAAAATCTTATCGGCGTTGGCGCGCCTGCGGCTTGGGCTAACCAAGTCGGTTTTACTGTGTCGTCAAAGACCGCAGTCGGAACCGCTCAGGTCGGCGCTGTTCCCATCACGACAAACCTCACTATTCTTACTACCGCCGGTGGCGCTACCGCGGCTGTTTTGCCTTCCGTTGAGGCTGGTGCCGGTCCGTATATCATCTTCAATCAGGTATCTTCTGCCGTGACCGCGCTGATTTATCCTCCATCCGGCCAGATTATCCAGGGCGCGGGAGCTGATGTGGCGGCTGACGCGGCATTCTCGATTACGCAGAATAAGACCGCGATGTTCTTCAAGGTCAGCGCTACCAAATGGGTAGTTAACTTCTCGGCATAAGAAGCAATTATGGGAACGCCACTCACGCTGCTGGAGATCGTTCAAACCGCGTGCCAAGAGCTTGGGCTCAACGCGCCGACTACCGTTGTCGGGTCACAGGACTTGCAGGTCATCCAACTGCTGGCCCTTGTGAACCGCGACGGCAACGAACTCTATCGCGGACCGTCCGAAGGTTGGACGTCGCTACAGGGCGAACACATCGTCAATCTGGAAACGCCGATCACCACGATCGGGACGGTAACGCTTAATTCCACCCTGATCACCAACGTGCTTTCCACCACAGGAATTGTGGCTGGGAAATATTCCGTGAGCGGGGCGGGACAACCGGCGGCTCAGCGTGTTGCAGCGATTATCGATAGCACGCCCGGTGCTGGCATCATTGAAATGGAAATGGAGTCGACCGTTTCGCAAGCAGCAACGTCGATCATCTTCGCGCGCGATACCTATACCATTCCGTCAGACTTTGATCATTACATCTCGCACACATGGTGGGACCGAACCAACCATTGGATGCTGGTAGGGCCGCAGTCTCCACAGTTCGATCAATGGCAGCGTTCGGGCATCGTCACGACTGGACCAAGACTTCGTTGGCGCCAGATCGGCGTGAGGCCGACCGTATTCCGACTATGGCCGCCGCCGACGAGTGCAAGCACACCGGATGCGCTTGTCTTCGAATATGTGAACGATGGCTGGGTGATGCACATTGACGGCACGTTCGGCAACAAGTTCACGGCTGATACAGACATTCCACTTCTCAACGACCAGATGTTCATTCTCGGAGTGAAGTGGAGATTCTGGCAAATCAAGGGTTTCAGCTACGCGGCGATGCAGCAGGAATACATCGACTTTGTGAACCGTGAGAAGGCGCGGGATGGCGGCATGCCTGATCTCGCGATGGGACGGCGGAAATTTCCGTACCTTATCAGTTCTGCCAATGTCCAAGATGGCAACTTTCCGGGGAATTGATGGCTGATGAGGAAGCTATCGCTGCACTGCTCAATCCCGTGCTTGCTGGACGGCAACCGAGCGCGTCCTTCAATACGCAACTAAACCCGCTTGAGGAAATGGCTTACCGGCAATGGGTTCAACAGAACCAAGTGCCAACGAACCCCGATGCGACTATGCCGCAGGATTACGATATGCGGGGATTTTATCAGGGACTGCAGCAGCAGAACCCGAAAGCACAATCGGCCATCAATCCAAATGATAGCCAGATACATTTCCCGGATTTTTGGAAGACGCCGCTGCATCAAACGTTTTCGAATGAGAGCCAATGGGCTCCTGCAAATGCTCCAGCGTGGAATGAGCAGGACCAACTTGTCTCACAGGGCGGCCGCATTGTGGTTGATGAACGCGCCAAGAAAGATGCAATCGCGAAACTATTGATGGGGGTTCGGTAATGCGCCTTACTGCTCTCATGGAAAACCGCAATGCCGTTGGAAAACTCGGCGGTGCGCAGGTTTCGACAGGCGCGTCACAGCCGGCGCCAATAGAAGGATGGGACGCCGTTTCTCCGCTTGCCGCCATGTCGCCCAAGCGCGCGGTGAAGATGGACAACTGGTTTCCGCAACCGGATTGGATCGAGGTTCGCAAGGGTCACATCATCCATTCCCTTTGCACGGCCGCGCCCGTTGAAACGCTGGCGACCTATAACGGCATATCAACGCGAACCATGTTCGCGGTCTCGGACGGCAAGATTTTTGATGTGACGGCCAATGCACCGGGCGTCCTCGCGGTTTCTGGTCTCTCGAACTCTCGCTTTCAATACGTCAACTTCGCCACTACTGGCGGCAATTTCCTGTACATGGTGAACGGTGCCGATGTTCCGCAATACTGGGACGGTTCGTCCTGGCAGACTGCTGTTATCACCGGAATCACGTCCTCCGATATCATCCATGTGAACTCCTTCAAAAACCGGCTGTGGTTCACATTGACGGATTCCTCTGACGCGGCCTATCTGCCAGTGGATTCGATCCAGGGAGCGGCAGTCAAATTTCCGCTTGGAGGTCTGTTCACCAAGGGCGGTTTCCTGATGGCCATGGGCACATGGTCGATTGATGCCGGAAATGGCCCGGATGATTATGCGATATTCATATCGTCCCAAGGGCAGGTCGCTATTTATCAGGGGACTGATCCGGCATCTGCCGCGACGTGGAGTCTGGTCGGTGTATTCGACATGGGTGCACCGATCGGGCGTCGCTGCATGACAAGAGTCGGGGCTGATATTGCACTGATCTGCATTGATGGCGTGGTGCCATTATCACGGGCGATGATCTTTGAGCGTGCGGCGGTGGTGAAGGTATCTCTTACCGAGCGCATCCAGCGGGTGATGAACCAGTCAGCAAGGCTCTATCGGGAGAATTTTGGCTGGCAGTTGATTTCCTATCCGCGGGGAACGCGGGCAATCCTGAATGTTCCAATCGAGGAAAATACCGATCAGGTTCAGTATGTGATGAACACGCTTTCCGGGGCGTGGTGCCAGTTCATCGGAATGAAGGCGAATTGCTGGGAGCTTCTCAACGAGGACGTTTATTTCGGGGGCAATGACGGGGTTGTCTACAAGGCCGACACTTCAGGAACGGACGCCGGAAACACGCTGAGCGCCGACATGATGACGGCCTATAATTACTACGGAATGAGGGGAAATCAAAAACGCTGGACCATGTGCCGGCCGCAGTTAACCACGGACGGGCAGGTCAATCCCGGTCTGGCGTTGAACGTGGATTTCCGTGACGACGCGCCGCTATCCGTTCCCTCGACCCAGATTGGTAATGCATCGCTGTGGGATGTTGCGCTATGGGATCAGGGGCTTTGGAGCGGCGATGTCAGAACACAGGCCAATTGGGACACGATAGACGGAATTGGCTATTGCGCATCGGTTCGGCTGGCCGTGGACATCGAGCCGGAATTGATCGGTGAAGCGGCCTTATGGGGCAGTTCGATGTGGGGCAGCTCGACATGGGAATTGCCGATTGCCGATGAAATCATTCTCCAGGTGAATGCATTTGATCTGGTGATGGAGAAGGGGGCAATCGTATGATCCTGCTCGGTCACGATGAAGCGGTTGCAAATTGGGTCGCCAACCTCACGGGAAAACCGTTTCAACCTCCCTATACCGCATTCGGTTCGATTCATGAAGGCCGGATTACGGGTGGCTTTGTCTTCACGGGGTTCAACGGCACTTCAATCGAGCTTTCCCTTGCCGGTCACGGTGTGACGCATCGGGGGCTTTGGCGGGCCATTCTCCATTACGTATTCGACCAGTTGAAGGCTGACCGGATTCAGATTCACACAGCGACAAGCAATGATGTCGTCAAGAAACTCGCGCCACGTCTCGGGTTTGCGTTCGAGGGCAAATCACGTAGGTTCTACGGTCGAGAGGATGCGCTTGTCTATTCGCTGGTTCGTGATGACTTACCGTCATTTCGTCGGCGATGGAGGCTATAGGTGAACACTCCTCAGGCCCCGGCCGCTCCAGATCCCAAGGCAACCGCTGCCGCTCAAGCTGCTTCCAACAAGGAAACGGCGGTCGCTCAGTATGGCCTGAACGCGACCAACCAAGTCACGCCGCAAGGCAGCCTGACGTATAAGCAGATCGGCACTTGGGAAGACGGGACACCACGATTTGAGGCAACTACGGCACTGAATGCCGGTCAGCAATCGCTATACGATAAGGGTCTCGTTACCCAAGGCAATCTGGCGGACATCGGCAATCAGCAGTCGGCCAAGATCGGACAACTTCTGAATACGCCGGTCAATCTATCGACGGCGACCGAAGGCAAAATCGATGAATTGGGCCGGGCGAGGCTAGATCCGCAATTCCAACGGGAAGGGGCGGCACTCGATACCAGCCTGATCAACAAGGGTGTTCGGCCCGGTTCTCAGGCATGGGACGACGCCCATACTCAGTTTTCCCAGCAGAAAAACGACGCCTACAACCAACTCTATTTGAGCGGTCGGGGGCAGGGCGCGCAGGAAGCGCTTACTGAGCGCAATCAGCCAATCAACGAGATTTCTGCGCTGCTTTCGGGGTCTCAGGTTTCTCAGCCGGGATTTACGAATACGCCATCTCCGGGCGTTGCTCCTACTGACGTGATCGGAGCGCAGCAGCAGAGCCTCAATCAACAGAATGTTGGCTACCAGGGGCAGTTGGCACAGAACAATGCGCTGATGTCCGGCCTGTTCGGGCTCGGTTCTGCCGGCCTTGGTGCTGGCGGTATGGCGCTAGGTGGTTGGGCGCGCTCCGATATCGACTCCAAAGAAAATATCGAGATTGTCGGCGAACGGGCAGACGGTTTGCATGTGATCGACTTCGACTACAAACCGGAATTCGGGGGTGGAAAAGACAATCGTGGGCTGATCGCGCAGGAGGTGAAGCAGGTCTATCCGGAGGCTGTGGCGCGTGATCGCAAAGGCTTGATGGTCAACTATGCGGCGGTGCCTGGTGGAATGTTTGCGCTGGGGAGGGCGGCATAGTGGCCGATTCTGGCACCTATGATGAGGCCACGCTGGCTCGACGCTATGCCATAGCGCAGAAACTGATGGAATCCGGCCGGGAAAAGCCGGTCAGACATTGGGCTGAAGGTCTCGCCAATATGGCGAACTCCGCACTCGGTGGTTATCAAGTCGGCGCGCTGGAGGCTGAAGATAAGGCCAACAAGACGAAGGGACAGGCTGATCTTTATGCCGCGCTTGGATTACCCGCTCCTGCCGCTGCCGCAGAGTCGCCAGGCCTTATTTCGAAGATCGGGTCGCTACTCTCAGGCGGGGGTTCTACTGCGCCTGTAGCCGCGCCAATAGCTCCTGGAGGCGACCAGGCATCCTATCCTGCGCCACCAGCGGCACCGCCAGCGCCAACTACATTCCGGCCCGGCATAACCGCCCCTCCTCCGGTCACAGCCGCTGGTGGTGCGCCTGACTACGGCAAAGCCATTGCCGGCATCGAATCCGGTGGTGCCTATGATAAGCTCGGTCCTCAGACGAAAACCGGAGATCGGGCTTTCGGCAAATACCAGGTGATGGGCAACAACATTCCCGAATGGACCACGCAGGTTCTTGGGAAGCCCATGACGCCTGAGCAATTCCTTGCCAACCCTGATGCGCAGGAAGCCGTCTTCAAGGCCAAGTTCGGCGATTATGTTCAGAAGTACGGACCCGAAGGCGCAGCCAAGGCATGGTTTGCCGGCGAAAAAGGGATGAATAATCCTGCCGCAAAGGACGTGCTTGGAACGAGCGTTGC
>Ga0070697_100003763_pt1 | contig 11643 bp, 10 predicted proteins | sample KBSK1501metaG_FD_65475 | JGI IMG/M metagenome (GOLD analysis project Ga0070697, IMG submission 65475) | Corn, switchgrass and miscanthus rhizosphere microbial communities from Kellogg Biological Station, Michigan, USA - KBS K1-50-1 metaG | ecosystem: Host-associated > Plants > Roots >... | reverse complement strand
GAAGTATCCACCAACTGCCGTTGGTGGGATTACAAACAACAGCAGAACTCAGTCTTGTAGGTTGGACTTGAACCATCCACCAACTGCCGTTGGTGGGATTCGAACTTTTGAGGCAAAGCCAAGGTTCCCTTTGGACTTCATGTTTCAATTGACGCGCAAAGAGTTCGACGCTTTGAGATCACAATTTGTGATCTCAAAGGGCAGAGGCGGGCGACGCCACCTGCCCTATGCTTGCCCAACGATCCACGAAATCACACCAACGAAATTCTTGTTAGTGTTATTACATGTGTTTTCGTGGATCGTTCCCTCTCTTATACTCCACCGCGTGAGTTCGGAGCGTTCGCTTTCCCTGCCGCGCTTCAGCGAGAGCTTCCATACCTTCGCTCAGTTCAGCGAACAGATCACGTTTGGAGACACTTTCCGTTTTGGCTTTGACTGATCTCTTCATTTATAGAGCTATATGTTTGGAAGCCTCACTCCGACGCACCTTATCTGCCGGCATTCACGTTCCGCCTCGAGCCAGTCAAGCTCATCCAGGACTTTATCCTCTAACAGCGACTCAGTACTCAGCAGAAGGCGCAGCTTGCGTCTGAATTCATACCGCTGCCACACGGCTTCATCTTCGTTGAAACGCCGGGCTAAATCTTGTGAATCTGTCATCTGGTCCATGATTCTGTCTCGCTTCTTCATTGCGTGAAGTTTATTCAGGCCATTCCAGGTGGTCAGCATCCTTGAAATCTTCCATCGTCTCGTTGAGGTCCGCCAGAAACAGTTCATCGTTGCCTGACTGGTTCATCAACTGGAGTGACACATTCCACGCTTCGTCTGCCTGCTCGAAGCCGGTAGCAAAAGCCGGATCTTTCATTTGCTGTTTCAGATATCGATCGAAATTAGTTTTCTTCATTACTTCATAACTTCATTGAGCGGCAACGATGTCCAGACGCGAAAGCAGAGATAATGAAATTAGTGTCGAGATGGACGAAGCCTTCCTAACATGGGCTGTCGCCGTTCCTGGGCGGACAATTGTTTGGCCTGTTGTATCAAGGCCCGGAATTGTTCGGTTGACATCGGTTATTACCTCGCTTGCTCGACCTTGCAAGCTTGAATATCGAGAGGAGTCAAACCTGGGTACTCTTCTATTATTTCCTGCTGCGACATTCCTGAAGCGAGCAGGTCCAAAACCAGCGACACCCAGATTCGAGTGCCTCGGATACAAGGCGTGCCGAAGCACCGGTTCGGATCGATCCAGATTCGTTCCAGCAGTTCATTATTCGTTGCCATAGTTCCAGTAGCGCCAGTAAGAAGTCATTACCACCTCTGTTACCACCACTAGTGAGTTGTTATCACTATCCGAAAATTACCTAATTCTTTACCTAATTAATAGGTAAGTTACCCGAATGGACATTGCCAAAACCATAGCAAATCGGTAGGTTTCCCCAAAGTTTACGTAAACAACCGCCGCTCTTTACGTAATTATTAACTAAATTACGTAAATTACTTAATCTAACTTAATCTATGTAATTCACAGGATTTTTCGCCAAACTGCACTCGGGCCGCGGCCTGAAGGTTTGAGCTTTCCTGCTTTCCTGAGTTCCGCAAGTCGCAGCCGAATAAGATCAACCCCTACACCGGGACAAATCTTCTGAATGTCCGCAACTTTGAAGTCCCCGGAGACTCGATCGATTGCTTCCAGGATCATCTTGCTCTTCGCGCCACGCGATGTAGTTAGCGTACCCGCACGCTTCTCAAACTCTCGATACGCGCTCAGCAACATCACGCCGAGGAAGTAATCGGACCAGGGCTGAAGCGAGTGCTTCCCCTCATGCCACTTCTGAGAAGAGGCAAAGAGAGTTTCGTAGTAGCTTTCTCTGGTTTCTTCGATGATGTTCTCCAAACTAATAAATCGCCCAACCTCATAGCCGGCCTGATACAGAAGCAGCAGGCTCAACAACCGGGCCATGCGGCCGTTGCCATCACGAAAAGGGTGAATGCAAAGGAAGTCGAGGACATACGCGGGAATCAAGAGCAAGGGCTCAAATTTATGCGAGTCCCACATCTCGGCGAACCGCTTATGCAGAGTGCGCATTGACTCTTCCGTCAAATGCGGCGCGACGGGAACAAACCGAATGAATTTCTTTCCCTCAGCCCCCACTTCTTCAATTTCGTTTGGTGCTGTCTTCCACTTACCGTCACGCTCAGTTGTGTATCTCAACAAATCACGATGCATTTGCAGGACGAGATTCACGCTGAACGTCATGTTCTCGTGGTTAGCGTGAATCGTATTCAGCACGTCGCGATAGCCAGCAATCTCCTGCTCTGACCGATTACCTGGCTTGACCTTCTTCTGAACGAGCTTAACGATTCGATCATGAGGAGCGACTACACCTTCAATGCGATTGCTGGATTCAGTGCTTTGGATCACTGCGGCTTGCCGAAGTGTTTCAAGCACTTGCGGAGACTGTTGCTTGAACACCTCTTCCTTCCCCTTGAATTCACCGAGCAGGCGAATCGTTCGCAGAAGATTCTGCGGCATCGGCTGCTTCTCGATAAATCCTGTTTCAAATGATTTCATTGAATTGGCTCTAAAGGACAGCTTACTTTACATCGACATCGAAGAATTCTCTAAGCGGCCCTCAGGCCCTATTCCACTTCCTTCTCCGATACTAACGCGCCATCCAACCCTATGCTCCATGCAAGAATCCTTGTATCCTTTGCACACTTTTGGCGCCTGGGTTACGAGGAAAAATCCGAAATCCGAAATTCGCAATCCGAAATTCCCCTGTGAAGCTCTACGTTGGCATCACCGATTACGATTGGTTCAAACTCCACGCTTCAAAATCAGGTGTGGAGGAGGTGATTGCCGAACAAGTCGGGTCCGGGAGTTTGGGCAGGGAGTATTTTCCGCAGTGGGGTTTAGGATCTTCTATGCGGTGCCAGGTTAGTGATAGGCTCAAAAAACGGCTTCTTCATCATCATCAACCCAATGTCTACGATACTGACAATCGCTACTAGCCACAGTGCCCACAGCTCAGCCTTAAGCAGATTGCTGGTCCAGCTTAGAATTCCGATGTACACGAGAGCGCCTAAAAAGGCGGTAAGAAGGTTTATGACCATCCACCAAAAAATCAACGAGCTGGTATCTTGAGTAAAAGAGAAGGCATACCAAAATAGATCGTATACCAAAATAATACCGATCAAGACAGGAAACCAGTAGACGGGTGAGGTATGAAAGTCGATAGTTAACGCGAGGACGAAGAAAATACTGAAATGAAGGAACCCAAAAACAAAATCCAAGCCGTAGTTTTTCTTTGGATATTCTTCGTCTGCAGTGTCTATCTCATAAGCCTCACCGTAAAAGAAGGCTGAGCCAAAATAGAAGCGGATTATGAGAGCCAAAAAAACTCCCAGCCTCACCACTTCAGGATAACTAAGTTGGGTATGCTGAAACGGGACGTGCTCCCCGGCGCGGAGGAGTTCGCGGATTAATCTCGTAGGGTTAATCAAATGCGGGACGCTGGTCTCTAAGGCGCTTTTAATCGCCAAACCAACGAGTACGCCATAAAGCCAGAAGGCGTGCTTATGTACGGCCTTTTGTTCGGTCACGTGGGAGCGGTGAGGAACGCGGAACCTTTAGGTGTGCTGGACGGTTCCGCTTCCTGGTTTATTAGTTCGTCCAAAAAACTTGGAAACTACCCAAGTGAAGAGTTCGCCTGACACTTTCGCGACCATCGGCAAAAGTACCAAAATCGCCACTACTGCGAAGAGTCCTTGGTCGTTCATTTCTTTCCCCTATTTTCTTTGACACAGCATCGCTGCCTTGGGCGGGTAGAAAGAAGCGCACCAACGCGACGGTAAGGTCAGGGTAAATTGTTCTACGGCAACTAAAGACGAGAGGGTAGCACGCTCGTCAAGAGGTATTTTGACCCATCCCTTGTTCAACGCTGATAAAGCCTTTCTTGCCCAACTACTTACGTGACTTCAAGTGCTCATAAATTATTTATCACCGTGAACGAAGGGCAAACATTTCGTGTAGACAACCCTATATTACGCCGTCAATTGCGCTCGTTGGGCCGTTAAGATGCCCAGGCTAGCTCAAAAGGTTCCTGCCTTACCCAAAAGGACGTCCCGAAGTCTTACTCCAGCAACCCTCAACCTCTGAGTAGTGCGTTTCTAATTCGGAAGGTTCCTGCTATTCCGAACAGAAAATTGCGACGAAGGACCAACCCACAACCCATACTGGGGTGTCGCGCCAATAAGCCTCAGGGTATGGAGATTGGTTACTTGACTGCCACCCACGCTTCAGCTTCAAAAGGAAATGCCCTCTAAACCGGCGAACCTTACATCAGGGATCTGGGAACCTTTCCAAGTTTATTGCCTTTGGTTGACTGCAGCGGCCGCCGGTGTTGTTGGTAAGGTCGGATTAGCAGTCTGCCTCCGGCGGATGGATAACGTTTTGGAGGCTGTTGTTTTTCAATAAGAACCCTATAGATCTGGTTGTCGTTTCCGATTAGGGGCGTTTTGGCAAATGATTTCGACCCGCGAAATTTTCCCTGCAGTGCATCAAGTATGTCCTTGAGCCGATTATCAACGTCATGGATGACCAGACGCTTCCCCTTTTTCAAATAGAGTAGGACAACAACCTCTAGATGGTCGTCCGATCATATTGAACGCCCGCCGAGAGTGCTGAGCTAAGAACATTCTCCAAAATGTCTCTGCGCCATTTCTGGCGATTTTTTTGATAGGTTGGAAGAATCGTCGTAATCGTTTTTCGGCCCTTGGCCATCTTTCCTCCTGAACTCTGCCGCGAGATGTAACGTAGCCATCTGCCGGCACCGCAGCGCCGCCGGAACGACGAGGGGAAGCAGAGTCACTACTTGATTAACTTCAGAGTCGTGAGAACATCCTCACGTGCTTTTTCCAGTTTGGGTATCTCTTCCTTCAACGTCGCCAGATCAATTCCACCGATCGCCCTGCATATGCGATGGAGAATCAACTGAAAGCCGCGACAATGTTCGTACAAATCCTTCCCCAGCCAAAAGCGATTAGCTTGCAGCGCCGCGTCAACCACGACACCCTGGTCTATTGACTGCTTGATTTTCACCGCCAACGTCTCGGGTGGTGCCGCCAACAACTCTTTGATTCTTTCCGTTGGCGCGTGCGACAGCACTCGGACCGTTTCGTGTAGACCCGGGCGAAGACCCCCTGACGAAAGCTCCTTTGCTAAAGTTGGATCTTGGACCACCAGGATTTGAACAATCTGATAGAGAACGTCTCCCACAATACAGTCCCAGACGTTCATTTCATTCCATTCGGCGGCAATGTGTTTAATCCGTTCTTTGCTGGCCTCAGCCCACACAATCTGACGCGCCTTATAAGTTTCGAGCAACCTTTGCCCGACGAATACAACCAGTAAGATAACCAAGCCAATTAAGAGCTTGTCTATGATCATGAGGGTGAGTTGTTGGGTGAATGTGAGAGAGCTCATGAGGTCCTCCTTGGGTTACTGGATATAGGCGAGGTCTATAGTTGATAGAGCCGCACGCTTAGAAGATGCTTTGCGGTTTGGATTACGCTAATTCCGGTGTGGCGTGAAACCGACCAATTCAAACCGTCCGCACTAGACCACGTTCGGCAATGTTTCGGATAAACCAAGCCGCATTCGATATCGCACTAGTAATTCCGACCTAATATTGAGGGGTGCGCTAAATTGCGTTTTTTAGACTAGCCAGATACGGAGCGGTGGCTTTTTCCAATTTAACCATCGCGTCAACCATGGACTCTTGAATAGCTGGCCACACATCCTCGCTATCATCGTAGCCACCGGTGTCCAGCTTGTATGCAATTTTACTCCCTAGATTCGAATCTGCTCTCTCCCACGCCAAACTCCCCCCGAAGGCTTGCTCGATTTCGACCTTATGCGAATGCATCTCATCAAACATTCTTTTGTTTGAGCTGGAGTCTTTGCGACCAATATAAAGTTCCACCGTCGCCCCGTGTTGCCGAATCAAATAGTTGTAACTCAAACCGCTCAACCCGGCCCCGGTTCCTATCCAGTGGTATCCCGTCGGTGAAATGTTGGCATGCAGCTTGGTTGCTTTATTCGCCAGGGCCAGAAGCCCTTCCCAGAATCGCTCGCGACGGACATGAATCTCGCTCCGCTCCTGTCGCCCTTTGTGTTCCTTTTCTCTAATCTGTATTTGGTAGTCGCTTGCTTCAGGTAGAGGAATTACTTGCTGTACATCAATTAATACCCGACCGTTGTCCTGGTATGGAATGACTCGCACACACCGAATGTCCAGCTCGTGCTTGTTGAGCCACATCACTGCGGTGGTTAATTCCTTTGAGAAGTTTGCCGCCGCCAGCAGTATTTTCACTTCTCTTCCGAACATATCTGCATCAGGCTCATCCCATTTCAGGAAATCCAGGATCGTTAGTCTCGCGTCTTCAGTTTTACCGTGCTTGGTAAGATACCGTTGGTAGATATCCACGACCTTTTCGAAAATCATGGTCGAGACCATTGCCGCATAGCGAACAGCTTGCAGTTCCATGTGTCCGCCGTCATCCGTTCGCTTCAACTCGATAACAACCAGGTTTGCCTCTCTGTCCAAGGCGAGTAGATCAATTCGCCGCTTAGATTCTTCCCATTCACCAAATTCTTCCGCAATCACGAGGGTGTCGGGAGCGATTACGTCTATCTGCGTTCTTAGCAGCCGCTGCAAATCGTAACGCTCTCTGACACCGGCTAAGTCAAACGACGTTTCGGCAATTTTGGTTAGGTTGTCAGCCGTAATTTCATAGAGTGCCATGTAGTTGCCTCTCGGAAAGTGCGCCCATATCTTCAATCATGAGATAAGGAAGCTGCCGCGAACGCTTGAATCAATACCGAATGAGGGGTAGCGGAAGAATCGCAGTGCTTACGGACAAGCTTCTACCACGTAATCCCAGCTTCTTGGAAGCTGAAGTGGCCCTTCTTGCTAATGATCACATGATCGAGGACGCGGATGCCAAGAATCTTTGCTGCCTGGACGAGTTGCTCCTGCGTCTTCAAGTCTGCGTCGCTTGGTTGAAGGTCGCCGGACGGATGATTGTGAGCGAAGATGACTGCCGCGGCGCGATCGGTGAGCACATCGGCATAGACGTCGCGAGGATGAACAAGAGTGCGATCGAGCAGACCAATTGTGACGATGCGCTTTTCAATCAGTTCGTTCGCGCCGTTAAGCGTAATGCAGACGAAATGCTCTTGTGATTTCGTACGGATATCGGCAAGCAAAGGCAACAAATCTTCAGCGCATTCAATCTTGACCGTTTCCCTCATTAGGTGACGACGCGCGAGCTCGAATGCTGAAAGAATCTGTCCGCCCTTTGCGAGACCCATGCCGGGCACTGAGAGTAAATGATCAAGTGTCAGACCTTCGCGATGCTCGCAAATCAACCCGGCTACTTGTCTGGAGATCGTGCGCACGTCAATACCCGCCGTACCCATCCCCAGAATCGCCGCAACCAGTTCTTCGTCCGTAAGCGCCGCCGCTCCGTTCTCGCGCAACTTCTCACGCGGGCGGCTGTGCTCTGGCATGTCTTTGATGGTTTTCATCGGCGAGTTAGAGCGAATCGATGCGATCAGCCCAGTAGCGAGGTTCCCGCTGTTGGTGAGCAACAGCGATGATCACTATGCTGTCTTCGTCTATTCCGTAGACTAGCGCGTAAGGATAACTGATAAATAAGAAGCGACGGATTTCTGGTTCTATTACCGTCGCTAACAGCGGGTAGGTTTTAACGAGGCGCACCACATGATCTAATTCGTCGAGAAAGCCGCGACTGGCATTCTTACCTTGTTGCTCATACCACTCGACTGCGTCATCGACTTCCTGATTCGCGACCGTGAGGAACCGAATATTCATTCTCGATGCTTAGCCATCACATCTTCATAAGACACAGTAGGAATGCGACCTTTTTTGTAGGCGGCCCAGCGCTTTCCGGCTTCTTCGGCCCAGATTCGTTCTATCTCCGGATCCGGTTTGTGAAGATCAGTAAGTATTACATCCAGGAGGCGCAGCTTTTCAGCGTCTGGTAAGGCGCGAATTTCTGAGACTAATTCATCGGCTGTAGTAGACATATGACGTCCTTCCGTTCTGCGCGATGACAGCATTTTATAGAACCCGCCCGCCATTTGGAACCAAACCCAGTCCCAACCAGTCCCGGTTTTATGCCAGAGTTCTTGCAACCGCCCTTGTGGGGTTCTAGTACTTCCACTTTTCATGCGCCAGGGGCGCTCGATTCAATTCGTCGCGGTACAGTCGCCAACTCGGCATGATTGTGTCCATCAACAAACGAAATCGCTCGTTATGATGCCGTTCGAGAAGGTGGACCATCTCGTGAACCAAAATGTACTCCAGACATACAGGAGACTTCTTGGCTAGCTCGAGGTTTAGCCAAATGCGACTTGCCCCAGCATTACAACTGCCCCAGCGGGTCTTCATTCTCCTAATCCGCACCTCAGCGACGGTCACGCCGACCTTGGCTTCCCATTTTGTAAGAAGTTGCGGGATCTCTTTCTGAATCGCCCGACGACACCACTTCTGAAATACTGTTTCAGGGTTATTTCCATCGTTGCCAGGCCCGATGAACAATAGCATCGTCTTGTTATTCGACAGGTGCACAAACGTAGGCCCATCATGCTCGATCACATTCAGCCGGTATCGACGGCCCTGAAAGTAATGGCTTTCGCCGGTGGCGAATTCACGTTGAGATTGCCGCTCCTGATGGTCGAAGTGAGCTTGTTGGCGCCGGATCCAACCGAGGCGTGAAATAACGGCGAGTCGCACTGCTTCATCATCAATTCGCAATGGTGCAGCCACGCGAATTCTTCCCGCCGGTGGATATACGCCGACGTGCAGATTCTTGATGTCCTTACGGACGATCTCGATCGGCAATCCTCGGACTTCGATGTAATGCTGCTTAGTACTCACGCTGCTGCTTCACAATCTCAAAAATCCGATCTATTAAACCCTCAGTCTCTCCAAGCTCCGACCTGATGGCATTACGAACCTCTCGCTCCTTAAACTTGTTACCCCGCCAGTCTGCCTTCTTCACTCCGCGAATGGCTAGATCCAAAGCAAGTGCTCTTGCGGCTCTGCCATCGACCCTCGGGCCGGAGCCATAATGAGGTTGCGGCTCACGTACTTCCAACACCATATTGTCCGTATCCTCAAGATTGTCGTACAGGGCGCGCAACGCGCCATTTGTAATACCGGAAGGATAGGACGACTGTGTCTCCGGTTGGCCCACCTGCTTGCTCAACTCAACGACACGCGCGAGGTAGGCCTTGTAGTTCAATGCTTCCTGCTTACGCTGTTTAATTAGCGCGTCGAGTAGCTGCGACATCTTCTCATAGTACTTCGGGTTCACGGCCATCTCGTCGATGATTAGGCGCCTGATATTGTTCTCAATCGTCTCGGCCATCGCGTTCTCATTGTTGCGCAAATTGTCGGGAAGCGTTTCAAGTGCCGCCTCACCACGCTCGACGATAAGCTGCACCAACGTCAGATCGTCAAATGCCGACAGCTTTTCGCTCTCTTCGGCGCGGATGTAGGTATCGAGCAGGTGGCGCATTGCCGGCTCGAACATTTTCAGATCAACATAGTCGCCGCTAGCGAGCTTTACTTCCTGCCGCACCTTTTCAAAATGATCAACTTCGTTCTTGATCTCAGCTGCTTCGGCGTCAGAGTAACCCGCGTCGCTCATCTCGTTAGCGAGGTTCGCGTACGCGCGCAGGTAAGAGGCAACCAGTTTATAGAGCGTCACGCGCTTAGGTTCGTTGTCTTTCAATTGCGTCGCGTTGCCGCTCTCGCGCGCGCAGAAGAAGTGCAGGTATGCTTGTGTGTCGCGCGGCGGATCCACAGGCTCGCACACAGCCTGAACAGCTTCGCGCGCTTCTTCCAAACGCTCGCGTCCCTGCTGCAAGCGGTCCTTCAGCAAACCTTCGACATCTTCCTTGTCATACCCGGCAAAGGCTTCGCCGGTGTAATCCTTAATCGCACCTTCCAGCGAGCGAAACAGATCCTTGTAGTCAATGATGTAGCCGTATTCTTTGTCTTCGCCATCCAACCGGTTCACGCGGCAAATTGCCTGGAACAGGCCATGGTCCTGCATCTGCTTGTCGATATAGAGATAGGTCGCGGGCGGAGCGTCGAAGCCGGTTAGTAGCTTATCCACCACGATGAGCAGCTTCATCTGACCCGGCTCGTTAATGAAACGTTTCTTCACTTCCTTCTCGAACTGCTCGACCTTGTGCATCGCTTTCTCTTCCGGCTCATTGAAGTGTTCGGCGAGCATCTTTCGGTAGATGTCATACTGGCGCAGCTTCTCAGTCAGCCCTTCGCCCGTTTCCTCCCCCTTGATGTCAGATGTAGATGGCCGATAAGAAGTAACGATGGCACACTTGCCGGCGAGCTCGGTCTGTTGAAACATCTCAAAGAAGCGGCAGGCAGAATAGATGCTACCCGAAATGAGCAGCGCGTTACCGTGACCACTCTGAAGTCGATCGCACCTTTCCATGTCCAGGATGATATCGTCAACGATCTTCTGCAGCCGGTCGCGCGCTGATAGCACCTTCCGCATGGTTCCCCACCGCTGTTTCAGTTGCGCCCTGGCGACATCGGTAAGGCCTTTGGTCTTATTCTCAAACCATTGATCGACTTTTTCCTGAGACGTAAGAATCTGGTCAACGTCGCGCGCTTCGTACCGCAAGTCGAGCACGACTCCGTCCTTCACCGCTTCGTCGTATTTGTAAGTATCAATGTACGGGCCAAAGGTCTCGATCGAACGGCGCTTGTCGTCCTTCAGCAAAGGGGTCCCGGTGAAACCAATCAGCATCGCCCCCGGCAGCAAAACTTTCATCGCGTCGTGCAGTTTGCCTGACTGAGTGCGGTGACACTCGTCCACGAAAACGAAGATGTCGCCTTTGGCATGGAATCCTTTTGGCAGATGACTCTGAATGTCTTCGATAAATGCGTCGATGTCGCCTTCTTCCGAAGCGCCAAACTTTTGAATCAGCGAGCAGATGAGCCACTCCTCGTTCGCGTTAAGCACACTGACGAGGTCAGCGCCACTCTTCGTGCGGTAGATGTCTTCATCAACGCCGTTGAAGACCTTCTCGATCTGCTCATCCAATTCCGTGCGGTCAGTGATGATCAGCACGCGAGAATCCTTCACATGCTCGCGAATCCATTTCGCCAGCCACACCATCGTGAGCGACTTGCCGCTGCCCTGCGTGTGCCAGATGATGCCACCCTCGCGTTTGCGAACGCTCTCCTGCGCCGCGCGCACACCGAAGTATTGATTGTGACGGCAGGTCTTCTTTGTGCCGGCGTCGAAGACCACGAAGTCATGGATCAATTCGAGGAGTCGAGGCTTGCTGCAAAGCTGGCCCAATTCGCGGAGCAAGGGATTCTCACCTGCTGCCTCATGCGCGTCTGTTTCCTTCCAACGCAGCCAATACTTTTCTGGCGTTTCGATTACGCTGTAACGCAACCCTTCGGTGTCGTTGCCCGCCATGACAAACTGCATCGTCGTGAAGAAGGGCTGAATAAAGTGCTTCTCCTGGTTGTCGAGATTCTGGCGGATGCCTTCGCTCACCGACACGAC
>Ga0070697_100003762_pt1 | contig 11644 bp, 7 predicted proteins | sample KBSK1501metaG_FD_65475 | JGI IMG/M metagenome (GOLD analysis project Ga0070697, IMG submission 65475) | Corn, switchgrass and miscanthus rhizosphere microbial communities from Kellogg Biological Station, Michigan, USA - KBS K1-50-1 metaG | ecosystem: Host-associated > Plants > Roots >... | reverse complement strand
GGAGAGAATCCTTAACGAACCGACCGTCACCCTCCTCGTTTTCAGGTTTGCTCTCGACAGTCGGTCGTCGTCCTGAGATTGTCATGGTAGCATGCCGCCGCAAAGCACATGGCCGCTAAGGTGAAGTCCGGTCGCCACCTCGAGATTGCGCACGTCTTGTTCATCGACGTGGTGGGCTACTCAAAGCTGCTCGTCAACGAACAGCGCGAAGTCTTGCAACAACTCAATCAGCTGGTTCGAAAAACCGCTCAGTTCCGCAAGAGCGAACGCACCGGTAAATTCATTCGCATCCCCTCGGGGGACGGAATGGCGTTGGTTTTTTTCCAGAGCCTCGAAGAACCAGTGCATTGCGCGATGCAAATTGCCAAAGCCATTAAGAATTATCCACACATTCGACTGCGGATGGGCATTCACAGCGGGCCGGTCGATCAAGTCACCGATGTTAATGAACGGACAAATGTCGCCGGCGTCGGGATCAACGTTGCCCAGCGCGTGATGGATTGCGGTGGTGCCGGTCACATTCTGGTGTCAAAACGCGTTGCCGATGATCTTGCCCAAGATGGTCTCTGGCAGCCGCTCTTGCACGAGCTTGGCGAAATTGAGGTGAAGCACGGCGTGAAGCTTGGGATTGTGAACCTTTACACTGCGGAACTCGGAAATCCGCAGGCACCCGAAAAGATCCTTCACCATCAATTTGTTCCGAAGCCATCCGCAACGCGATTTGAGGAAACGTCCGCTGTGCCGGACAAAAGCATTGCGGTACTGCCTTTCGAAAACCTAAGCGCCGATCCGGAAAACGCGTTTTTCGCGGACGGTGTGCAAGACGAGATTCTTACTAACCTGGCAAACATCGCGGATTTGAAAGTGATCAGTCGCAGCTCTGTGATGCAATACAGGACGCCGATGAGAAATCTACGCGAGATCGCAAGCGCGTTGAGGGTTGCACACATATTGGAGGGGAGCGTGCAGCGTGCCGGAAATCGGGTGCGTGTCAGCGCGCAATTGATCGATGCGAGGACAGACGCACACATTTGGGCGGAGCACTATCATCGCCCGTTGGATGATGTCTTCGCCATTCAGAGCGAGGTCGCGAAAGCTGTCGCAGATCAGCTTGAGGCGAAGCTTTCACCCGCTGAGAAGGCGGCGATTGAGCAGCCGCCTACTGCGAACCTAGTCGCTTACGATCGATACCTTCGCGCCAAGAAACTCATTGCCCAGACCAGCTTTGACACGCGCCAGATAGAGTATCTCCGCCAGGCGATACGCCTCCTCGACCAAGCTGTGGCCCACGACCCGACGTTCTTGCTTGCTTATTGTCAACTCGCGCGTGCGCATGATCAACTTTACTTTAATTGCGCTGATCACACTCCAGCTCGGCTGGCTCTGGCCAATGAAGCACTGGGCACTGCCTTACGCCTTGGCCCGGATCGCGGCGAGGCGCATCTAGCTGCAGCCTGGATCTACTATCATTGCTATCGCGATTACGAAGCTGCGCTGACCGAGCTTGACATCGCCCGCAACCGTTTGCCTAACGACGCCTCCGTTTTCGAGTTGACTGGCTTCATCACCCGGCGACAGGGTCAGTGGGAGCAGTGCACAAAGAATTTGGAGCGGGCTGCGGAACTGGATCCGCGCGCCGTGTGGTTGCTTCAGCAAAATTCTCAGACCTACTGGCTCGTGCGCCGATTTTCAGATATGGCCGGAACCTTGGATCGCGCTCTGGCAGCTGCTCCTGGCGCCGCGATTACACGCGTCGCGCGTGCTCTGGTCGAGCTAGAGTCACGCGGCGACACTCAACCTGGGTTTGACGCTATCCAGAATGTCCTGACCGAAGATCCAAGTGCAGTCGACGCGATTGCGGACCAATGGTTTTATCTTGCTCTTTGCCGGCGCGACACCGCTGAAGCGGGCCGCGCGCTAGCCTCAATCCCTTCGGAAGGGATCATTCCCGTTAGTTTGCGGATGTCTCGAGTCTTTTGTGAAGGCTTGGTCGCGCGTGCCGGCGGGGATGTGCCCATGGCCAACAAGGCATTTAGTTCGGCGCGTGCGGAGATGGAAGCAATGGTTGGTGAACAGTCCGATTACGCTGAGGCCCTTTGTGTCCTAGGGATGATCGACGCCGCGCTTGGCCGTAAAGATGAGGCCTTGCGTGAGGGCCGGCGTGCCGTTGAGCTCTTTCCGATAACGAGAGATGCTGTAACCGGCGCGGAGATCTTAAGAAATCTAGCAATCACCTACGCTTGGGCTGGTGAAAAGGATCTTGCGCTTAAGCAATTGGAATATGTCGTCGGAATCCCTGGTCCAATCTCATATGGGCAATTGCGTTTACACCCCTGGTGGGATCCACTGCGCGACGACCCCCGTTTCGAGAAACTGGTCGACGAGTCGCAAAAACCAGTGCGCTGAAATAATGCTAACGACCTGGGCCGACGTCGCGCCTGAACTGTGGTGGCAGGCGCGCCGACCAGTTCTGTTTTGAGAGCAGCCGAAACTCCAGAAGTTTTCGCCCGCCGCGGTCGCCACGATGACCAGGACGGGCAGGCTGAGCAGGCGGCTGGTCTACAGTTTTGCGCGTCTGCATAAAGGATTGTGATCTGTGACGGCCCACAGGGCCGTGGCTACAGGTACAGCCCGCTCGCTTTCAGCGCGTCTGCGAAGTCAGTAGGCAGAGCTGCTTCGAATGTTTTCCATTCGTCGCTGCGCGGATGAGTAAAGCCGAGTTTCGATGCGTGCAACATCTGGCGCGGGAATTTGGATGCTAATCTCGGCTCATAAACCTTATCGCCCAGAACAGGATGGCCGAGATGATGCAGATGGACGCGGATCTGATGCGTGCGGCCGCTGTGCAACTTGCATTCCACCAGACTTGCTTGTTCCGATGCGCGCAAAACGCGATACTCGGTTCGCGCCGCTCGACCGCGCTCCCACGTCACACTCATTCGTTGCCGATGGACTCGGTGCCGCCCGATCTTTTCTTCGATTACCCCCGCCCTCCGGCGCAGTTTTCCTGCGACTAAAGCAAGATAGATTTTTTCCACGGTGCGTTCAGCAAATTGGGTCGACAACGCGCGGTGCGTTTCATCGTTTTTCGCCACCACCAGGCAACCGCTCGTGTCCTTGTCGAGGCGATGGACGATTCCGGGACGCTCTTTGCCGCCGATCCCGGAAAGGATTGGGCAATGATGGAGCAGCGCGTTGACCAGAGTGTGCTCGCGATGGCCCGCGCCCGGATGAACCACCAAGCCCGGCGGCTTGTTAATGACAATCAGATCGTCATCTTCAAAAAGAATGTCGAGCGGAATTGCTTCCGGTTGGGTAGTGATCTTTTCGAGTGGTGGCTCCGTCAGGTCGACAATGTCGCCGGTTCGAAGAAGGTCACGCGCCCGTGCCGTTTTTCCGTTTAGCCTAACGAATCCATCGCGGATCAAATGCTGAAAACGCGAACGCGAGAAACGCGGCAACTCCTTAGCCAGAAAACGGTCCAGGCGCAGTTTTGCCGATTCTTTCGGAACGATCAGTTGCACCGATTTGATTTTAGCCTAATCCACGGGGTCTCCAGGGCACAGAGTTTCAGTTCCGCCCCAAGGACGGACTCGCTGCGGCGAGCCTATGGGACGGGCCCCCCAGCCTTCTCCGCCGCGAGACGCCTGCCATTTCCAGAGAGAAGAGTCTGTAATCCGCCGCCCGCTTCATTGCTCCGCTGGTCGTCGATGTTACAATCGCATCGAATGGCTGTTGAGAAGGCGAGCTCGCAAACCTGTCCGGCGTGCGACACTTCCATCGATACGACCGACGCTGAGCCGCTTGCCCGCATGGTGTGCCCTAAATGCGGCGAAAGAGTGCGCGTCGAGCGTTCCTTCAATAATTTCGTGCTCGTCGAAACCATTGGCGTCGGGGGCATGGGCACAGTTTACAAAGCGCGCGATACGCTTCTTGACCGATACGTTGCACTCAAGTTGCTGCGCAAGGACCTCGGCGGTGGAATCGATCACATCGAGCAATTTCGCCAGGAAGCTCGCGTGGCTGCGGCGATCAATCACCCAAACGTGATCCAGGTTTTTTCGTCCGGCATTGATCACGATCAATTTTATCTGGTCATGGAATTGGTCGATCATGGAAGTCTGGACGATTTCATCGAACAGCGAAAGCGTTTACCGGAGGAACAAGTGCTCGAAGCGGGCATTCAGGTGGTGAAGGGATTGCGCGCGGCCCACGCAAAAGGGCTGATTCATCGCGATGTCAAACCAGCCAACATTCTTTTCGCCGATGAACACACGGCGAAGATCAGCGATTTCGGGCTAGCCGGCATAGCGGCGGAAAAAGGAGAAACGCGCGGTGAGATTTGGGGCACGCCCTACTATGTCGCGCCGGAACGCCTCGAAAACGAGCCCGACGATTTCCGGAGCGACATTTACAGCCTGGGCGCGACTCTTTTTCACGCAGTGGCGGGCAAAGCGCCAATCGAAGGGCAGACAAGTTCAGCGACCGCCTTGCGGGCTTTGAAAAACAAGCCGCTCGATCTTGCTAGGGTCGCGCCGGATATCTCAGCGGCGACCGCGCGCGTTTTTCACCGCATGATCGCCCCCAATCCGACGCACCGTTTTTCTTCCTACGACGAACTCGTCAGAGAACTGGAGAAAGCGCAGCGTGCGCTGACCGGAAGTGAAGATGTCGCTTTGGCAAGCGCCCAAAAAAAACGCCGACGAAATAATGTGATCGGCGGAGCCATAACCTTGGTGCTGATCGTGATTTCCGGTTTCCTTTTCACATCGATTCCGACAAGGCAACTCGAGCGGCGATACCACGAAGCGAGGCGCCAACTTCTCGCTGGCAACGACAATGTCGCGCACGCTGCGTTTTCCCGTATCGCTGTCGACGCAAAGAATCGGCAACCGCTACATGATTGGGTGTGTTTGCATGAGGGTCTTGCGGCGCTGATCGGTCGAGCGCCGTCGCAGGCACGGCAGGCATTTCAGGAAGTGGAAAACGCGGGCCAACTCGGTTTCGCAAGCGAGGACGTCGATCTTGCAAAATTTTTTGTGGCGACGGCAAAGGCGATGTCTGCGCCGGGCACTGTGCCTTCCAGGACACGGCTGAATGGCGACACATTTGAAGCTTTCGGCCTCCTTCTCTTCGCACTTAAAGACATTGCGCAGATTGACGTGAATGATGCCGCGCTCTTGCTCGAGCAGTTTGTCAAGGCGCGGCCGCAGGGAAAATTTGGCTGGATTGCTGATTACAAACCGCTCGCCCAAAAATATCTGGACGATTCCCGCTTGTATGCAGCTTGGAAACACGAATCGAAGGTTATGGTGAGTCCTGCCGCAAGTTTGGAACGGATTCGGAGCATCAAGCAGCAACTCAGAACCCACAGTGCGATTTCCGATGAGGTAAGCGAAGAGGAAAAAACGTGGGCGCAGCGCGTTGCGGAGGAGCAAAAAGAAGACGCCACGCGCGAGCAAGAGCGCGAAAAGGTTCGCGAGATTGAAGGGGCATCCTGGAATGCAGCGCTCGCCAATTACAACAAACAGATCGCGCTTTACGATTTCATCGGTGCTGGTGCCACGATCAGGAATGTGCAACTGGGCGATCCATCGCTGCGGCAGGCACAACAGGTGGCCCAAATGAAAGCGCAATGGCTCACTGATTGGAAAAGTAAACTGATCGATGACTTTAATCGCGCGCATTTCTCAGGTGCCATCGTGGATGTTAGGGGCGTGAAATACACGGGTGTGGCTGGCGCCACGGCGCAGCATCTCGCGGTCAAGCTCCGCTACGGGACTGTTCAGGTCCCTTGGACCAAGCTCGCGCCAAAGATGTTGCTCGCGATTTCGAGCTCCTTCATTCAGCCGACCGCACCGGACGCGGCAGATCGACGATGGCTCTGTGCGGTTTTTGCGAACGAGATCGGACAAACAAATGTCGCCCGACAGTTGGCCAGCGCCGCCGCGAAATTAAAAGCGGAATATCGCGGTCAGATCCCTTTGCTTTTTTCGCAGTAGCTGCTGGCGCGCTCCCCCTGGCGCGCCAAAGCCTCGGCGAAGACGGGAACCTTGACGACGGTAAAGTTTGGCGGCAAAGCCGCATATATTCAGCATCGCGTCCGGATGTCGCGATCCACCTTGATTGGCGCAGTTGCTGCTCCCCCAATAAGGGATGCGTCGCGCATTGGTTTGTTTATTTCTGACCTGGATCATCGTCGTTGCGCGCGCCGGACCACTGCCGATGACGGCAAGAGATGTTGGCTTGATGCTGCGCGCCGGTTACTCGAGCCCTGCGGTTATGCAGGAATTATCGGTCCGACATTTCGCAGACGCTCTGGATGCGCCGAAGGAAAGAATGCTCGTTCAAGCAGGCGCGAGCGCCGACTTAATTAGTGCCCTCAAGAACGGAACATATTCGCTTTCGCCGGAGCAAACGGCGATCGCGCAGCAACAGATGGTGGATCAAGCGAGGCGGCGCCAGATGGAAGCGGAGGCCTCACGCAAGTTCGATACACTTTATCAAAGTCAATTGGCAGACAAACGCAGGGCTGCAGTGGCGCTGCCAAACGCGAATGGCAACGCGATTCATCAGCTCGTGAAGGGCGATCTTGTCTCCTGGCATAATGGGAGCCTTGTGCACCTCGATGACGAAGCGCTGGCGGACAAGAAGTTAATCGCGCTTTATTTCTCGGCGCACTGGTGCGGGCCCTGTCGCAAGTTCACCCCCCTGCTGGTCGATTATTACAATCACGTCGCCCCGCAGCATCCCGAATTCGAAATCATCTTCGTCAGTCTCGATAAATCGCAATTTGGAATGGAAACATACATTCGCGAGACCAACATGCCGTGGCCAGCCGTCGATTATCAAAAGCTCGTCGGAAAAGACGCGATCAAAAAATATGCGGGCGAGGGAATTCCATGCCTGGTGCTGGTCGATGCCAGCGGCAAAGTGATATCGGACAGCTACGCCGGCAAGCAGAACCTCGGTCCGGAAAAAGTCCTTGCCGATCTGAACACCATCTTTGCTGGCAATACGGCAGCACACGTTGCAGCAAATCGATAAGTTTCACCTAACTTATCCGTGCGAATTGGCATTGACCGGAATCGCTAATGCAGTAAAAGGCGTTACTTTCGATCCTTACCCCGGTAAGCAACTCCGGCTCGCGATCGCAGTCATAGCAAGCGCGGCAACGGCGAGGGTTTGATAGAGCGGGGGGCGCTCCATGCAGAAACGGTTTGCCATGGAGAGCGCGATTCGAAAGGCGGACGTCCTCATTGCTGGGACGACGGCGTCTACAGGAAAGGGTGAACGAAATCGCGCCTTCGAGAGTCAGATTTACACGAATCGTTCCGATGGTAGACTTCTGCCGTCGGCGACTTGTCGATGTCCGAATGGATCAGAATCCACCACCGCCTTTCCCTTCACCGGAAGAATTGAAGGCCAAGATCACGGAGTTCATGAAATCGAACTTCGGTGATCGTGTCTCGGTCGCTACCTTTACCCAACCGGACCCGGCGCAAGTGCCGAGTGATGAAAAGCCGGACGAAGCCATCGGCGAAGAATTTGAGTTCAATTTCCTACCGCGCGATATTAAGGACCACCTTGATCGCTTCGTAATCAAACAGGATGAAGCGAAGAAAGTGCTCTCGATCGCGGTCTGCGATCATTACAATCACGCCAAATTTTTGCAGCGGCTCGAAAAGGACGACCCCAAGCGAGCGGAGGGAACCGAGTACGCGAAGCAGAATGTGATTCTGGTCGGGCCGACTGGCGTCGGAAAAACTTATCTCATCAAACACATCGCCGATCTGATCAAAGTGCCGTTCGTAAAAGCGGACGCGACCAAGTTCAGCGAAACCGGTTACGTAGGTGGCGACGTGGAGGACCTGGTGCGCGAGTTGGTGCACAAGGCAAACGGCAATGTGAACCTGGCACAGTTCGGCATCATTTATATCGACGAGATCGACAAGATTGCTTCAGCTGGAAACTTGATCGGACGTGACGTGAGCGGGCGCGGGGTCCAAACCACGTTGCTCAAGTTAATGGAAGAAACGGAAGTGCCGGTGCGGAGCATGAACGACATTCAGGCGCAGTTGCAGGCCGCCTTCGAATTTCAGAAACGCGGCAAAGCAAAACGCGAAACGATCAATACGCGGCACATTCTTTTTGTGGTTAGCGGCGCGTTTGAAAAATTGAAGGAGCAAGTCGCTCGGAGGGTACGGCAAAGCCAGATCGGGTTTAGCGCACAGCCGGTGCAGGTGATGGACAATGAACTTTTTCAGCACGTCACCACCCACGATTTTGTCGAGTACGGTTTCGAGCCGGAATTTATCGGCCGCTTGCCGGTGCGCGTGGTGTGCGAGGATCTCGATCCTGACGACCTGTTCAAGATCATGAAGTTTTCAGAGGGTAGTTTACTTCGGCAATATGAAAGGGCTTTCCGCGCTTATGGAATCGAAGTTAGTTTTGAGGACCAAGCGTTGCGCCTGATGGCCGAAGAAGCGGCGAAAGAAAAAACGGGTGCTCGCGGCTTGCTTACGGTTTTTGAAAAATTGTTCCGCGATTACAAATATTATCTCGCCGGATCAGGTTTGAGCCAGATGCGGGTGACTGTCGACCTTGTGCGCGAGCCGAAGCGCGTACTCGAGCGTCTCATGGCCGAAGGGCATAGGCAGGAGGCAGTCGCATTGGAGGCAGGAGCAAGCCGGTTTGCCGCCAAGTTCAAGGCCGAACACGGGATCGAAATCGGTTTTTCTCAAGCGGCCGTGCGACGCTTGGTCGAGCGGGCGCAGCAGGAGCGGATGGCAATGGAAGAGCTTTGCGCACACCTCTTTAAAGATTTTCAGTTTGGGCTCAGTCTGATCAAGAAGAACACCGGGCGGAAAAACTTTGTTCTCGATGCCGCGGCTGTGGACGCGCCGGACAAATTTTTAAGCGAGCTTGTCCTGCAATCTTATTACCCGGTTGCATCGACAGAAAAAGCCTGAAATCAGTTTCCCAATGAAACAACGGGTTCGTGCGGCATTAGTAATCGGATTGCTGGTGGCCGTGATCATCGGCGCAGTGCATGCCGGAGCTCGTTTCTTTCATCTCGAAACAGCGGCCGCGCACCTTATCTCCTCCCCGAGCGCGACGACGACTCGGATGGTGCCGAACAAATGGCTCGACGTTTTCATTCTGGCCGGGGCGCTCGGCGTCGCGCTCCTGACGCTGACGAGCACGCGCCGAGATCGGATCGGCTGGCTGGTGGCTGCGCTGGTGGTCGAGTTGATTGCAGTCACGTGGATTTGCTCACTCTATCGAGTTTTGTTTCAGCCGCTGCCAGTTATTTTCGCGGTCATTTTGGCTTACGTCGGCGCGTTCGCTTATGCCACCTTTACGGAACGGAGCCGCGCGCACACGGCGAAATCGCTATTTGGTGAACGCCTGTCGAAAGAACAGATCCGTCGCGTGGTTGGGGGCGATATTCCGTTTGATCCCGCGGCCAAGGCCTACGATGCGACGGTGGTCGTCTGCGACGTAGCTAACAAATATGATCTGGCCGACGACTACTCGCCGGCTGTCTTTGCCCAACTCACTGAAACATTTATCCGGCGCGCGACAGAACTTTTTTTGGACGCTGGCGGCTACATTCAGTCAGCTGATGGCGAGGGTGTTGTTGCGCTTTTTGGGTTCCCGGAAACCGACCCGCATCATGGTGACAAAGCAGTGCGGGTTGCACTGGGTCTGCTTGATCGCCTTCGCGACTTCCGCCAATCGAATAACGGTGAAACTGCGGCCAAGTGCGATGTGCATCTCGGCGTCAGTTCTGGGGCAATGATCATTGCCCCAACGCAAGATGGTAATCACCCCGGGATTTTGACTACTGGCGAGCCGATCGAGCTGGCGCGGCGGTTCTGTGTGGCGAACCGCTTTTACGGCTCGAGAATTCTCATTGGCCCTCGCACCTTTGAGCTGGCCAGCCGGTATGTGGTGGCCCGGCCAATCGACTTTCTGAGCGGTGTTAACACGCGCGAACGGCACGAAATCTACGAGCCGCTCTGGCTGGCCGCCGAAGCCAAGCCGGAACAACTTGCCCGGCGCGACTCATTTTGGAACGGCGTCGTCCTCTATCGCGAAAAGCGTTGGGCCGAAGCCTACATGGAATTTCAAAAAGCGCGCGATCCAAACTACAATGAGGAAGATGCGCCGCTGCAATTGTATCTGCGAAGGCTGGAGCCGCTCGCGCTCCATTTGACCATTGAAACGCCGGAAGGGTAAACGGCCGTTTTGAGAAAGACGGAATACCCGCCAGCACTTCGAGATTTGATTGCTCAACTACGCCGAATGCCAGGGGTAGGACCGCGCTCGGCCGAGCGCATTGCCCTTTGGATCGTGCAGGCGCGGGGAGGACAGCCCGAGGAGATCGCGCGCGCAATTAGCGAAACGCGACGCGCTATTCATCCGTGCAAACTGTGCGGCTATTTCGCGATGAACGATTTCTGCGACATCTGCGATGATCCCTCTCGCGCGGCCGATCTTCTCTGTGTAGTCGAACAGCCGACCGACATTTTGCCGTTGGAAAAAACCAGCGCCTTCCGCGGACGCTATCACTCGTTAGGCGGACGCATTTCTCCGCTCGATCACGTCGGACCGGAAGATTTGCGGATTAAAGAGCTGCTTGATCGCATCGAGAATGAAAAGTTCTCCGAGATCATTTTTGCCCTTGCCGCCGACGTTGAGGGCGAAGCAACCACGAATTACCTTGTCACTCTTCTCAAGAACAAGCCGATCATGCTCACGCGTATTGCCCGCGGGCTTCCCGCCGGGACCGCACTTGAATCGGCCGACGAGCTCACGCTCTCTCAAGCGCTGACTGGGAGAACGAAACTGTAACTTCGTTGAAGCGATAAAGCGTTGGAGAGATGAAGCGACGAGCCACTTCAACGCTTCAACTTTTCAACGCTTTAACGTTGGGCTAATTTCAGGCATCATGTCCTGCGCAAAAATTGACCCAGCGTTGCACCAGCCGAATAAGCCGCCCTGGATCAAAGTGCGGTTGCCTTCGAATCCCATTTTCTTTTCCACCAAGGCACTCATTTCCGATTTGCGCCTCCATACCGTTTGCGAAAGCGCGCAATGCCCAAATCGTTGGGAGTGCTGGAGTCAAGGCACAGCGACGTTCATGATCGCGGGCGACCGCTGTACCCGCGCGTGCGGATTTTGCGCAGTGACGACGGCAAAACCATTCACGCTTGAAGAAGACGAACCGCAACGCGTGGCCGAGGCGGTCAGGCGCCTGAAGTTGAAACACGTCGTCATCACGGCCGTGGCGCGCGACGATTTACGAGATGGCGGCGCGAATCATTTTGCCCATGTTATCACTGCCATCCGCAAGATGGATCCATCGGTAATTATCGAAGTTCTGGTGCCCGATTTCCACGCGCAGGATTGGTGCATCCAGATGGTGCTCGAAGCCGAGCCCGACATTTATAACCACAACATGGAGACGGTGGAGCGTCTTACACCGCTCGTCCGTTCACGGGCAAGGTATGGCACGTCATTGCAAGCGCTGCGTCGCGCAAAAGAGCTTTCGCCCAAAGTCGTGACCAAAAGCGGAGTCATGCTTGGGCTTGGCGAAACCGAGCCGGAGTTATTTCAAACAATGGACGACTTGCGC
>Ga0070697_100003761_pt1 | contig 11646 bp, 11 predicted proteins | sample KBSK1501metaG_FD_65475 | JGI IMG/M metagenome (GOLD analysis project Ga0070697, IMG submission 65475) | Corn, switchgrass and miscanthus rhizosphere microbial communities from Kellogg Biological Station, Michigan, USA - KBS K1-50-1 metaG | ecosystem: Host-associated > Plants > Roots >... | reverse complement strand
ACCATCCGGCCCTTGGCCGCCAAGGGATCCGCGGAAGCGTTCGAGCGAAGGGGCGTCTCGATGCTGGACGCGCCCGTGTCGGGCGGCGAGCGAGGCGCGATCGAAGGCACCCTGTCGATCATGGTGGGCGGCTCGGAGGCCGCGTTCGATCGGGGTCGCCCGATCCTGGAGGCGATGGGATCCAACATCGTGCACGTCGGCCCCGCCGGGGCGGGGCAGGTCGCGAAGGCCTGCAATCAGCTGGTGGTCGCGGCGACCATCCAGGCGGTGGCAGAGGCCCTGCTGCTCGCGAAGAAGGCCGGGGTCGATCCCGCCAAGGTTCGCGAGGCCCTCCTGGGAGGATTCGCGGGCAGCAAGATCCTGGAGGTCCACGGACAGCGGATGCTCGCGGGAGACTTCACGCCAGGGTTCCGCTCCGTGCTGCATCGCAAGGACGCGAGGATCGTCCAGCAGACCGCCGAGGAGCTCGGATCTCCGGTCCCCTTGTTCGAGATCGCAGCACAGGCCCTCGAGCATCTCGTCGAGGCGGGTCGCGGGGAACTCGATCACTCCGCCCTCATCACCCTCCTCGAGGACACGGCCGGCGTGCGGGTCGCCGAAACCGGGTAAACAGGCGAGATGGATCACGAGCTCGAGGGTCGGATCGGCGACCTGTTCACCCAGCCGCCCGAGGGGTTCACCGCGTCGAGGAACGAGCTCGGCGACGCGCTCAGAGCCGAGGGGCGGCGCGAGGACGAGCAGCGCGTCCGAGCGCTCCGGCGGCCGAGCGTGATGGCGTGGGCGATCAACGTCGCGGCTCGGAGCCATCGCGAGCTCGTGGAAGAGCTCCAGGAGGCCGGCCGGACGCTCCGGGCCGAGCAGCAACGGGCGCTCTCGGGATCGGCCGCCGAAGGTCTCCGCGAGGCCGCCGAGCGCCGGCGTCAGGTCGTGGTGCGCTTGCGGGACGCGGCCGCGGAGGTGTTGCGATCGGGCGGACGGGACTCCAAGGGTTCGCTCGATGAGCTCGCAGGGACGTTCGAGGCCGCCTCGGTGGACGAAGAGGCCGGCGACGTGCTCCTGGCGGCTCGGCTGGAGCGGACGCTGACCCCGCCGGCCGGCCTCGGCGACGTCGGCGGGTTGCGGCTCGTCACGAGGAAGGAAGACCGAGGGAAACCGCAGGACAACGAGACTCGCCCTCGCGACGTGGAAGCGGAACGTAAGCGGGAACGAGAACAGCTCGCGCGAGCGCTCGCCGAGGCATCCAAGCGTGAGCGAGCGGCGGACAACCAGGCCGAGAAACTGCGCGAGAAGATGGAGCGAGCGCGGTCTGCCCTCGATGAGGCGACCCGTTCCCTTCGAGCCGCCGAGGCGGAAGCTCGCGGCGCGAAGCTCGATGCGGCCAGGGCCGCAGCAGCGCTCGAGCGGGCCGAAGGCAAACGGTAGTTCGGTTCCAGCGCCACATCTCCGAGAGGCAGCGCTCCTGGGAAGAAAAGCGGTCTCAGGCGTCCGCGGACGCAGGCGCCTCGGCGGAGGCTCGCGCCAAGCGTGCCAGCGCCGGCTGAGCACCGATCCGCTGCAGGAACGCGCGGGCGTCAGCGACGGCGCCCTCCGGCAGCAGCGCCGGATCCAGGACCGAGACGGCGTCGGCCACGGTCATCGCGTGATCGAAGGGCAGCTGCAGGGTCCGCCAGGTCTTCAGGGCCTCGGCGTAGGCGGCGGCGGCCTCCTCGGTCCGACCCTCGAGCGCGGCGATGGCGGCCTCCAGGCTCCGGCGGACGTTCGCGATCCAGGCGCCGCGGAGCATCGACGTCGCCTCGATCGCCGATCGGAGCTTGGCCGCGGCATCGGCCGGATCCTCCGGTGACCAGAGCGCCGCGTGACCGGCCGCCCACACGGCCGCCGGACTGTTCATCCCGTTCGGCTGAAGCTCGATCGCCTCCATGGCGGCGTCGTATCCGGTCGCGGCGTCGCCGCCGTGCGTCGCGGCCACCGACCGGATGCGCGCCTGCCACGCGTGCATGATCGGATTGGGGTGCTTCGGCATGGCCATCACTTCGGCGACGGCCTCGTCGGGCTCTCCACGGTACGCGGCGAGCAAGGCCTGGTTCAACACGAGCAGCTCGCGCTGCGCCGAGGAGAACTCGCCAAGCCGAACGAACATCTCCTTTGCAAGCTTCCACTCGCCGAGGTCGATCGCGGACTCCACCCCGTTCCCGATCGCGTTGACCTCTGCTCCCCAGTGGCCGCCCCGCCGCGACACCTCGGCGGACTCGGCGGAAGCCTCGAACGCCGCCCGCGGATCCTCGGAGATGAACACCACCCCGCCGGCGAACAATGCCGCGGCGACCTCTCGGAGGTCGCCCAGCCGCCGAACCTCCTCGATGTAGCCGCGCATCAGGATGGTCGCCTCACGGTGCCGCCCGAGGACGCCGAGCACGGTGCCCTTGGTCATGATCGCGTCGAACAGCCACTCCTGGTCGTCCACGGCCTCCCACAGCGCGAGCGCCTCGTCGAGCACGCGCAGCGCCGCGTCGTGCTCCCCGGCGAGGAACAGCTGCGTCGCGCCGCCATGCGCCACATGCGCCCGCACGCGTGGGTCGGGATGACCGGCGAGCCGAGCCAGGCGCTCGTTCGCGGCGGCGATCTCCTCGGGGCCCTCGATGAACAGGGCCCGGACCAGCGTCCCGAGCGCCTTGGCCTCGTTCACCGCATCCCCGTCCTCGTGGGCGAGCTCGGCCACCTCGAGCAGGGCCGATCGGCGCTCATCCCCGCGGACTGCGTCGCGGGCGGCCTCGGCGGCGAGCCACAGCAACGCCCGGCGTTCCTGTGCTGGCGGATCGATCGCGAGGGCCTGCTGGATCAGAGTCAACGCCTGATCGGGCGAGCCGAGGGACGCGGCGCGCTCGGCGGCTTGCCCCAGCCAGTCGCGGGCGCGCGCGGCCAGGGCCTCGGCGTCCGGGCCGGTCGGGGTCGCCTGGAGGGCATCGACGTAGTGTGCGGCGACGACGCTTGCGATCTCGGGGTCGTCGGCGGCCTCGAAGTGATGCGCGGCGGCCAGGTGCCGGGCACGCCGCTCCGGTTTGGCGAGCATCCCGTAAGCCACCTCGCGGAGCAGCGCCTGCGTGAAGACCCACTGGCCGCGCTCGGGAGAGCGCGGATCGCGATCAGATAAGAGGATCTCGCGGCGGACGAGGTCCCGCAGCCGATCCTCCACCGCCGCCTGCGCCTGTTCCGCCAGCGCCGCCAGCGCCCCGGCGGTGAAGCTCAGGCCCAGCACCGATGCGTCCTGCACCAGGCGCCGATCGCCAGGGTCGAGCGCGTCCAGCCGAGAAGCGATCAGTGCGTGCAGGGTTTCCGGAACCTCCAGATCGATGAGCGGTCCCACCTGCTCATAGATCCCTTCGGCGGGACGCAGCACCCCGCGATCGGCCAGCATCCGCAGGGTTTCCACCGCGTACAGCGGTACCCCTTCGGCTCGGCCAACGATCGCCTCGACGGCCTCGGCGGGGGCACCCGGCACCATGCGGGCCACGAGCTCGGCGATCGCCGCGTCGGGCAGGCGCTCCAAGTGGATCGACATGAACGTCCGCTGCCCCGCGCCCCAATCGGGACGTCGGTCGGCCAACTCGGGCCGGGCCAGGGTGATCACGAGGATCGGATGAGCGCGCGACCACTCCAGCACGGTCTCGATGAAGTCCAGCAACCCGGCGTCGGCCCAGTGGATGTCCTCGAACACGAGGACGGTGGTGCCCTGGTCGGCGATCCGTTCGAAGAACAGTCGCCAGGCGGCGAACAGTTCGTCGCGGCCGCCGGAGGGCCGCTCATCCGTGAGGGCCAGCAGGAACCGAAGGCGTGGCTCGAGCCAAGCTCGCTCCTCAGCGTCGGCCACGAGCGAAGAAAGGGTGTCGGCGAGCTTCGCGCGGGCCTGCTCGGGTTCGTCGGTCTCGGAGATCCGCGCGCGCATCCGCACCATCTCGCCGAGCGCCCAGAACGTGACGCCCTCACCGTAGGACGGGCAGCGACCCTGGTGCCAGTAGATCGTCTCGGTGAGGCCGTCGGTGTATTTCTGCAGCTCCCAGACCAACCGCGACTTGCCGATGCCGCCGATGCCGGTCAGCGAGACTACCCGAGCCTTGCCTTCACGGCCGGTCGCGTGGAGCAGTTCCTTCAGCAGCCGCAACTCCTCCGGCCGACCGACGAACGGCGGCTCGATCGCCATCCGGTTCGCACCGCCCCGGTCGGCGACCACGCGCAGCGCTCGCCAAGCTCGCACGGGAGCCTCTTTGCCCTTCAGGCTGAGCTCGCCGACGTCTTCGAACGCGATCGCCCGTGAGGCGGCCCGGAACGTCGCCTCGCCCACGAACACCGCTCCCGGCTCGGCGGCCGACTGCAGCCGCGACGCGGTGTTCACCATGTCGCCGGTCACCATGCCTTCTGAGACGGCGCCCGGCACGGTGGCGGCCTCACCGGTCAGGACACCTGCGCGCGCCTGGAGCGGCACGCCGTTCGCCTGGCCCAGCGCCTCGACCCCATCGATCAGCTCCAACGCACTTCGCACGGCGCGCTCGGCGTCGTCCTCGTGCGCGACCGGGGTCCCCCACACAGCCATCACGGCATCGCCGATGAACTTCTCCACCACGCCCCCGTGCCGCTCGATCGTCGTGCGCGCGCCCTCGAAGTAGGCGCTCAGGAGCGAACGCATGTCCTCGGCGTCACGCTGTTCCGAGATCGTTGTGAAGCCGACCAGATCCACGAACAACACCGACACGAGCCGTCGCTCGGTGGCGGGGAGGTCGGTGGCGGGAGCCGCTGCGGGAACGGAGGCGGCCGCCGGCGTTGCCGCCGAGTCCAGTGGAGTTCCGCACTCGCCGCAGAACCGATCCTCGGGCGGGTTGGCCGAGCCGCACGCAGGGCAGACGCGTGACAGGGGCGCGCCGCACTGGCCGCAGAACTTCCGTCCCTCCGCGTTGGTCGCTCCGCATGTGCCGCAGGTCATGTGCGGCATGGTATCGACAGCGCGGTCACCGCGTGCTCAGACGCCCTCCGCGAGCTGACGCGTGTACTCCTCGGCGTCGTAGGTGCCCAGCGACGCGGCGATGAGCCCGTCATCATCGATCGTCCACGACTCGTAACCCTTCACCCGCACGGCCTTGCCGGTACCACCCGGTCCGGTGCTGGTCCCCGTGAAGGTCCAGTGATACTCGATCTGCTCGCCGTCAACGACGAGGTCGTCGAAGAAGACCTGCATGTCGGGGAGGGCTTCGTAGAAGCTCGCCGCGACCGCCCGGATGGCGTCGCGGCCCACGGCGGGAGCGCCCCCGTTGATCGCGAGCGTCCCCTCGGGCGCGTAGTGCGCAGCGACCCGGGACGGATCCATGCTGCACCAGGCAGCCGTGTAGTGCTCGGCGAACGCGCGAAGGTGCTCGAGATCGCGAGTCATCGGCGCACGGTACGGCGGCCGCCCGGCAGCGTCAACGAGGTTCGATACGGTGGCACCAACGTCTGATCGAGGAGGTCCGAGATGCGGCTCGAGAACAAGGTGGCGCTCATCACCGGTGGCGGTTCAGGTGTCGGGGCGGCCGTTGCTCGCCTCTTCGCTCGCGAAGGGGCGAAATTGGTCGTCACCGGTCGGCGTGCGGAAGCGATCGAGGCGGTGGCGGCCGAGGTCGGGGGCGTGGCGGTCGCCGGGGACACCAGCGACCCAGCGCACGCAGCCGAGGCGGTGGCGGCCGCGGTCTCGGCCTTCGGAGGCCTGGATGTGGTCGTGGCGAGCGCAGGGATGGGCATCGAGGGCTCCGTGGGCGACATGGACGACGAGCATTGGCACCGGGTGTTCGACGTCAACCTGACCGGGCCCATGATGATCACGCGGGCGGCACTGCCAGCCATGCTCGAGCGCGGAGCCGGCTCGGTGGTGCTCGTGTCGAGCACCAATTCCCTGGCGGCTGCTCCCGCGTCGGCCGCTTACGACGTCTCGAAGGCCGGGCTCAACGCGTTGGCGCGCGCGATCGCCGTCGACTACGGCCCTCGGGGGATCCGCGCGAACGCCCTTTGCCCGGGATGGATCATCACGCCGATGGGCGACGAGTCCATGGACGAGTTGGCCGCCGCCAACGGTATCGATCGTCAGGGCGCCTACGCCCTCGCCACCGCGGACGTGCCCTCGCGACGCGCCGGCACCGCCGAGGAGATGGCCAACTGCTGCCTGTTCCTCGCCTCGGACGAATCGTCCATCGTGAACGGTACGACGCTCGTCGCCGATGGTGGTGGCATGGCCGTCGAGCTCACGAGCAGGATGTTCGCCCTCTGAGGAGGGTCAGACGCGGACGCGTTCGCCCTTCGGGTCGTAGAAAGGCTCGAGCGCCACCGCCGCCGGCCACGTCGCTTCCCCGTGCACCTCGACAGGCCCGCCGGCCGACGCAACATCGGGTCGTACGTACGCCAGCGCGAGCGACCGGCCGAGCGCGTACCCGCGATCCGCCGAGGTGACCGTGCCGGCCTCCTCGCCCCCGAGGAACACGGTGTCACCCGGCTTGGGCAGGGGTTCGAGGTCCTCGAACGCCAGACCGACGAGGGTCCGCGTGACGCCTTCGTCGCGTTGACGTCGCAATGCATCGGCGCCCAAGAAGTCGCTGCGGTCGTCGAGATCCACCGCCCACCCGAGGCCGGCCTCGAGAGGGCTGGTCGTCTCATCGAGATCGAGGCCGTACAGCGGATACCGTTTCTCGATGCGAACGCTACGCAGCGCGCCCAAGCCGGCCGGTACGGCGCCGAGCGGCCGACCCGCCTCGACCACCGCGTCCCAGATCGCCTCGGCGTAGTCGCGCGGGTAATAGAGCTCATACCCGAGCTCGCCCGAGTACCCCGTGCGCGAGATCACCATCGGCACCTCGGCGACCTCGGCCCGCGTGCAGCGGAAATACGGCAGCGCCCCGGTCGACAGATCGGCGCCAGTAAGACCAGAAAGGAGCTCGCGAGAGCGCGGACCCTGGATCGACAGGTACGCGGTCCCGGGGATGATGTTCGTGATGTAGGCGGCCATGCCGGCCGCGTGTTGCCCGAGCCACGCCTCGACGATCGCAGCGCGACTCGGAGTCGCGATCACCCAGAAGTGCTCTGCGCCGAGCCGGTACACCGTGAGGTCGTCGATCATCCCGCCCGACTCGTTACAGAACGAGGTGTAGAGCACCCTGCCGTCCTCGGTCATCCGCCGCTCGACGTCGCGGGCCGCGACCTTCGAGAGCAGTCGCGCGGCGTCTGGCCCCTTCACGTCGAGCGGCCCCTGCGAGTAGACGTCGTAGATCCCGACGGCGTTGCGCGTCGCGAGGTGCTCCTCCTCGGTGGACGTGAAGACCACCGCGGCGTCGAACCCGATGCGGTCCGCGAGCTCGGCCCCGAGCTCGATGAACTTGTGGAAGTACGGCGTCTGCTTCCTCGCCACGGTTCCCTCCAGGTTCAGATCGACAGACGTGCATCATCCTTCGAACGGAGGCACGTCGTGCGTCGCGAGGAACGCGTTGATGTTGCCGTCCGGATAGAGCCCGAGAGCTTCGAGCTCCTCGGCGATCCGCGTGTTGCGCTCGCGGCTCTCGCGGGCAGATCGTTCGCGGTCGCCTGGGATCTTGGGGTCGTATCCGTACATCGAATCGAGCGCCTCGAGATCCTTCGTCTTGCCCGATCCGTAGATGCGCAGCCTGGTGTCACTGATCGTCGGGTGCGTGGCATAGAACTCGAGATATGACCCCTCCGCGTCGCTGCCGAAGACGTAACGGATCGTCCACCCGTCCTGTTGGATGCGTCCGGGTACTTCGCGTTGAACGGCACCTTCCGGAAGTCGGATGCCCCGATCCCCGAAGGACCGAGCGAAGCGCCCCTCTACCGCAGCTGATCCGTCCACGCAGTCACCTTAGGCGAGTCGCGTCAGCCCCAGTGGACGACGATCTGCCCTTCGGCGCCGGGCAACGGCAATGACGCCGCTTCGGCCTCGACCGCATCGCGCGTCGCGCGCGAGAGACGACGCCAGGTTTGGATCGCCACCGTCCCCTGTGCTCGTCGCCACGTCCCCAAGACGTCTCCCTCGACGAGCAGCGCGCCCGGCCAGACCCGGGGGGTCCAGAGCTCGCCGCGACGACCCGCGTCGGGGACCAGGAGTTTGCGCTCGTCTCCCTGGAGGAGGAAGTAGGCGTCGCCGCTCGGGAGGAGCCGCGCGGCCGCCGCAGGACCTCGCGCGGTGCGGAACGTCAGCTCGTCACGGGTGAGGATCCACGCGTCGCCGACCGGCGTTCGCACGGGGGTCAGCGAGCTGCCGAGCGCGTCGAACGAGGCGCGGCCTCGCGGCGGGCCGATCCCCACCCATTCAGCGAACGCCTCGGGCGTCGTAGGACCGAAGATGTGCAGGTACCGGCGCGCGAGCTCGAGGCGGGCGTCGCGAGGGTCCACCTCGGGGGGCGACAGGGTCCAGATGGTCGGCTGTCGTGCGCCGTCCCACCGGATCGCAACCGTGCCGGTCGGTGCCGCGTACCTGAGTTTGTTGGGGTGGACGCCGAGCGCGTTCCCCGCCTCGCCGTAGGTCATCCTCGCGTCGCCGAGGAGAGTCTGCAGACGGGCGGCGAGGTCCTCCGCGATCCGCCGTGAGCCAACGTCGTCGGGCATCCTCCCGAGCGAGAAGACCGCGAGATCGCGTGCCGCAACGACGTACGCGTGGTGTCGAGGTCCCCAGAGCTGAACGAGCGAGGGGTGCTCCCAGGTGGACGGCTCGGTCCCCTCGACGCGCGCGTGGATCGAGAGGACCGCGGCTCGGGGCATGCTGTCCTGCAGGCCTGCCCACGCCGCGCGCCGGAGCGAGCGGGCTCCGCGTGGCAGCCGTTCATCGAGTCCGCCGACGTGCCGTCGGAACGCCAGGATCTGCGGCCGTGTGAGGTCGAGTCGGGACCTCGTCACGTCGAACCTAGACGACTGCGGGTGGATCCCCCAGTGACCGAGAAACCCCGGTTCATGCCGCACCTCCGTCAAGTGCCGGGCCGCCGACCGGATTGTACGGAGGGTGACTCGGGACCACCGGTGTCGTTCGGGCCCACCATCGTGGAGGTCATCTGCGCGAAGTGACCCCACTCCACCTTGGAGCAGAAGAACTCGTCGGTCGGGGGCGCCGCTGGCCCACCTTGTGGCGTCTCAGTCTCGGGTCCGAGGCCAGTACGCCTTGTACGAAAGGAAGCATCCGACCACGAAGCCGGCGGTCAGGAACACGTACATCCCCGCGCTCTCTGCCGGCTGTTGCGCCTTGGGTGCGAACAGTCGGGCGAGCCCCCCGAGGGTGGCCAACCAGCCAAAGATCGTGATCAGAACAGGCCAGCGGCGGGTCCACCGGTGTTCCTTCTGCAGGATCGAAACGCCTCCGACGAACAAGAACAGGCCGTTCAGGTAGGTGACGGCTGGAAACTGCGTGTCCCAGACGTGGTAGTTCATCGCTTCTGACGCGGTGAGCGCCATGATCGTTGGACCGAGAACCGCAGCGAGGCGTTCGGTCGCTGCGTCGGCCTGATGCTCGTTGCGGGGAATGCGCTCTGTCTCGGTTCGCATGATCCCAACCTCCTTGTCCGCTTCAGCGCCGAGTCGTCTCTTCCACCCGCACGCGAGATCGCGCCGCAGTCGGATCACGCATCTTCGCTAATGACATGCCAAGCCCGTAGGTCACGAACTCGCCTTCGGGGATGACCTCGATGATGGATGCGGAGGCTCTCCGCTCCGTCGGCAGCCCGCTGACCGCGATGTGCCGCGCCTTCCAGCTGTCGGGAGCAACCGCCACGTACAGGCGCCGCCCGAGGGTCTTGTACACGACGCCGCTGGCTCGCGGCTCTCCCCGAGGCGTGACGTACCCAAGCACCGCGAACGACTTCGCGGCTACCTTCCTCCAGACCTGCTCGCTCGCCAGGCGAGTCGCTTTGGCTTCCTCGTTCTGCACCGTTGTCACCATCTCGGACGCCTCCCACTACCCGCTCTTCACGTCAGCTCCCAAGATCGACGCCTGTCTCATCTGTGCTGCTGCAAGCGCTCCATCTCGCGGCGGATCTGATCTTCATCGAACTCTTCGTTGTGGAAGACATCCCAGGCGTTCATCACAACGCCGATGCCCCACCCTGCGAGCGGATAGATCGGCCAGAAGAACCCACGGGGGTTCGTGAGTGCCCAGATCGTCACGAGGAAGGTGTTGACCAAGGCATAGACGAGCAGGTGCGCGGAGAAGTCCCTCCGCTTCTTGAGACGCTTGATCGCCCTATCTCGAAGAACCTCGTTTCGGGTGCTCTCGCTGATCGTCATCTCGCATCCCTCCTTGCCTCCGACGCTACGACCGCGAGAGCGTCGGCCCCGGGGCCGAACGTCCCGCGTTCCTCGAGTCTTCCGTACTCAAGAGAGCGCGTCGTAGCCACCTATCGCGCAGGCGCAACCGCCTCATGCACGCGTTGCTTCACGGGCTCGGCGATCGCCTCCGCATCAACGGCCAGGCCGTAACCGGTCTCGATCAATCCCTTCAACCGCTCGGTGAAGCGCGCCGCCGGCGCACCGTCCACCATGTTGTGATCGCAGCTGACCGTCAGGCTCAGGTAGTCCCGCGTCGTGATCCGCCCGTCGACCACCTCCCACTTCCGGCCGATGCCGCCGACGGTGATCCAGCAGATGGACGGGGAAGACGGAGGGATGCCCCAACCGGCGCCCTTGCCTTCCATGCCGACCGCAGAGAGGGTCACGGTTCCCCATCGCTTCTTCCACTCGCGCGGGAACCACTTCCCGATCCGAGTGGCGAACGAGAAGTACGGCCGGAAGAGCCAGGCCGGCAGGACCTGCAACGCCTTCGCGCCTCCGATGTCGATCCTCGCTACGTCCTGGACCTGGGCGGCCCTGATCTCGTCGTGGATCTCCTGGAACGACTTGCGGTCGGCGGCTCGGACGATGCAAGGCACGACGTATGTCCGCCCGGCGCTCTCCCGCTCGATCCATGTCAACACGTCCACCTCGCCAAAGAGGACGAGATGCCGACGGCCCTTCCGGAGGGCGTGCACGAACTTGTGCTCGTCGACGGCTCGTCCCAGGCAGCCGATCACGAACGCGGTGAACGAGGGAGACTCCCCGGTCCTTGCCTTCACGTCCCGCAAGTGCACGCGAGCTTTCGTGACATCGACTTCGAGCAGGCCGTGCATCATCGGTTTGTGGTGAGTGGAACGGATGGCCTCCTCCATGAACCGCCTGGACTTCGGGTACGGGACGACTTGGTCTTCACCCTGCTGCTTCATGGTCTCTTCACTCCCTTCGATCGATCACGGGCGCTACGTCGCCGATGTCTTCGCGACCTTGACCTTCCGAAGCCGCAAACACCGGTCGACACGAACGAGACGTTGGGTTCGCCGAGTCTTGGCCGGGAAGTACGCCCTGACGCTGTCCATGGGAACGATCTCGGGTTGGTCGACGGAGCTTGTATCGCCTTCGTGAACGATGGCGGCCGACCCGCTCGCCAGCACGTTCTTGACCCAATCCGTTCGTGACCCGTAGACGATGGCGATCACGAACCCGTCCTCGGTCGGCACCGCCCAGACCGGGGTTTCGTAGACCCTGCCCGTCGTCCGACCACGATGCCTGATGACGGATGCGTACGTGCCCGACGTGCCCGCCGAT
>Ga0070697_100003759_pt1 | contig 11646 bp, 8 predicted proteins | sample KBSK1501metaG_FD_65475 | JGI IMG/M metagenome (GOLD analysis project Ga0070697, IMG submission 65475) | Corn, switchgrass and miscanthus rhizosphere microbial communities from Kellogg Biological Station, Michigan, USA - KBS K1-50-1 metaG | ecosystem: Host-associated > Plants > Roots >... | reverse complement strand
CTCGAAGATCTGCGCGCCGCAGTAGGACTGCAGCGTGGAGATTCCCATCTTGGCCATGACCTTGAGGATCCCCTTGTTCAGCGCCTTGATGTAATTCTTGAAGGCCTTGGCGCGGTCGAGCCCCGCCAGCACGCCCTCATGGATGAGGTCGTCGAGCGTCTCGAAGGCGACCCACGGATTCACGGCCCCCGCGCCGTAACCGATGAGCAGGCACATGTGGTGCACTTCGCGGGCGTCGCCGGTCTCGATCACGAGCCCGCAGCGCGTGCGCTCGCCGTGGCGCACGAGATGGTGGTGCACGGCGGCGGTGGCGAGCACGCTCGGAATCGGCGCCAGCTCGGCGGTCACGCCGCGGTCCGACAACACCACGACGTTGGCGCCGTCGGCGATGGCGCGGCTGGCGCGCTGCTGCAGCGCCTCGATCGCGCGCTCGAGGCCGGGGGCGCCGTCGACAACGGGGTAGAGCATCGGGAGCGTGACGGCTTTGAATCCGAGCTCGGACACGTGGGCGAGCTTGGCCAGATCCTCGTTGGAGAGCACGGGGTCCTTGAGCACGATCTGGCGGCACGAGGCCGGTTCGGCGCGCAGCAGATTCCCCTCGGGCCCGACGGTGGACTCCATCGCGGTCACCAGCTCCTCGCGGATCTGGTCGAGCGGCGGGTTGGTCACCTGGGCGAACAGCTGCTTGAAGTAATCGTAGAGGGGCCGCGGACGGTCGGAGAGCACGGCGAGCGCCGTGTCCGTGCCCATCGAGCCGATCGGCTCTTCGCCGTTCTTGGCCATCGGCGCCAGCAGCAGGCGCAGGTCTTCGTGCGTGTAGCCGAAGGCCATCTGCCGCGTCAGCACGGTGGCGTGATCGGACTCGGCGACGGGAGCCGCGGCCACGTCCTCGAGGCGCACGAGGTTCTGCTGTAGCCAGTCACCGTATGGATGCTCGGCAGCGAGCTGGGCCTTGATCTCGTCGTCGTCGATGATGCGGCCCTGCGCCGTGTCGACGAGGAAGATCTTGCCGGGGTGCAGCCGCTCCTTCACCAGCACGTTCTCGGGCGGAATGTCGAGCACGCCGACCTCGGAGGCCATGACGACGAGATCGTCCTTGGTGACGTAGTAGCGCGACGGTCTGAGGCCATTGCGATCGAGGACGGCGCCGATGACGGTGCCGTCGGTGAACGCGATGGAGGCGGGACCGTCCCACGGCTCCATGAGCGACGAGTGGTATTCGTAGAACGCCCGCCGCTCCGGGCTCATCGACTCGTGATGCTGCCAGGGCTCGGGGATCATCATGAGGATCGCGTGCGGCAGCGAGCGGCCGTTCATGACGAGGAACTCGAGCACGTTGTCGAAGGTCGCCGAGTCCGACAGCCCTTCGCGCGTGACGGGCAGGACCTTGGCGAGGTCCTCGCCGAGGACGTCAGAGCGGCACAGCGCCTCGCGCGCCCGCATCCAGTTGATGTTCCCGCGCAGCGTGTTGATCTCGCCGTTGTGCGCGACGTACCGATAAGGGTGCGCGAGCGGCCACGAGGGGAACGTGTTGGTGCTGAAGCGCTGGTGCACGAGCGCCAGCGCCGATTCCATGTCGGGGTCGCCCAGATCGGGATACATCGAGGCGATCTGGTCGGCCGACAGCATGCCCTTGTAGATGAGCGTGTTGCTGCTGAGGCTCGGGATGTAGGTCAGCCGCTTTTCCGTGAAGTCCATCGCGTCCACGGCGTGCTCGATCCGCTTGCGGATGACGTAGAGCTTGCGCTCGAAGTGCGCGGCGTCGCGGGCGTCGCCGCGGCCGACGAAGATCTGCTCGATGTGCGGCTCGACGTTGACGGCGCTCGCGCCCAGCAGCCGGTCGTCCGTCGGCACGTCGCGCCAGCCGAGCAGGCGCTGGCCCTCTTCCGCCACGATGGTGGCGATCAGATCGCGCACCTTCTCGCGCTGGACGGCGTTGCGCGGCAGGAAGACGCAGCCGACGCCGTAATCCTTGGGACCCGGCAGGGGGATGCCGAGCCGGCCGCATTGCTTGCGAAGGAACTTGTCAGGTACCTGCAGGAGGATCCCCGCGCCGTCGCCGGTGTTGGGCTCGCATCCGCACGCGCCGCGGTGCAGAAGGTTGATCAGCACGAGGAGGCCCTGGCGGACGATCGCGTGGGACTTGCGACCCTTGATGTCGACCACGAAGCCGACGCCGCACGCATCGTGCTCGTGCGAGGGGTCGTACAGACCTTGAGACTCACTCATCGTCCTACCCCTTTGTGAACAGTTGCACGATAGTACCGGAGGAACCACTATTAGTCAGCAGCGAAAAGACGGATGGTATGTATCAGCAGAACTGATGGTGTAGAGTGGGGCGGTGCACCTCGAAACCCTGCGACTCTATTGCGACGTCGTCCGGCTCCGATCCTTTTCCAAGGGCGCGGAGCAGAACTTCGTATCCCAGTCGGCGGCGAGTCAGGCCGTCCAGCAGCTCGAGAGCCAGGTGGGCGCGACGCTCATCGATCGCACCAAGCGACCGTTCGCGGTGACCCCGCAGGGGCAGACCCTCTACGACGCCTGCCGCGCGATGCTCGAAGGCTGGGAGAAAGCGAAGATCGCGGTGGCGGCGGTCAAGGCGCGTTTGGACGGCACCGTGCGCGTGGCCGCCATCTACTCGGTGGGTCTGCACGACGTCAGCCGTCCGATGCAGCAGTTCGCCGCGCTCTATCCCGACGCGCGCGTGCAGCTCGAGTGTCTGCACCCGCACAAGGTCGTCGAGGCCGTGATGAACGACGACGCCGATCTGGGCATCATGTCGTACCCGCCCTCGGATCGTGCGCTGACGGTGGTGCCGCTGCGCGTGGAGGCCATGGCCGTCGTCTGCCACCCCAACCATCGCTTCGCGCGACGACGGCTCGTGATGCCGGCCGACCTCAACGGCGAGCGCTTCATCGCGTTCGATCGCGCGCTGCCGATCCGCAAAGCGATCGACCGTGCGCTGCGCCAGCACGGCGCGCGCGCCAACATCGTGATGGAGTTCGACAACATCGAGACGATCAAGCAGGCTATCATCATCGCCGCCGGCGTGAGCATCCTGCCGCGCCACACCGTGCAGAAGGAGGCCGGCATCCGGACGCTGGCGGCGGTGACGTTCGGCGTTTCTGATCTGGCGCGGCCCGTCGGGATCATCTACCGCCGACAGAAGCGGCTGAGCCCGACCGCGACTCAGTTCGTCGAGATGCTGAAGGAGGCGAGCGCGGTGCCCGTCCACGTTGCGGCGAGCGACCGCTGAAGTAGCTGTTCGAGCCTGTGAAGTGGAGGTGTAGCCATGGTGGACTTCGACGAACCCGGCCGGGACATCGAAGACGAATTGCGAGAGGTACGCGGCGCCCTGCTCGACGACACCATCGCCACCCTCGGCCCGGCGGAGCCGATCTGCCTGTCGCCCGCCGCGACGGTGGAAGAGGCCATCGCGCGCATGCTCGAGCGCCGGCAGGCGTGTGTGCTCGTCGTCGACGACGGGGGCCGGCTGACGGGCATCCTCACCGAGCGTGACGTCCTCATGCGCGTGGCGGGGGCTGGACGCGATCCGCGGCGCACCGCGCTGCGTGAGGTGATGACGGCGAATCCGGACGCGCTCACCGCGCGCGATCGCGTCGCGTATGCCGTGCACTGCATGAGTGTGGCGGGTTACCGGACGGTGCCGCTGATCGACGCGGAGCGCCGGCCGACGGGTGTGGTAACGGTGAGCGATGTAATCCGGTGGCTGGCGCAGTTGTTCCCGGAGGCGGTGCTGAACCTGCCGCCCGGTGACGTGCTCAAGCGTCCGCAAGAAATGGATGCTGGGTAGAGGGGTTAGCGCTCTAACCTTTGGATTAACCTTGCCGAATGGTGGAGGCTCCTTTAAGATGAAGCACGCCCTGTCGGAGCCGTTGGCGGGCCGGGCGGCCTCAGCGCAAATCCCGCGGAACATGACGATGGACAGCGGCCGTGCGTGCGAGGCCTGCACGACGACGAGGCAGGGGAGAGGAGATCGATGAGCGAGACCGCAGCGCCCGTCGGGGCGGCCAAGGCGCGGCGCGAGCTGCAGCGCGCTGTGATCCGGTTCGCCGGCGATTCTGGTGACGGCATGCAGCTCACGGGAGAGCAATTCACCACCGAGTCGGCGTGGGCGGGCAACGACATCGCCACGCTGCCGAACTTTCCCGCAGAGATCCGCGCTCCGGCAGGTACGCTCTTCGGAGTTTCGTCGTTTCAGTTGCAGTTCGGCAGCCAGCGCGTGTACACGCCCGGCGATCGGCTCGACTGCCTGGTGGCGATGAACCCCGCGGCGCTCAAGGTGCATCTTCGCGACCTCAAGCCCGGCGGGCTGTTGATCGTCAATACCGCGGCCTTCGAGAAGCGCAACCTCGACAAGGCCGGCTACGCCCAGAATCCGCTCGACGATCCCGCACTGGCCGAGCGCTATCGCCTGCACAAGGTCGACATGACGGGCCTCACGCACAAGGCCATCGCCGACCTCAAGCTCGACACGAAAGAGAAGGACCGCACCAAGAACTTCTTCGCGCTGGGCCTCGTGTCGTGGATCTACACGCGACCGCTGGAGCCGACGCTCGAGTGGATCACCAAGCGATTTGCGAAGAAGCCCGACATCGCCGAGGCCAACACGCGGGTGCTCAAGGCCGGCCACGCCTTCGGCGAAACGGCGGAATTTTTCGAGGAAGCCTACACGGTCGAGCCCGCGGAGATGGCGCCCGGCCTGTACCGTGCGATGACCGGCAACCGCGCGCTCGCGTGGGGGCTCCTCGCGGCGGCAGAGCGCTCGAAGGTGCCGATCGTGTACGGCGCCTATCCGATCACGCCCGCGTCGAGCGTGCTGGAAGAGCTCGCGATGCACAAGCGCTTCCGCATCCGGACCATCCAGGCCGAGGACGAGATCGCCGCGGTCACCGCCGCCATCGGCGCGGCCTTCGGCGGCGCTATCGGTGTGACGTGCTCGAGCGGGCCCGGCATCGCCCTCAAAGGCGAGGGCATCGGCCTCGCGGTGACGGCGGAGCTGCCGCTCGTGATCCTCAATATCCAGCGCGCGGGGCCCTCCACGGGCATGCCGACCAAGACCGAGCAAGCGGACCTGATGCAGGCCCTGTACGGGCGCAACAGCGAGTCGCCGGTCGTGGTCCTGGCGCCGGCGACGCCGGGCGATTGTTTCTACGTCGCCTACGAGGCCGTGCGCATCGCAGCCAAGTACATGGTGCCGGTCATCGTGCTCTCCGACGGCTTCCTCGCCAACGGCTCGGAGCCGTGGCTCATCCCGGATCCCACGGCGCTGCCGGCGATCGACGTGCAGTTCCGCACGGAGAAGGAAGGCTTCTTCCCGTACCTGCGCGACCCCGCGACGCTCTCGCGTCCGTGGGTGCGGCCCGGCACGCCGGGGCTCGAGCACCGCATCGGCGGCATCGAGAAGCAGGACGTCACCGGCAACATCTCCTACGATCCGGACAACCACGATCACATGGTCAAGACGCGCGCCGAGAAGGTGCGGCGCGTGGCGCAAGAGATTCCGCCGACCACGATCAACGGTCCGGCCACCGGCGACCTGCTCGTCGTCGGCTGGGGCGGCACGTACGGCTCGATCACCGCCGCCGTCGAGCGCGCCCAGGCCGATGGCAAGAGCGTCGCGTCGATCCATCTGCGGCATCTCAACCCGCTGCCGCCGGACCTCGGCCACATCCTGCGCGAGTACCGCAAGGTCCTCGTGCCCGAGATCAACAGCGGCCAGCTCGTACGGGTGCTGCGCGCCGAATATCTCGTCGACGCCGTCGGCTTCAACCGCGTGCGCGGGCTGCCGCTGGCGAGCGAGGAAATCCTGGAAGCGATCCACCAATTGCTCGGGAGTCACTCATGAGCGCGCAAGGGGCAGGGGCGGCAGCCACGCCGACGCCGAAGTACACGAAGAAGGATTTCGAGTCGGACCAGGACGTACGCTGGTGCCCGGGGTGCGGCGACTACGCCATCCTCAGCGCCGTGCAGAAGTCCATGCCGGATCTCGGCATCGCGCGCGAGAACATCGTGTTCATCTCGGGCATCGGCTGCTCGAGCCGCTTCCCGTACTACATGAACACGTACGGCTTTCACACGATTCACGGCCGCGCGCCGGCCATCGCCACCGGCCTGCGCGTCGCGCGCCCCGACCTCAAGGTCTTCGTGGTGACGGGCGACGGTGACGGGCTGTCGATCGGCGGCAACCACATGCTGCACATCCTGCGCCGCAACGTGAATCTCACGGTGCTGCTGTTCAACAACCGGATCTACGGGCTGACCAAGGGCCAGTACTCGCCCACGAGCGAGCTCGGCAAGGTGACGAAGTCCACGCCGATGGGCTCGGCCGACCGGCCGGTGAATCCGCTCGCCTTCGCGCTGGGCTGCGGCGCGACCTTCGTGGCGCGCACGGTCGACCGGAACATCCAGCACATGGAGGAGATGCTCAAGCGGGCGGCGGCCCACAAGGGGACCGGGTTCGTGGAGATCCTCCAGAACTGCAACGTCTACAACGATCTCACCTGGAACGTCATCTACGACAAGACCTCCAAGCTCGCCTACGAGCTCCGGCTCGAGCACGGCAAGCCGCTGCTCTATGGACCGCCCGACGCCAGGAAGGCGGTGATCATGGACGGGGTGATGCCGAAGGTCGTCGACGCCAAAGACGTCCAGGAGAGCGCGCTCTGGATCCACGACGAGAAGAACGTCAACGCCGCCAAGATCCTCGCCGATCTGTTCGCGCCGAACTTCCCCGTGCCCATCGGCGTGCTGGAGGCGATCGAGGCGCCGATCTACGAGGAGGTCATGCTCGAGCAGGAGCAGCGTGCCATCTCCGAGCGCGGGCCGGGGAGCATCGCAAAGCTTCTGACCTCGGGCGACACCTGGAAGATCGGCTGATCCGCGTCCCGCCGTGGCGCTTTCCGCCAGCGTAGTCGCCGCGCTCCAGCGCCTGCTGGGTCCGGCGGGCGTCGTGCTCACCCCCGAGGGTCGCCTCACCTACGAGAGCGACATGCTCACGCTGTACAAAGCCGCTCCTGACGCCGTCGTCCTGCCCACGTCCACGGACGAGGTCCAGGCGATCGTGCGCCTGTGCCGTGAGGCTCACGTGCCCGTGGTGCCGCGCGGCTCGGGCACTGGGCTCATCGGCGGCGCCACGGCGCCGCACGGCGGCGTGATGGTAGCGATGACGCGCATGACGCAGATCCTCGAGCTCGATCTCGCCAATCGCTGCGCCACCGTCCAGCCCGGCCTCATCAATCTCTGGCTCACGAACGCCGTGCGCGAGCGCGGCTGGTTCTTCGCGCCCGATCCCTCGAGCCAGATGGTGTCCTCGATCGGGGGCAACGTGGCCACCAACGCCGGCGGGCCACACTGCCTCAAGTACGGGATCACCACCAACCACGTGCTGGGCCTGGAGATGGTGACGGGTACCGGGGACGTCGTCCGCGTGGGCGGCAAAGCGGCGGAGCGCGCCGGCTACGACCTCACGGGCGTGATGGTCGGCAACGAGGGCACCTTCGGGCTCGTGACGGCGATCACCGTGCGATTGCTGCACCTGCCCGAGGCGGTGAAGACCGCGCTGGCGTCCTTCGCCAGCCTCGTCGAGGCGTCGGAGGCGGTCTCAGCGATCATCGCCGCCGGCATCATTCCCGCGGCGCTGGAGATGCTGGACGACGCGATGATCGGCGCGGTCAATGCCGCGGTCGGCAAGGTCTATCCCGACGGCGCAGGCGCTGTCCTCCTCATCGAGCTCGACGGTCCGCGCGCCGAGGTCGAGGCCCAGGCCGAGCGCGTGGCCGCCATCTGTCGCGAGCGCCAGGCGCTCGTCGTCACCGTCGCGCGTGACGAGGCCGAGCGCGCGCTGCTCTGGAAGGGACGCAAGGAGGCCGCGGGCGCCGTCGGCCGGATCACGGCCGCGTACTTGCTGCAGGACGCCGTCGTGCCGCGCAGCCGACTGCCGCAGATCATGCGCGAGATGGTGGCGATCAGCAAACGCCACAACTTGCTCTTCGCCAACGTGTTCCACGCGGGCGACGGCAACCTGCATCCGCTGATTTGCTACGACGATCGCAAGCCCGGCGAGCTCGAGCGCGCGCAGCAGGCCAACGAAGAGCTGCTGCATGCGTGCATCGCGCTCGGCGGTACGGTGAGCGGCGAGCATGGCATCGGCATGGACAAGGCCAAGAACCTGCCGCTGCAGTACGCCGAGGCGGATCTGAATTTCATGTTCCGCCTCCGCCGCGTCTTCGATCCCGACGGTCTCATGAATCCCGCGAAGCTGCTGCCCTCGCATCCCGCGTGCGGCGAGGGCTTTCGCCCGTCGCGCCCGACGCTGCCGGCGGGGACGTGGGTGTAGCGCCGTGGCGGTGACGACAGGCGCCGCGCTCGCCGACGGGCTGCGTGCGATCGTCGGCGCCGAGCACGTGCGCGAGGGCGGCTCGCCGGTGGACGGTGTGGTGCCGCGGTGGAGCGCGGCGCCGGCGTCGATCGAGCAGGCCGCCGCGCTCGTCGCGCTCGCCCACGACGCGGGTCTCGCCGTGTTCCCGCGCGGCAGCGGGAGCACCCTCGAGCTCGGCCACGCGGCGGCGCGTGTAGATCTCGTCCTCGAAACGCGCCGCCTCGACGCCGTGCTCGAATACAATCCCGACGATCTCACCGTCACTGTGCAGGCCGGCTGCACCGCGGGGGCGCTCGCCACGCGCCTGGCTCCGCGACGTCAGATGCTGCCGCTCGACCCGCCCGGCTGGTCGGCGCGCTCCCTCGGCGGCATCGCCGCGACGCAGGCGAGTGGGCCGCTGCGCCTCCGTTACGGGACGATGCGCGACCTGCTGCTGGGCGTGCGCTTTGCGCAGGCGGACGGTGTGCTGACCTGGGGCGGCGCGAAGGTCGTGAAGTCGGTGAGCGGCTACGACGTGCCGAAGCTCATGGTCGGCGCCCTCGGCACGCTCGGCGTACTCCTCGAGCTCACGCTGCGTCTGCATCCCGCGCCGGATTACGAATCCACGTGGCTCGCGAGCTTTCGCACTCCGGCCCACGCCCAGGAATGTGTGGCGGCGCTGCTCGACTCCACCGTGCAGCCCAATCGCCTCGAGTTGCTCGACTCTCGCGTGCTCGCCGTGTGCAACCTGCCCGTGAGCGCAGCGGCGCTCGTGATCTCGATCGGTACCGTCGAGCCGGCGGTGCGCGCCGAGGAGGGCCTCGTGAAAGCGATCGTCCAGCGGGCCCACGGCACGACGGAGACGATGGGCGCCTCGTTCTGGCGCACGTACGATCGCGCGCTCGCCGGGTTCGACGGTGTCACGCTGAGGATCGGCACGGTGCCGGCACGACTGGTGGAGACGCTGGGGGCGGTGCAGGCCGTGCTGCCGGGCGCGGCGATGGCCGGCGCGGCCGGCCTCGGCGCGCTGCGCGCGCTGATCACGCACGCCGACGCCGCCACGCTGCTCGAGGCGCTCGAGCGGCTGCGCGCGACTGTCGGTGAGGTCGACGGGGCCGTGATCGTCGAGCGGGCGCCGCGAGCCGTCCGCGAGCGGCTCGATCCATGGGGGCCGGTCCCGGCGGCGGCGCTGACGGTGATGCGCACGATGAAGACTGAATTCGATCCCCGCGGCGTCCTCAACCCCGGCCGCTTCGTCGGTGGATTGTGATGCGGCAGATCGAATGCCGACGGCGGTAGAACGGGCATGACGGAGCCGGGAACCACCTCGAACAGGCCACCCACGGCCCAAGCCGGCCTCGCGGACCCCGCTACAACAGAGCCGGTGACCATCTCGAACAGGCCAGCCACGAATCAAGCCGGACTCACGGCACCCGCTACAACAAGTCTCGCGGACCCCGCTACAATCAACGCGATTCGATCGTGCGTCCACTGCGGCATCTGCTTGCCGGCCTGTCCCACGTATCGCGCCCTCGGCGAAGAAATGGACTCACCGCGCGGCCGCGTTTATCTCATGCGCGCCGTCGCCGAAGGTCGCCTCGACATCACCGAGACCTACACGCATCATCTCGATCTCTGTCTCGGCTGCCGTGCGTGCGAGACGGCGTGCCCGTCCGGCGTGCCGTTTGGCTCGCTTCTGGAGACGGCGCGAAGCGATATCGAGCGCCGGGGCCGCCCGCCGCGACGCCGACTGATCGACGCGTTCCTCTTCGGGGTGTTTCCGCATCCGCAGCGGCTGGCCATCGCGCTGGGTCTGCTGCGACGTTACCGACGCTGGGGCCTGCAGGCCCTCGTGCGCCGCACCGGACTGCTGCGGCGCTTCCCACGCCTCGCGGCCATGGACGCCCTGCTGCCCGAGGTGCCGAGGACGGACGAGCCGCTGCCCGAGTTCCTCGCCGCGCACGGCCGCACGCGCGGCCGCGTCGCGCTGGTGACCGGCTGCGTCCAGCGCTACCTCTTCGCCGACGTGCATCGCGACACGATGCGGCTCCTGTCGGCCGCCGGCTGGGAGGTCGTCGCGCCACATGGCCAGGGATGCTGCGGCGCCCTCGAGCTGCACGGCGGACGGCTCGACACGTTCCGCGCGCGTGCGCGCGCGCTGACCGCCGCGTTGCCATCGGACGTCGACTGGGTCGTGACCAACTCCGCCGGCTGCGGCTCGGCGCTGCGCGATTACGCGCACTGGGTCGACGACGACGCCGCCCGGCGCGTCGCTGCACGGACGCGGGACGTCAGCGAGCTCTTGGCCGAGGCCGACTTGCCACTGGGCCCGTTGGCGACGACGGTCACCTATCACGATCCCTGTCATCTCGCCCATGGGCAGCGTGTACGCACTGCGCCGCGCGCGCTGCTCGGACGTATTCCGCAGCTGCGCCTGGTGCCACTGGTGGACAGCGAGCTCTGCTGTGGCAGCGCGGGGGTGTACAACGTGCTCGAGCCCGAGATGGCTGACCGGGTGCTGGCGCTGAAGATCGCGCGGATCGTCGAGACCGGCGCGCGCATCGTCGCCACCGGCAACCCCGGCTGCCTGATGCAGATCGCACGCGGCGCGCGCGAGCGCGGGCTGGATCTGGAGGTTGCTCACCCGGTCACGCTGCTGGCGCGCGCCATGCGATGGGAGGAGCGATGAAGATCCGGCTTGCCGACCGCGCGAAATATCAGCCCGACAAGATGGCGAAGATCGCCCTCGCGTCGACGCCGCGCGCACAGGTCGACCTCTATTGCCTCGAGCCCGGCCAGAACCAGAAGGTCCACGCGCACGATGCTCAGGACAAGGTCTACGTGGTGCTCGAGGGTCGCGGCCGCTTTACGCTCGATGGCGCCGATCACGCGCTGGAGTCCGGCGAGGCGCTGGTCGCTGCCGCGGGCAGCCAGCATGGCGTCACCAACGACTCCGGCACGCGGCTGCTGCTGCTCGTCTTCATGGCGCCGCCCCCGCCGCACGCATGACGAGAGGCGAAGCTCGCGAGCCGTCGGCGCCGCGACGCGCAGCGCTGATGATCACCTGCCTCGCGGACATGTTCTATCCGGAGGTCGGCGAGCGTATCGTTCGACTCCTGCGCCGGCTGGATGTCGAGATCACGCTGCCACCGGGACAGACGTGCTGTGGCCTGCCGCTCTTCAACTCCGGTTATCACCGGGAGGCAACGACCGTCGCGCGGCGTACGGTCGGCATCTTCCGTGACGCGGAGGCGGTGATCGTTCCC
>Ga0070697_100003756_pt1 | contig 11650 bp, 10 predicted proteins | sample KBSK1501metaG_FD_65475 | JGI IMG/M metagenome (GOLD analysis project Ga0070697, IMG submission 65475) | Corn, switchgrass and miscanthus rhizosphere microbial communities from Kellogg Biological Station, Michigan, USA - KBS K1-50-1 metaG | ecosystem: Host-associated > Plants > Roots >... | reverse complement strand
CGTCATTTGATTGTTGTGCCGGGGGCAGGCGTATGGATCGACACTCCGGGAATGCGCGAGTTGCAGTTGTGGGATGCCAGCGAAGGCATCGATCAGGCGTTCGGCGAAATTGCGGAGCTTGCCGCGAATTGTAAATTTCGCGATTGCAAGCACATTGACGAACCTGGTTGCGCAGTGCGGGCAGCGGTGGAATCGGGTGAGCTTGCTGCGGAGCGGCTGGAGAGTTTTCACAAACTCGGCCGCGAAGAAAAGTTTGTGGCCGCCAAACAGGATGCCGCGGTACGCGCCGCGGAGACAAAGTCGCTGAAAAAATTGATGAAAGAACAGAATCGGTTTTATCGTAACCGCGGGCGGTGATTGCTCGCAGTGTAAGTGGTGACGCTGGAACAATCGAAGAGAGATTCTCCGCGCAAGAACCGCGCGTAGAGGAAGCGGTCCTCGCTGCTCTCGGAAGGACGGCGTTTTGTGGACACGGGACGCGCGATGTGACGAAGAGAGGCGCGGCTTGCGGCCGCGCCCCTGCCATGGTCGACGGAATCTGGGGTCATAGTTTGACGGTGACGGTTTTTACCTCGGTGTAGTTGGCCAGGCCGTATTCGCCTAGTTCGCGGCCGATGCCGGATTGTTTGAAGCCGCCGAAGGGGGCGGCGGCGTCGAAGACGTCGTAGCAATTCACCCACACGGTGCCGGCGCGAACGCCGTCGGCGATAGCGTGAGCCTTGGTGATGTCCTGGGTCCAGACGGCGGCGGCCAGGCCGTAGATATTTTTGTTGGCGCGGTTGACGACTTCATCGATGTCCTTGAATTTCAGGATGGACATGACCGGGCCGAAAATTTCTTCCTGCGCGATTTTCATGTTGTCCTGCACATCGGCGAAAACGGTAGGCTCGATGAAATAGCCTTTGTCGCCGACACGATTTCCACCGGCAAGAAGGTTTGCTTTCTCGTTTTTTCCGGCTTCGATGTAGCCCATCACTTTGTCGAATTGATCCTGGTCGACTTGCGGGCCTTGTTCGGTATTTTTGTCGAAGGGATTTCCGACGGTGCGCTTCTTGGCACGCGCGACGGATTTTTCCACGAATTCATCGTAGACCTTTTCTTCGACGAAGGTGCGAGAGCCGGCGCAGCAGCACTGTCCCTGATTGAAGAACAACGCAAAGTGCGAGCCTTCGATGGCCTTGTCGAGGTCGGAGTCGGCGAAAACGATGTTGGGACTTTTGCCGCCGAGTTCGAGCGTGACGCGTTTGAGATTGGTTTCCGCCGCGTTGCGCATGATGAGTTTTCCAACTTCCGTCGAGCCGGTGAAGGCAACTTTGTCGACATCCATGTGGCGCGCGAGCGATGCTCCTGCGGTGGGTCCGTAGCCAGGTAGAAGATTGACGACACCTTCGGGGAAACCTGCTTCGACAATGAGTTCACCGACGCGAAGGGCGGAGAGCGGAGTTTGCTCGGCGGGCTTCATGACGACGGTGCAGCCGGTGGCGAGAGCGGGACCAAGTTTCCACGCCTGCATCAGCAACGGGAAATTCCACGGAATAATCTGGCCAACGACGCCGACCGGTTCGTGCTTGGTGTAGCAGAAATAGCGGCCCTGCACGGGGATAGTCTTGCCCTGGACCTTGTCGGCCCATCCGGCGAAGTAGCGGTAGCAGGCGATGGTGAGGGGAAGATCGGCGGCGCGCGCGACGGAGTAGGGTTTGCCGTTATCGAGAGCTTCGAGTTGGGCGAGTTCGTCGGCGTGCTTTTCGATCAGGTCAGCGAGTTTGTAGAGAAGGTTGCCGCGTTGCGATGCGGTGATTTTTTTGCGCCACGGGCCGTTGTCAAAGGCGGCTCGCGCTGCGGAGACGGCCTTGTCCACGTCGGCGGCATCGGCTTCGGCGACTTTGGTGATGACCTCTCCGGTGGCTGGGTTGATGGTTGGGAAAGTTTTGCCGGAGGCGGAGTCCACCCATTTGTTGTTGATGAGTAGCTTGGTTGCGGAGACTTTTACGGTCGGTTCAAAGACTGTGGTGGCAGTAGCCATGGTTAGTTCCTCCCTTGGACAGCATTCGAGGAAGGGTACTCCGGTGAGGGAGGGGAAGCAAGAAAGGGAGGGAGTCGAGGGAGTCGAGGCGTTCCAAATCCATGGCGGGCTCCAAGTAGAGCCGCACCCGAAACGGAACGGCTATCTTTAATTTTGAAAACGTGTGGCAGGGAAGGAGTTACGGGATTTTTGCGGCTGAGCGGGAAGTTGGTGGCATGGCGGAAGGCTTACAGGAAGCGACGTGCTATAGCGAGGAACTGAGGCGGTACCTATTGAGCGAAACCGGTCTGCGGCGCTAGCATATCTAAAAATCAACGTCTGCACGGACGAACTCCATCGCCATGTCTTTTTTTGCGCCGTGTGCTGCGCTCAAGGATCACAAGAACGTGTTCACGTTTATTTCTTACGGCATCGATTTCGTTTTCGGAATTGGCAAGGCCGTGCCCAAAGAACTTAGGAATCTCTCGATGCTGACTGGGCCCAAATGGATAAACAGCTCCGACTGTCGGGCCGATCATCGTTATCGGATGTCCGGAAGCTGATCTCAGGTCTGTGCCTATGTTGCGGTTCTTCAAGGCGTGATCATTTTGTCGGAGCTGAAACTCCGACCCTCAAGTGCGCGCGAGGCTGGCGACCGGGCGTGAGTTAGATTTTTGTGTGTCGCCGAGAGGTGGAAAGACTACTTGCGACGTGGGAGCCTCTTCGGATCGGCTTGATTTTTCGTGATATGCCAGGCGTCACACCATGAGCAACGATAGGCCCGAAGATCTTTTGGCGCATTGGCGGTGGCGATCTGGTGAGCGGCTGTGGCCAGGGCTTCGCCTTCGGTGGCGTACTGGCGTTTGCCGGTTACCGGGCATTTTGATTCGTTGTCCACTGCGGGGTCCTGCGGGTGACACGTTGGTGTGATGTTGCGAGTGTCTCACAATTTCCCGCGAGGTCGTGACGGGGCAGAAGAACCCATGCGCACCGTCGGCGCATGGGGCACCCGGCGGAACCTATTAGGCAGTGCTGGAACCTCAGAGTGGCCCTGACGCGGCGGTGGGCGAAACGGGCTGGGGAGGGGCAGTTGCGAGCAATTTTTGATACGCGAAGGCACCGTGGATACCGTTTAGAAAGCCAAACAAAATGACTATGCCCAGGACGCCGACGCCAAGAATGCTGCCAGTAACAATGTAGGCATAGATTTTTTCACCAAGAAAGAACGCAAACCCGGCGACCGCTGCGAAGCGCGAATACTTCGAGAGTCCAAAAGCGACGGCTCCGAATACGGCGGCGTCCAGAAGAGCAGACACAGATATACCCATGACACTAGTGCCGAAAAGCGAGAGCATGGCAAAAAACGCGGTGACCGTCGCAACAACGACGGCGCACACATTCCATAACGTGTGGCGTCTTTCGCGCCATCCAAATCGGAGACGTCCGGCCAATACCAGCTTCCGCTGTTCATCGGTAGCATCCTCGCGAGGGTTATTTAACACTCGCTTGTTATGGAGACAACTAAATAATTTGAATCGAATTCATACCAGCCAACGGACGTGATGGGGGCTGAGTCAGGCGGCGATTTTGAAGCGCAAGCGGTAAGAGCCACAGGCCAAAGAATATTTCGTCAACAACAATTCCATGAAAATGCAGATTGAGGAACAGCATAGCCAGAGCCTCCCGCTGAGGCTTTTCGAATATGGATAGGAAATCGGCCCCGCGCAGAGGGCGAGGGCAGCGATGGAGTTCAGCTCATTCAGAAACGCTATCGGGATCGCGACAGCAACCAATGTCACCATGAGCGAGGCGTAGCGCCGGTTGACCCCCTTGAGCAGTTCGTACAAAGCCAAAGCCACGAAGAGGAAACCCGCCTGGCTGATGAGTTGGCCCGCGATGCCGACGCGAAAGAGCGTTTCGGAGGCCGCGCTGTTGCTGGCCGTCACCGTGGCGTTTGCGTGAACGATCAGCTTGCTGGGGACATACACCATGGCGAAGAAGCCTGCTATCGACATGAGAATGTACAGCAGGCCTGCGAATCTGCCTGGGTTCTTGGTGAAACTCATGCGCCTCCTTTGCTGTTTGGGGGCCTAGTGAAAGGGTCTACCGGAGAAACGCGGGAGGCTGCCGAAATGTTTCGCCAGACAACGAAAAGTGGTTTAATTCCGGGTGATCGGGGCAGCATGGTTACAGGACCAGCAATGAAGAAATACAAATTCAAAGCGAAAATTGAAGCGGGGGACGGCGGAGGGGCTTATGTGCTTTTTCCGTACGATACCGAAAAGGAATTCGCTACCAAAGCGAAGGTGTCTGTAAAGGCTACTTTCGATGGCGTTCCGTATCGAGGCTCGCTTATCAAATACGGTAATCCACTTCACATGCTGGGCATGCTTAAGGCCATACGCGAACAGATTGGGAAAGGTCCGGGCGATACCATTGAGGTGGTTGTTTGGAAAGATGAAGAGGTAAGAACCGTCGAAGTTCCTGCTCAATTTGAAAACTTGATGACGCAAGAAGGGCTGCTTCCAGTTTTCGAGAAATTGAGTTACACACACCGCAAGGAGTACTGCCGTTGGATAACGGAAGCCAAAAAGCAAGAAACACGATTGAAGAGATTAGACAAAGCCATTGAAATGCTGAAGAAGGGCGTAAGAACTCCGGGGTAGAGCAAATTCAGGCCAATTGGAGAATGGATGATCGGAGTTGACGCCGGTGCCCGGGTGCGCCGGCGTCCGCCCGCAATCAGATGCTTTTGCACTGGAGCAACCGGCGTCTGATTGAGAATCGCTTCGAAGATGACTCCCGAAGTTTCTCCACGAAATGGCAGCACTCCGGTGCTCATCTCGTACAGCACCACACCAAACGAGAATAGATCCGTCCGCGCATCCAGCGGTTTTCCGCGAACCTGCTCCGGACTCATGTAGGCGACGGTGCCAATGGCGGAGCCGGGACTCGTCAACTGCGCTTCAAACGTCATTGTGGGGCCCGTTGAAACGGCCTCGACCTCCGGATTGGCCGTCAGCTTGGCCAGCCCGAAATCGAGCACTTTGGCTTGATCGCGCCCGGTGACAAAAATGTTTGCCGGCTTGATGTCGCGGTGAACGATGCCTTTGGCGTGCGCAGCGTCCAGAGCATCGGCAATCTGGATTCCCAGTTCCAGAACTTGTTCGATAGCAATCGCCTTGCCTGCAATCACGTGTTTTGGGGTGTTTCCTTCGAGCAGCTCCATGGCGATGAATGTTCGCCCGTCGCTCTCGTCGATTTCATAAATCGTGCAGATATTGGGATGATTCAGTGCGGAAGCCGCGCGCGCTTCGCGCCTGAATCGTTCCAGGGTTTGCGGATCGTGTGCAACTTCGTCTGGCAGCAATTTTAGGGCGACGAATCGGCCGAGACGGATGTCTTCGGCCTTGTAAACCACACCCATGCCTCCGCCACCGAGCTTTTCCCCAATGCGGTAGTGTGAGATGGTCTGGCCGATGAAAGAAACGGAGTCCGCCACTGGACGCACATATTAGTTTTTGCCCGAGGGCAAGTCAATCAAGCGCGGGAGCTTGCACGAAGGGATGCAAAGATCGAAACCACAGGGAACGCCTGTGGCTTCGCCATGCAACGGATTTTGTACAAGGCTGACTTGAGCTATTGGGGACAGGGCACTGCGGACTGAGTCAGCGCCGTCGTATCTGGATAGCTGAACGCGCCGCCGATGGCGTCCGAAGTCTTGCCCATTTCAAACTACTGCAACAAGGCTTCGGTTTGCGGATTCTGAAGCTCCTATAACTCGCCTGTCGAATTATCGCGCTTTATGGCGTGAGCGACGGAAAAAAGTCTTCGATGGCGAAGGGGTACGCAGCATTGACGCCCGCGCCGCCGCCATCGGGCGAGGTCCAGAAGGTGACGCGCTGCATGCGAGGGTTCTTGGCGGCTTCCGATGCGAAGGCTTGACCGAGCGTTTTGCGCATACCGTCATCGAGGAAGTAATAGGTTTCGGCGGCGCCGTAAGATTTGGGAGCGCCGAGCGAGGGCAAAGTAGCGTCGGCGTCGTCCAGAGCACGCGTGAGAATGTCCGGCATCGGGCCGGCTGCGGGATCGGTGTAACACGAGAAGTCAATTCGTTTGGGGATCGGCAAGCCGTTGTTCACCATAAAATTCAGGCTGCGATAAATCCAGAACATGGTGCGGTGGCCGTTCAGGATGGGGAAATTCGCGTCGACATAGCCGGGAGCGAGCGGCTGGTCATTCAGGAAAGTGGCGGTGATGAAATACACGGCAGGATTGAAACCTGCGGCGGAAACTCGGGAAACGAAACGCGGGTAGTGAGTGGTGAGAAACCAATCCTGATTGGCTTTGGCGCCGATCGTGACTTCGCCTTCCATGTAGATGGTGTCAACAACGGACACACCGTCCGGTCGGAGAACGTTTGTCACCGCATCGAGGAGCTTGTCAGTGGTTTGTTCGACACGAGTGGTGAACATGGTGGGAGTAAGCGGTGTCCAGCCGAGTCCGCTGGTCAGATCTCCTCGTGTGTAATCCGCGGCGCCGAGCCAGAGCATGCAGATATCGAGACGCGGGCGATTGCCGCCAGACCCGATGAGCTTGGCTACATCCTGAGCGTACAGATGCAAATTTGCCTGTTCCTGGTCGGTCATCGGAAAAGTGGCTCGCCAGGCATCTTGCGGACCAACGACTTCGCCGGGTTCGTTGACGAACCAGACGCGCGTTGAGAACACCGTAGCGCCGCGGTCAACCATACCTTGCAATTGGGTAAGCACGGTTTGCCGGACGGCCGGCACATTGTATTGGGTGATGAATGCGGAGCTGACGAAATCGCTGGTGGTGGCGTGATAATCGACGCCAACGTCATAACCGGTGATGTGGCCGACAGGAATGACTACAGGGACGCTGGCGGTTGTGAAGGCAGCGGGGTCGGCGACTGAAGCGGCTTTTATGGTGAAAGTGCCCGGGAGCGCGGGAGCAGTGTAAACGCCGGCAGAAGTGACGGAGCCGCCGCCGGATTCGACCACCGACCAAGTTACGGATTGGTTGGTGGAGTTCGTTACCGCGGCGGTGAACATGCGATCTGCGCCGGTGGCGAGCATTCCGCTGGGACCGGCAATGGTCACGGTTGGTGCCGGAGGCGGTGGCGCAAGAGCAGGAGCAGGGGAACTGCTCGAACCGCATCCAGCGAAGCACAGGGCCATGAAGAGGGTGACGACGCCAATTAATAGCGAGTCTGGCCAAGGCCTAGCCGTTCGGCATGCTGGTAAAAGCGCGGTCACGGACTGGCCGTGGTTGGCGGACGCAACGTCGCTTGCGAATGTATGTGAGCTCATTGAATTCTCCCGGTAACTGCGACTGAGGCGGTTTCGGTACCGGTTGCGAATGGGGAAGAAGGGGCTGCGGTGAGGATCCCGGTCACCGGGTCCAGCGAATATGCCCAGATCTGTCCTGAAGAGTTGGGCGCGCCTTTGTCTGGAACATAGAGGTATTTTCCCGATGGATCAAGAGTCATGTTGAAAAGGGTGTAGCCCGCAGTGACAGAGCTGGAGGGAATCGGCGGCAAATTGCCAGACGAAGTATCCAGCAGAAAGGTGTTGAGCGTCGATCCGGGAAACAGGGCAAAATCAGAGAAAACGATCTTTCCGGACAAATCGGTAGCAACAGAAACGGCCGCAGTTGATGGCGGAGGAGTGCTTGAGGTGATGTAGGCGAGGGTCCCGTCCACGTTGATTGAATATTGCGACACGAAGGCTGCGCCCTGGCTGGTGAGATAGAGAGACTTTCCGGTCGGATCGATGGCGAGTCCGCTGGGTTCGCCGCCGCCCGAAAGTGGTCCGGAAATATCGGTGAGACTTCCAGTAGCGGGGTCAATCTTAAAGGCTGAGATGGGACAAGTATTGGTGACAGGATTTCCGCAGTCGTTTCTCTGATTGGCGACGTAGACGAATCGTCCTGTGGGATCTATTGAGACTGCGACTGGCTCTTGACCGGTTGCAAAGGGCGAACCCGCAATGGGAGTCAATGCGCCATTCGACGGATTAATCGTATAGGCGGATAGCGTAAAGTCGTAGAAGTTGGCCGCGTAAAGGAACCGTCCTGAGGGATCGACAGTAAGCCCGGCGGTTCCCGTGCCTGCGGGAAATGGAGAACCCTGAACGGGAGTCAGAGAACCGCCAGGGCCAACGGAGAAAGCAGAGATCGATTTTTCATAAGTGTTGGTCGAGCTGTTGAGTCCGTTTGAGACGTAAACAAATTTACCCGAGGGCGTTGTCGCGACGCCAAACGGATTCGCTCCTGTCGTGAAAGGAGCTCCGGGAATCTGCGAGAGTGAACCGTTCGGAGCCACAGCGAAAGCAGAAAGGTTATTGCTGACCATATTTGTTGCGTACAAGAATTTAGGCGTGTAGGTGATGGCAGTTGACCCGAGACTGAAAGCGATGGAAGCGGCCTGCTGACGAGTGCGAATGCGATTCGAGACGGTCAGCGAACCATCCGCGGCAATCGAGAAAATTTCCACTTCACACGCCGAGAGCTGAGGAACATAAGCAAACTTTCCGGCCGGATCCATCTGGACCGCACGTGGACTGGAATCGACTGGGAATGGTGATCCGGGAGCGGATGCCAGTGCGCCGGAACTGTCGACCGCGAGGACTGAAATACTGGTTGAACCAAAATTGGATATCAGGACAAATTTGCCATTGGGAGTGACAGTGATGCCGGAAATTTCCTGTCCCGCGCCGGTGGGGAAGGGAGAGCCGGCGACGGGCGACAATTTTCCGTTCGTGCCATCAACAGTAAAGGCGGAGACATCGGTGGAAACAGAATTGGCGACATAAAGTGTGTGGCCTGTGGGATCGAGGGACAAGGCAGACGGACTGGCACCGGCGGTGAACGGAGAACCATTCACGGAAGCGAGAGTGCCGGAGGCTGGGTCAATCGTATATGCGGAAATGTTGTTTGAAGTTGGATTGGCGACATAGAGAAATTTTGCGGAGGAATCGATGGCCAGGGACGCGGGATTTGCGCCTGCGGCGAAAGGGGAACCGGCAAGCGGGGTAAGAGCTCCAGAGGAAACATCGATCGAGTATGCGGCGACGTTTCCGGAGCCGGAGTTTGCTGAATAGAGGAAGTCCCCAGAAGGATCGACGACCAGTGCAACGGGGTTGGAACTATCTTTGAACGGAGAGCCGGGCACGGATGCAAGATTGCCCGAGGAGTCGATGACGAACGCGGAGATGGAGCTGTCGTTGGAGTTGGCCACGTACACGAATTTTCCGCGTGGATCGACTACGACTGAGGCCGGGAGGCTGCCGACAAGCTGATAACCATTGTGGCGGAGCTGGCCCGAGGCTGGATTGACCGTGAACGCGGACAAAGTCGAATCCGCCATATTGGCAACGAAGGCAAAGCGTGGAACATCAGCGGATGCGTTGCCTAGGACGATTAATGTCGTTGATGCTTTTACGTTGTCAGAATTGGCTGTGATTGTGGGCCGGCCGATGGCTAGTGCGCTGACCAGGCCGTGGTGGTCGGCGGTTGCCAGCGACGGGTCGGACGAACGCCAGGTGATGGAATCGGTCACATCTTGCTTACTTCCGTCGTCGAAGGTACCCATCGCCGTGAACTGCTGATTTGCCCCGGTCGTTATGGATGGGTTTCCAGGTGAAATTTGAATGGAAGTCAGAACGATAACATTGGTGCAGACACCGGAACTGTATGAGCCTGCGCAACGGGTCAGCGGGCCACACCCGGAAAGGGTGGCGACGAGCAGAAGGAGCGCTAGAGGGATGAAATAAATGCGGTGTTGCAGAGTTGCGGTCGGGCGCGGCATCGAGCGGGCTGGGGTGCTCATCGGAGTTCCTCTCAGTCCAGACCAAATGTGGGTGGCGGTTTGGACGCACACGAAATTTAGCTGAGCCGCGTGGATGCACAAGCGACAACGGGCGACATTACGGCCGTGACGCTGCTTTTCGTGTCGTTGCGCGGAGGATTCCCAAACGAATGTTTCATCGGATTGCGGATAGGCGTGCTGAGCCCATGGCAGGTCCGCAAGAATTGCATGCGGAAAGTGTGAATGGCATGAAACTTCTGTTTATCGGGTAAGTTTCGGAACTAAAACTCTTAATGTGCGTATACAATTCGTGGAGCAAGGAGCGATCCTTTGAACGATTCGAACGACCTCTCGAGCAACGGACCGCTAAACACACAGACCGCCGCGCCAAACCAAGCACAGTTCGCTCCAGGAGGGCGATCCACCCTTCATAAAATCTTCGTCGGTGCAGACGGGCTCCGGGCCGGCTGGAGTCTCAGCATCTTCATTGCGATGCTGTTCGCGTTACTGAAGGGCGTGGGCGCCATCGTCAGGCTGATGCATCTCTTTCCCAAAGGGGGCGGCGGCAACACGGCCCTCGCGCCTAGCTTCGGTTTCTTCGCCGAATTCGTACCTTTTCTCGCGACCCTTCTCGCAACCTGGATCATGTCGAAAATCGAGAAACGCCCCAACTCGGTCTACGGTCTCGGCGGCAGGCGCAAATTCCCTAACTTCTTCGTTGGCTTGGCTTGGGGTGTGATTTGTCTCTCGCTGTTGGTTCTTACTCTGTGGAGGACGGGCCTGCTCGTCATTGATGGCCGGCTCCTCTTCGGCTCCGAAGCTCTGCGCTACGGCGCAATCTGGCTCGTGATTTTCCTGCTGGTCGGTCTGCTCGAGGAGTATCTGACTCGCGGCTACGTACTCTTTACTCTCACCCGTGGACTCGCTGGCATTTATTCATGGCTATTCAAGACCCGGCACAGTAAGGCGTTCGGCTTTTGGACAGCCGCGGTCGTCCTCTCCCTGCTCTTCGGTCTTGGTCACGGAAGCAATCCGGGCGAGTCTCCCATCGGCCTGCTCTCCGCCGGCCTTGCCAGCCTAGTCTTCTGCTTCAGTTTGTGGCGCACTGGCTCGCTGTGGTGGGCGATTGGTTTCCACGCCTCTTGGGACTGGGCCCAGTCCTTTCTCTATGGTGTTGCTGATAGCGGACTCATGGTGCAGCACCATTTTCTCGCCACGCATCCACTTGGCAGACCTCTTATGAGTGGAGGAAGCACCGGCCCCGAAGGCAGCATCTTCGTTCTGCCTGTTTTGGCCGTGGTCAGTCTCATCATCATCTTCACGCTCCCGCGCAACAGCTATGGCGACCCGCAGCCAGCCCAAGGAAGCGAACACTTCGAGACCGCCGTGAGCACAACCGCCTGAACCGGTTTCGCGGACGCGGCCCCAACGTGCAGAGCGAGGAAGCATTCTGTCCTCAATACTTTTTGAACGTCGAGGTACAATTTTCGGCAGCTTATTGAAAAGTGAGGACGGCTTTTCCGTGCAGAGAGCCGTCGTTCACTTGAGTGAAGGCTTGGACGGCATCAGCGAGCGTGAAGCGTTTTACGATCGGGATCGGTTTGAGTGCGCCTGATTCGAAGCCAGGTGTGAGTTGTTCAAGGATAGCCGCGCAGGCCACGGTGTCATAGGCGCGAGAGTCCACGCCGTAAATGCTGAGGCGCCGGTGATAAAAATCGAGCAGATCGAAGCAGACGCGGCGATCGCCGACGGAAGTAATGTTCACCTGGCGGCCGAGTTGGCCGAGCGTGCGGAGTGAAGGTTCGAATAACGGACCA
>Ga0070697_100003755_pt1 | contig 11652 bp, 18 predicted proteins | sample KBSK1501metaG_FD_65475 | JGI IMG/M metagenome (GOLD analysis project Ga0070697, IMG submission 65475) | Corn, switchgrass and miscanthus rhizosphere microbial communities from Kellogg Biological Station, Michigan, USA - KBS K1-50-1 metaG | ecosystem: Host-associated > Plants > Roots >... | reverse complement strand
GGCTCAATTGTTGTCGCCTTTGTCGGCGCGGTGATTTTGATCTGGATTACCCGCTTACTGAAGAAGGCCTGATCGTTGAACTAAATTAGGGTTTTGCACCAACAATCGGGTCAATGAGTGAAATGATTCCATAACAATGTCGGCTCGGGAGAAAGGAACCGAAGATGCTGGCTCTCAGTATCCGGTCGCGGCGATGCTCAGCCAAGACTTTTTAGGGGCGCAATGGGTACGGCAGATAGCTGGGATTCGGCTTTATCGATTTTGGCACGGAGGGTCTGCTTCTGTTCTAGGAGGATGAGATCATCAGGACCGATCATCTCTACCGATTCCAGTTGACGAAGACGCTCTTTCAGTTCTGGTAGCGATTCCGGGACCTGAGCCTTATGCGGCATGGCGGCCTCTGACCACCGCTAGGATGCCGGGAAGGCTTCTAAGGTCTCATACAGTACATACCCGATTTTCGACTCCAGCAGCTCAGTTCTGGATTGCCGGGCACTCGCGGTTTTTACATGTTGGATCACCATCATAACCCCCTAAGGTTTACACATCAGAGTTGTTGCTTTCTGTAAGGCTATATTCTTCTTCGTTTTTCAGTTTGGCACGCATCGTGCCCACTCACGCCGACATAGAGATGCTTCTCCGAAATCCAGAGTAGTCGCAAGTGACCCATGAGCTTGCCCAGGCGAAAAAAGGAGATGTGCCATGGCGAAAAGACCTCTGATCCTGTGCGTGGATAACGACTGGAACGAACTGGAGGGACGTAAAGAGTTGTTAGAGGAACGGGGGTGCCAGGTCTTGGCCACAACCAGCGCGGCGGAGGGTTTGCAATTTTTTGATGCGCATGCCGTGGATCTGGTGCTGCTCGATTACCACATGCCGGAAATGATGGGCGATGTGGTCGCGGGACTGATGAAGGCCAGTAAATCCGATGTGCCGATTGCCATGCTGTCGTCCGACGAAGGCATCGCAGAGTACGTGCTGGGGTCGGTGGACGCATTTGTGTCCAAGAGTGAGTCTGTGGCCAACTTTTTGCAGATTGTCGAACAGTTACTGAATTTGCGGGTTCTGTTTGCTCCGCTAGATTCCGCCGAGGAAGGGCCGGAAGAACGCGCTGCCTGAGAGCTTTAGGCTCAGAGCAGCGGTTACACTGACCCCCCCGACTCCGGTAGGGATGGCAGGGTTACGACACAAGCCACGACACAAACATCGGCTGCGTGCGACCGGGGATCGAAGCACCCAAAAACCCCGCTCCCGGTCAAGATATTTGTCATGGAAACCAGCCTTCGTTAAGAGGACCGCTCGGTTATAGAATGTTGGACGTTAGGGAGGAGACATGTATTGGCAGCGAAGATTCGTCCATGTCACAGTGTCGCTCGTCATGATGATGGGGGGCGCGGCCGCGGCGCAGCAGGGACAGACCTCGGACGCAGAATACGTCAAGCGCGCTGTATCGGCTGCTCCCAAGACTATCGGTGAAGGGGCAGCCGTAGTTCGCATGCAGGCCGATGGCAGCATGCGCACGTTGCGCGCGGGAAAGAATGGCTTCACCTGCATGGTGATGCAATCCTCGTATCCGATGTGCAACGATGCCAACAGTATGGAGTTCTTTCACGCCTTGGCGACTCACACGCCACCCCCCGACAAGACTGGGATCTCGTACATGCTGGCCGGGGACGACGGCGCGAGCAACACCGACCCGTTTGCTACTGGCAAGACGGCCGATAATCATTGGGTCGTTACGGGGCCGCATATTATGCTTCTTGGGCCGGCCAGTAAAACTCTCGGCTACACGGAGGTGAAGGATCCTGATCCGAATCAGCCCTACATGATGTGGCCCAGTACGCCCTATGAGCACGCGATGATTCCCGTCGCCGATTCAAAGTGAGTCCGCCAAAGCAACTGTCGTTGGGTCGTGAGTCCCCTGCTCCTTTTAGGTCGCACTACGAAGCCTGCCCTCAGAGGAGTCGGGTAATTGTCGAGGATTCCCGCCGAGACGTGAACGATCTGTCCTTCACGTGGCATGCTGACCTCTACTGGCGATCCCAGTTTGAGGCTGACTTTGCCCCCGCTTTCATTGGTCAGCGTGTTCTCGATGCGCACATCTCGATACAGATCGTGGGCCGGTTCGATACTAATCTGCGCCGTGTCCGCTTTCTCTGGGGATAGCGATGTGATGATTTTTTCGACCTTCCCCGGCAGGGTGACACTGGGCTTTTCAAGCATCTCTCAAACCTCTCCCAACCTTGGCCTAACCTCATCATAAAAAACTGAGCGATAGTGATCACTCAACCACACGCGAAGGGTGACGTAATCGTTTACACTCAGCACCCACACTCTGCACATACCTCCTCCTGGAACCCTATTCGATCCTGCAAACGCTGCTAATCTCATACTTTTCAACCCGCGCCCCCACTCTTCCATCTAATATGTATTCAAGGTCATGCCTCGCAAGCGCACACTCAAATTACGATGTCCCACCTGCAAGCAGCCGGTGAAGAGCGCGGACCCGGAGTTCCCCTTCTGCAGCGAACGTTGCCGGTTGATTGATCTGGGAAAGTGGGCCAGCGGACATTACGTGATCTCCTCGCCGTTGCGCGACGTCTCCGACCTGCCTCCCGAAGCGAAAGACGATTCGGATGAAGCCGATTCACATGAAGAGTGACGCTAGCGCCGGCGTCCCGCTGGCAAGTGCGGCGTCGGCCCGTGCTCCCGCCCCAGCTTGGGCTTCCCACACCGCTACATTCTTCGGCATCGGACGAATCCGCCCCGGCCCGGGCACCTGGGCTTCGGGAGTGACCGTCCTTTTATGGTGGCTGCTGACGCGGGCAATTCCGCCGCAGTGGCAACCGCTCTTGGCGTTAGTGCTGGCCGGACTGGCCCTGGCTGTTGGCATCCCCGCCGCTACTCAGGTCTCGCGCGCTTCCGGACTGAAAGATCCACAGTTCGTCGTCATCGACGAAGTTGTCGGCCAGTTGATCACCTTGGTTGCCGTCCCGGTCGCGTGGCAATCTCTTGTGGTGGGCTTTATACTTTTCAGAGGCTTCGATATTTTGAAGCCGCCTCCGGTGCGCCAATTAGAGCAACTGCGGGAGGGCGTCGGCATCGTAGTGGACGATGTGGCAGCCGGCATTTACGCCCTGGTAGTAATGCAGCTGCTGCTGCACTTTAAGATTCTTGCGTAATAGTTTGATTTTCAAGAAAGCTGGGTGATGGGGATTTCTGACCGATTGCTGGGCAAGAAGAACGTGAATGGCAATCCGCACATTGATGCGGTGCATCCGCGGGCGGCGCTGCCGGGCGGCGAGGTGCGCATCACCGGAAGCGGACTCCGGCCTGTCGACCTGCGCCGGCCGAAAGTTCAGTTCGGGGACGTCGAAGGCGCGGTGGTCATCAGCTCCGACGATTTTCTGGTAGCGCGCGTGCCGCCGGGCGCCTCTTCCGGTCCGGTCGTCGTTTCCACCAATGGGCATTCCAGCAACCAGCACCAGATCAAGGTCGCCGTTCCCATCGCGGAAAATCTCCATCCGGTGACCAACCCGGCTATCGATTCCGAAGGCAATATATTCGTCACCTTCTCGGGATCGCGCGGACAGAAGGTCCCGGTCTCGATCTTCAAGATTGACACCAACTACAACCTCAAGCCTTTCGTCGCCGACATCATGAATGCAACTTCGATTGCATTCGATCGTGCCGGGCAGATGTACGTTTCGTCACGGTTGGATGGCACCGTGTACCGGGTTGCGCCCAATGGCACCATGACTTCTTACGCGGAAGGCATGGGGATTGCCACCGGCATTGCCTTCGACCGCGAGGAGAACCTCTACGTTGGCGACCGCAGCGGCACGATTTTCAAGATCGGGCGCGACCGTCAGATCTTCGTGTTCGCCACGCTTGAGGCGAGCGTCTCCGCATACCACCTGGCCTTCGGTCCGCATGGAGATCTTTTCGTCACTGGGCCCACCACCTCGAGCTTCGACGGCGTGCATAAGATCGATCGGCAGGGCAACGTTTCCATGTTCTACCGTGGGCTGGGACGTCCGCAGGGCATGGCCTTTGATATCGAAGGCAATCTCTATGTCGCGGCTTCGCTCACCGGCAAGCGCGGAATTGTGAAGATCACTCCCGATGGCAAGGCCACGCTTGCGGTCTCAGGCCAGAACCTGGTGGGACTCGCCTTTGCCCCCGGCCGCTCCGCGGTGTTGGCCACTACAAATGGCGTGCATCATCTTCTCTGGGACGTTCAGGGCTTGCCTGCCTTGTCCGAACTTCCTAACTAGCATCGAAGTCCAGCCGCGGAGCGGCGATCAAGATTAAAGCCCACGGCGTAAGCCGTGGGTAGACGTGGAACCTGACCGAGCCCGTAGGGGCGGCAGAGCTAGCCGCGTAGTGTCCTCACTCCTTAGCCCAGCGCGTAAGCGCCGGGTAGCATCGCCAAATCGACGAGCTCCGCAGGAGCGTCACCCAAATCACGCCCACCCATCGTTTACACTTCTAGCTGTGAATGCCGAGATCATTGCAATTGGCTCGGAATTGCTCACCCCGTTCCGCCAGGACACGAACTCGCTGTACCTCACCGCAAAGCTCAACGAACTCGGCGTAGACGTAATCTTCAAAACCATCGTCGGCGATAACCGCGACCACCTCACCGGCGCCGCGACGCTCGCCATTTCACGCGCCGATATCGTGATCTTCATGGGCGGGCTCGGACCTACCGAGGACGATCTCACCCGGGAAGCTGTCGCCGCCGCGCTCGGACTCGAACTCTATCGCGATCCGGAAATCGTGGCCAATCTCGAAAAGCGCTTCGCCGCACGGGGCTCGAAAATGTCTCCCAACAATGCCCAACAAGCGGACGTGATCGCCGGCGCCACCATCCTGCCCAACGCGAATGGCACCGCTCCCGGCCAGTGGATCAGCGAAGAGTATGGAGGCCGCGATAAGACCATCCTGCTGCTGCCCGGACCGCCACACGAACTCAAAGCTCTGTTCGAAGAGCAGTGCATTGACCGGCTGCGGGCCAAGCTGCCGCCGCAATATATCGCCACCCGCGAATTGAAGGTCGCCCTGATGGGCGAATCGCAATGCGATCAGCGGATTGCTCCCATCTACCAGCGCTATCCCGACGTCGAAACCACGATCCTCGCCGGCCCGGGCGAAATACAAATTCATCTCAAGACCCGCGCTCCATTTCTCGACGAGGCTCAAGAGCGGCTTGAGGAGCTAGTCGAAGAGATAGAAGAGGAGTTGAACGATTTCGTGTTCTCCGACAACGGAGAATCCATGGAGCAGATCGTCGGCTACTACCTCCAGATGCGAAATGCCACGCTCGCCGTCGCCGAATCCTGCACCGCCGGGCTGCTCGCGCAACGGATCACGTCTGTGAGCGGCAGCTCGCGTTATTTTCTGGGCGGCGCCGTGGTTTATTCCAATCAACTGAAAACCGATTTCGCCGACGTTCCGCCCGAGCTGATCGAGAAGCACGGCGCGGTTAGCCAGGAAGTCGCCGCAGCCATGGCGGAAGGCATTCGTAAGCGTTGTGGCGCGACGTTTGGCTTTGGCATCACCGGCGTGGCGGGACCTACGGGCGGAACTCCGGAGAAACCCGTGGGCCTGGTCTTTCACGCTCTGGCGTGTGAACGAGGGACCGAAGTCGTTCAGCGCAACTTTCCCGGAGATCGCAAGCGAATCCGCTGGTTCGCCTCTCAGATGGCACTCGACATGATCAGAAGAAAGCTGATGTAGCCGATGAGCAGCATCCACTAAGCCTGGGAGGTTATTACTCCGCAAGGAGCACACATCTTCCATCTTAGGGTGCCCCATCTTTGCCCGATTTTGGCAAAGGTGGGACCCGGCTCGAAGTCCGTGCTCTCTCTGGGAGGACGTTGGGATTCTTTCCCGAATCGGGATGGAGTTACTGTTTAGTATCGGGTACCCCCTCCCCCCATTTGTCCGCAAAATCTTGAAAACAAAGACACGGGATTTGCGAGTACATTTCAAAATCTTCATTCCAATCGAGTTAGAGGCAAAATCTTGAGCGCGTAGTAGTTGCGTCACGAATCGTGACAACAGCAGTTCCAATCTGGAACTCGAGGCCCGGAGGAATTCCCACTTTAAGTTTTCAAAGAGCGATTTGAGCGACAATTTGCCAATGTAATTATGCAGGAGTCAGAGCTGTCGCGCTGTGACGGGCGTCACATCGGGAGAAGCAGGCCATTATCAGGCGCGACGTTTAGCTTTTTCGTTTTCTTTTTCTTTGGCCGCTACTATTTCACCTAACCCCGCTATCGCAATGGGTTCCTGGTCTGGAAATTGAGCGACGAGAGTCAGACTTCCACCAACCGCTTCCACATAGTTCCGCAGAGTGGAAAGCAACAAGTCACTTCGCTTTTCCAGGCGCGAGACTCCATCTTGACCCATATGGAGCGTACGTGCCACGGTCTTTTGAGTTTTATTGACCGCATGCCTAAGTTCTTGTAGGGACATTTCGCGTGCAACTAGTTCGCGGGTCCGAACTCTAATCTTTTTCTGTCTCTCTGGACTGATCTCCTTAAGTTTTTGCTCCAAAGTCTTCATTGCTACCTGGCCCCCTTCTTCCTGGACGCTTCTGCCTTTAGAAACGCAAGATGGCTATCGAACCTCGCGTCTGCCTCTTTAATGAGTTGCCGATAAAAACGTTTTTCACTTCCACCTGATTTATCTCCTCCGACGAGCAATATAGCTTTTTGCTCAGGATCGAAGGCAAATGCTATTCGCCAAACCCCGTCTGCGGCTTTAAACCTCAGCTCCTTCATGTTGTCGTGCTTTGATCCGCGAAGGGTATCGGCAGTAGGGCGCTTGAGCAGTGGCCCAAATTCTTTCAACAAATTCGCGTGCGCCAGCAGCTCATCCTGAACCTCCTGGTCAAGCGCATCAAATTCAGGCTCGAATTCGGCGTGGAAAAATACTTGCCACGACACAGGGATAGTATGCATTCAAAGTCATATGTTGTCAAGGACATATTGAGAGAGGGTAACTGCAGTATCAAGAACCTGGAAAGGCGAGAGCTACTATTGGCTTGAGTACCCTACTTTGGCAGACGCATCTCTTAGCTGGAGCCGTAGTTTGCCAGCTCTCTCAGGATCGAATAAGCCGAGATAGTTGATGCTCCCCTTCAAACTCTCCACGTAGGCCCCAACCTCGTAAACCATCACTTTCCCCCCCTCTAAATTGTGAATTCCCGCCCTGACGCGAGATCTATATTGTTTTTGGACGGTCACGACTTTGCCTAAGACTAGGTTATTCAATAGTTTACGGTCCCTTGGCCCCATCAGAACAATCTTGCGATGCGACACTCTAAACCCCGCTCTCATCAGAACCGAGACAACGGGACCGACGACCTGAGACACAGAGTCTCCGGAAAATGCAAGATCGTCCACCCAGCTCGAATAGCAAACCCCACTGTTACGGCAAACAGCTCTGATCTCGGAATCAAAATTGCTCAGCACAAGATTTGCTAAGAGGGGACTAGTGGAGGCTCCTTGGGGAAGCCGCCCACGGCAAGTCGTCAACCCGGTTAGCAAATGCGATACGTCGGATGAGCAATTCAAGAGTTTGCGGAAGACTGATCGAACTTGTTTGGGGGTTATTGAAGGGAAGAAATTCTTAATATCGATGGTGACTAGGCATTTCGCTCGTAAATGCAATTTCGAATTATGGACGATACTTCTACCTCTAACGCCACCAAGAAGGTGCTCCGGCAAAACCAACTGGCTCAGAATTCGTTCTTGAATTCGAGCTTGAACCATCTTCAGTGGGTCTACTGGATTATCAATCCATCGCTTTTTAGGAGGTTTGATCTTTCTTGCAAATGGACGTTCTTTGGGTCTTTGACGGAAGGGTTTGTAATATCGGACCGCACCTGAAGCCAAATCCCTCAATTCCGCGCGCGAGCGACCCAGCAAAATCTCTAAATGTCTCAGAGAATAGAGATCAAGTTTCCCGCTTACGTTTAATTCGTCCACGTGTGTGTTCGCTTCTTAAAAGAAATCTCGCCAGATACACGCCTATTTTTTGGAACTCCTGCTCCTCAATACCCTGCAAATCAGCAGCTTGGACCGCAAGCATATTAAATAAGGGCTCCGGAATCTTTAACGCCCGGCACAGTTTACCAATTGCCTGGAGACTGGGTTTTCGATCACCCTTTTCAATTAACGAAATGTGACTAGGATCAAGCCCTGCTGCGCGCGCGAGCTGCTTCTGTTCCATGCCAGCAATAGCTCGCGCAATTCTTAATGCTTTTCCGTAATCCATCGAATCCTTGGTTTGGTTCGTCTTCTAAGAGTTGTGCCTGTCGATGTTAATCGCGATTTTTAAACGCTCGAACTAACTCATCCACGATCTTGCGAATGGATTCGTGTTGTTCATGTCGTTCCAAATTCGGCTTGCGCCGAATTCGCTTTAGCTCGTCGACTACGCGCTCGACTGCTTGCCTTTGCTCTGAATCTGCGCTGCCTCCGCGCTGCAATTCTTCTAGAGAAGAAATGCAGGCGTTGAGGTCTTTATTTTTACGCATTATTTCCTCCTTTCCGGCAATAACACGCCAGTACCGTCAATGCTCTTCCCGCAAAGGAGCAGCGCTTCTTCAACGAACCATCCTTAGGTGTTCTAGCGAAATTGGTGCCTAAAACAGGGCGGGCCGGTTAGCCCGCGACTCATTTAAGAACTGAGTCAGAAGGCTCTGTACTGGTATTTACCAGCCAGAGATTGCCTTTCGGCCTTGGGAAGACTTGAGCAGCAGAGGAAATTGTCAAAGACCTCGAACCACCGTTAACAGTGGCCACTCGCATTACGTTATCATCTCTTTGCTGAAAGTCAGCTGAAATGACTGCCTGATTTCCACAGTTCGGAACATGTTGACCCTACCGCCTACTCTGGTGGATGAGACGGTTCAATAATCGCAACACCTCCAAGAGAGAGCGCTGGCTTCGAGCCGGGTCCCACGTTTTCCAACCCCGGGCAAACATGGGGCACCCTAAGATGGACAATGTGTGCTCCTCGCAGGAGTTATGACTTCCTTGGCAATGGTGCGGCATCCGCAATTAGACTGAAACGGGACATTTCAATGTAGCCCGTAAGAACAGCAGATTCCTCGCGCGTTGTCACCGCGCGATGCGCGGCTACCAACGGCTCGGAATGACAACAAAATATCTGGGCTTTGCCGAGCCGGGGCAAAGATGGGGCACCCTAAGATGGAGAGGGTGTGTTCTTTGCTGGAGTCGTAATATCCTGCGAATGCCACACGTCTGCACCAAATATGAGACTCTTCGTCGGCATCGACATCGACCCCGCCATCCGAGAACGCATCGAGCGCTTTATGGACGGGGTTCGCGGCTTTGCTCCTGATGCCAGATGGGTGCGTCCGGAATCGTTGCATCTCACGCTGAAGTTTATCGGTGAACAGTCCGAAGCCAAGGTCGAAGAAATCAAGAGTGCTCTCGCCGGCATCAAGGCACAGCCGATGGACATCACTTTCCACGGCTATGGTTTCTTCCCTACCAGCAAGTCCGCGCGTGTGTTCTGGATCGGCGTCGAGGCCGGCCCCGAACTCGCGGGGTTAGCCAAAGCCGTGGACGAAGCCTTGGCGCCACTCAACATTGCGAAAGAAGACCGTGCTTTCAGCGCCCATCTCACTCTGGCTCGCGGCGGCTCGGGCTCCGGAGCTCCACGATGGAAATCCGGCGACGCCCCAAATCGCCAATTCCAAAAGCTTCAGGAAAAACTCGCCGCCATGCCTGGGCCCGATTTCGGAACAAAGTTCGGTACACTGAAGTTCGGAACAATGACAGCCCGCGAGTTTGTTCTGTATCGAAGCGAGTTGATGCGCGGCGGCTCGCGCTATACCAAGATCGGACATTTTCCGCTGAACCAAACACGCGACGAATAAACATGCTGGGACTAACGAGCAACGATTTCGAGTGACGAATAACGACCGACGAATAACGATCCGACACAAATGTTTCATTTCCTCCTTACCGCCGCGTTCAGTTACCTGCTGGGATCGATTCCCTTCGGCTATATCCTGATCCGCCTTTTGCGCGGAGAGGACATTCGCCAGACCGGCAGCGGCAACATTGGAGCGACGAACGTGTCGCGTACGTCGCCTGCATTGGGAGTGGTCACGCTTGTGCTCGACGCATTGAAGGGACTCGCAGCGGTCGCGCTGACGAGAACATTCTTTCCCGGCTCCGTCCTGCTGCCCGCCGTGGCCGCACTGTTCTCGATCCTCGGCCACGTATTTCCCGTCTGGTTGCGGTTTCGCGGAGGAAAAGGCGTGGCTACCGGGCTCGGCTCGTTTGTGATGCTCGCCCCCAAGGCGGTTCTGGTGGCGATCGCTGTCTTCGTTGCGGTCGTGCTTGTGTTCCGGCATGTCTCGCTGGGATCGATTATCGCGGTCGCTCTTTTTCCGCTGCTGGCATGGCAACTCAACGGTTATGGCGACACTCCCGCCGCGCTGATCTGCATGACCATCGCGTCGATTCTGATCATCGCGAAACACCATGAAAACATCCGCCGGCTGTTCTCCGGAACGGAGCCCCGTTTCCAACTGAGGCGCGGATGAGCGAGATCGCGGTGATCGGCGCAGGAGCCTGGGGAACGGCACTCTCGATTGTGCTCGGCCGCAAAGGCGTGCACCGGGTGCGGCTCTGGGCGTTTGAGAAAGAAGTCCGCGATTCGATTTCCGCGCGACGAGTAAACGAACTTTTTCTTCCCGATCAAACAATTCCAGAATCAGTTTCAACAACCGGCAGCCTGGAAGAGGCTCTGCAAGCGGGCGACATCGTGGTCAGCGTCATGCCCTCGCAGCATGGACGGCGCCTGTTCGAGCAAATGTGCCCCCACTTGCGACCCTCCATGCTGGTGGTGAGTGCGACGAAAGGTCTGGAGGAAAACACTTTACTTCGCATGAGTGAAGTCATCGGCGAAGTGGTCACAAAGCACAGAGGTTTCAATCCACGTATCGGAGCACTCAGCGGCCCGTCGTTTGCCAAGGAGGTTGCCCGCGGCGATCCCACCGCGATCACGATCGCCTCAAAAGACGCCACGCTCGCCGAAACCGTGCAGCGCGAGTTTGGCGATCCCCGCTTTCGTGTCTACACCAACGACGATGTCACCGGAGTCGAACTCGGCGGCGCGCTGAAGAACGTGATTGCTATCGCCGCCGGTGTGTGCGACGGCTTGGGTCTGGGCCACAATTCCATCGCCGCCCTCATCACACGGGGACTGGCTGAGATTACTCGTCTGGTAGTGGCTTGCGGCGGCCGCCAGGAAACCATGTCCGGGCTAGCGGGCCTGGGAGATCTCGTGCTCACCTGCACCGGGGGGCTCTCGCGCAATCGCAGTGTGGGCGTCGAACTCGGCCGCGGACGCAAACTGCCCAACATTATTGCCGGGATGCATGGCATGGTCGCGGAAGGCGTATTCACCACTCACGCGGCCGTGGGGCTTGCGCGCGCGCGCAGAATTGAAATGCCCATCGCCGAGCAGATGCACGCCATCCTGCACGACGGCAAATCCCCCAGCGCAGCCATTCATGAATTGATGACTCGCACCGCAAAAAGTGAAAGCGGCGCGGGATCGTGATGATTTTGAAATCGTTTTCTACGCAATCCGTTC
>Ga0070697_100003753_pt1 | contig 11656 bp, 4 predicted proteins | sample KBSK1501metaG_FD_65475 | JGI IMG/M metagenome (GOLD analysis project Ga0070697, IMG submission 65475) | Corn, switchgrass and miscanthus rhizosphere microbial communities from Kellogg Biological Station, Michigan, USA - KBS K1-50-1 metaG | ecosystem: Host-associated > Plants > Roots >... | reverse complement strand
CAGTCTGCGCTGCGCGCCGTCGAGATTCGCTCAAGCGAACTCGCGGCGGCGAACGGCCAATCCGCCGCCCAATTACAATCGCTTTTGCAACAACGCACCGACTTGGATGCGCAACTTCAGTCTGTTAGTCGGGCATACGAAAACGACAAAACCGAACTCGCGAGCCTCCGCTCCGAACGCGACAAGACTCTCCAGCAAGCCTCGGCGCTGGAATCGAAGATTGCCGATCTCTCCGCGACCAACCGTGATCAAGAGCGCCGCCTGAAGGATGCCGAGCAATACCTAACCTCCGACCGCGATATCCGCGAACTGATGGGCGCCAGAAAGCTCTACATTGCGGACGTCTTTGACGTTGATGGCAGTAGCCGCACCAAGAAGCCTTTTGGCCGAGTTTTCTACACACAAGGGAAGTCGCTCATCTTTTACGCATTCGATCTCGATCGCGAGCCGGGCGTTGTGAATGCCAGCACATTCCAGGTTTGGGGCCAGCGCGAAGGACCACAGGGAGAGCAGCCGTTGCCCATGAATCTGGGCATACTCTACATGGACAATGAGTCAAATCGCCGCTGGGTGTTGCGCTTTGACGATCCCAAGCAGTTGGCAGAAATCGATGCGGTGTTCGTGACTGTCGAGCCGCGCGGCGGCAGTCACAAGCCGACCAGTAAGCCGTTTCTATATGCGCTGCTTCGTAAAGAAGTGAATCATCCCTAAACTCCCCTAAACTACATCCATCAAATAATTTTCACCGCCCCTTACCGATTCACCAGCAATCAGCTCGTTCTTATTTTTGCGCATCCTTAATTGATCTGCTCTCCAATTGCTCCGCTCTCCGATTTCCGCAAACTCGTCTGGTACAAAATCCCGCCTTACCTCGTACTCATAGTCAGACCAGTAAATTTGTCGAGGGAATTGTGTGAAAGCTGTGGGTTCCGGTGCCGGAACTCAAGCGGAGTGGTCTGTCTCGCCGGTTATCCAAGGCCCGGCGAATCCTTGAGGGGTAGGAGTACACATGAAGAGAAAATTTAATTTGGTAATAGGCGCGTTATTGCAACTCTCGCTGTGTTTGTCCCTCGCGACCGTCTTCGCCCCGCGGCTCTCAGCGCAGACCACTTACGGATCCGTTGCCGGCGCTGTCTCTGACGTTTCCGGCGGAGCCATCGCGGACGCTCAGGTCACTCTGACGAACCTCGACACGGCTGAGAAACGTATGCAGCAAAGCGGCACCGATGGACTCTATTCCTTCGTGAACCTGCTGCCCGGCCGCTACCGCATCGACGTTGAAAAAACAGGGTTTAAGCGCGTGACGCGTCCGGAAGTCATCGTCGAGGTCGGACAAGTCGTTCGTATCGACTTGCCATTGCAAGTTGGTGAGGTGACTCAGACCGTTGAGGTCACCGGCGAAACGCCGCAGCTCCAGTCTGAGACTTCTTCGTTGGGCCAGGTCGTTGAAGAGCGCAAAGCCAATGAGCTCCCTCTCAACGGACGCAACGTCTTTAATCTCGTTGCACTTGCGCCCTCGGTGGTTCCGCAAGGCAGCGCCACCGGTACACCGGTTGGCGTCAACCCGTTTGGCTGGGGCAATTATCAAGTGAACGGTTCGTTTGGCAACGAAAGCGCCGAATACCTTGATGGCCAACCTCTGAACATTGGGTACATCAACTTGCCGGTGATCATTCCCACTCAAGATTCCATCCAAGAATTCAAAGTGCAGACTAGCAACCTTGGCGCCGACTGGGGCAAATTCTCAGGCGGCGTAATCAACCTTAGCACGAAGTCCGGGACCAACAGCCTGCATGGCGCAGCCTACGAGTACCTTCGTAACAAAGTCCTCGACGCAAATGACTTCTTCCTGAATAAAGCCGGACAGAAACGACCGCCGTTTACGCAAAATCAGTTCGGCGCCAATGCCGGCGGACCGCTCTACATTCCGCACGTCTATGACGGCCGTGATAAAACCTTCTGGTTTTTCAGTTGGGAAGGTTTCCGCCTGCGCACCGGAACCGCGTTCACGACGACCGTGCCAACAGCCGCCGAGGAGGCAGGTAATTTCTCGGCAATTAAAACGCAAATTGTGGATCCCTGCGGAGGAACTGTGACCACAGCCGTGGCTTGCCCAGGCTTTTCGGGGGCGGCCGTTCCGTTTGCTGGAAACCAAATCCCCACCGGTCGTCTGAACCCGACTTCACTGGCGCTACTGAAGTTCTTCCCGGCGCCCAATACTGCCGGCACACCTGATCCGACTACGGGGATCATCACGAACAACTTCACAACAGCCACCAGCGGCGGAGGGAATCAAAACCAAGTCGTAGGCCGACTGGACCATAATTTCGGCGCCAAACAGCGTATCTTCTTTCGCGACTCTTACTGGAACGTTCTTGATTTGCCCGTCGATCCACTGGGAACAGGTCTCTGCGCCGACCGTTGCTCGGAAAAATACTCAAGCAATGCGGCTGCTCTTGGATATACCTACTCGCTCACTCCGACGACCATTATCGGTGTGAACGCCAGCCTCAGCCGCTTCGCGTACAACCGTGCTCCGACGAACGCCGGCTTTGACCTCACAACCATTGGCTGGCCAGCGCAGTACAACAATGCCGTCCCGTCGATCGCCAGGACACCGCCAACTCCCTGCATATTTGATTTTGCCGACAATATTATGTGCACTCAGGGACAAAGCTTCATTCAGGACCGCAACACCCAAATCAATTTTTCTCCCAGCGTCACCATGGTACGCGGACGTCACACGCTGAAGCTTGGCTTTCAACTGGAGATCGGGCGCGATAACTACGCGCAAACCAACGTGGCGAGCGGTTCGTTCGCATTCTGCGGATCAGGTTTGGCCTGCTTCTCAGGCAACGGTTTCGCGGACTTCTTGCTCGGGTTCGCCGACAATCCCAGCAGCGTGGAAAACCACTTCTTCGGTCAGGCGGTTGTGCCTGCATTAGTTGCTGGCCAGCAAATCTATCGCGGGTTCTATGGAGATGACACTTATCACCTTACGAAAAAACTCACTCTGAACCTGGGCCTTCGATACGACTTACAAGGCCCATGGTCTGAACGCTTCAACCGGCAATCCTATTTTGACCCCACCGCTCAAAACTGGCTTGCCAGTCCCGCGACCACGGCGGGCTTGACCAACGTGCCTGGCCTACCGGGCCTTCGTGGCGACGTGTTCCTCGTAAGTCCAAGCAAACGGACTAACATCCCCCTCGACAAAACCAACGTTTCTCCGAGGGTGGGATTTGCATACAGTCTGGATCAGAAGACGGTCATTCGTGGCGGCTACGGAATTTTTTGGATTCCGAACTACGTCTCGTTCGGCCTGAACCCGAACAACGACTTGGTGAATGACGCGACTACATCTTTTACGGGAACCATCGACGGCACGCACCCTGTGAACACGATTAATACTCCGTTTTTGCCGCAGATCGTACCGCCCGTCGGCCGTACGCTGGGTACTGTTGGCACCCAACAATACGCGACGCAAACGGTTCAGAACTTCACCGTAGCCGACCTAGGCGATCACCCAGCTGGGTATGTGCAGCAGTGGAATCTGAACATCCAGCGAAATCTGCCCGGAGGCTTCTTCGTATCCGCAGCGTACGTCGGTTCCAAGGGCACGCACCTGGAACTCTATGACTCGCAGATCGATCAAATCGGCGACAACTTCCTGACCCAGGCTGCGCCGCAGTGCGCGGCACAGAGCGCGGCCATCGTGGCTTACAATACTTCCCACCACACGGCGTTTCCCACGCGCTGCTCAGGAAACCCACCTGCGGTCGTGGGAGCGCCACAAGTAACCGCGTTACAGTCTGTTCCCAATCCCTTCTTTGACGCCACAACCGGCACGGCTTTCGCCCTTTCGGGTCCGACGACGACGGTCGGCCAGCTCGACCGGCCATATCCCCAATACACCGGGCTAAAGCTTGCCGGTCAAGGCAACTACAATAGTACATATCACTCACTACAGCTCACCCTTGAGCGGCGCTTCGCGGGTGCTGGCTCACTGCTGGTTGCTTATACGAATGCAAAGTTGATCAGCGATGCAGATACGCTAACAAACTGGCTTGAGGCTAGCAGCGGCAGCATCCAAGACTTCAACAACCTGAAAGGTGAGCGCTCCCTGTCATCTCAGGACGTGCCTCAGCGCCTTGTGATCAGCTACGTTCTCGACCTTCCTTTCGGCCACGGCAAAAAGTACTTTTCCGACTCGACTGGTGTTATGGATAAACTCGTCGGCGGCTGGGGCATCGACGGCGTAACCGTTTTCCAGAGCGGTTTCCCACTGGTGTTTTCCAACGGCGTTGCCAACTACACGACGTTGTTCGGTGCTGGTTCGCGCCCGAACGTCGTCTCGGGCTGCAACAAGTCGGCGCCTTCGGGTGGCTCGGCCAAGCTGAATGAGTGGTTCAATACCGCTTGCTTCGTATCACCGGCGGACTTCACCTTCGGCAATGAGTCGCGCACCGATCCAAATCTTCGCGCATCTGGCGTAAACAACTGGGACTTCTCTCTGTTCAAGAGAACGCGTTTTGGTCCCGACGAGAAACTAGGTCTTGAATTCCGTACCGAGTTTTTCAACCTCTTCAACCGAACACAATTTGCTCCTCCCAATACCAGCGTAGGGTCGTCTACCTTTGGCGTGGTAAGCAGCACGGCCGCCGGAACTAATCCGAGACTAGTGCAGTTCGGACTCAAGTTCGTCTTCTAACACAAGAGCAGCCCGGGATAAGATGTGTTGTCGACATCCGTCCCGGGCTGCTGCGTTTTCCAACCGTCCGCGCACCCATCTTGTTGTCTTTCGTCGAGAACATCTTTTGCAATTTCTCTTCGTGTTAGGCTATTCTCGCGCCTCAAAATAAATACGCATTATCCATGCGGACAAGGAGCCATTTCCAGCCATGATTCGCCGGCCTACGCGGCGTGATTTTCTGAGCTGCGCGGCTATGGCGGCTGCGACGCCCATCTTCAATGTGAAGCCGCTTCGTGGCATCGATTTCATTCTGCAGAATTCTCCGACATCGAAAAAATTCCTGATCGAGACCATGCCCGGTGGCGTAGCCCTCTTCGATTACAATAACGACGGCCTCCTCGATATCTTTCTCGTCAACGGTGGACGCATTACGGAAGCGCTCCAGGTTCCGGAAAATTTTGGTCGTGCGAATCCTCGCTACTGGAATCGCCTCTACCGCCAGAATCGCGATGGCAGCTTTACCGATGTTACTCAGGCAGCCGGCCTAGCCAGCGCTGGGAATGGTAATTACGGGATGGGTGTCGCGGTTGGTGACTACGATAACGACGGCTATCCCGATCTCTTTGTCACCAGCTACGGCAAAAATGTCCTCTATCACAACAACCGCGATGGCACCTTCACCGATGTAACTGACAAAGCGGGCGTCGCAGGGGGTGGCTGGTCCGTTTCCGCGGGCTTCTTCGACTACAACAACGACGGTCTTCTCGATCTATTTGTCACGCGCTACATGGAGTGGGACGCCGATCACAACAAAATTTGCGGCGGTGACTGGCACACCTATTGTCCGCCCAGCGTTTTTCCAGCCACTACTTGTCTTCTCTATCGGAATCGCGGCGATGGCACGTTCGAAGACGTCAGCACGCGCGCAGGATTCTCAGCAAAGAAGGGAAGAGCTCTCGGCGTTGCGTTCGCCGATTATGATGGCGACGGCTTCACCGACATTTTTGTTTCGAACGACGGCATGCAGCAGTATCTTTTCCACAACAATGGTAATGGTACCTTCAACGAATGCGCTTTGGAATCTGGCGCGGCGCTCACGTCTGACGGTAAGGGCCTTTCCGGGATGGGCACGGTTTTTCAGGACTATGATAACGATGGCCGCCCCGACGTGATCGTCACCGTTTTGCCGCGCGAACTGTACGGGTTGTATCATAACGACGGCGCAGGGGCGTTCACCTATCAAAGCCTGGAGACCGGTCTTGGCGCACTTACCTCGGGCAGTTCCGGCTGGGGCGTGGGCCTGGAAGATTTCGACAACGACGGCTGGAAGGATCTTTTCGTCGCGCAAAGCCACGTACTCGACAACGTCCAGCAAATTGACGCTTCTTTGCGATACAAGGAATTGCCGCTGCTCGCGCTGAATCATAACGGCCATTTCGAACGCGCCGATTCCGGCGTGACTACTCCCATTGCCGCGCGCGGCGCGGCCTTCGGCGACATCAACAACGACGGTTTTATGGATGTTGTTCTGACGACTCTCGGCGGTCCTCCCATGTTGCTCCTCAACCGCGCCACAGGCGGCCATTGGCTTTCAATTATCTTGCGAGGCACGCGTAGCAATCGCGATGGATACGGCGCGCGCGTGCTAGTCAACGGCCAAACTCGTTTCGCAACTTCTGCCGGCAGCTACGTCTCCGCCAATGACAAGCGGCTTCACTTCGGGCTGGGTACCACCGAAAAAGCTACGGTTGAAATTCTTTGGCCTTCGGGCGCCAAGCAATCGCTGAGTGACGTTCGCGCCGATCAATTTCTGGAAGTTCACGAGCCGGAGCATCCATGATTCATCTTTTTTTTGCGCGGCTGGTCTTGCTTGCATGGCTGGCAGGGCAGTCAGCATCGTCCGACGCGCTGCAACATATGCAGATGGGCCTTGAAGCGCGCAAGCAGCACCAGGTCGAGACGGAAATCACGGAGTTTCGCAAGGCGAGCGAGCTGGACCCCGCGCTTGCAGATGCGTTTGTGAATCTGGGCGCCGCGTATATGGAAAAGCATGATTACGGTGCAGCCATCGCGCCGCTCAAGCGCGCTCTTGAGATGAGTCCGGATCTCGCGGTCGCTCACCAATATTTGGGTTATGCACTATTGGCGCAAGGCTATGCCGCCGACGCCATCCCCCATCTCCAGCGCGTCGGCGCAGTGGACGCCCTGGGAATTGCACAGATCGAAACCGGCCAGTTCAACGAGGCAGTTGCTAACTTCAGCGCGGCTCTTTCGAAACGTCCCAACGACCCCGATTTACAATATTACCTGGGCCATGCCAGCGGGCTGCTTTCGAAAATTTCCATCGATACTTTGCTTGCTACACATCCCGATTCCGCGCGTGCGCACCAGGCCTTAGCGGAAAACTATTTTGTGTTACGCCAAATGCCTCAAGCCGAGAAAGAATATTTGGAAGCGTTGCGCCTGCGGCCCGATCTCCCCGGACTTCATTTGGAACTGGGCCAGGTGTACGCGAATTCCGGGCAATGGCCAAAAGCGGAAACCGAATTTCGCGCGGAGGCTAAACTCCGGCCGGGCAGTGCTGAAGCCGCGTATCGCCTGGGCGCAGCTTTGCTGCAGCAGGGAAAATCGCACGACGCATTGGTCGAACTGAAACGCGCCAATGAACTAAAGCCGGAAATGCCGGAGACGCTCTACTCGCTGGGTAAAGCAGCCTCTCTTGACGGCGATAACGCGACTGCCGAGCAATCATGGTTGAAGGTAGTGGAATTGGAAAAAGACACTTCGCTCGCCGCGCAGTCGCATTTCGGGCTCGCCGGCTTATATCGCAAACAGGGCAAAACCGCGCAAGCTCAACACGAGATGCAGGAGTTTCAAAAATTACAAAGCACTATCGGGCCGCCACGATCCGAATAGCATATTATCGCGACTAAGTAATCAACAACGAAACAACGCGGCTCCGTACCGCTGGGGGCCGCGTCACCGGGTAGCTCTATTACGGTTCGGCCGGATTTCAGATATAGCAAGCGGCCGAAGAAGATGGCTCTGGCGACTCTTCCGCAGGTGGAGCAGATCGTCGTCTGTTTTCTTCACCATTATGCTCGCGTTGCTGCATCGCCTTTTCCAATTCTTTCTGGTGGTCGGTTAGCAGAGCATGAATCTAGTGGTGCGTATCGTCGCTGATGGCGTGAATTTGCGGAACGAGCTCCTGCCGTGAAGCTTTCGGATTCTTATCGGCCTCGGTGAGGTTATGCTGGTCGCAACGTTAGAAAGCGCGACGACCTGCAGCCGCTTGCCCGAAAGGCCCGGCGGCGCAATTGTCAAGCCGACCCTACCGCGCTATCATCCGAAGATTACGATCTGCGCGATCCAGGTGAGGTAAGCGATGGCGCAGTGGAGCGCTGCATCCCCGACGTTACTACCGCTGATTCGACGCTGCAGTCTTGCAATTCCCTCCGTCGCCGAGCGCACCCGCTATCGCAGATTTTCCAAGATGAAGCTTGAGAGGTAGCCGCGATGTGCACCGAGATGCGGAAAACCGGAGTCGAGGTCGTCGGAGACATACCTTGGGGGAGCCATTTCTGCCTATTCTACGAGACCAGAGCCGATCTCCTCGAAACAGTGGTTTCCTACTGCAAAGCTGGATTGGAGAACCAGGAATTCTGCCTTTGGGTAGTTGCCGAACCGCTTGCCGTGGAAGATGCAACGCGTGAATTGAAACGATCCATGCCTGACCTGGATCAATATCTCTCTGAGCAGAGCCTAGAGATTGTTGCGGCTCACGACTGGTATCTGCAGGATGGCACGTTTGATCTCAAAAGAGTGATTCGCGGTTGGAACGAAAAACTCGCTCGTGCATCGGCCAGGGGTTACGCCGGCGTGAGGGTGACCGGAGATACGGCCTGGCTCGAAAAGAAGGACTGGAAGGATTTCTGTGAATACGAAGAGTCACTCAACCTGGCGGTCGCAAATCAGCGTCTGGCGGTGCTATGCACCTACCCGCTTGCCGCATGCGGAGCTGCTGAAATCCTGGATGTAGTGCGAACACATCAATTTGCAGTGACAAAGCGGCGCGGGGGTTGGGACGTTATCGAAACCGCCGGGCACAAACAGGCTAAGGCTGAAATCAAGCGCCTGAATGAGGAACTTGAGCAGCGTGTCCTGGAGCGGACCAGCCAACTGACGGCTCTCAACACCGAGCTGACAAAGGAAGTACTGCAACGTCAGCGCACCGAGGAGGCGCTGCTGCGGAGTGAGGCTTATTTAGCGGAAGCACAGAGAGTGAGCCACGCCGGTAGTTTCGGCTGGAGTGTTTCCAGTGGGCATATTTTCTGGTCAGACGAAACGTTTCGAATTCTTGAATACCACCCACCCAATAAACCTACAGTAGAAGTCATACTGCAGCGAACACATCCGGAGGACAGAGCCTTCGTCAAAGAAACGCTCGATCAGGCAGCACGGGATAAGAAGGCTTTTGAGTTTGAACATCGCCTGCTGATGCCGGATGGCTCGGTGAAGTACGTTCGAGTCGTGGGTCATCCCTCAGCAAAGGATGAATCGGGCAACTTCGAATTCGTAGGGGCGGTGATGGATATCACCGAGAGCAAGCGAGCGGATGAATCGCTGCGCCGGAGCGAGGGCTATCTGGCCGAAGCGCAGCGGCTGACGCATTCCGGCAGTTGGGTCTGGCAGGTAGCAGGACGAGGCGCGTTGCATCTATCAGAAGAATGGTATCGGATACACGACTTCGATCCGCAAGCTGGTGTGCCGACCTGGGAGGAACGGCTTCAGCGTATTCATCCCGAGGATCGAGCCGCATGGCAAACAACGATCGATCGAGCCATAGGTGAAAAGTCGGATTACGAAATGGAATTTCGAATCCTGCTTCCGGCCGGCACCGTCAGACACATCCACACCGTTGGCCATCCTGTTGTAAACGCATCCGGAGATTTGGTGCAATTCGTTGGTAGCTCGATCGACATCACCGAACGCAAGCGGGCAGAGGCTTTGCGTGACGGAGAGAGTCATATCTTGGAGATGATGGCGCGTGATGCTTCGCTGGAGGAGATACTGGAGAACCTGGTGCGCGTTGTGGAGGCGCAATTCGAAGGGATACTCTGCTCCGTCCTGCTCCTCGACGACGACGAAAAGCACGCGCGGCACGGCGCCGCCCCTAGCCTTCCCGAGGCCTATAACAAGGCCATCGACGGCCTTTGTATCGGACCGAAGGCTGGATCGTGCGGCACCGCCATGTACCGCAGAGAGCCGGTGGTCGTCACCGACATTCTCCAGGATCCGCTTTGGGAGGCGTACCGAAGCGTGACCGAGCCCTATGGGTTCCGGGCCTGTTGGTCCACTCCCATACTTGCGCATTCGGGCAAGTCGCTGGGCTCGTTTGCCATGCATTACCGCGAACCGCGTGGTCCGAGCGCGGCTGAGACGCGCGCCCTAGAAATGGCTACGCATCTAGCCGGCATTGCCATCGAACGGAAGCTGGCGCGTGAAGAGCGCGAACGATTGCGTCAGGCCCAGGCGGATCTCGCGCACATAAATAGGGTGACCACGATGGGCGAGTTGACTGCTTCGCTGGCACACGAGATCAAGCAGCCGATTACCGCGGCAGTCATCAACGCCAAGACCTGCTTGCGGTGGCTTGGGCGCGATGAGCCCGACGTGGCAGAGGCGCGGGAAGCCGCGTCGAGACTCGTGACAGACGTCACGCGCGCGGCGGACATCATTGCGAGAATTAGTTTGCTGTTCAAGAAGGGCGCGTTGCAGCAGGAATTGGTTGATGTAAACGAACTGATTCGCGAAATGATTGTGCTGCTGCGCAGCGAAGCGAACCGTTACTCGATTTCAATTCGTACTGCGCTTGCTGAGGATCTTCCCAAGGTCATGGCAGACCGTGTGCAACTGCAGCAGGTTCTGATGAACCTCATGCTCAACGGCATCGATGCCATGCAGGATATCGGCGCTGGAGGCGAGCTGATGATCAAGTCGCGGCAAGACGACACTGGTCAACTCCTGATGTCGGTCGGCGATACCGGCGTGGGACTAGAGCCAGAACAGGCGGAGCAAATCTTCAGTGCATTTTTTACCACAAAGCCTCAGGGCACCGGCATGGGATTGCCCATCAGCCGTTCCATCATCGAATCGCATGGCGGTCGCTTGTGGGCCACGGCGCATTCGGGACGGGGTGCAACGTTTCACTTCACCCTACCGAGGGGAGTTGCAGCCCATCAGGCTGCGTAGCGCAGATTGGTTCGGCCAATCTAAGTTGGCGATTGTTTCGATGTAGCCGACAATCCGCCAGGAGCGCGCATCGCCGCGACACGTCAAAATAGGCGGCAAGAGTCGACGGTGTTCGTCTTGTGCATCGCAGGATCTTCTTTTTCGAAGTGATCGGCTAATCTCCTCAGACGAATCAACGCTTCGTCTCGTGCGGCCTCGCGGTCGAGAGACGGATCCGCGAGGACCCGAAGCGGGCGGAAACGTCACGAAGTGCAGACTTGCGCCGCCGGGTCTCGGAACGACCGAGTCGGGATAGCGGTCAAACCTTTGCTCCTTACTGAGGTCCGGGATCGTCTCGTCGACCCAAATGAGCGTGTGCTCGTAGCCGGGAACAGTCCTAATCCGACTGGAGGTCAATGTCCTCGCTCAGGCCTTCCGAGCGATCCCGCCAAAAAAGTCCCCCGCCCCTCGGTTAGATCTGGGCTCTGCCGCCGTCAACGAAGAGTTCGATACCCGTGACGAAACTGGAGTCATCCGACGCTAGGAACAACGCCACCTTCGCAACTTCTTCGGGTTCCCCCATGCGTCCCATCGGGATAGTGGACACAATCCGCCTAATCACGTCTGCAGATTGCCGGCTCACCAGCGGCGTATTGATCGGACCCGGACTAACAACGTTTGAGCGGATACGACGGTCCTTCAGATCTGTAGTCCAGGTTCGCACGAACGAGC
>Ga0070697_100003752_pt1 | contig 11657 bp, 9 predicted proteins | sample KBSK1501metaG_FD_65475 | JGI IMG/M metagenome (GOLD analysis project Ga0070697, IMG submission 65475) | Corn, switchgrass and miscanthus rhizosphere microbial communities from Kellogg Biological Station, Michigan, USA - KBS K1-50-1 metaG | ecosystem: Host-associated > Plants > Roots >... | reverse complement strand
GCCGTGGACGGCGCACTTCGAGGCGATGGGATTTCGCGTGCTCCGCAACGCCCACGTCACCATCGCGCGGGGCGCGGCACGCCTCCTGATCGGCGGCGTCATCGATTTCGCCGCGCGAATGTCCGATCCCGACGCGCGGCCGCGTCCGGACCTCGCGACCGACGGCGACGCGCGGCCGGCCTTCCGTCTGCTCCTGGCGCACAATCCGAAGATCGCGCCGCTGGCCGAGCAGGCCGGCTTCGATCTGCAACTGTCGGGACACACGCACGCCGGCCAGTTCTTCCCGTGGACGTTCGTGATTCATCTGGTCCACGGGCCGCACGCGGCGGGGCTCTCGCGGCGCGGCCGCTTGTGGGTCTACGTCAGTGCCGGCACGGGGACGTGGGGTCCGCCCGTGCGTCTCGGCACGAGGCCGGAGCTCACGCTCCTGCGCCTCGTGGCCGCGAACGGACCGACCGCGCTCCTAAAGGGCGTAACGAGACAGCCCCTGGTGGCGCCGCCACGACGAGTACAACAAGGGCTGAGCGAAGTAACCGTCACGGGGAGATCACCATGACAATTGGTCCAACGCCCGCGCTCATGAAACAGATCAACGAGGCCTTCAACAGCCGCGATGTCGACAGGATCATGGCGTTCTTCTCGGAGGACTGCACATTCCTGATGGCGCGGGGACCGGAGCCGGAGGGGCGGCGAGTGCAGGGCAAGGCCGCGGTGCGGAAGGTGCTCGCCGACCGCTTCCGTGTGATCACCGACATGCGCTGGGATCACGTGGACGCGTTCATCACCGGCAACCGCGCCGTCACGGTGTGGATGGTGACCGGCACCGGCGTCGAAGGCGAGAAGCTCAACTACCGCGGCTGCGACCTCTACGAGTTTCGTGGCGACAAGATCCTGAACAAGGATACCTACTGGAAACTGGTAGAGCACCGGGACCGCCTCTAACCACAGGTGTACGAAGCGAGTTGTTCCAGCCGGTACGTCATGCCCATCTCGCCGTACGCCGGTCCGACCTGTCGAAGGACGACGCTCAGCCTCACCGCTCTGATATCGGCGCCGGCGGAAGAGGCGTGCCGCCCGGGCCTTCGGCGAAGTCGAGCGGCGAAATCGCCGGCTGCTGACCAATGCCGGGCTGGCTCCAGTCGCAAACGCCCCCCTGGAACGCCGCTTCCAGGCGCGCCCACTGCCCAGTCGAGAAGACGATCGGAAGATACTCGGCCGGATTGAGCGGTTTCAACCGGCACTTCAAGATGTTTTCGGCGAGCGGACCCCCGGCGACCTGGCGAGGCGAGGAATGTTTCGCCAGCCTCGGGTCGGCGTCGCACACGGCGATGTCGGTCACCGGAGTAGAGAAGGTCGCGTCGCCGGTCAAGTAGCAGAGATCGAATGCCGTCGCCGGCTTCGCCTCGATGACCTCGGCCTGGCTGCGCACGGAGTTGAGCGTCTCCTTCGGCGCGCTGACCGTCAGGTTCGACAGCCAGGTGTCCATGGTCAGGAACGACTGCAGCGTCACGGCCGTGATCTGCGCCGGTGTGGCGGGCAAGAGCCCGGTGCCATAGCGCCACATCACCTGATTGCCGTGGTTGCCACCGTTGGCCGCGTCGATGCGGGCACGCTCCGCGAAGCTGCGCCAGATGTAATGGATGCCTTGCTCGTCGAAACCGCGCGAGTCGATGATCGGCAACCTGCCGAGGTGGTCGCCGCTGGCCACGATGCCGGCCCGGTAGGCGATGTCGAGCGCAGGCAGGTCGGCCGTGCTGCGGGCGGCCCGCCGGTTCGAATCGGCATCGACGCCGCCGATCTTCTCGTTCAAGGTGACGAACTCTTCCGGCGTGATCGCGCCCCCGAGGAGCGCCTTCAAACCGTACTGGATGCCGACGTTGTCACCGGTCTGTCGGGCGCGTGTGCTCCCGGGCGCGATGCCCGCGGTCGTGCCCCACACCGCCGTGGCGAGGTCGGGGTCGCCGCACCGCGTGCCGGTCGGGTTGGTCGCCGGGTCGTACACGAGCGCGGCCGGCAGCCGGCAATTGTTGCGGGGCGCGCCCACCGGCGCGATGACGCCGGTCGTCTGGTTGATCACCTGGGTCGGCACGTAGTTGCCGGGCTTGTTATTGAAGCCGAACGAGTTGTTCCAGGACTGGCAGCCGACGTGATCGAGATGGCCGTTGATCGCGGCCTTTTTCGCGTTGATCTGCGCTTGGGGCAGTGCGCCCATCAAGGTCGCCCAGTCCGAGCCGGCATAGAAGTTCACCAGGAGCACGCAATCGGTGACCTCGAGGCCGGTCGTGATCGAATCCGGGTAATCGCAGCTCGGCTGGATGCCGTCGAGCAGGCCGGGGAAGATCGAGGCGGCCGTGTTCTGCTGGATCGAGCCGCCCGAGCACCCGTTGCCCACCGTGTAGCTGATCTCGCCGTAGGTGTCGACGATGTGCTCCTTCATCATCATCACAGTTTCGGCGTTGAGAACCCGATTCGAGTTGAACAGCGAGTCCGTGAGGCTGTTGTCCACGACCATGAAGCCGCGCGAAAGCGCCGCGTCATCGGCCCAGTTCTGCTCGGTGCGGAACTGCAGCCGGGGCTGGCCGGTGGACGCGCCGAAGGTGTAGACCACCTTGCCGTTCCACTGGGGCTGCGGCGCCAGTGCGGACCAGGGGCTGGCTGGATCGAACAGCACCGCGATGTCGTAAATCCCGCGATTGATCGTTCCGCGCTCGACGCGCACGATGTACGGCACCGTCAGTCCAGCGGTCGTGGTGGTCGTCGCCAGATCGGCCGGCGGCGGGCTGGCGGGATTGTATGGCTTGAAGCAGTTGTTCGTCGGCGCCGGCGCCGGCGGGCTCGGGTCGGGTAGCGCGCTCGAGCAACCCGTCGTGGTCGTGCGATAGAACAGCTTGTACTCGGTGGCGATGTTGCACTGCGCGTCGACCGCGAAGGTCGACAACCCGCTCGCGTTCGATCCCGGCGTGTTCCCGGATTCGGCCACCGGCGTCGGGGTGGCGCAGATCCACGGCGTGGTCTGAGAGCCCAGCAGCACCGGGCCGCCGATCGGGTGGTTGAGGATCCTCAGGGTCGCCCTCGGCCGGCCGTTCCCGCTCCCGTTTGAGTCGGCGAGGAACTCGTTCTCGCCGACCACCAATCCGGTCAGCACGCCGCGCATCGTGCGGGCCGCCTCATTGGTCCGGAACGCCGCCGTCACCTCGTGTCCGTTGAGCCACAAGGTGACTTTCTTCAGGGGCACGTTCTTGGGCACGCGGACCTCGACCAGCGCGTCTCCGCCGCTGATGAGATCGGCGCGGTTCGACAGCGTGACGATCTCGAAATTGAGGGGAGTCGGCTCGGCCGCCGCCGCAAAGAGCGTGGTCAACAGGCATCCCGACAGGAGCAGACTCAGAATCCTCATGGCGCGCCCCCTCTGTCTGGTACTGGTCCGCTGCGGGGCGCTAGTACAACCGATCCGCTGTCGATTGGCAAGAGTTGTACAGGTCTCGAGGTCTCGCGCGCTTCCTCGGGATCGCGATCGGCGGGCAGCTCCATCGAGCCCTTGCGATCGGCGAACAGGACCGTCACGTTTTTGCGCTCGCCCTCGAGAGCCGCCCGGGACGTGAGGATCTTCTGGGCGAGGTGCTTGGGCGTGTAAGACGCTGGCGACGGGAGGCCCGACAGCGCAGCTCGTGACCGAACGTGGGCGTACCGAGCCAGTCGGTCTTCGACACATCGAGCATGACGCCGTCCGGTCCGGTCCACTTCACCTCGGCGTTGCCCTCAGTGCCCGGGCTGACGCCGAGCGCCTGCTCGACGTCGTGACGGCGGCGCGACCCTGCTGTGGTGAGCCGCTCCGCGATCGCCTCGAGGCTCTCTACCCGCCTGGGTGCGGCCCGAAGCCGTCGCACTCGCGGCTCGTCAGGGACTCGTCATCGTGAGGCCCGTCACGATCGCTTCCGTGTTGTGCGCGAAGCGAATACCGTAGACGCCGTCGGTGGACTTGAGCTTCCCGTCGGCCACGATCAGTGACTTGTCGTACGTGGCGACCACGGTGCCGTTGATCGCGCATTCCACCTTGTTGCCCTTCGCGGACAAGGCGATCTCCTGGGTCACCGGCTCGCCCGGGCCCGACGCCCGGTTCACGGCGGAATTCGACGACCCCCGGCCGTTCATCTGGAAGGGAGCCGGCCCGAAGCCGCGCACGATGAACGTGCCGTTGCCGTACGCCGCGCAGTAGAGATAGCTCTGCCGGTCGGTGCCCATGTCGTTCCCGGCGATGAAGATTCCGTACGGGTGTGGATGGGTATTCAGATTCATGTAGCGGGCTTCCTTGAACGTCGCCTTCACCGTGTAGTTGCCACCCGCCGTGTTCTCGGGATTCCAGTAGGCCACGGCGGGGCCGGTCGTCACGTGCAGGGCGTCGCCGTCCTTGGTGAGCCGAGCGTTCTCGAGCTTCTCGCCGCCGCGAAGCTCCTTGGGATCGATCCGCCCCATCCAACTGCGAACGGTGATCCCGCCGCCGGCGACCGGGCGATTCGTGTCCTGGGCGTGGACACAGCTCGCGCCCGACACGAGCGTCAAGGCGGCGACGGCAAGCACGAAACCATGAATGCGATGCATGCTGAGGCCTATCGCCGCGCGGTGGTCGGTGGCACGATCCCGTTCATCCGCAGATAGACCACGAGCTGGCCGTGGTGGTTGCGGATCTGGTAGAGCGGGCCCTGCCAGAACGTGGCGCGGGTGACCGTGCGGTCGCCGAACGGGAATTTCACGGGCTCTATGAGCTGGGCATCGGTCAGCGGGTTGATCATCTCCTGAGCGCTGTGGAACGTCTTCTTCAGCAGGTCGATGATCTCGGGCTTGGCCGTTGCGGTGTGATGGGGGGCTTCCGTCTTGGCACCCTTGGCCGTGTCGATGAAACGCTGGGTGATGCCGGCGACGTGCACGAGCTGCTCGCCAAAGCTCGAGATCTCGGGTGTCGGCTTGTAGCCGTACTTGTCGGCGGGCATCGCCTCCGCGACGTCGAGGATCTCGGTGGAGGCGCGCTGGAAGCTCGCAGCGATCTCCTTGGCCAGGCTCGGCGCCGGCGTCTGCGCCGAGAGCCCGCCGGGCACGGCGGCCGCGATAACGACGAGGAATGCCACGTACGCGTAGGTCAAGATTTTCATGGTCGCCTCCAGAAGATTCATCCCACAGGGTTCGCTGCTGGTCAAGGCGACGGGGCCACGCGCACGCGCGTGAGCCGTCACCGGCACAACCGTCGATACAGCGCTTCGTAGCGCGGCACGATGACCTCGGCGGAGAACCGCTCTCGCGCGCGCGCCTGCGCGGCGCGCCCGAGGGCATGGCGTCGCGGCGTGTCGTGAATCAGGGCTTCCAGCGTCTTCGCGAGCGCGTCGACGTCGCCGGCCGGCACGAGCAGGCCACTCTCGGCGTCCTCCACCACCTCGGGAATTCCGCCCACGCGCGTGGAGACGCTCGGGCAGCCGAAGCACATGGCTTCGAGAATGCTGAGACAGAAGCTCTCGGCATCGGAGGTGTAGAGGCCGACGTCGGCGATCTGAAGATAATCCTCGATCGCGTGGACCTTCTCCCGGACGATCACGCGCTCGGTGAGGCCGAGCCGCTGTACCTCGCCGACGAATGGCGCGAACGCCTCGCCGGCCAGGATCAGGAGCCGGAACGCCTCGCGCGGCTGCACGCGCGCGACCGTCTCCAGCAGGAGATCGATGCGCTTGCCCGGGCGCAGGTTCGACGAGTGCACCACGAGGAGCTCGTCGCCGAGGCCGAGCTCGCGGCGGACGACCTCGGGCGGGCGGCTCGGGCGGCGCGGGGCAAAGAAGTTGTGGATGACCTCGATCGGGCCGTCGAAGTCGAGAATATGGCGGGTCTCCTGCTTCAGCGACTCGGACACGGCGGTGACCGCATCCGACGAGGTCAGCGCGTGCTTGATGGCGGGCGCGTACCCGGGATCGTGGCCGAGCAGGGTCGTGTCGGTGCCGTGCAGGGTCGTGACGACCCTGGGCTGCCGGCCCAGCGGCAACATCGCGCGCGCGAGGATCGCGGCGGTGGCGTGGGGCACGGCGTAGTGGACGTGCAGCACGTCGAGACGATGCTCGCGGCTCACCTCGGCCATGCGCACGGAGAGGGGCAGGGTGTAATCGGGGTAGCGGAACAGCTCGTACTCGTTGATCGCGACGGGATGAAAGTGCAGGCGCCGTGCGTCCGAAGGCAGGCGGAACGGGCGCTCGTACGCGATGAAGTGCACGTCGTGGCCGCGCGCGGCCAGCTCCTCGCCGAGCGCCGTCGCCAGCACGCCGCTGCCGCCGACCGACGGGTAGCAGGTGATGCCGACGCGCAGCGTATCCGCCGTCATATCAGCCCGACAGCTCCGTGAACGCTTCGTCCGATCGCTCGATGTCCTCCCGCCGCACGTACACGATCTCCGGCGCGTCCTCCCGTCGGAGATACGCCTGCTCGCTCGCGCCCGTCACGTAGTGGGTGCAGTGGATGACCGACTGCATCCACTGCAGGCGCGAGTCTCGCGTCGGGCTGATCTGCTCCTTGCCGAAGTCCGAGGCGGCCACGGCGATGAACGAATCGCCGCCCTCGTGCAGGTAGAGCCCGCCGGCGCGCGAGCGGGCCCGCACGATCTCACCCTGGAACGGGACGTCCACGAAGAAGTCGTCCACGTCGCACGCACGGCGCCGGACCTCCGGATCGCTCGAGGCCACCACGTCCAGGCGGTCCAGCAGGCCCATCCCGCGGTACATCTTGAGACAGAAGTCGGCCACCGTTTTCGCCGACGTCGCCCGGAACAGGTCGATGATGGGCTGGTCCACGTAATTCGGAAGCTGCCCGAGCGTCCGGGTGTGCCAGTCGGCGGTGATGCACTTGGCGTAGAGCGGCGCGAACTTGCGCTGAAGCTTGCCGGCGACGGCGAAGTTCAGGTGCGCCGGCTCCCCCGTCGCTCGATGGCGCAGGATCGTGCGAGTCTCGCGGGGATCGTGGTCGCTGTCGTGGCAGAAATACACGACGCGCCCGCCGATCTCGGCCTGCAGCCGTCGCGCGGTCCGGATCTTCGCCACGAGGAAGCGCCGCGGAAAGAACCCGCAGGGCTGCTGGCCGAAGGCGATCACCGGCTCCGTACTCATCTGGCACGAACCTCGTCGGCGCGCACGCGCGGCGGCAAGACCGCCTGCAGCACCAGGCTGAAGGCGACGCACGCGGCGCAGCCGATGATGTTGTACCAGAGGTAGCCGATGTTGAGCGAGAAGTACATCACGATCACGAGCGCTTCAGCGGCCACGGCCGCGAAGAACACCGCGCTGCCGCCGACGCGGCGGAGGAAGAACGCCACCAGGAACAGGCCGAGCAGGACACCGTAGAAGATCGAGCCGAGGATGTTGATCGCCTCGATGAGGTTCTCGGCGAATCCGGCAAAGAGCGCGAACGCTACAGCCACGACGCCCCACATCGCGGTGAAGCGTCGCGCCACGCGCACATTGCGGCCCTCGTCGGCGGCGGCCAGCGGGCGGAAGTGGCGCCACAAGTCGATCGTCGTCGTGGTGCCCAGCGCGGCGAGCTCCGCGGCCTTCGACGACAGCGCGGCCGCGAACATCACCGCGACCAGGAGACCGATCGTGCCGTGGGGAAGCTCGGAGAGGATGAACGTGATGAAGACGTAGTCGGAGTCCTTCGTCTTGGCACGTGGGTCAGCGCTCGCGAGGGCAGCTCGGGCATCGGCGCGGATCGCGTCAGTACGATCGTTGGCGGCGACCATGGCCGCGCGCGCGCTCGCCGCGCGCGTGGCGTCGTTCGACGCGCGGGCGGCGAGCCAGCCGCGGATCGCCGACTGGCTCTGCGCCAGCGCGTCGGCATGGCGGGCCTCGAGCGCCGCGAAGCGCCCATCCGCGGCGTGGCGGCGCCACTCGGCCTGGTTGAAGAACACCGGGTGGGGCGCGAACTGATAGAAGACGAACAGGAGCGCGCCGATCAGCAGAATCACGAACTGCATCGGGATCTTCAGTACCGCGTTGAACATGAGCCCCAGGCGGCCCTCGCGCAGCGAAGCGCCGCCGATGTAGCGCTGGACCTGCGACTGGTCGGTGCCGAAGTACGAGAGCGACAGGAACAGTCCGCCGAACACGCCCGTCCACACCGTGTAGCGCCGGCTCGGATCCAGCGAGAAATCGACAGCCTGAAGCTTGCCCAGCGCGCCGGCCACGTGCGCGGCGCCGGTGAAGCCAAGACCGTCGGGCAGGCGGTGCAGCAGCACGACGAGCGCCGTCACCATGCCGGCCGAGATCATCGTCATCTGCCACTTGTGGGTCAGTGCGACGGCCTCGCTTCCGCCCGTCACCGTATAGATGATGACGAGCAGTCCAGTGCACACGATGACGAGGTCGAGTCGCCAGCCGAGCACCGTGGAGATGATGATCGCGGGCGCGTAAATCGTGACGCCGGCCGCGAGGCCGCGCTGCAGCAGGAACAGGCCGGCGCCGAGCAGGCGAGTCTTGTCGTCGAACCGCTGGCCGAGGAATTCATAGGCCGTGTACACGTTGAGCCGCCGGTACATGGGCAGGAACACGACGCACACGATGATGAGCGCCAGCGGCAGGCCGAAGTAGTTCTGCACGAAGCCGATGCCGCTCTCGAACCCCTGACCGGGGATGGAGAGGAAGGTGATCGCGCTGGCCTGGGTGGCCATCACGCTGAGGCCGATCGTGCCCCAGCCGGTCGACGCGCTGCCGCGCAGGTAGGTGTTGAGGCTCCGGATGTGGCGCGTGCGCCAGGCGCCATACGCGGCGATCCCCACGAGCGTTCCGAGCAGCACGATCCAGTCGGCGACGTTCACGAGAAGATCGCCGTGAACGCCGTCAGCAGGACCACCACGAGCACGAACCACCCGAAGACGAACAGATAGAGGCCGCGCCAGGTGCGAAAGCCTGGGACCTCGGGTGGGTCGGAGTCGGCACGCTCGTCGGGGCCGGGCGCGAGCGTCACTTGCCGAGCGAGACGAGATTCGCGAACAGCCGATACGCGCCGGGGACCGCTTCGGGAAGCTGGCGGAACCATGACAAGCAGGTGTAGACGAAGTGGCCCTTGCCGAGCCGCGCCACGAGCAGGCCGCTCATGAGCGGCTTCTCGCCGGGGTCGCCGGACGCGAGGACCGTCGTGAAGCGGTCGTCCCACTGCGAGGGGAAGTAGAGGCCACGCTCCTGCACCCAGCCGTCGAAGTCCGCCGCGGTGATGCGATTGGGCGTGGTGAGCACGGCATGCGCCGGCGCCAGGATCGTCACCGGCGCGTGCTCATCGGTCACGCGGTCGCGCGAGAGCCGAAGCTGGAACGGCGGGAGCCAGTTCTCAGGCAGGCCGTCCAGCGTGTTGTACTGCGCGACGACCGTGCCGCCCGTCTCGACATAGGCGAACAGCGCGGGAAGATGCTCGGCGAGATCCGTTCTCACGTTGAAGGCGCGAATGCCGATGACGACCGCGTCGAGTCGGCTCAACCGTTCGGGCGTGAGATCGGCGCCAGTGAGCGACGTGATCTCGTATCCCATCTCCTCCAGGGCCGCCGCCACGTCGTCGCCGGCGCCCAACAGGTAGCCGACGTGACGGCCGCGCGTCGCGAGATCGAGCACCACCGCCCTGGCGTGGGCCGGCGGTTGCAGGATCTCGAGCGGCAGATGATCGTAGCGGACTTCGACACGCTCCTGATCGAAGCGCCGGCCGTTGATCTCCGCGCTCGCGCCGAGCGGCGCCGTCCCGAGCCGCGCGGGCGCGGTCACGGTGAAGGTGAAGCGCGCGTGCTCGCCGGGGGCGGCGAGTCGAAACGGCTGCGACGCCGGCGTCACGGTCCAGCCGGCCGGCGCGTCGAGCTGAACGGTGCCCGCGGCCCGCGCACGGGCGGCGGTGAGCTCCACCGTCACCGGCCGCGCGGCGCCGGGCGCGAAGAGCCGCACGCCCGTGAGGAACCGCAGCGAGACCGGCGCGATGACCTCCAGCCGCCGCTGCAGCGCCGGCTGGGCGGGGTCGGCGGCCGGCCTCGGCTCGCCGGCGATCGTCAAGGTCTGCCCGCCGACGTCGAAGACGTACTCGAGCGGAAACGAGGGCGGATCCTCGGCGCGGCCGATGAGCGAGAGATCGTCGACGTGGAACATGCCGGGCGTGCCCTGCGTGCGCAGCCAGTACGGCTGGCTCGGCGGCGCGGTCGCCGGCACGACCTGGGAAGTCTCGCGGACCACTGGCTGGTTCGGGCGCAGCTCGACGGCCGTGCTGAGTGCGCGGTGAACGCTGTTGTACCGCATCGCCGTCCAGCGCACCGGGGTGGCCGAGCGCACGACGACCGTGTGGCGCAGCTTCACACTCTCGCCGGGCACGACTTCGGCGCGATCCACCACGGTGTCCACCTCGAGGCCGACGCACGCCTGGATGATCCGGTCGAGCTGCGCGCGCTTGTCGCTCACCAGAGGATCCGCGGGGAGCGCGGCGAGCCGGCGACGGATCGCGAGCAGCGCGGGCAGGGACGCGACCGCGTTCTGCGTGTTGTAGCTCGCGATCGCTTCGCCGATCGACCGCGCGAGCTCGGTGCCGCCGGCCGCGCGGTTCCACGTCGTGTCCACTCCGTCGAACAGATCCTTTGTCGCCGGGTCTCCGTCGAGCAGCACGAACGGCTCGATCCGCGAGCCCTCGTGCACGGGCGGGCTGCCGACGCCGAAGCCCTGGGTCTTGTGCATGGCGCGGCTGCGCGCGGCGATCGACGCAAACGACTCGCCCGACACCGGATCGTGGCCGCCGACCTCGACCTTCACGACACCGGGGCCGTCCGGGATGTTTGCGGGTGAGCCGGCCACGGCCGCGCCGCCGGGCGGATTCGCCGCGGTGACGCCCTGGCCGACGTTGTGAACGATGCGCCGCGCCTGCCAGGGCCGGAGCTCACGGAGCTGCTCGGGAAACGCCGCGGGGTCGGCGGCGAGTCGGAACGCTTGGACGGCGAGGACGGCGGAGGCGGTGTGATGACCGTGCGTCGGCGCCGGCTTCGGGGAAAACCGGGTGATGATCACGTCCGGGCGGAACTCGCGGATCACCCGCACGATGTCGCCGAGAACTTGCTGCCGGTCCCAGACGCTCAACGTCTCCTCGGCGTTCTTCGAATAGCCGAAATCCTTCGCGCGCGTGAAGTACTGCCGGCCGCCGTCCAACCGACGCGCGGCGAGCAGCTCCTGGGTGCGCGCGACGCCGAGCGCTTCGCCGAGCTGCGGTCCGAGCAGGTTCTGTCCGCCGTCGCCGCGGGTGAGCGAGAGATACGCCGTCCGGTATCCGCGTCCGCGCGCCAGGTAGGTGATGACCTGCGTGTTCTCGTCGTCGGGATGGGCGGCGACATAGAGCACGCTGCCCGTGTTCGCGAGGCTACGCAGCTGCTGGAGGATGGACGCTCCGGTCTCGGGCTCGGCACCGCGGGTGATGTCGGAGGAGCCCGCCAGGACGATCAGGCCGAAGGCAGCGTGGAATGCCACGGTCCGTAAGATCCCGCGCCGCCGCACCGAAACTCTCATCGGCCGCTCTCACGATAGCACGGCATGACAGAGGCCCCGCCGGCGCGCCTCGGAGAGTCGGCGGGCTGGCGAATTGAAGACGCGAGGGATCAGCCCCGCCCAAATCGAAGGCGCGGCTAG
>Ga0070697_100003750_pt1 | contig 11665 bp, 14 predicted proteins | sample KBSK1501metaG_FD_65475 | JGI IMG/M metagenome (GOLD analysis project Ga0070697, IMG submission 65475) | Corn, switchgrass and miscanthus rhizosphere microbial communities from Kellogg Biological Station, Michigan, USA - KBS K1-50-1 metaG | ecosystem: Host-associated > Plants > Roots >... | reverse complement strand
TGCTGGTCGAGCCCCAGCTCCAGCGCCATGGCGGCCAAGGCGTGGCGATTCACCAGGGCCGCGCGGCGGGCGGTCAGGAAGCCTTCGTCCTCGTCGGGAAATCGTTCGTACAGGAGGCGACTGACGACCAGACCGATAACGGCGTCACCAAGGAATTCGAGGCGCTCGTTGTGGCCGTCGACGAGCGTGGGGTTTTCGTTGAAATAGGAGCTGTGGACGAACGCCTGCGCGATGGCCTCCCGGTCTCGCAGGACGATGCCGAGCCGCTCGCCCAGCTCGTCGACGGACGGGATCGCCATGGCGCCTTCGCTACTGCTGGTGTTCCTCGATGTATTCGACGGCGTCGGAGACCTTCTGGATCTTCTCGGCATCCTCGTCCGAGATCTCCATGCCGAACTCCTCTTCGAGGCTCATGATCAGCTCGACGAGGTCCAGGGAGTCCGCATTGAGGTCCTCGACGAATGAGGCCTGGGGGGTGACTTCGTCCTCGTCGACGCCGAGCTGCTCGACGATGAGCTTCTTGAGACGCTCGAACGTAGTGCCTTCGGCCACCGCTGCTCCTAACCTCCTCCACCCGATGATCGCGCGACACTGCCGAGCACACCGTTAACGAGGCGGCGGGCGGCATCTCCAGCGTAGATCCGGGCGAGAGAAACGGCGTCCTCGATCGTCTCCCCGCTCGGGGTCGCGGCGGAGTATAGCATCTCAAACAGGGCGCTCCGGAGGATCGTCCGCTCCACTCGTCCGAGCTCAGAAACCGGGATCACGGGCGCCTGATCGGCGATCCGGTGGTCCAGCTCGGAGCGGTGTTCGAGCACTCCGAGAACGATCTGGCGCGCGTGATCAGTGACCGCTGGCGTCGCTCCCCGTTCGGCTGCCAGCCGGTCGAGCGCCTCGGCCGCCTGTCGCGGGCGGAACTCCTCCTCGAACAGCGCCATCAGCGCCAACCTGCGCGCGGCGAGGCCCGGCCGCGAATGCGCCCCGCGCCGCTTTCGCATCGACCCCCTGGATGGTGGCGAAACCATGGGGTCAGTCTCGTTCGCCACGCCCAAGGCGGTGCGCAATGCGTGCCCTGAGCTCGCCGCGCAGGCCGCTGGTGGCAGGATGCGTTCGCGTCCACTCGGCGATCAGGTCGGGAATCCGCGCGGCCGCCGCGTCGGAGGCTGCCTGCATCGCGTACTGCACCATGCGGGCCTTCGCCCGACCGTGCGTCACGATGCTCACGCCCCGCACGCCCAGCAGCGGGGTGCCGCCAAAGCGCTCGTAGTCGAATCGCCGCCGGATGCGATCGAACCCCGGCCGCAGGGCGAGCAGCGCGAGTGGCGCCACCAGACCCTGGTTCAGATCCTGGCGAACCGACCGAAAGATGTAGGTGGTCAGTCCCTCGAAGAATTTGAGGATGACGTTTCCCACGAAGCCATCGCATACCACCACATCCGCCCGGTGCGCGATCAGCTCGTTGCCCTCGACGTTTCCGACGAAGTTCAGGCCTGAATGTCGGAGCCGATGATTCGCCTCCTGGGCGAGCCGGTCCCCCTTGTCGACCTCTTCGCCGATGTTCAACAGGCCAACCCGCGGCCGCGGCACGCGAAGCACGTGCTCGGCGTAGATCGATCCCATCACGCCGAACTGCACCAGGTTGTCCGCGTCGCAATCGACGATCGCACCCACGTCGAGGAGCATGATCGGACCCTCGGACGTGACGAGATGCGCGCCCAGCGCCGGGCGGTCGATCCCCTCGATGCGGCCGAGGCGGAAGACCGCCGCCGCCAGCGTCGCGCCCGTGGATCCGGCGGAGACGACCGCGTCGGCGCCGTCATCGCGTACCAGCTCGGTCGCGACCACGACCGACGCTCGCTTCTTGGTGCGCAGCGCGGCGGCCGGGTGCTCGCCCATGCCGATCACCTCTGGCGCATCGACGAGCGACACGCGCGGAGGGTGACCCTTTCCGTATTCTGCGATCTCGCGCTCGATCTGGTCTCCCGCACCGACCAGGATGACCTGGTCGGAACGGCTCGAGGCGTAGTCGATGGCGCCGCGCACCACCTCGCGCGGTGCGAAGTCACCGCCCATCGCGTCGACCGCGATGCGCACTCCGCTACCCGCCGAGGGGGCTCGTGTCGGTCAGCGCTGCCCCTCTGCCGGCGATGCCACCTTGATTGGCACCGCTTCGCGGCCGTCGTAGTAACCGCACGTGGGGCACACGTGATGGGCTCGCTTCAGCTCGTGGCAATGGTCACACTCGACCAGCGGTGGTGCGCCGATGGCCAGGTGCGCCCGGCGCTCGCCCTGTCGGGCCTTCGATACCTTTCGCTTGGGGACGCCCACGCGAACAACTCCTGTGCAACAAGAACTCGGGGACGCCGCAGTATAGCGGGCCTCCTTCGAGACGGGCGAATGTCAGTCTTCCCCGCCATCAAGGAGCCGGGCGAGCGGTGCCAGGCGTGGATCGAGCTCATTGGCCTCGTGGATATGCATGCCGTCTGCCAGGGGAGCACCGCACACCGAGCACAGCCCCTGACAGTCTGGCCGGCAGAGCGGGTGCATCGGCTCGGTCAGGCTCAGCTCGTCGTGCAGCAGCGGACCGAAGTCGATCTCGTGGTGGTCGTCGATCCGCAGCGTCTGGTCGCCCTCATCGACCGCCAGCGGCTGCCCGCTATGCGGGTCGAGCGAGGGCAGGAACTCCTCATCGATCGCGACCGCCACGTCCTCCACGTAGGCCTCCAGGCAGCGCGCGCAGGTCCGCCGCAGAGGTGCCGTCACGGTTCCGCGGGCGAGGATCCCGCGGTTCGTACGCTGCAGACGCAGCAGCCCATCCACCGGGCCGGCCAGCTCGAGGTCGGGACCGAGGTTCGCGTAGTAGTTGCGCAGCCGCAGCTCGCGCGTCGCTCCGGGCGCTTCGTGCAGCAGCCCGGCGACGTTGACCGCGATCATGGCCGGGCTGTGGCTTCGGCCTGCTCCTGCTCGATCTCGACCGGCTCGGCCGGATGGCCTGTGCCTGCCTTGGGGGTTCGATGCCGCTCGTCGAGCATGTCGATCCCCCGCTTGATGCTGGTCAGGGCCTTGATGCACTCGCCCTCGAGCCGAATCAGGACGCCCGCGGCGTACTCGTCCGCTCCGCGTCGTACCTCGGCCGCCTCGCCGCTGGCCTGGTCGATGATCTCGGTCGCGCGCTGCTGTGCGAGCTTCACCAGCTCGCGCTCTTCGAGCATCTGGGCGGCCTGCTCCTGCGCCCGCGCCTGGATCTGGTCCGCCTCGTCCCGCGCCCGCTCCGTGATGCGGCCCGCATCCTCGGTGATGCGCTTTGCCTGGCGCACCTCATCGGGCACCGCCACGCGCAGCTGATCGATCAGCTCCAGGATGGCGGCCTGATCGAGCACGACGTTATTGGTGAGGGGGACCTTCTTGGCGGACGCCACAAGGGATTCGAGGCGCTCGACGAGGAAGAGGATGTCCGTTGCTACGCCCTCCGACGTCTCAGGAGAGAGAGCCCGGCTCGGGCTGCGGGGATTATAGCCCCGGGATTCCGCGCAACCGACCGAGCGGTGTTGGAAATGTGGTCGTTGCGGCCGGCGTCACATCGCACCTAGGAGCGGCGGTTTCTGGCCTCGAGAGCATCCGCGACGGGCTTGGGCACCATGCCCGAGATGTCTCCGCCGAACCTGGCGACCTCCTTGCTCAGCGACGAGGAGATATAGCCATGCTCGAGTGCGGTCATCAGGAAAACCGTGTCGACCTCGGGGGCCAGGCGCCGGTTGGTGTGCGCCAGCTGCAGCTCGAACTCGAAATCGCTTACCGCCCGTAGCCCGCGGACGACGAATCCAGCCTGCTGGCGGCGGGCGAACTCGACCGTCAGTCCCTCGAAGGCCTCGACCGAGACCGAGCGACCGAGGTCCGAGATGCAGGCCTCGATCAGCGCCACGCGTTCCGAGGCGGAGAAGAGCGGCCGCTTGGCCGGGTTGGTAAGGACACCGATGACGAGTCGGTCGAACAGGTCCGCGGCGCGACGAAGGACGTCCAGGTGGGCGTTGGTGATGGGATCGAAGGAGCCCGGGAAGACGGCGACGCGGCTCATTCGGAAGGCTCCTCCGCATCGGGCTCGTTCGCGTCCGGCACCCGGCGCTCCAGGAACGTGAGCGTCGTCTCGCCAAAGCGGCGCACCCGGACCTGGACGAGGCCGGTCGGCTCGGGAACCGGGGTCCGCCAGAAGTGCTTGACCACCACCGTCCCTCCCAGCTCCATCTGCTCGGCCAGGCGCTGAAGCGGCGCGAGGATAGCACGCTCCTCGTAGGGCGGATCAAGGACCGCGAGGTCGTGTCCACGGGCGCCGTCGCGGTCAAGGAACGTGAGAACCTCTCCTGCGATCACCGTCGCGCGGTCGACCAAATGGGTCCGATCAAGGTTGGCTCGCAGAGCCCTGAGCGCGGGCGCACCACGCTCGACGAACGTCGCGTGCTCGGCGCCTCGCGAAAGGGCCTCGATGCCGATGGCACCGCTGCCTGCGTACAGGTCCAGCACGCGGGCATCCGGGACGCGTGAGCCGAGGATGCCGAAGAGCGTCTCCTTGACCCGATCGGTGATTGGCCTGGTGAGGGCATCACGGGGCGCCCCGAGCGTCACGCCTCGCGCGCTACCGGCGATCACGCGCATCGCTCAGGCGTCCCCGCGATCAGGCGGCATCACCCTCTTCATCGCGAGGAGCAAAGTCGTCGCGCAGCCGAATCAGCTCCGGCCGGTCGCCCAGCTCCGGATCCGCCGTGACCAGGCGCTGCGCGAGCTCGCGGGCGCGCTCCGCGAGCTCGAGGTGATGGGGATCGAAAAGCGACGCCACCCGCAGTGGTGGGAGGCCGCTCTGGCGGGTTCCCAGCAGGTTGCCGGCGCCTCGCAGCTCCAGGTCCTTTTCCGCGATCGCGAATCCATCATTGGAGCCCTTGACGACCTCGAGCCGCTGCCTGGCAACGGGATCGTCCGCGTCGCTGAGCAGGATGCAGAAGGACCGATGCGCTCCTCGGCCGACCCGTCCTCGCAGCTGGTGAAGCTGGGCGAGGCCGAACCGCTCGGCGTCCTCGATGAGCATCACCGATGCGTTGGGAACATCGATTCCGACCTCGATCACGCTCGTGGCGACCAGGACATCGAGCTCGGCTGCGGCAAACCGCGCCATGGTCACGTCGCGGAGGTCCGGCTTCTGCTGGCCGTGGACCAGGCCGATCCGAAGTTGGGGCAGCGCCGCGCCGAGCCGAGTCGCCTCGGCCTCCGCCGATGCGGCGGCCATCGCCTCGCTCTCCACCACCAGCGGCACCACGACAAAGCTCTGTCGCCCGGCAGCGGCCTCGGCCGCGATGAATTCCTGGATACGCGGCAGCGCACCCCGATCCCTGATCTCCGTGCGCACGCGCTGTCGTCCAGGGGGCATCTCGCGAATCGTCGAGATCGCCAGGTCACCGTAGAAGGTGAGGGCGAGGGTGCGCGGAATGGGAGTCGCCGTCAGCGCCAGGAGATGTGGCTCGAGCTCCTGGCCCTTCGCCTGCAGGGCAGCGCGCTGGCTCACGCCGAATCGGTGCTGCTCATCGACCACCGCCAATCCCAGCCGGCGGAAGACGACCCCGCGGCTGATCACCGCGTGCGTCCCGATCACGACCTCGACCGCGCCCGATTCGATCGCATCGTGGATCGCTCGCTTGCGAGGGGGCGAGAGACTCCCGGACAGGAACTCGCCGCGAACCCCAAGTGCCTCGAACAAGGGCGCCAGCCCGAGGTAGTGCTGACGGGCGAGGATCTCGGTGGGCGCCATGAGAGCTCCCTGCCATCCGGCTCGAGAGACGGCGGCGAGGGCGACCGCAGCGACCGCCGTCTTGCCACTCCCCACGTCGCCCTGCAGGAGGCGTCGCATCGGCAGCTCGCCTCCCAGGTCGGCGGTCACCTCGCTGATCGCCTCGTGCTGGTCGGCGGTCAGCGCGAATGGGAGCGAGGACTCCAAGGTGGCCATCTCGTCCCTCGTGACCGAGATGCGCGGCGCCCGCTGGCCCCCGCGCGCCACCCGGGCCTGCGCCAGGACCAGCTGGAGCGCCAGGAGCTCGTCGTGCGCGAGCCTGTCCAGCGCGGGGCGCACCTCGCCGGGATCGTCGGGAAAGTGCGCGGCCTTGAGTGCCGCCGTAAGAGCAGGCAGGCCGGCGCGCTCGTCTTCGCGCAGGGGATCATGGACGTCCCGAAGGCTGCGTCCCAGGACCCGGGCGAGCAGCTCGCGAACGCGGCGTTGGGTGACTCCCCCGACCAACGGATAGACCGGGACGATGCGGCCGGTATGGATGGACGCGGTGCCCGCAGGGCTGAAGTCGGGCGACACGAACTGCGGACGCCAACCGCGCATCGCCACCTTGCCGCTCAGGACCAGCTCGTCCCCAGCCTTCAGGCGACGCTCGACGAAGCGGCGGCCGAACCAGATCGCCTCCGCGCTGCCGGTGTCGTCGGCGAGCTGGGCGATCACCCGCTGCGGGCGGCGGCCGAACCCCGGCTCAACCTTGACATCGGTGACGCGTACGTGGGCCGACTGCTTCTCATCGGCCACCAGATCGCCGAGCGGCCGAAGGTCGCTGAAGTCGTCGTAGCGAAACGGGAGGTAGAAGAGCGCCTGGCGCGGCGTGTAGATTCCAAGGCGTCGGAGCGTCGCCGCACCGCGCGTCACCTCCGGTACCGCGCGGGCGATCGGCAGATCGAGCCGTTCCAGCCCAGGTGCGGCCTCCGCGACTGGTGAGCTCACCGGCGGTCTCGTTGCACCGGCCGATCGTAGCGTGCTACGATCCCGCGGCTCCGGTACCGTCGTTCGGCGGGCCGGTTCGTTCATGCAATGGAGCAATCAGGCAATGGCACGTGAGTGCGCGATCTGCGGGAAGAAGCCGATCACCGGCTGGAACCCGCAGTCGGTCGGAATGAACAGGAAGAGAGCGCTGCGCCGATGGCTGCCCAACCTGCAGCCGACGGTGATCGAACGAGACGGACACGCGGTCCGTGTCATGGCCTGCTCGCGCTGCCGGCGGACCCTGCAGAAGGTCTGACGTCCCTAGCTGGCCGAGGCAACGATGCCCTGGCCCGGCCCGAGGTCGCGTTCCGAGTCCAGCACCAGGGTGAAAGGCCCGTCGTTCACGAGCTCCACCTGCATTGCCGCGCCGAAGCGGCCGGTGGCCACGACCAAACCCTCCTCGCCCAGGCGACTGACGAAGCGATTCACGAGGGGCTCGGCCTGTTCCGGCAGCGCGGCATCGGTAAATCCCGGACGTCGCCCGCGGCGCAGGTCCGCGAAGAGCGTGAACTGGCTCACAACCAGCAGCTGTCCCCCGGTCTCCCGAATGTCCAGGTTGGTCCGCCCGGAAGCGTCCTCGAAGTAGCGCAGCCCAAGCGCCTTCTCCGCCATCCGCGCTGCGACCTCGGGCGTATCGGCGTGGCTCACCCCGACCAGCATGAGGGCACCCGCCCCGATCTCACCCACGACTCGCCCGTCAACCTGGACCGAGGCGCGCCGGACCCGCTGTATGACGAGCCGCACTCAGGGGCTGGCCGAGGCAGCGGCTGAGGCCGGCGACGGCGAGGGCGTGGCTGTCGAGGAGACCGCGGCCGTCGTGGTCATGGGGGCCGAGTTCTCGCCGGGGCGAGGAGGACCCAGCGCGCCTAGCGTGAACCGCGCCGCGGCGTTCCAGATCATCCAGCCCGCAGCGCCGTTGTCCCGTAAGGCTTTCATCTCCGCACGGATATCGGTGGCGGTGTACGCGCGGAACGATCCATAGCCGAAGTCCTGGATCCAGGGCCGGATCTTGAGCGCCTTGTTCAGGACGGCCGCCTCGCGATTCATGATCTGCAGCGTGCGGTTGATGATCTCGTACGGATGCTCGTTGGGGACCGCGTAGCCAAAGGTGTATGGCCCGTAGTGGCTGGGATAGACCATCGGGTCGAAGTAGTCGACGTACGGCATGATCACCTCCGGACGCTGCCCGATGCCCTGGTCGTCCTTGGCGATGAAACTGATCGGGAAGACATCGGCGCCAAAGAAGGCATGCGTGGGGGCGAGTGCATTCGAGACCACTCGGAAGAGGCGCTGGATCGCAGGCAACCGGAACGACTGCGTGTTGGGCAGCGTGGTGTCGGCGGTGTTGTAGTTGCCGTCGCTGTAGAAGCGGACATAGTCGAGCTGGACTTCGTCGAAGCCCTTGTTGGCGAGGTCGACGGCGATCTTGGCGATGTACTCCGCTACCCCCGGCTCGAAGGGGTCGAGCCAGATGTTGCCGCCGAAGTCGGTCCAGGGCTTGCCGGTCTGCACGTTCTTCACGGCCAGCTGCGGTCGTGAATTGGGCAATGTGTCGTCCTTCATGACCACCATGCGCGCGATGGTGTAGATGCCGCGCGCTTTGAGCATGGGCAGCACCGCGTCGAGGTGCAGCAGCGGGGACTTCATGAGCGCGCCGGATTGCTTCGCCTCGGGCAGGTCGGTCGCGTAGTACAGCCAGCCGCCGCCTTCCTTGACGTCGATCACCATCGCGTTTGCCTCGGTCTTGCCGATCGTCGCGAGCATCCGGTCGAGATGCCCAGCTCCTTCGAAGACCGATGCCGGGGCGTACAGCGCGCGCGCCTGGAAGGGCTGCATGGCGACGTCCTGCGTCGCTTGGCCGGAAATTGGCAGAAGCCCAAGGCGGTAGCCGGCCAGCTTGATCACCAACGTCCCCTTGGCCGGCACACCCGGCAACCGGTAGTCACCAGCGGCATCCGTGCGCACGACGGTTGGCTGGCCGTCGACGAACAGCTTGGCGCCGATCAGCGGCTTGCCGGCGGCGTCGGTGACGCGGCCAGTGACGAGATTGGGACGCAACGTGACGGTCACGTCTCCCTGGGCCGGGACCGATGCGGTGGCCGAGTCGTGATCATCGGCGGCGACCGTGAGCTTGGCTCCCCGCATGGCGGTGATCTGGGCTGTTCCGTCCTTGCCTGTCACCACGGGTGCCTCTGCCCCGGAGATGCGGGCGCCCGCCAGCGGCCGTTTGGCGCTCGGCTCGACGACGCGCACCACCAGCTCCCTCGGCTGTTCGGGGGTCGGTGAAGAAATGAAGGGGATGCTCGGACCGCCACCGCATGCAGTGAGCACGAGCACGAGCGCAACGATCGCCAGACGTCGGGTGCCGCGTACCGTGAGCACGCCCTTCATGATCGTGCCGCGGCGGTGTCGATCGTCGTCTCGACTCCGGACCGCGCGGCGTCGCGCAACGTGGTGACCACCGGACGCAGGTCCCCTGCGTGGCGGTACAGTCCGGAGCCCACCACCAGAACATCACCGCCGGATCCGTATGCGGAACCGATGGTGTCCTCCTTCACGCCACCGTCGACGCCGATCGGCAGGTCGAGGCTGCGGTGCTCGGCCTCGGCCCGCAGCTCGCGCAGCTTCGGGAGCACATCGACGATGAACTCCTGTCCACCGAATCCTGGGTGCACGGTCATTACCAGCAAGAGATCGATCTCCTCGAGGTACGGGTGGGCGGCTTCACCGGGCGTTTCGGGGTTGATCGCCAGTCCTGCGTTGCGGCCGGCGCCATGAATGCGCTCGACCAGCTCGTGCGGATCGCCATCGGCCTCGAGGTGGAAGACGATCAGATCGCTTCCGGCCTCGGCGAAGGCGTCCACGTAGCGAAGCGGCTCACTGATCATGAGGTGACTGTGGAAGGGAAGCCTCGACTCCGCTCGAACGGCCTCCACCACAACCGGCCCCATCGTGATGTTCGGGACGAAGTGACCGTCCATCACGTCGAGGTGAATCGAATCGACCCCGCCCTCGGTCGCGCGGCGCACCTCCGCCCCGAGCTTGGCAAAGTCCGCGTTGAGGATGCTTGCGCTGATCTGGGGCGGCCTGATCGCGGGCCTCATACGGCTCCAACCGCGGCGCGCACAGCGATGTCCTCATTGGCAGGACCCGGAAGTCTCCGTCCCGCGAGCTGTGCGTGAAGCTGGCCGCAGGCGGCCTCGATCTGCCGGCCACGTGTGTCGCGGACGGTCACCGGAACCCCCGCCGCGGTGAGCACGCCACGGAAGGCCCGGATGCGATCCTCGGGGGAACCGCTCCACCGTGATCCGGGGGTCGGGTTGAGCGGGATGAGGTTGACGTGGCTCAGCCAGCCGCGGGCCAGGCCGGCGAGCTGCCCTGCCAACTCCGTCGTGTCGTTGAGGTCGGAGATCATCACGTACTCGATGCTCACTCGTCGTCCCGTGCGCTCCGCGAAGCGACGCCCGGCTCCAAGTACCGCTGCGATGGGCCACTTGCGGTTGATCGGGACGAGCTCGTCGCGGAGGGCGTTGTCCGCGGCGTGGAGGCTGATCGCGAGGTTCACCTGCGGCAGCTCGTCGACCATGCGGTCCATGCCCGGTACGACGCCCGAGGTGCTGACCGTTATGTGTCGTGCCCCGATGCCGAGGCGGTCCGGATCATTCAGCAGCCGCACAGCATCGAAGACGGCCTCCACGTTGTTCAACGGCTCTCCCATCCCCATGAACACGATGTTGTAGTGACCGGCAGCGGCGCCGGGGCGCCAGCTCTGCCCTAGCGCCAGCCACGGCGCCCGGTGCCAGTGGAGCACCTGGTCGACGATCTCCCCAGCGGTTAGCTGCCGCCCGAAGCCGGCCTGACCCGTGGCGCAGAACGGACAGCCGACGGCGCACCCTGCCTGGCTCGAGATGCAGATCGTTGTGCGTGAGCGACTTTGGCCGCGTGATGGAGTCCGCATCAGCACGGATTCGATGCGCTGACCGTCGTCCAGCTCGTGAACGGCCTTGGCGGTCAGTCCGCCGTCCGCCTCCAGGACGTGCGATGCCACGATCGTCGAGAAACGGAAGCTTGCGGGCAGCGCCTTGCGCAGCACTGCGGGCAGGTCGCTGAGATCGCTGAAGCTCGCGGCGTCTGGTCGGTGCACGCCTCGCAGGATCTGACCTGCCCGATACGCGGGCTCGCCGCGGGCGACGAGCCACGCGGCGAGCTGGTCCTGCGCCACATCGCTGATCGCCGGACGCGGTCCGGCGAGTGGCAGCTCAGTCACGGCGCCCCGCAACAAGCATCAGGTAGTACAGGAACGTCAACAGCGCGGTCAGCGCTGCGGCCACGTACGTCCAGGCCGCCGCCTTCAACACCTCGCGAGCGCCTGTCTCACGCTCACCCACCATGCCGAGGCTCGAGACGAAGGCCAGCGCCTTGCCGGATGCGCCGATCTCGACGGGAAGGGTGACGAAGGTGAAGACCACGGCCGCCGCAAAGGCAATGAGGCCAATCCAAGCGAGCCCAAGGATGTTTAGCCACAGGCCGCCGATGATCAGCCACGGACCGATCCCCGAGCCGAACTGGACCGCCGGGACGATCGCCATGCGGACGGTCATCCATGGGTCCCGTTCGCGGTCCTGCAGCGCATGACCAACCTCGTGCGCGATCACGGCCGCCGCCGCGACCGACAGGTGCGGTTGGCCGTCGCTGGGCACGTTGAGCGTGGCGCGCCTTGGGTCGTAGGACCCCGCCTGCGGGCCCCCGGCCACTGCCTGGGAGACGTGCAGGACCTTGCCGCGCGGATCGTAGTTATCGGTGAGCTGGCCGGGAGTCGGCTCGATCTGGACGTCGGTCAATCCCTGGCGATCCAGCAGCTTGCGT
>Ga0070697_100003748_pt1 | contig 11670 bp, 7 predicted proteins | sample KBSK1501metaG_FD_65475 | JGI IMG/M metagenome (GOLD analysis project Ga0070697, IMG submission 65475) | Corn, switchgrass and miscanthus rhizosphere microbial communities from Kellogg Biological Station, Michigan, USA - KBS K1-50-1 metaG | ecosystem: Host-associated > Plants > Roots >... | reverse complement strand
AGTAGAGCAGTCATTGGCGAACTCCTTGCCTCGCGGTCTTAGCCGTAGACGGCGGCGCACCCGGCTGGATTTTCCAGATGCGCTCGCAGTAATCCCGAATCGAGCGATCGGAAGAGAACTTGCCTGCCCGCGCCGAGTTTAGGATCGACTGGCGCGTCCATGACCGCGGGTCGCGCCAAAGGGCGCTCACCCGTTCCTGCGCATCGATATAGGCCTGGTAATCCGCCAGCAGCAGAAACGGATCGTCGCCGAGGAGGTTGTCGACGATCGGGCGGAACAACTCGGCGTCCCCACCGCCCAGCGCTCCGCTCGCCATGAAATCGATGACTTCGCGCAAATTCTCATTTTGATTGTAATACTCGCGTGGATGATAACCGCGCGCCTTTAGCTCGGTGACCTCGGGCGCGGTCAGGCCGAAAAGAAAAAAGTTCTCTGCGCCGACTTCCTCCCGAATCTCAACATTCGCGCCGTCGAGTGTGCCGATGGTGAGTGCGCCATTCAGGGCGAACTTCATGTTGCCCGTTCCACTAGCTTCTTTTCCGGCGGTAGAAATTTGCTCGGATAAATTGGCGGCCGGGTAAACAAACTGCGCGTTCGTGACGTTAAAGTCCGGGAAGAAGACGACTTTAAGCCGATCGCGAACCACCGGATCGCTGTTCACCATATCGCCGATCGCGGTGATCAGTTTGATGATACGCTTGGCCATGAAATAACCGGGCGCCGATTTCCCGCCAAAAATGAAGGTTCGTTTGGGCACATCAATCTCCGGGTCACGCCGCAGTCGCAGATACAGTGTGAGAATGTGCAAGGCCGCCAGGTGCTGCCGCTTGTACTCGTGAATGCGTTTCACCTGCACGTCGAAAAGCGAGTCCGGGGCAACCCCAATCCCGGTGCGCTGGAGGATGAGTCCGGAGAGACGTAGTTTGTTGGCCAGTTTAATCTCGCTCCACTGCTTCTGAAACTCCGGATCGTCCGCAAACTGCTCCAGTTCACGCAGCTTGGTCAGCTCCTTCAGCCAGCCGTCACCCACACGACTCGTGATCAGCTCGGCCAGCGCACGATTGCTGAGCGCGACGAAGCGTCGAGGTGTGACACCGTTAGTAACGTTACAAAATTTTCCCGGCCACAACCGCGCAAAATCGTGCAGCACCGTCTCCTTAAGCAACTCAGAGTGAAGTTCGGCCACGCCATTCACAGCATGACTGCCGACCGTAGCGAGGTGCGCCATCCGCACCGAACGTGGCTTGTTTTCTTCAATGAGGGAGAGCCGCGCGATCAATCGGTCATCTGCTGAAGATTTTCCGCGGACCTCTTCCAGAAAACGGCGGTTGATTTCGTAAACGATTTCGAGATGCCGGGGGAGCAGTGCGCCGAACAGCTCCACACTCCATTTCTCCAGCGCCTCCGGCAGCAACGTGTGATTGGTATAGGCAAAGGTTGCCTGGGTAACCTTCCACGCTTCCTCCCAGGGAAGGTCGTGTTCATCGACCAGCAATCGCATGAGCTCGACCACGGCCACGGCCGGATGCGTGTCGTTGAGCTGCACAGCCCAGCTCTGGTGAAAAGTTGCCGGTGTGCTGCCGAGCAGCCTGTGGATGCGCAGCATGTCCTGAAGGGAACAACTCGAGAAAAAGAACTGCTGCTTCAGCCGAAGTTCCTTACCAACTGCAACTTCATCGTTAGGATAAAGTACTTTCGTAATATTTTCCGACGCCATCTTGTCTTGAACGGCGCGGTAGTAATCGCCGTGATTGAAAGCGGCGAAATCGAACGACTCGATCGCCTCCGCTTTCCATAGGCGCAGGATATTGCATGTGGAAACGCGGTAACCGAGAAGAGGCGTGTCGTAGGCGATACCTTTGACTTCTGTGTCAGGAAGCCAACGGACGCGGAATCGCCCATCCTTGTCCTTGTAGGGTTCGGTGCGCCCGCCGAATTTCACCTCATAAGCGATCTCCGGGCGTGCGATTTCCCACGGATTGCCTCGCCGCAGCCATTTGTCAGTGACCTCGTGCTGCCAGCCATCGCGGATGACTTGATCGAAGATGCCGAACTCATAACGAATGCCGTATCCGATTGCCGGCACTTCGACTGAAGCGAGTGAGTCCATGTAACACGACGCGAGGCGACCCAGTCCGCCGTTACCGAGACCCGGCTCTTCCTCCTCAGCCAGTATTTCATCGAGATCATGACCGAGGCCGCCGAGCGCCTCACGCACCGCCTCGGTGACACCAAGGTTGAGCAGGTTATTCCCCAGGTGCGGGCCGGGTAGATATTCAGCCGAGAGGTAGCCTACCCGGCGAGCATTGGCGCCGCCATAAGTTCCGAGACTTTCCACCGTGCGGTCGAACAGCCGGTCACGAATGGTGAGGGCGAGCGCAAAATAGAGATCGTGTCTGGTCGCGAAGCGCTCGACCTTGCCCGTCCCACACCGAAGATTGTCGCAAAAGGCCTCTCTGATTTCTTCAGTCGTTAGGCCGGTTCGAATATTGGTTGATTGCTTCATGATCAGTTAGCGATGTAACGATTCAGGTTTTTTTAGCCGCCGGGCCGGTTTCTTTGAGGAAACAAGTCAAAACGAGCGCTAATGCGATGCCGTAAAGGAGCGGTTTGAATCCCGCCTGATAGTGTTCGAGGGACATGGCGTTGCTGCCTTCCGAGACCTGGACTAACCTTGAGCCAAACACCGGACCGAGCAGGGCGCTCAAGGTGAAGTTGATGAAGTTCTGAACGCCCGTTGCGGTGCCGCCGAGCTCGGGTGGATTTGCCTCCTTGATGACCGAGTAGGGGATCATGGCAGCACCGGATGCGATCCCCATCAGGATGCCAACCGACGCACCACGAAGGATCTCGGGATTACCGAATAAAACCCAACCCACCACCGACAGCAGCATGATCGTGCCGCCCAGAATGACCGGTTTACGGCGACCGAGGCGGTCGGAGATGAAGCCGAGGAGAGGACATCCGATCATCCAACCCATCGGCACGGTGGCGGCGAGGGTAACGGCGGCTTCGAATTCGCGCCCACGCGCTTCTTGCAGGAAACGCACACCCCACGTCATGCCGAGAATGGTGGTCGGGATAAATAGCAGACCAGAAATCACGCCGCAGAGAATGGATTGTGGATTGCGAAATACCTTGCCTAACGAGCTGAACAGTGCGGCGAGACCGCCGGCACTCTGGTTTCCTTTGCGCGCTTCTCTGGGCAGCAGAATGAAGAGGATTACACCGATAAGCAGGCCAAGGCAGCCGGCGTAAATCCAGAATTGGTCCCAGGGAAGTCCGCTTTTCATCATCGGTCCGACGAAAAACTGACCGGCTGATCCACCGGCCATGCCAAACATCTGGGTGAAGCCGATGAGCGAGGCGGCGACTGTCGCAGGAAAATTCTTCGTGATCAGGTAGACGGCGCCGATGAGTGCAAACGCGCCGCCGGCACCTTGCAGAAGCCTTCCGATATTCGCGGCCGTTACGTTACCAGTACCAAACAGGAGCGAGCCGAGACCGACCACGGCAGCGCCAATCGGAATCGTTCGCTTCGCGCCAAAACGGTCCATCGATGCGCCAGCGACGAGGCTGAACGGCGAATAGCCGTAGTAGAACATGCCGACAATGGCAGAAACCCCGAGCGCGTTGACTCCAAATGCCTTGGTCAATTGCGGCATCATCACGCTCGGCGCGGAACGCAGCGCGTACTGATAAAAGTAATACAACGCGACGAGTAACCACGCACCGATTGCCGCGACCGGGAGTTTGGAACTCATGCCGGGACTTTGTCTCAAACTGCGTTCAATCCAGCCGCGCGAAAACGTGACAGGGCCTCGTCAATAGTTTGTCGCGAAGGCGGCTGGGCATCGCGCATCTTGTATTCCATCCCGAGTTTCTCCCATTTGAACCGGCCCATTTGATGGAACGGCAACACATCGACGCGTTCCACGTTTCCCAGACTGGCGGCGAATTTCGCCATGCGTTCCACCTCTTCCATGTTGTCTGTCCAACCGGGCACAATCACGAAACGAATCCAGACCGGATGCTTTCGCGCCGCGAGCCGGCGCGCGAATTCATGGACGGGCTCCGTGTCCATTCCGGTTAGGCGTCGGTGTAAATCGGGTTCTATCGCTTTGAGTCCGAGCATCACGAGATCGATTGACGAGAGATCAGCGTCAGTGAGCCGCGCGCCCAAATAACCATTCGTTTCGAGCGCAGTGTGTATTCCGCGTTCGTGCACCGCTGGAAATAATTTGGAAAGAAACCGGTACTGCAGCAGTGGTTCGCCTCCACTAATCGTTAGGCCGCCTTTCATCGTGCGCAGTCCCTGGCGATATTGACTAACGACTTCCACCGCGCGCGACACCCGCACCGGTGTGCCGTTCGTCACCTTCCAGGTGTCCGGGTTATGGCAAAAGACACAGCGGAATTGGCAACCACTGAGCCAGCCCACGATGCGAACACCCGGGCCGTCGACGGCGGACCCTGTCGTAAATGAATGCATGAAGCCCCACTCTCCGCTGTCCATGGCGGAGCGTATGTCGGTCTCGTCGACTTTTTCGCTCACCGATACGCGCAGATCAAAAGGACTGCCAATCGGCGGAGCGGCGGGCTCCATCGCTTCCAGCTTCATACTAGTTGTTCACGAAGCGCCGTGGAACGTGCGGTTGATCACGTCCATTTGCTGGTCGCGTGTGAGGCGAACGAAATTCACCGCGTAACCGGAAACGCGAATGGTGAGCGACGGATATTTTTCGGGATGCTCCATCGCGTCGAGCAACATGGCGCGATTGAGCACGTTTACGTTCATATGATATCCGCTCGCGCCGAAGAATGCGTCCAGGACACCAACCAGGTTTGAGACCTGGTCTTCCGATGTGCGTCCCAGCCCCTCCGGCACCATCGTTGTCGTCAGGGAAATTCCGTCCGCGGCGTCGCGATACGGAATCTTTGAGACTGACGCAGCGGAAGCCATGATGCCATGCGAGTCCCGGCCATGCATTGGGTTCGCGCCCGGCCCGAACGGTTCGCCTTTGCGGCGACCATCTGGCGTGTGACCGGTGCTCTTTCCATACACGACATTCGATGTGATGGTCAGCACCGACTGCGTGTGAATCGCATTGCGATAGGTGGGGTGCTTTCGAAGCTTGGTCATGAACATCGACACGACAGCGGCGGCGAGTTGATCGACGCGGTTGTCGTTGTTGCCGAACTTCGCGAAGTCGCCTTCGGTTTCGTAATCAACAATCAGTCCCGTCTCGTCGCGGATGACTTTCACGCGCGCATAACGAATGGCGGACAAGCTGTCCGCAATCACCGACAAGCCCGCGATACCGAACGCCATCGTTCGCACCGGCGCGTAATCATGCAGCGCCATCTCGATGCGTTCGTAGGAATATTTGTCGTGCATGTAATGAATCACATTCATCGCATTCACGTACACGCCCGCGAGCCATTCCATCATCGCCTCAAACCTGGCGGCGACGTCATCAAACTCTAAATAGTCGCCCTTAATCGGCTCGACCTTCGGCCCGACCTGCTTGCCACTGATTTCGTCGCGTCCGGCGTTGATGGCGTAAAGCAGACACTTGGCGAGATTCGCGCGCGCGCCAAAAAACTGCATCTGCTTTCCCATCAACATCGGCGAAACACAGCAGGCGATGGCGCCGTCGTCGCCCCACGCACCACGCATGAGCGAGTCGCTCTCGAATTGCAATGCGCTGGTGTCGATGGCGGCCTTGGCCGCGAACTTTCGGAAATTGTCCGGCAAGCGCGGCGAATACCAAATCGTTAGGTTTGGCTCCGGCGCAGGGCCGAGATTGTAGAGCGTGTGCAGGAAGCGAAAACTCGTTTTCGTTACCAACGGACGCCCATCGTCGCCCATTCCCGCGATCGATTCCGTCACCCATGTCGGGTCGCCAGCAAAAAGTTCGTCGTATTCCGGTGTGCGCAAGAAACGAACGATGCGGAGCTTGATGACAAAATCGTCGATAATTTCCTGGGCCTGCGATTCCGTCAGCGTACCCTCTTTGAGATCGCGTTCGAAATAAATATCGAGAAATGTCGAGACCCTGCCCAACGACATGGCAGCGCCATTCTGTTCTTTGACGGCGGCGAGGTAGGCGAAGTAAAGCCATTGCACTGCTTCCTTGGCATTGCGGGCCGGACCCGAGATGTCGAATCCGTAGTTCTTCGCCATCTCCTGCAGTTCTTTCAACGCGCGGATCTGCTCGCTCAATTCCTCGCGGTCGCGAATGATCGATTCCGTCGACATCTCGCGGTCGAGCGCGGCTTTTTCGCGCTCCTTTTCTTTGATTAACCGCGCCACGCCGTAGAGCGCGACGCGTCGATAGTCGCCAATGATGCGACCACGACCATAGGCATCAGGCAGACCGGTGAGAATGTGCGAACTGCGACAGGCGCGGATGTCCGCAGTGTAAGCATCGAACACTCCGTCGTTATGCGTTTTGCGATACTTGGTGAAAGCGTCCACCACCGATTGCGGGGCCTCATAGCCGTAGGTTTTGAGAGAAGTCAGCACCATGCGGAAGCCGCCGTTCGGCATGATCGCGCGCTTGAGTGGCGCATCCGTCTGAAGCCCGACAATGACTTCATTCTCCTTATCGATGTAGCCCGGAGCGTGTGCGGTGATTGAGCTGGGAATCAGCGAAACGTCGAGGACGCTTTTCTTGCGTTCCTCGACGAACAAGTCTTCCAGTTTTTTCCAGATGGCCTTGGTGCGATCGGTCGCAGGCGCGAGAAACGCGTCGTCGCCTTCATAGGGCGTGTAGTTCTGTTGCAGGAACCAGCGAACGTTAACGTCACGCTGCCACAATCCCGGTTTGAATCCGCGCCAGGCTTCTTTGGTCTCGATCTCCGGCGCCGCTGCCTTCTTCTCCTTCGCTGCTTTCTCCGGCTTCGTCAGGACTTCTGTTGCCATGTGTTTATGAATGCGCCCTCCGATTCGTGCATCAGCAAAGGGTCAGGTTTTGGGCCAGACCGGCTTCGCTTGTTTCCTTATATTTGGTGCTCATGTCCTTGCCCGTTTCGGCCAGGGTCTCGATCGTCGTGTCGAGATCAACGCGATGCCGCGATGCGATCTCGTTCGTCGCAACCATGTAGGCCGTCCACGCCTTGACCGCGCCAAATGCGCAGCGCTCGATGCACGGCACCTGCACATAGCCGGCGACCGGATCGCAGGTCATTCCAAGATGATGTTCGAGCGCAGACTCAGCCGCGTTCTCGGTCACTTGAGGCGAAGCATCCAGCGCTGAAGCGATGAACGCCGCCGACATCGCAGAGGCGACACCGATCTCAGACTGACAACCGCCTTCTGCGCCGGAGAGAGTCGCATTGTGTTTGCACAGGTAGCCAATGGCCGCACCGCCTAACAAACCTTGTCGAACCTTTTCCTGCGGCAGCGCCCGTTTGGATTGCGTTAAGCCATAAACAATCGCTGGCATCACGCCAGCAGAACCTCCCGTCGGCGCTGTGATAACGAGATGGCCGCGCGCATTTTCTTCCGACGCGGCCAATGCGCATGCGGACAACAACGCAACTGCGCGGTCGGCTTCGTACTTGTCATCCTGCGCTCGTTGCCAAACCGTCGCCGCCTTGGAGTGCAGTTTGATAGGTCCGGGCAGCACATCTTCTTTCACCGCGAGGCCTGCCTTAACCGTCGCAAGCATTGCCGCGGCGATTTTGTCGAGAAATGCATTGATTTGTTCTTCGGTTTTGCCAGACACCGATAACTCGTTAGCCATGATCACCTGCGCAATCGAAAGATTGTTCTTTTCCGCGTGTTGACGAAGTTCCTTCATCATCGCGTAGGGATACTTCGGCTGACCTTTCTTCGGCGGCGTGTAACCCTTCCATTCGTAAAATCCGCCACCGGGTGAGTAATACTCGAGCTCGTAGATGGCCTTATCGCCGCCCATGAGTTTGCACGTCATCGTGTTCGGATGCGGAAACTCGCCTTTAGGCGAATCGTAGATGATGTCCGCCAGTGACAGGTTGAAGGTCTTGTCACCCAGTTTCAGCGGATATGACTGGTCCGGTTTGTCCCTCATTTCGTCGAGGAACAACGGATCGACCGTGGCTGGTTCTTTGCCGATGAGGCCGGCCAGCGAGGCGCGCTCGGTCCCGTGGCCTTTGCCGGTCGCGCTTAGGCTCCCGTAAAGATGAACCTTTAAGCCGGTCGCTTTCGATAGCTGATCGGCCGGCAGTTTCGTGCAGCGCTGATAGAAGTCATAGGTGATGCGCATTGGTCCGATGGTGTGCGAACTCGAAGGACCGGGGCCGACTTTGTAGAATTCATCCAGAACAGTCATGACCGGACCTTTGGACCTCTTTACGACGTCCAGGTCTGGTGACATGGAGGTGGAGTCCAGCGCGGGTTTCGCCGCAGTTCCTTTTGCCGTTGCTTCCTTGGCCGCTTGTTTGGCGCGCGCTTCGTGCGTCCAAACCGTTCCCGTCATCGCCGCCGCCGCGCCGATGACGGCGTTACGGATGATGAAGCTTCGGCGGTCGATGTTTGAACTCAGCGATTCTGTTTCTGGCAATTTTGGGAACAGCTCGTTTTTCTCATTGGGTGTATTCATGGGATGTGGGCTTTTGGGTTTCGGTTTTTGACTGACAGATTGTTTTTATCCTTCACTTTGAATTCCGTCGATAAATCCTTGCGCTCCTTTCGCCCCGATGTTGGCGGCGTTTGCTTCATCGGTATCGATGTGCATCGCGAGCTTGAAACTTGGATCGACTCGCACCAGCACGTCGCCGAAGACGAGTTCGCGATCGCCGGTTACTCGTACGCGGACGAATGATTTGTCGCGCACTCCGTAGCGCAACGCTTCCTCCGGACTCATGTGCACGTGGCGCAATGCGCAAATCACGCCACGCTCGATCGGCACGCTGCCAGTCGGACTTTCGAGCGTGCAGCCGGGAGTGTCGGCGATGTCGCCGCTTTCACGGATCGGCGGGTGAATACCGAGTTTGAATTGCTCGGTCATCGCGATCTCGACCTGGCTGTATTTGCGCGCCGGCCCAAGGATGCGAACACGTTCGATTCGGCCTTTCGGTCCCACAATCGCGAGTTGTTCCTTGCACGCGTATTGTCCGGGCTGCGACAGATCGGCGTGTTTGGTGAGCTGATGGCCTTTCCCAAACAACGCCTCGACGTGTTCCTGCGTGAGGTGAATGTGGTGTGCCGAGACTTCGACAAGAAACGGTTCTTGCTTCTGCGCGTCGAGCACGCGCGTGATGTAGGAGCGACTAAGCGTGCGCAACGCTTCGCGCGCCATCATCCGTTCCTCATCCGTCGGCACGACCAGCACCGCCACCTTCGAATCATCAGTTGAGATGCGACAAACTTCGTCGCCGCGCGCTTCGCGGTTGCGCTGTTCATCGAGCGTGATGCCCATGCAATCCAGCCCCTGCAATGCAAGCGCGCGCACGACCGCGCTTCCCTGACCAATCCCGCCGGTGAAAACGATGACATCCAATCCGCCTAACGAGGCGACATAAGCCCCGATGTACTTCCGCACGCGATAGCAGAATGTTTTGAGCGCGAGCAAGGCGCGGCGGTTTCCCTGGTCGGCGGCAGCCAGGACTTCGCGCATGTCGCTCGAAACACCCGATAACCCGAGCAATCCGCTTTTCTTGTTCAGCGTTTCGTCGATCTGCGCGCTCGTCAGGCCGTCGCGCTCCAGAAAACCGATCACGCCGGGATCGAGATCGCCACAACGCGTGCCCATGACCAAACCTTCCACGGGCGTGAATCCCATCGAGGTGTCGATGGACCGGCCGTGGTCCACCGCGCAAAGCGACGAACCGTTACCGAGATGACAACTCACCAGCCGCAATTCGTTAGGCCGGCGTTTTAGAAATTGTGCGGCCCGCAACGCGACATAGTTGTGCGAGCTGCCATGAAATCCATAGCGGCGCACCGATTTCTTCTCATAGAGCTCGTAGGGCAGTCCGTAAAGAAACGCATGCGCCGGGAGCGTGTGATGAAATGCGGTGTCGAACACGGCGACGTGCGGCACCGCCGGATAAAGCCGGCGCATCTCTTTGATGCCGGCCAGCATCACCGGATTGTGTAATGGCGCGAGCGGACTCAGTTGCTCCATTTCCGCCAGGATTTCATCGGTGATGAGCGTGCCTTCGGTAAATTTTTCTCCGCCGTGCACCATGCGATGCGCCACGACGCTGACTTCACCGGCTCCACTGATCACTCCTGTTTCTTTGGCGGTCAGTTCCGTCGTCATCGTCTTGATTGCCTCGGCGAACCCGCCTTTCGGCAGATCGCGTTTCACCTCACCTTTCGGTCCGCGATGCTTCAGACGCGTTCCATCTAATCCGATGCGTTCGATTGCGCCCTGCGCGTTACGCGATTCGTCGTTCGTGTCGTAGAAGCTGTACTTTAGCGATGACGAGCCGCAGTTGATGACGAGAATTTTTTCCGGCCGTTCGCCCTTCAGTTTCAAACCGTAAGGGTCATCGCTTTCGCGAAACGATGCCGCGGCTTTTGCCGGATCGGTCATGAGCATTTTCATCCGATCGGCAATCGTCTTTGAAATTCGCTGCACCGCGCCCGGTTCCGAGATGATAAGGGACTGGAACAGCGACACCGGAATGAGCAGCACTTCGCACGGCGATTCGGCCACGAAATCCGCCAGCAGCGGGTTGCCGCTCATCAGCGCCAGTTCTCCAAAAGTGTCGCTGGCCTTGAGTTCCGCGAGACGTTGCCCGTTGCCGCCGCTCGCCGCGACCGTGCCACTCATCACTACGCCGAAGTGCGTCGCTTCCGCGCCGCGATGCATTACTGCCTCCTTGGCCTCAAACGACCTGAGGAAAGAGCCGTCGACCAGCTGCTTGATGCGAGCGGGGCTGAACTCTTTGAACAAATCAACGCGTTCTTTGATGAAGCTGGTCAGGTCCACAGTAATTGCCGTAATTGCCAGGCCGCTCTTAATGTATTGCCCGCCCTGGGGCCGCACCTATCGGACCTTAGTCGTACAGCCAATACGCAGACAACTTCAAAATTTCTCGCGGGAGACGCTCGCTCGATTCGTGTTAATTTATACGCCCTTCGCCACGGCGAATTTTCGAGCGGAGCGGCCGATCCATTTTCTGTACAGGTATCACGGACTGAATGTCGCTCCAGTGGTTGCGCTTCGCTCGGAGTAGCGGGATGACTGCGCCCCTGAAGATGCAATGTCGGGGTTGGCAAGTTTAGTCGGGCAGGTTGCCCGACTTGGCGGGCGAGACCCCACCCTACCCTGGACTTCCAACCGGAGTCGTTTCCTGGTAATTTCGTTGGCCTTGTCATCGCGATCCTTCCGCACACTATCGCGATCTTGTTCGGGCGTTACGTCTTGAGGATGAATCCAGTCATCGTCCTGGGTGCCTGTTCTGGGGCAGGAACTATCACTGCCGCGCTGGGCGCTATCCAGGAAGAAGCGCAGAGCGAACTGCCGGCCCTTGGTTACACTGTACCCTATGCGATTGGTAACATCGTGCTCACGGCGTGGGGTCCCGTCTTGGTCGCCATGATGTCGTAGGCCCGCCTCGTTCCAGCACCTCGTGAACTCGTGAGGTCGCGCTGCGAATCGCCGGAATCGAGTCAATGAAAGCTGCCAGTGTCTGTAGACTCGAAAATGCCCGGCTTAGACGGGCGCTGCT
>Ga0070697_100003747_pt1 | contig 11671 bp, 5 predicted proteins | sample KBSK1501metaG_FD_65475 | JGI IMG/M metagenome (GOLD analysis project Ga0070697, IMG submission 65475) | Corn, switchgrass and miscanthus rhizosphere microbial communities from Kellogg Biological Station, Michigan, USA - KBS K1-50-1 metaG | ecosystem: Host-associated > Plants > Roots >... | reverse complement strand
GGCATGAAGTTCATCACCATGGAGTTTGTCGAAGGTGAGGACCTACGCAGCCTGATGCAGCAGAAAACGAAGCTGGCGCCGGGAGAAGCCGTAGAAATCATGCTGCAGGTCTGCCGTGCGTTGGAGGCTGCGCATAGTGTGGGCATCATTCACCGCGACCTGAAGCCCCAAAACATCATGCGCGACAAGACCGGCCGCATTTTGGTCATGGATTTCGGCCTGGCCCGCACACTCGAAGGCGACGGCATGACCCAGACTGGAGCCCTTGTCGGCACCATGGACTATATGTCCCCGGAACAGGCCCTGGGCAAAGAGTTGGATGAACGCTCTGACCTGTTCACGCTGGGGTTGATCTTTTACGAGCTGCTGACCGGAAAGATGCCGTACAAGGCCGACAGCGTCGTAGCCAGCCTGCTCAAGCGCACCCAGGAACGGGCCGCCCCGGTTTCGAGCCACGATGGAACCATCCCGAAGGCGCTCAGTGACATCGTCGGCAAGGCCATGGATCCCGACGTCAAACTGCGCTACGAGAGTTCCAGCCAGATCATGGCCGATCTGGAAGCCTGGCAGGGCGGACGTGCCGCAGCAACGCTGACGTTCCCCACCAGCAGCCGGCCTTGGGGACAAACCATTCCGTGGCACTGGATCGGCGGAATCGCAGCAGTGGTCGTACTGGCGATTGTCGGCTTCCTGTTCCGAGACAAATTGTTCGGACCCACCGCCCGAACGCCATCTGGCCCGGTCGTGTCGCTGGCCATTTTGCCGTTCCGCAATGCCTCCGGTGACGCCGGCCTGGACTGGCTCGGCCCCAGCCTGGCCGATATGCTAAGCACCGACGTCGGCCAGTCGGCGCAGTTGCGCACCGTCAGTCCCAATCGCCTGCACCAGATATTCACCGACTTGCGCATTTCCTCGACCACCGTCCTCGATCCGGCTGCAATTCGCCGCGTCGCCGATTTCAGCAGCGCCGACCGCGTAGTTTGGGGCCAGTACGCCCGGTTCGGCGACCAGATTCGCATCGACGCCACGCTGCAGGACATCAAGAACGACCGCACCGTCCCGCTGAAGGTTGACGTCCCCAACGAGAAGGAAATCCCGGGCGCGGTGGACCGCCTGGCCGAATCCATCCGCCAGAAACTTGCGCTCCCCGATGATGTAGTCAAGGCGCTGAAGGCCAGTTCCTTCCAGCCTGTGTCCCAATCGGTGGCCGCATTGCGCGCCTACAACCAGGGCGTTGGGTTACAGCGAGACGGGAAGAACCTTGAAGCACAAAAACAATTCGAGGCGGCGACTAAGGAAGACCCCTCGTTCGCCCTGGCCTTTTCCAAACTCGGCCAAACCTACAGCAGTCTGGGTTACGACAGCGAAGCAGAGCAATCCTCGAAGAAAGCGGTGGATTTGAGCCAGAACCTGCCCCAGGCAGAGAAGTATCTGATCGCTGCAATCCACGCCCAGATCACCAAGAATTTTCCGGAAGCCATAAAGGCTTACGAGAATCTGGCCAAAGCGTCGCCCGACAACGCCGACGTGCACTCGGCGCTAGCCGGCCTTTATGAGGAGGCCGGAGATTTTGCCAAGGCTAGCGAATATAACCAGAAGGTTCTGGCCGCCAATCCCAAAGACCTCCCGGCAACCCTGGCGATGGGGCGCCTAGCAATCAACAGCGGCAAGCCGCAAGCCAGCCTCGACCCGCTGAACCGTGCTCTGAGCCTCTCGGTTCAGTTGGATAACCAAGAGCAAAAGGCTACCTGCCTGCACTGGATCGGTGTCGCCTACAGGGCATTGAACAAGCCGGAGGAGGCACTGCGAAATTACCAGGAGGCGCTGGCTATCCGGCGCCGAATCGGGCAGAAGCGCGGTATTGCGTCCAGCCTGAACGGGATGGCCAGGGTTGAAGACTTGCTGGGAAAAACCCAAGAAGCTTTAGCCAACTTCCGAGAAGCGCTGCAGCTCCGGCGGGACATCGGAGACAAGCAAGGGCTTGGCGACACGTTGATCGACTTGGGCAATTTCTACGCGGAGCATGGCGACCACGACCAGGCCCTGAGGATGTACAAGGAGGGGCTGCAAATCCAGCGCGACATCGGCAACGAACAGCTGCAGGCAAGCTGCTTGAACAATATTGGTGCTGTGTACTTCGAAAAAGCACAATACGAAGACGCCCGCACGTATTACCAGCAGTCACTGCAACTGCGCGAAAAACTTAAGCTGTCGCAAGACATCGTCGACAGCCTCGACAATCTCGCCGAGGCTTCAGCGAGAATGGGCGAGTACGACCAGGCTGTTTCGCAGTATATGCGAGCTCTGGAAATGCGACGTAACATGGATGATACTCGTGGCGCGGCCATTGAATCCTATGCCCTCGGCACGATCTTTGAATATCAGGGACGCTTCGGCGCCGCTATCAATTCCAAGCTGGACGCTCTCAAAACTTTCCAGAATCTGAAAGACAAAAGTTTCTGGATGGCTGAGATCCTGGGGGGATACGGAGAGGCCCTCATTGTCGCCGGTCGCGGAGACGAAGCCAAGAGCTACCTCGACGAGGCACTAAAGCTTTCCCGCGAACTGAACAACGGTGGCAGGGTATCGCAGACGCTCGGGTTGCAGGGCGATGCGGCGTATCATCGCGGCGACTCCAAATCGGCACGCGCTTTATATGAGCAGGCATTGCAGGCTGCCACACTCAGCAAGGAACCCGACAAGGTCCTCATTGCGAAGATCGATCTCGCGAAGGTCGCCATCCAGGAGGGACGCGGGCAGCAGACCATCAGCAGCTTGCGTCAACTCATTCAGCAAGCCGACGAACTCGGATTGGAGCATCCATCGGCCGAGGGTTCGATTTTGATGGCGGAAGCGATGATCCAGAGTCGCGACAACGGGCATGCTCAGCAGGAATTGGAGCGCGCCCTGGTGCGCGCCGACAAACTCGGGCTAAAGCCGCTGAGCGCCAGGGCGCACTTTCTATTGGCAACAGCCAGCCGTGGATCCGGCAACCAGGGCGAAGCTCAGCAGCACTATCGCGACACCCTTCAGTTGCTCGACGGCATGCGCAAGGAGCCGGGTGCGGACAAAATCCTGCAGCGCTCTGACTTCAAGACGATGTACGACGAAGCGTCGCGTTGGACGCAAGCGGTGAAGAGCTAAGCGCGGCGGCGCAAGTGGCATCCCCACTCCGAGTCCTCCCTGTGCGCGCACGATTCGTATCACGGCGCAGCTTAAGCCGTGCTGTTCGGCCTGCAAATTGCCCGCCCCGCGCCGATCCGGCGCAACCGCAGCTAAGATACTTGCCCGGCTTCACAGTTTATTCCTGCTGGCGGTTCATCGAGTTCTAATCCGGGATGTGCGGAAGAATAGCGGTGATCCTCGGGCGCTGGCGCCAGATGCCGGGCCACAATATTTTGCCGGACTTAATCGCGGACTCGCGCAAACGCGCCGTAGTCTTCGACCCGGACCTTCTGGAACCCCTTCTGCCAGTTGGGAGCCTTCAGGCCGAGTTCTTTGCCTGCACTGAACGCGAATCCGCCCTCGATGAACTGGACGGCACGCTCGATAGTCATGCTGCTCGCAATTGTGATGAGGAAATGAACGTGATCCGGCGTGACGACAAACTCGTGCAGGCGGTACTTCTCTTGTGCCTGATAGGAGTAGAGGACGTAGACGAACAGAGATGCTGCAAGATCGGACTGCGCCGCGGGTTGCGTTTCCCGGAGATTCAAGAGGTTACAAAAAACGTCCGCGCGTTTGAAATCGTGTGAGTGGATTCGAGCGGCGTAAGGGGATGGCCATAAGAGTGAGTGCACTCCGAATAATGCGAGTGTGGAAACTGACTGGATATGGTAACCGTCACTGTCACCACGCCAGCGGTTTCGATTTGGGAAAACGAATGGTGCATCAATCGAGAAGACGGCACGGAGAAAAAAAGTCCGTAACAGGATGGTTCTAAGAACAACAATATCAGGTGGCGGGCTTCTCAGCGATACGCAGGAAGGTTTCGTATCAGGGCATGACTTCAGTCATGCCGCAAGATTTCGGCTTCCTCAGCCCGAGTGGGCGACGTCCCACGCTCGCCAGCGTCACCAGAAGCTCAGCATGTGCAACAAATAAGGGTGCAGGCCCAGCCTGCACCCTTTTGCGATCGATCAGACGCAGCGGATCATTTGAATTGGAACAGCGCCGGCGGGAGCTCCACCGCGCCGGAACCGTAAATGAGAGCAACTTTGAAACAGCCTGTCGCAGTTTTCTTAGTCTGCAGGTTGAACTGGTAGAGACCGTTTCCAAAATTTTGGAGGCTCGAAGTGCCAGGAAACGAGTTTAGTTGGTCAACGGGGCCAGTTGAGCTTGGACAAGCAACTTTATATGCCTGGATGGCCACCGTGTTTCCACTGCATGGGGAGGTGGTGCACAACGTCATATCTAGGTTCGGAACCACACCGCCGGTATTGGCATCAATCTCAGACTGCTGCCATTTCAGAGCCGCCGACGATCCCGCCTTGAGAATGTTAATCATAGTATTGGAAACGGGTGACTGAAATCCTACGAAGGTATGGTAATCGGTAACGGCAGCCGTTGCGGCGGTGTTGTATGCTCCGACAAAGCAGGAATGACCTCCGCCCCCGCCCGTGTAAACGGGGTCCGACGAGGACGAGTACGCCGTCACGATGTTCTTGTTGAAATTCCTGGTTGGACAACCAAAGCTCTCCGCTTTCAGGAGAGAGATGCCTCCGACGGGGGTGAAACCGCTGGGCAGATCGTGGTGGATGTCCAGTTGATAAAAGAACGCGCTGCTGCCGCTGCAGTCGTTCGAGGTCGCGGTTCCTTGCGCACAAGTTGACTGGAACTCAACACAGACCTCCTTCCCTACTTTGGTGGTGAAATCGGCGTACGGAGCGCAATTCGTTGTTGACGGAAAGCTACCACCCGCATTGAAGAGCGTGTACGGGAACGGCGTGCTGGCGTTGGTGCTGGTGACTAACACCGGGGTGATCGTTAGTTTCTCGCCGCCGAGATTGTTAATCGGCGTAATGACGTACTTATCCACGTTGCTGTTGCCAACGCCATACGTGTATGACGTCAACGTCCCCGTGTTCGGGGGTGCAGCCAGAGTCAGGGTCTGCGGGGGTGTGTATCCGCCACAGTTACTACTGTCGGGCGCGAGCGCAAATGTCCACGTTGCGGTGGGAGCGAGAGTTCCCGAAAAGCTGTCGGAAGCCAACCCGAGTGGCGGACAAGATGGCGACAAGGTTGCGTCAAAAGCGATGGGTGAGGTTCCCGTCAGAGTTATAGAACCGGTGAAGGTCAAACCGCTATTGTTCGTTACGGTTAGAAAGCCGGTGTCTATAAGTGGGTTTGATCCACCAATACAGACGTTCCCATTCGAGTTGCACACTGGAACCGTCCCGGTCCCGGCCTCTGTGCTGTTAGTGACCCCGTTGGCATTGCTGACGGTGAACGACGTTCCCGCCACGACAGACGAGATCGTAAACGTTCCGTTGTTCCCACTTTCGGTCATGCCCGTAATAACAATGCTCTCGCCGGTCTGGAGATCGGCTCCCGCTGTCAGAGTATAGGTATAGGTGGTGGTGGGACCGCTTTGAGATGCAGCCGAGATGGTAACCGCAGGCCGGATCCTATAATGGGTTTCGATGTGAAACCCGGTGAGAGCATCACTGCTTCCAGGAAATTGGTGTGGGGTGGTAGGGTTGTTGTCGGTAACCTCATAATTGTCGCCGGGATCGCAACCCGTTGCGGATCCGCCCTGCAACACATATGCCATGGTGCTGACATCATCCGCACCGCCCGTGGGGGTGCATGTGTTGAAGCCAGCTGGGTTCCCGGGTGTGCTGGAACTAATACTCTCATCGTTGATAGCAACGTTGAATGGGGAGCCAGTGCCGATGGTCCCAGTAATTCTCAGTTGCGCCCCATGCGTCTCGGAGAGCGCAATCGTCGGTGTGAACAGAACCAATACCAAAACGACCGCCAGCGCAGTAGCTGGCATCAGAAATCTTTTCATGGGAGACTCTCTCTTTTCTTTGGTCAGGGTGCGAAGATTTGCCGTCATGGCGCGTTACCTCCTGGAAATTTCGTCTGGACACGTAAACACAAAGACTCTTAACATCTCCGCATTTACGTGAACCTCGTTACTGGTCTGGGTGAACCTGGGTACCTGCGAATGCCGATCGCCCTAAGGCAAACCGGCGCAACCGTTGTCGCTGCTCGGCAACATCGCTGCTTGGCAACGGCGCGGGCAAAAAATCCTACTTATAAAATTCCTGGAGTCTTTCGTTCTCAAGGCTCAACCGTTTTCAAAACTCCGGTTGTCGTCTTTCGGCATCAAGCGCAGGGGGAGATGGGAAAAGCAGGAATTGTTGACGGCGGGCAAATCGCAAGCTCGTACGCCGCCGACACTCTAAACCGTCCCCATCCAAGAACGCTTCAGCCGACGCGTATGGATCTTCCTATCGAAAGGCGCGGCTGTCAATGGGATTCAGCGCCCGTGCAGTGGATAACTTGGGCCGGTGCAATTCTGTGCATTCCATGCAATCCCTTGCGTAGAGCCGGGGTTGAGGCTGGCTACGTCCGAGGGATCGGCCAGATACGGCTATCAGGGGCCGAGCGGGAAATGGGCAAGCCGAATGTGGGGTATAGGTTCTTTGAAGATGACACCATCAGGAATCGATGGCAAGACTTGGCTTTGCCCCCCACGTCCTAATGAAGATAAAGGGCTTCTTGGCTTTGTTTCGCAAAAAGCCTAGCTCCTCTTAGCCAAATTTAACTTGACCCCGAGTCTTACGAACGACTCCGAGAGCAGGTGCTGCGGCGGGATGGTTGGAGATGCCAATGCTGCGGGAGCAGGTCGAACCTCGAGATGCATCACAAAGAGTTTCGCAGCCAGGGCGGAGACGATTCAGAAGAGAACCTGATCACGCTGTGCGCCGCGTGTCATTCGTTGCTACATCGCGGATAAGTGCCACAGCTTTTCAAACCGCGTGTGATTCTTTGACACTCGCTTGCGGACCCTTAAAATCGAATTAGGTTAACGAGGCGAGCCAACTTTACTGCTTCCTTGACGGTCTAACCGTCTCGCTTACCTTCTCGTGTTTCGTCAAAAGCTTTCCTGTGGCGGCGTAGCTCAGGTGGTGAGAGCGATGGTCTCATAATGCTCCGAAAACCATCTCCGGCGCGTGTTTTCATGGTCTTAACTAAGCGTTTTTGCACCCTTCCTGAATGTATCCGAAATACGCCGAAAACGGACCCGTCGCTGAGATACTCGGTATGGGATCGTTGCTAGAGTTAACGAGGTGCACGGGCGATTGCTGGCGAAAGCTGAAGCCGGCGGTCCCGAAAACATGTAGCGGATAGAGAATTTCTTATGGTCCCTTGCAAAAGACGATACCCCGCGTGCTTTCTTCTGACACTGTTTACGACACGGGTAGACATGTGGATTGACTCGGCGGAAATACGGGCCTACCATCCTGTTCCACAGTAGTTGGGGGAATTCGGCAGGACCCTTCCAGTGATCCGCTCCATCGAGCGTACGTTGAATCTTCAAGCCGGGGAGCTCCGGCTTGGTGCGCCCCTGTTTGCCTACCTCTTTCTGGTGATGGCGAGCTACCTGGTGGGCAGAGTGGTGCGAGATAGCCTATTCCTTTCCCGGTTCGCCGCGGCACAGCTTCCCTACGCTGACATTGCGACTGCGCTCACCGTGGGTGCGTTGATCGCTGTCTATATCCGTCTGGGACGCCACTCCAGCCTGCGCCGCCTGCTGCTGGGCAGTTTGCTCTTGTTTGCTTCCAATTGCCTCCTGTTCTGGGTGCTAGCTCGTTTCTACCCGGTCAGCTGGTTGTATCCCGTGATCTACATATGGGAGGGAATGTTTGGAGTGCTTGCGCCCACTCAGGTCTGGACCCTGGCTAATCATGTTTTAACTACACGCGAGGCGCGGCGCGTTTTTGGCTTACTTGCGGGCGGCGCCATTGCTGGTGGGATCTTCGCGGGATTCTTTTCCAAAGTTGTGGCAAAGACCTTCGGCACTGAAAGCCTCCTGCTGGGAATGGCAATTTTTCTTTTTGCCTGCCTGCCATTGGTCGTCGTCATTTGGAGACATCATCAGGAAGTCGTTCCGGAAACGGAATCGCCTGAAGCCGCCGAGCGGCCGCGCAATCTACGAGAAAGCGTAAGACTCGTTTTTTCCTCGACCTATCTGCGAGCGATCGCTGCCCTGATCGGCGTATCGTCGCTCGTGACCGAGGTCATCAGTTGGCAGTTTAAGGCTGTCGCACAGGCGTTCATTCCCGGCAAAGATCACCTGGCAGCCTTTTTCGGTGACTTCACTTTTTACGCAGGAATTCTCGCTCTCATCGTACAACTGCTCGTCACTTCGCGATTTCTGCGCCGTTTCGGTATCGGTGTGGCCTTGTTCACGTTGCCGTTGGGCCTGGTTGTCACCTCAGGGTACATGCTGCTTGTAGGAACTCTGTTGTCCGTCATCCTGTTGCGGGGCGCCGACTGGGTATGGCGCTATTCCATCGACAAGTCGACCGTGGAACTTCTTTACTTGCCGCTCCCGAGCCGGATCAAGTTCCAGGTAAAGGGGTTTATCGACACGGTGATCTGGCGGATGGGCACTGGTCTTGCTGGACTGACGGTTTTGTTTTTCGTCACTTACTTGGGACTCACAGCACGTCAAATGAACTGGGTCGTGCTGGTGTTGCTCGGAGCGTGGCTGGCTTCCACCTGGGTGGCACGGAAGCAGTACCTATCCACACTGAAGGAAAGCATCCGCGAGCATCGCGCAGCGGCCGAGCCGCCCGTGCTCGACCGTTCGACTGCCGAGGTACTGAACACAAGTCTTTCGGCCTCCGATCATGATGAAGTTCTTTACGCCCTGAGCGTGCTGGAGTCGGGCCAGCAACCATCGCACCGTCCGATTCGAGTGTTACTGAACCACCCTGCCGCCGCGGTGCGCAAGAAAGCAATTAGCGTTCTGGATGCAGGCGGTGACAAGACGGTGGTTCCACAGATCGAAGTCTTGCTGCAGGATCCAAGCCTTGAAGTGCGTACTGAGGCGCTGCTGTATTTGGCTCACCACGGGCACGTGGACCCGCTTGAGAGGATTCAACAACTGGGGGACTTCGCCGACTTCTCCATCCGTTCGGCGATGGTGGCATTCCTGGCGCGTCCCGGAGAGGCGCAGAACGTGGAATTCGCCCGTCGATTGCTGGCGGGGATGGTTGAAGAAAGCGGGCCGGAACGGCAACGTACGCGTATTGAGGCCGCTCGTCTGTTGGCAATATTGCCGGATAAGTTCGATCCGTTGCTCATGCAGTTGCTGGCGGATGCTGACGTGGAAGTCGTGCGACAAGCCATTCTTTCGGTTGGGAGGCTGCAGAAACGACGGCTTTTGCCTGCGTTACTGGACCGGCTTGCTGACCCTCAACTGATGGCCGAGGTAACGGAAGTGCTGTCTGGATTCGGAGATTCGATAAGCGGTAGGTTGCGCGATCATTTTAGCGACCCCGCGGTACCCATCGAGGCGCGTCAACAAGTTTCTGTGATCCTCGCAAGGATGGGTACACAATCGGCCTTCAATGCCCTGGTAGAACACTTGCTGGACGCTGACAGCAGGCTTCGCGTTCGCATACTCACTGATTTGAGCACACTCCATCATCTCCATCCTCAGCTGGAGTGTGACACTGAATTTTTGGAAATGCTGCTGGCCGCGGAGATCCTGGGGCATTACCGCTCGTATCAAATTCTGGAGAGGTTGGAGGCCGTGCTTCCGAGCTATGAACCATTGGCCGAGGCTTTATCAGAGTCGATGAAGCATGAGGTGGAACGCATCTTCCGAGTGCTTGATTTGCTCTACCCGTGCGATGACTTCTCCGGCGTTTATTTCGGGCTCCAATCAAGAAGCATTGTCTTGCACGACAATGCGCTGGAATTCCTCGACAACGTCCTGAAGACCCAATTTCGCCGAATGCTAGTGCCGTTTCTGGATCCCAAGGTAAGCTTGGCCGAGCGAGTCAGGATCGCCAACCGATTAGTTTCGGCCGGGATTGAAAGCTCGGAACAGGCGATCGCAGTCTTGGTGGCCAGCAACGATCCCTGTTTGCGGTCCTGCGGAGCTCACGCGGTTGGCATTTTCGGGTTGAAATCACTGGAGCATGAACTGAACCGCTGTCTGGACCATCCCGATCGGCTACTTCGGGAGACCGCACGCCAAGCCAAGTTGCGTTTGCAAAGGTCCCAAGCTCCAAGCGCCTGACAAGCTCATGACAAGATAAGAACTACTACGGGATCTGTCTCTCAGAGCAGGATTCGGGTAGTGGTGCAGTTTGAATATCCACAGCGATTCGTGCGCTCACAATCTGCACGGAATCTTTGCGGATAGCTGCTGACGATTGCGTTTCGCGTCAGCGTACTGAAAAATCGATGCGCATCGTAACAGTTTCCTTCTGACCTTATGCGGCATTCGCATACTGTTCTGGCCTATAGTTCAAATTGTTCTTTACAACAATAAAACCTTCGTACTAATTTCGTACTAATGAAGACCAGCTGTATCAAGGATGTGGACAGCCAGGGCAAAGAATCGCGCGTAACTCAATAGAGCACCTCTTTTTCACCCTTTTCCGTGATCATCTGCTGGAATTGCGCAACGATCTTGTCCCGCCGCGCCATCACCGCTTTCACTTCGTCTTTGGACAGATAATGTTTGGTCTTTTCCGACAATTGGTTCGCGTCTAGTGCCTTCAGTTTCTCCAATAACTGCCGGTCGCAGCGTACCAAGTCCTTGGAGTCTCTCAGATCTTTGTAGAGCCGGAATGCGCGGCTGAAATCAACCCGGTAAATCTTGAAGTCCGGACCGATCAGCACGTTAGTGAGGTTCGGGTCATCGTCGTATACCAATTGATCGAAGACTCGTATCTTGTACATTTGATTGTTCCATGCGTCCGGATCGGGGGGCTGTATTTTCTGTTTCACGCGGTCCGCCTCATCCATTTTCACCGGCAACCACCAACTGAGAGAGCCCGGATTGCCCTTCCAGGAGCGTTCGACATACACCGGCAGCATGTCGTCCATGCCAACCAGCTCGGCCAGCGCATAGGCGGCGATGTTGTACTTGTAGGAATCCACAAAGTTCATTTCAGTTCGGCCGCTCGCCATGGTCATGTTGGTCTTGTGCTCGTCAATAGCCTGGAAGGAAGCGTCGTGGGTCACGGTACCGTCGCTCAGCGTAAGCCGCCACGGCGAAGTAATGCCTTTGCTGGATTGCTTGCTGGCCACTACCTTGGCTTTTAAAAGGAAAGTCTTGATCTGGTCTTTGGTCAGAGTCGGCTCATCCGCTGCACTGACAACGTGTGGGAAAATCAAACAAACCAACGCGAAAATAATGAGCCGCCGCCACTGCTGATGAACCATATGCATAGGAATACCCTCTCCCGAAATGTGCCCAATCTACCCCCCTTTAGACCCCTTCTGCAACCTAAAATCGTCGCCACCTCTACCGCTCTCGCGTCAGAACCCGACTGCTCCCACTACCTTGAATTTCGACTCGTCAGAAGAATTCATGGGTAAGCTCGGGCTCAGGTAATTTGCCAAGTGAGTGATAGAGCGCGAGTTCCAGAATGCGGAAGGTGCGAAAGCCATAGGATCTTCTCATGGTTACTTT
>Ga0070697_100003746_pt1 | contig 11671 bp, 10 predicted proteins | sample KBSK1501metaG_FD_65475 | JGI IMG/M metagenome (GOLD analysis project Ga0070697, IMG submission 65475) | Corn, switchgrass and miscanthus rhizosphere microbial communities from Kellogg Biological Station, Michigan, USA - KBS K1-50-1 metaG | ecosystem: Host-associated > Plants > Roots >... | reverse complement strand
AGCCTTCATCGGTTACTACCGACTCTATCAGAACAGCACGGTGCAGGCCCGGGGGTGCGGTCGGTCTCCGCTTCGAGGATAAGGACCTTCGCTGAACCCCTAGGGGCGTCGCCGGCGGGCTTTCGATTCCAGAACCTTGCCGGGGGTTACGGCGTCGAATCCGAATTTTTCGCGCACCCGATCGACCGCCTCGGCCAATTGGCGCCGACGGAGATGATCGGGGGGCTCGAACAGATCGGCCTCGGCCGACGGGGCCAGACCGGACGCAGCTACTCCAATCAGCCGCACGCCTCTATTCCTCCGGCGCACATCCTCGAATGCTCGGCGGAAGAGCTCCCTGGCTTCGGGGTAGAGGTCCGAGTCCAGATCGGTGGCCATCTCCAGGGTGCGGCGCCGGGATACCGTGCGAAAGTCGTCGTGGCGCAACTTGAGCGTGACGGTGTTGGCCACCAGCTGCTCTTCCCGGAGCTGGGCCGCGACATAGGCGGTGAGCAGCGCCAGGATCGCCTCCAGCTCGCCGGGATCGCGCAGGTCCCGCGAGAGCGTAGTCTCCCGGCTGACCGACTTGGCTAGTCGGTGGGGACGAAGCGTGGTGCCGCCCTGGCCCCTGGCTCGCAGCTTGAGCCCGCGGGCCTCGGGCCCGATCACCCGCGCCAGTGCGACCTCCTCCATCTGCTGCACCTGCCACACATCAACCAATCCGAGCTCGGCCCAGCGCTCCGCGGTCTTGGGCCCGACGCCGGGAAGTGCACGCAGCGGCAGTCCGGCGAGAAAGCCTTCCTCCCATCCGGCACGAACCTCCATGAGTCCCCGTGGCTTGGCGTAGTCGGAGGCCAGCTTGGCCACCATCCGATTGGGCCCGATCCCGACGCTGCAATCCAGTCCGGTGTCCTGCCGGATGGCATCGCAAATCTGCTCGGCGATCGGGAGGAGCGAGACCGGGTGAAGCCGATCGGTTCCGGCAAAGTCGAGGTAGGCCTCGTCGAGGGATGCCATGACGACAACAGGAGAGAATCGCTCGAGCACGACGCGCACTTCCCGCGACGCCGAGCGGTAATGAGCGAACGACCCCTGAAAGAACGTGGCTTGAGGACAGAGGCGCACCGCCTGCGCAATGGGCATCCCGGCGCGAATTCCGAACCGCCGAGCCCCGTAAGAGGCAGACTGGACCACGCCCCGTTGGTCCCGTCGACCGCCCACGACCAGCAACTCGAGGTCCCGCAGCTCCGGATGGCGCTGACGGCATACCTCCACGAAGAACGCGTCCAGGTCGACATGGACGATGCGCGCGGACATCTCCCTCCAGGATGTGCGGGGCGATTCCGCAATGTAGTGGTACGGGGCTTTCCCAGATCCAGGGCTCCTGTAGGCCAGTCGGGCAGGGTCTGCTACTATTCGGGCTCGGCGGTCCCCCGAGTCGAAATCGGAAAGGGTTGCAGGCAGATGCGGGTTGGGTTCCTGGGCCTCGGCGCCATTGGATCACCGATGGCTGCCCACCTCGCGCGTCGAGACGAGCTCACGGTCTGGAACCGGACCTCGTCTCGAGCCAGCGCGTTCTGTGCACGGTACGGTTGCCGGGTCGCGGCGACGCCCCGCGAGCTTGCCTCCGAGGCCCAGGTCGTCATCACCTGTCTGCCGACCTCTCGTGAGGTGGAAGCACTCCTCCAGGGGCCCGACGGGCTCGAGGCGGGATTACGTTCAGGTGCCCTCTTTATCGACTGCACTTCCGGAGACCCCGCTACCTCTCGCCGGGTTGCCGAGCGATTGAGTCGCTATGGCGTGGCCTTCGTCGATGCCCCCGTGAGCGGGGGAGTGGCCGCCGCGGAGGCCGGGAATCTCACCATCATGGTAGGCGCGGATCCTGCCACCTTCGAGCGGGCCCGCCCGGTGTTGGCCGGGTTCGGCAAGCGCATCGAACACCTCGGTCCCGTGGGCGCCGGGCACGCGATGAAGGCGGTGAACAATGCCCTGCTGGCCGTCAATATTCTGGCCCTGGGAGAAGGTCTCGCCGCTCTGGTCAAGGCGGGAGTGTCGGCCCGCACCGCGATCAATGTGCTCAACAGCTCGAGCGGGCGTTCCTTTGTGAGCGAGGTGCTGGTGCCCGAACGGGTGTTGACCGGGAGCTGGCCCAGGACATTCCGGCTCGCCCTCCTCGACAAGGATGTCGGGATCGCCCGGGAGATCTTGCGGGAGACGGGAGTGGACGGGCCAGTGATCGATCTCGTGGGCACGCTGTTCAGCCGTGCCCGGACCGAGCTGGGAGAACAGGCGGATCATCTGGAGGCGATCAAGCTCATTGAGCGGCAGGCCGGCAGGGAGATTCGCGGGTGACCTCGCCCACTTGCCGCTTACAGCGTGTCCACTCAGTTTCCGGCGCTATGCGGCGACAATACCGATGAGCGATTGGGGATCGACCAACCGGGTACCCGCTCGGGTAGCTCTGGCCGAAGGCATCGTCCTCGAAGGCGAGCTGCATCTTCTCACCCGGCCCGCATATCCACCGGGTCCCGAGTCTCCCCTCGAAATGCTCAACCGAAGCGATGCCTTCTTTGCCCTCACCCTGCCAACCGGCGGAGTGACCTTCGTGCCGAAGGCCCAGGTTTCGGTGGTCTCCTGTCGGTATGACACGCCGACCGATCCCGACCGAGTCTCCGCGGCCAAGCTGATCGGCCTGGAAGTGGTGCTTCTAGGCGGAGAGGAGTACCACGGCCGTGCCAGTCTCGAGCTGCCTCCCTCCCGAGCCCGGGCTCTGGACTACGTGAACGGGCCGGGAGGCTTCTTTGCCCTGTGGGCCGACGACACGACCCGATACATCAACAAGTCGCTGGTGCGACTCATACGTCCACTCGATTGAGAGCATAGTGGCTAGACTCGACCGCCTTATCCAAGTGATGCACGAGCAACGAGCCGACGCGCTGCAACTTGCCGCCGGCAAGCCGGTCGCGCTGGTGACCAATGGCGCCGGCCGGCCAGTGACCCGGGAAAATCTGAGCGACGGGCAGATCCTTTCCCTTCTGCGGGAGATTGCCTCTCCCGAGGCCGCCGGCAAACTGGACGGCCCGGCCCCGGTGGTCTTCCCCTACCACTCGCCCAGCGGTGAGGTGCAGGTCGAGCTCAGCCGGGGTGCCGAAGGGTCCTCGGCCCTCGTTCGACCGGCCCACCCAGCGGGCTCACTACAGGCGACCGCCGTGCCGCCCACCGCGAGGAACGCGGTGGATCTGGCGGAGGCGCGGCAGATGATGGACGAGCTCCTCCACCTGCTGGTCGAGTCGCAGGCGTCCGACCTCCACCTTCGCACCGATCAACCTCCGCTCTTGCGCCGGCAAGGCGAGCTCATGCGGGAGGAGGGCCGGGATCCGATTGTCGGTGACCGCCTGGAGGCGATGTTGCTCAGCATCATGTCCAGCCGGGAGGCGGGTGAGTATCGCGAGACCGGCGACACCGACTGGGCCTACGAGATTGGGGGGTTGGCTCGCTTCCGCTGTAACGCCGCCCGGGATCGGCACGGACCGCTAGGGGTGTTCCGGGTAATTCCCACCACCATCCGCACCGCGGACGAGATGGGCTTGAGCCGGGAAGTCCAAAATCTCTGCTATCTCACCAAGGGACTCGTGGTGGTGACCGGGCCAACCGGGTGCGGCAAGAGCACCACCCTGGCGGCACTGGTGGATCTCATCAACCGCACTCGAACCGATCACATCGTCACCATTGAAGATCCCATCGAGTTCGTCCACCAGAGCAAGAAGTGTCTGGTGACCCAGCGCCAGGTCGGTCTGCACACGCGCTCGTTCAAACACGCCCTGCGCGCCGCGCTCCGAGAAGACCCCGACATTGTCCTGGTAGGCGAGATGCGGGATCTGGAGACCGTGTCCATCGCCATCGAAACAGCCGAGACCGGCCACCTGGTTTTCGGCACGCTGCACACCACCACTGCGTCCTCCACCGTCGATCGCATCATCGATCAGTTTCCGGCGGACCGCCAGTCACAGGTCCGAGTGATGCTCTCGGAGTCGCTGCGGGGAGTGATCGCCCAGACCCTCTGCCGCAAGATCGGAGGCGGGCGCGTGGCCGCACGCGAGATCCTCCTCTCGATTCCGGCGGTGTCCAATCTGATCCGGGAGGGAAAGACATTTCAGATTCCCTCGATCATGCAGGTCAACCGCAAGACCGGAATGGTCACGCTGAACGATGCGTTGATGGAACTGGTGGACTCCAAGCAGGTGGAGCCCAAGGAGGCCTACACGAAAGCGGTGGAGAAGGCTGGTTTCGCCACCGCGCTCAAAGCGAAGCGGCACGATGTGAGCTTCTTGGGGGACGGGTGAGCGTGTCGCAGGTCTTGGGTCATGGGTCTTGGGTCGTGGGTGTTTAGTTTGCACGACTAATGCCCCAAACCCCACGACTCAAGACCAATGATGCTCTACCCGCTCCCCCCATCCTAGTCTTGGTCCAACCTCAGGACATCGTCAACATCGCGAGCGCGGTGCGCATCGCCAAAAACTTTGGCTTGGAGCAGATGCGCCTGGTGGATCCCGGCGCCTTTGACCCCTACCGCATCGAAGGCATCGCGCACAACACCGCAGATTTCGTGGATCGAATCGAGATCCTGCCCACCCTGGAGGCGGCGATCGGCGACTGTGTCTTTACGGCAGTGTTGACCGCTCGTCAACGTACCGCCAAGCGTCGTACGCTCCGCCCTCGCGAGGCCGCCGAGCTGCTGGCCCAGCAGGCAGCTAATGGCCCAGTCGCGATCGTCGCCGGCCGGGAGGACCGAGGACTGAGCAACGCCGAGCTGGATCTGGGGCACACGCTGGTCACCATCCCGACCGATCCGGCTCACTCTTCTCTTAACCTCGCGCAGGCCGTGGCCATCATGGCGTACGAGAACTGGGCCGCTCGTGGAGGAGCCGCGATTCCCTTGAAGCCGCCCCGCAAGGCCGCCGCGCCGGCCACAGCCGCCCAGCTCGAGGAGCTCTTCGCCGACTGGCAGCGGGCGCTGTGGGCGGTCGACTTCTTCAAGACCCGCCGATCGGAGAGTGTCATGCGCTCCCTGCGGGAGATCCTGCATCGAGCCGAGCTGGACGGACGAGAGGCCTCCCTGGTGAGAGCGATGGGCATCGAGGTGGTCCGCTATCTGGCCCGCGCCGGGGTGCTGGCCGAGGGCCCGCCGGGAAAGGGTGCTCCCGGCCGGGCTCAACCCGAGGAGCAATGATGGCCCGGTCCAGCGCCTATTTCGCCGCCAACCGATACCCCGATCCGGCACAAGAGCCCTCGGCGACGGCACCCCTGGAGGATCTGCCCCCGCCCGCCGCCGCCCGATTTCACGCTCTGCGGAGCGGCCTGCTCGCCCTCGATGGCATCGGCGAAACGGTGCGCTTCATGGGGAATACCTGGCGTTGGGCGTGGGAATACGGTGTCGGCAACCGGAAGCTGTGCTGGCTGCACATCGTGGGTGATGAGCTCTCGGCCACTTTTACTCTGAGCGACATTGAGGAGGACCGTCTGCGCAAAGGGGGTCGGCTCGCGAGCACATTGCTGCGAGTTGTGGAAGAGGGGCAACGCACCGGACCGGTCAAGTGGTGTTGGGTCGAGCTTCCCGACCGGCGAGCGGTGGACACCTTCCTTCGGCTGGCGGGTCGAAAGGCGGCCTGGCTCTCCGAGCGCGGCGGACCTCATCGCGCCCCACGTATGGGAAATCGTCGGGCAACGGGAAGCAACGATGAATTAGATACCGAATAATTCTGTCGGATTACTCGAGTTGTCGGGTTGTGTGGTCGCCCGCGTACACTATACTTCGGCGCTCCCTGCGCCCTCTGGCGCGGCGCCGGTGAATGACTGAACTGAACCAGTCTCGCGAGCCTCCTGTCGGTGGTCCGCACGCGCACCAATCGGATCCCGAGAGAGCCTCTCCTTCAGCGTGGGATCGACAATGCGTACGTTGGCATTCGTGGTCGGCGGCGTCGGGGCCGGCGGACTCGCGCTTCTGCTTACGCTGAGCGGCTCCCCTCCCCGGGCTCAACAGGCTCGTCCCGCTGCCGACTCGATCACCGCGCCCGCACTCTCCGATACCGGCTCGCTGCAGGGTCCTCGACAACCGATCTTCTTCCGCCACGACATTCACGCCGGCCAGTTCAAGATGCAGTGCCAGTACTGCCACTACTCGGTAGCGGTCTCGCCCGAGCCGGGCATACCCTCGGTGCAGACCTGCATGGGCTGTCACCTGGTGGTGAGCGGGAGCGACAGCGGCAGCAAGACCGAGATCAAGAAGATCCGGCAGGCGTGGGGCGATAAGAAGCCAATCGAATGGATCCGGGTTCATTACCTGGCGCGGCACGCGCACTTCCCCCACCAGCGGCACATCAAGGTGCTCGGCCCCAACGCCTGCGCTACTTGCCACGGTGACGTGAGCCGCATGCCCCAGGTGTTCAAGGTGAACAACATCAACAGCATGGGTTTCTGCATCACGTGTCATGTCGAGCGAAAGGTGTCGCGGGACTGTTCGGTGTGTCATTACTGACGCGGCTGCGCCGCGGGCTATCAGCTAACGGCTAACAGCCGATTGCCGGAGCCGAGATACCGAGCTCGAGACTGAAGACAGTGATGTTGATTGGGGGAGACTGTTAGCTGTTAGCTGTTAGCTGTTAGCTGTTAGCTGTCAGCTGAACATCGGAGCTCGAATGTCTGACGAAAGCCCTACTCTCGACCGCCGACGCTTTCTGACCGTGCTGGGTGCCGGCACCGGCGCGGGGGCTCTGGCCCTCTCCGGGTGCTCCACCAGCCAGGTCGAGAAGCTGGTGCCCTATCTGGTCCAATCCGAGGATCAGGTGCCGGGTGTGGCGACCTGGTACGCCAGCAGCTGCACTGAGTGCGCCGCGGGATGTGGCCTTCATGTTCGGACGCGCGAGGGACGAGCGGTCAAACTGGAGGGGAATCCCGAGCACCCCATCAACCGGGGGAAGCTCTGCTCCCGTGGTCAGGCCGCGCTACAGGGCCTCTACAATCCCGGTCGAATCAAGGGGCCAATGGCGCGTGCGGCCAACGGCAGCTTTCAGGACATCTCCTGGGACGACGCGATCGCGCGGCTGGCGACGAAGCTCGGCTCCGCTGGCTCCAAGCTCACGGTGATTTCCGGCGCGGGCGCCGGCAGCTTCTCCGATCTGCTGGCCGAATGGACGGCCGCCCTGGGTGGACGGCTAGTGCGCTATGAGCCGTTTGATCACGAGCCGCTCCGCGCGGCAAACCGGCAGGTGTTCGGCCTGGATCAGCTGCCAGCGCACGATTTCGCCAGGGCCAAGTACATCGTCTCCTTTGGGGCGGACTTCCTGGAGGCCTGGCTGGCTCCGCTGGAAAACCAGCGAGGCTTTGCTCAGTCCCACGGTTTTACCTCGGGGGAGCTCGCCAAATTCGTTTACGCCGGTCCTCGGATGAATCTCACTGGACTCAACGCAGACCAGTGGCTCTCGATCCGACCCGGCTCGGAGGCCGCGCTCGCCCTCGCCATGGCGAACATCGTCGCGGGGCAGCGAGGTGGGGCTGGCGAGCTGGCGACAGCGCTCGCCCGCTACACGCCTGCCATGGCAGCACAGGAGACCGGCCTTACCGTCGAAGCCATAGAACGGGTTGCTCGCGAATTCGCCGCGGCGCGCCCCAGCCTGGCAGTCGCGGGCGGAGTAGGAGCCCAGCACGCCGGAGCGGCGGAGCTCTGCGCGGCGGTGAACATCCTGAATTGGGTCGCGGGCAACATCGGTGAGACCGTGCGCTTTGGCGCGGGTCTGGCGGCCGGTGACGGCCTGGGCGCCTTGGCTCAGTCGGCGCAGGCGATGAACGCCGGCGAAGTGGCCGTGCTCCTGGTGCACAGTGCCAATCCGGTCTACACCCTGCCGAAGGCAGCCGGCTTCGCCGAGGCGCTCAAGAAGGTCGGCTACAAGGTGTCGACCTCGATGTACCTGGACGAAACCGCCGCGATGTGCGATCTCCTCCTCCCACAGCACCACGCCCTCGAACGGTGGGACGATGTGCGGCCTCGCGCCGGAGTCAACGGACTCATGCAGCCGGTCATGCAACCGGTGTTCAACACCTTGGCCACAGGAGACCTGCTACTTCGGGTCTCGCGGAAGATCGGCGGCCCACTCGCCAAGTTCAACGCGCCTTCATATGAGGCGCACCTCAAGACCCGCTGGCAGATGGTGGCCACCGAAGCGGGTGAGAAGGACTTCGAGGGTTTCTGGCGGGCCGCCCTGCAGCGCGGTGGAGTTTTCCGGGACGCTCCGCCGGCGCCTGCGGTCGCACTGGCTTCCACCGCCCGCCAGGTCGGATTCACCAGGCCCGCGTTCGAGGGTAACGGTGAATTCGTCTTCCTGACCTACCCCCACGCCCTCCTGCATGATGGTCGCGGGACCAACAAGCCCTGGCTGCTCGAGAATGCCGATCCGGTGACCAAGATCACCTGGCACTCCTGGGTGGAAATCGGCCCCGAGGCGGCGCGCCGACTGGATGTGAGAGACGGAGAGATCGTCGAGCTCACCTCGCCCCATGGCACCATCGCGGGTCCGGTCTACGTCTACCCCGGCCTGCGCGACGACGTCCTAGCGGTCCCGCTCGGGTTTGGGCACACGGCCTATGGTGCGCTCGCCGAGGGGAGAGGAGTGAACGCGCTGGATCTGCTGGGCGCGCCCAAGGGTGAGTTCCTGCCCTACATCTCCACCCGAGTCGCGCTCCGGAAGACCGGTCGGTATCAGAAGCTGGCCTCGATCGCCGGCGTACCTCGCCAGCTCGGGCGGGGCATTGCGGAGGCGATGCCGCTCGCCGCGGCCCAGAAGGGGATGACGGTGGAGCAGGCCTATCTCACCGCAGGCGAGGGGCCGCACGAGGTGAATACGGAGACCGAAGTCGAGGCCCTCAAGGGCTGGAGCGAGGCGCAGCACAAGGCGGCCCAGTACGGCGACTACGCTCGGGAGCACCCGCAATGGGGCATGGCGATCGATCTCGCCAAGTGCACCGGCTGCCAGGCCTGTGTGACCGCCTGTTATGCGGAGAACAACATTCCCACCGTGGGCCAGTCCGAGATTCTGCGCGGACGCGAGTTGACCTGGATCCGACTCGAGCGCTATTGGGAAACCAGTGAGGAACCGGGTCACCCGGTTTCGGCCCGCTTCATCCCGATGCTCTGCCAGCACTGCGGCAACGCACCGTGCGAGCCGGTCTGCCCGGTCTATGCGGCGTACCACACTCCTGACGGACTCAATGGTCAGATCTACAATCGCTGCGTCGGGACGCGGTATTGCGCCAACAACTGTCCCTACAAGGTGCGCTATTTCAACTGGTATAAGTACAACGAAATAGCATGGCCCGAGCCGCTCAACCTGCAGCTCAACCCCGACGTGACGGTTCGAGCTCGCGGCGTGATGGAGAAATGCACCTTCTGCATCCAGCGCATCCGAGGGGCGCAGAACGACGCGCGACTGGAGAACCGGGCCATTCGCGATGGCGAGTTCACCACCGCGTGCGCCCAGGCCTGCCCTTCCGACGCCATCGTGTTCGGTAACGCGGCCGACCCGTCGAGCCGGGTAGCGCAAATCAAGCAGAATCCCAGGGGCTACCGGGTACTCGAGGACCTCAACACTCGCCCGGCGGTCACCTACCTGGCGAAGGTCTTGCACCCGGCGGAGGCATAACGATGGCCGTCGTCGTTCCCCCGCATCCGGCGCAGCACGACGGGCACGTGATGACCCAGACCCACGCCGAGGTCACCCGCGACGTTGTCAGCACTCTCGCGCCGGCCAGTCGGGGCTATGTGCTCTTGCTGCTCAGCGCGGTGGGCATGTTCCTGGTGGGCCTGCTCACGTTTCTCATGCTCGTCAAGGACGGCTTGGGACATGCCGGCTACCAGCCGCCGATCTTCTGGAGCGTGTACATCACCACCTTCGTGTTCTGGGTGGGTATCGGCCATGCCGGCACGCTGATCTCCGCGATCCTGTTCCTCTTCCGGTCTCCCTGGCGGACAGCAGTGTACCGCTCGACCGAGGTGATGACCGTCTTCGCGGTGATGACCGCGGGACTGTTCCCCATCATTCACCTCGGGCGCAATTGGGTCTTCTACTGGCTGCTTCCCTATCCCAACCAGCGATTCCTCTGGCCCAACTTCAAGTCACCGCTGCTGTGGGACGTCTTCGCCATCGGCACCTATCTGACGGTGTCCACCACCTTCCTGGTTTTCGGGCTGGTGCCGGACGTGGCCGCGGTTCGCGACAAGGCGTCGGGCTGGCGCCGCTCGGTGTACTCCATGGCGGCGGTAGGCTGGCAAGGCACCGACAACCAGTGGCGGCACTACTCTCGCGCCTACCTCTACCTGGCCGCGCTGGCGACGCCGCTGGTGCTTTCGGTCCACTCTGTGGTGTCGTGGGACTTCGCCATGTCGATCGTCCCCGGATGGCATGGAACCATCTTCGCGCCGTACTTCGTGGCCGGCGCGATCTATTCGGGTATCGGGATGGTACTGACGCTGATCATCCCGCTCCGCCGAGCGCTCAAGATCGAGCATATGATGATCCCGGAGTATCACTTCGACAACCTGGCCAAGCTGACGCTGCTCACCGGCTCGATTCTGTTCTATGCCTACGCGATGGAGTACTTCGTCGCCTGGTACAGCGGCAATCCCTTCGAGCAGACCACGTTCTTCCGGCGGGCGTTCGGGTCCTACTGGTGGGCCGGCTGGACTATGATCATCTGCAACGCCTTGGTGTCCCAATTGCTCTGGTTTCGGAAGATCCGGACCAATCTCACCTCGCTCTTCATCATCTCGATCTTCATCAACATCGGGATGTGGTTCGAGCGGTTCGTCATCATCGTGTCCTCGCTGAGCAACGACTACATCCCCTGGGCCTGGGATCAGCTCAACCCCACCTGGGCCGACTGGGGGATTCTCGCGGGCTCATTCGGCTGGTTCAGCATGTGGTTCCTGCTGTTTGCCAAGAACTTCCCGATCGTCGCGATCCAGGAGATCAAGGAGATGATCCCGATGCCGCGGAAGCGGGGAGGGCAGCACTGATGGCGCGGCTCAGGCGGACACGGCAGGTGCCGGGCCTGCTCGCCTCCTTCGTGCACGTGGATGCCGCGACCGATGCCATCCGGGCGCTGCGGGCCAAAGGTTTCCGCAACCTGGTGGTCTACACCCCGGCACCCAACCACGAGATCGAGGAGGCGTTGGACCAGTCGGTGAGCCCGGTACGGCTATTCACCTTGATCGGTGGGCTCACCGGATGCGCGGCGGGATTCGGGATGACGCTCTGGATGTCCTACGACTGGCCCGTGCTGGCGGGTGGCAAGCCGATCGGCTCCGTGCCGCCCTACGTGGTCATCGCCTTCGAGCTCACCATCCTCCTGGGTGCGCTCAGTACGGTGGCGGCAGTCGCTCTGTTCTCGGTCCTCATGGGCAAGCGGGGCATCGCTTACGATCCGAGATACAGCGACGATCAGATCGGCATCTTCGTGCCGACGACCTCGGATCAGATCCGGTCGATCGAGCAGCTGCTTCGCAGCGCGGGTGCGGTGGAGGTCCGGCATGAAGCCGCGTAGGAGACGAGATCCATCACTACGCGCGGGACGCCGCATCGCGATGCTCGCTGCGCTCACCTTGTTGTGCGGCGCCTGCGACCTGTGGTACAACCGGGTCCCG
>Ga0070697_100003743_pt1 | contig 11674 bp, 14 predicted proteins | sample KBSK1501metaG_FD_65475 | JGI IMG/M metagenome (GOLD analysis project Ga0070697, IMG submission 65475) | Corn, switchgrass and miscanthus rhizosphere microbial communities from Kellogg Biological Station, Michigan, USA - KBS K1-50-1 metaG | ecosystem: Host-associated > Plants > Roots >... | reverse complement strand
ATATCCATCAACGTAGCCCCAGCGACCAGCATAATGTCGCTGACTACCCCTGTCTGAAAATATCCGATCCATTGCTGGACGGAACTCCAGATTGAACCTACAACGATTGCGACCCCAATCGCTAAGAGCGGCTTACGGTCAGGATTGATTCGAATTCGAAGGTTGAGAATCCAAGAAGAAACTGCAAGAGCGAGCAAGAGGTGGAGTAGCAAGGTGAAAGGTGTGATGTCGAACGCGACTAGCTGGCCGAAGATGAATCCGATTCCAGTTATGGCCAGAGCGCCTGCGGAGCAGCCTAGGGTGAGACTTAGCCATCGAGGGGTCGTGTCGAGAAGACGTGCCGACATACTAGCCAAGGCTAGTCCTCGTTATTGTCGATCCTTGCTTGCGCTGAATGATGTAGATGGAGAGGAAACCCAATTCTTCCTCTCATGAGAAAATCGTGAATTCTGGGCCAGTGTTGAAGCGAGACTACGCCACCGATTATGCCGCCGGACACGGCGAGGACTGCCGAGACAGCGGTTACAATTGCAAATGCGGTCTGGAAAGCGTACGGTACTAGTGCATTTGGATAGACGATGAGGTTTGTGAGGACCCAGAGAGCGATGCTGGCTAGTTCTCCTAGGGTTCCTGCGAGAAAACCAGCAACTCCTCCTCTGAAGGGTCCCGTCTTCACTATGACCCCTGCGACCAGCCCCGCTACGAATGGTCCCACCTCTGGAATAGCGGCGCCAAGAATGAGGTTGATCAGGAATCCCGCGCCGATTGCGAGAAGAAGGTCCGCAGTCTTGTCCTGTGATGCTCTGGGAAACTTGTTGGCCATGGAATCTTTCGGCCTGTAGACGCAATCTCCTAGGGTGCGGTGATATTCTGTGCGTAACCCCAACACAATCCATATGGTTACATTGCTCCGCAGAAGACTCAGGTCGAGAACGATTGAAAGGAGCAGTCTTCGACTGGGATGGAACACTCGCTAGTATCGACGAGCGTGAGTTCTACTGCATCAATCACGCTCTGACAGAACATGGCTCCAAACCGATCAACAACGAGTTCTACCTGAAGAACTACTATCTTCGCGCTTACGAGGAAGGCACCGGACCGCGAATGGTGCTGGAGACAGCTCTTGGCGGAAAGGGCCGGCGGATCAACGAGGCAGTGTACGAATCGTACAGGAAAATCTTCCAGGCGACAGCAGAGAAAGCCACACTCCAGAGCGGATCCATAGAGATTCTCAAAGCCCTCAAACGGGGAGGACTCAAGATCGGCATAGCAACTATGAGGTATACTAAATGGGTGGTCGAGTCTGAACTGAAGCATCTCGGAGTAACTCCCTTAGTCGATCTCCTATTGACTCGGCAAGACCTAGGTGTCGGCGGTACACTTGGGTCCTTGGAAGAAACGGTTAGTCAGCGAGCTCGTCTTGTTACGAGAGCGCTGGGAGAAATCCGCGTCGCACCCGATGACGCGTTTCTAGTCGGCGATTCATGGTGGGATGTTCGAGCCGGAAAGCGGCTGGGAATCAGAACCGTTCTGGTCAAGACAGGTTTCGCCTCATACAACGATTTCTCGAAGGAGAGTCCGGACCTAACGGTCTCATCAATGAATGAGCTCAGGGAGATCCTAGAAAAGAGACAGTGGACAATCTGACGAGGATTCTTGAAGAAGTTGCAGGGCTGCTTTAGGGCATGAAAATGGGATGCACTCTGTAGAGATCTGTCGTCGCCACAGGTTCAATGTTGTTCTTTTCCAGTTCTCCGAGTAGCCGGTTGATGCCTAGCCAGTCGCTTGCGATGTGTCCCAGAACAATTAGGTTCGCGAAACTCTCTGAGGCCAGTTTCGTTAGGTCAGGCTCTGAGATGTGGATGTAGGATAGAGTCCCCACTCCATGCTGGAAGTATGCTTTGGCAACGTCATAGCCGCCGTTCGTGTAACACGCATGAGAAATGACAACCTTCCCAGCCTTCCTATTTGGAGAACCGAGTCGGACCTCTATCCTAGTCTTCGCATCGCGAAACTCGGGAAACGCGCCAATCCCAGAAACCAGTTGACGAACTGTAGCATCTTCATCCAAGCCTCTGATGGCTTGGACGATCATTCTCCGACCAATCTCGTCGCAGGGACTGTGAATAGTCAGTAGCGGGAGACCTAGCTTCTTCGCGGCGCTCGGAACTTGATCATAGTTCTCGGGATGATGTTGGATGTCAAGGACTCGATACTTGTTCTTCACCGCCTCTCTCGCGGCCTCGACCGGGACCCCGGCTGCTCTCATCTGTTCAACATGCCGGAGGAAGACCCTGTAGCCTTCGAGTTGGGCGCTTCCTCCAGCTGGATGGTGAGCGATTACGCCATCACAGTTGAGTTCCTTGGCGAGTAGTAGTTCGCCGACGCCAACATCGATAGAGACCAAGACTCTCCGAAGCTTGCGTCCCCTGACGTGAATCTCACTGTCGGCCGGAATCGTGCTAAAGTGAGCGAGTTTGAGAGCCGTCTTCATTATCCGCTGGGTATCGAGCAAGGTGTGTCCCAGCCCCTTGACAGGGTCTTAGGCGCGTCCGCCCTTGGTCATCTTCTTGAGGTCGAGAACCTCGTCCAGCTTGTCCTTGGGCAGGATTCTCTCTTCCAAGACAACCTCACGGAGAGACTTGTTCTCGGCCATGGCCTTCTTGGCAATCTTCGCTGCGTTATCGTAGCCAATCTTCGGAGTGAGTCTCGTCACCATCATCAGAGTCCGCTCTGCATATTCCAGGGAGCGCTTCTTGTCCGCCGTTATTCCTGCGACGCATTTCTCGCCGAGAACACGGGACCCGTTCGCCAGTATCTCGATCGACTGCAGTAGATCGTAGGCGATAACCGGCATCATCAGGTTCAGCTCCAGCTGGCCCAGCATCCCGCAGATGCCGATTGCCGCATCGTTTCCGTAGACTTGGGCGGCTACCAGATTGAGAGCTTCGGGAATCACAGGGTTGACCTTGCCGGGCATTATGCTCGACCCTGGCTCCATCGCAGGAAGGTCAATCTCGCCCAGCGCAGTTCTGGGACCCGAGTTTAGCAGGCGGAGGTCGTTGGATATTTTCATCAAGCTCGTAGCGATAGTCTTCAGATCGCCACTAGCCTCGACGCAAGCGTCCTTGCTCTGCATGGCCTCGAACGTATTCTCAGCCTTGCGAAACGACAAACCAGTCAGACGGTTAATCTCCGCTATGGCCGCCTCAGCATATTTCGGATCGGCATTCAATCCCGTTCCTACCGCAGTCCCGCCCAACGGCAATTCCATCAGTATATCCCTGGCGTGTTCTGCTCGCTTGATGCCGTGCCTGATCATGCTCGCGTAGCCGCTGAACTCTTGGCCCAGAGTAATCGGGACAGCGTCCTGCAGATGGGTCCGGCCAGCCTTGACAATATCTTCAAACTCGCGCGTCTTCTTCTCCAAGGCCTCGGCCAAGACACGTAAGCTTGGTAGGAGCTTGCGAACGATCTCTTCGGCCGATGAGATGTGGATGGCGGATGGGAAGACGTCGTTTGTGGACTGGCACATGTTCACGTGGTCGTTCGGATGAATAATCGACTTGTCGCCTCTCTTGCCCCCAAGAAGCTCGACTGCGCGGTTCGCGATGACCTCGTTCATGTTCATGTTAGACGAGGTACCGCTACCCGTCTGGAAAACATCAACAACAAACTGGTCGTATAGAGCCCCTTCCATGATCTCCTTAGCCGCGGAGACAATGGCCTCGCCCTTCTTCGGATCCAACAACCCCAGCTGCATGTTGGCACGGGCAGCAGAGAGTTTGATCAGAGCCATAGCCCGGATGAATTCCTTAGGAAGACGCAGTCCCGATATGGGGAAGTTCTGAACGGCCCGCTGGGTCTCAGCACCATAATACGCAGAACTTGGGACCTTAACCTCGCCCATCGAGTCCCTGTCCAACCGATATTCTTCAACCGTGACCATTGTTCCCCGACACCGAAGCAAGCGCGGAGAAAATGGGACTAAAAAACACTCCCTGTCAAGCCTGAAAAATAGTACCAATTCACTCGGGTATCAGTTTCGCCGATCTCTCCGCTCTAAAGGTCGAGACGACTAGGCACCCGTTGACCATGATTTCAACTCGAAAGATGCGCCGGAATAGTCAGAGGCTGAGAGACCAGATTCGACAGGTCCTATCGGTCCTCGACGAGGTAGAGCAGTATCGTTTGAAAAACCTCTCTAAGGCTCACGCGTCACTCTAGAGACCCCCCATCTCAGGCCCAATATTGACCTGGTAAGGAACGGTTTACATCATAATACATTCGGAGAGCGGCCTTGAAGTCTAGGTCGCTACATCATGAGACTGGTAAGGTTCCAACAGAAGCCGTCTGAAAACCGCATCGGAGTCATGATCGACTCAGTTTGTCTAGTTGAACTGAGCGTCGCGAAGAACTCTGAACCAATACTAGATTTTCTCCAGGATCCAAAAGGTGAGGCCAGAGCAAACCAGACGGTTGAAGCGGCTCGGAAGCAGACTGCCGACTCGGAAAAGAGTCCGAAGGGAGTCTTCAATCTCGACAAGGTTACGGTGCTTCCTCCGATCGCTCGTCCAACAAAGATCATCTGCATGGGTGGAAACTTCTCTGACCATCTCCAAGAAGGATCAACAAGCCTTCCCCCTTTCCCAATATCATTTCTCAAATCTCCAACCTCGCTGGTGGGACATAGGGCACCAGTCTTGTATCCTCGACGGGTCAAACTCTTGGACTATGAGGTGGAGCTGGCTGCTGTCATCGGGAAGAAGTGCAAGGATGTGTCTATGAAGAACGCGCTTGATCATGTCGCTGGCTTCTCGGTCTTCAACGATATCAGCGCCCGCGATATTCAGTTCGCGGAGATGAAGAGAGGCTTCTGCAATCTCGGCAAGAACTTCGCCTCCTTCGCCCCGATGGGACCCTTCCTAGTCACCCCAGACCAAGCAGGGAATCCTGACAATCTAGGAATGGAACTCCGGGTCAACGGTCAGACTAGACAGTTCTCCAGCACGAAGAACATGGTCTTCAAAATCCGACAGCTCATCGAGTTCTTCTCATCCATGACCCTAGAACCAGGAGACATCATCACTTCCGGTACACCCTCCGGCGTGGCGATCTATAGGAAACCTGACAAGACGCCTTTTCTGCTACAACCAGGAGACATGATCGAATCAAAGATAGAGAACCTGGGACGGTTGCAGAATACTGTTGTCGCAGAGACTAGTCCCGTCAAGGCAGCTTTCTAGAAGACCCGCAAGACGATAGGCTAGCGCTGGAGGGCTTGGTCGTGTATCCTCCTAGGGTACGCTGCAACAGCTACCTTCTGAAGACTCACCTCGCCATTCTTCTGAACCTTGTACGAGTCCCATCCCAGCTTGACAATATGGCTCAGAACAGCCGAGAAAGTCGCCTTCGGAGGCTCCATCCTGTCATACAGCCTCCTCATCTCATCCAATAGCTCTCTAGGAATTCTGACAGAGTAGGGAATTGTAACAGTCAAGCCAAGCATCACACTACACTACGATACACACTTCTCACTACACCACGGTCGAGGAGAGTTGATTGTGGTGTAACCTCGGCCCTTATGCTCGGGTAACAAGAGTACAGCCGTAAGAGGTGAATCATGTATGAGAACTAGTCAGCTGAAGAGGTTCATCAACATCGACGTGGTTGGCCAATTGGATAATGGACTCTTCTTCGAAGGCCATGTAATAGACATGGCAGGAAGACCATCAGTCATCGACCTGGACGGTCGAGGCACCCAACAGATTAGCGCTCCACGCGTCAAGTGGCTAACAAGAGCAATGAGGTACTGTTGACGATGAAGGCAGAGACCTTCGCAAAGCCTCCCGATTTTTTAGACCCGTCCCGGTTTGTGGCGGAATCCTTTCACTCAGGTCTTCGCCTTAAGATTCAGTCTGCTGCTCGTGAAGTCAAAGCCAAGCCGGTCTTTCCATCAAATTGGCCCTGAAGCATCGACAAACATGGCGGACCTTGGAGTCCAGAACAGGCCTCTATCATGCGATTCAAACTATGGGACAACGAGGATTATCCTACGCACAGATGCAAAGGAAGATCTTCGAAGACACAGGAATCCATTTGTCAAAAGCATCGATCAGCTATTGGTTGAGGGGAATCCATCACCCGTCAGGAAGCCTCAACCGATTTCGTTCTGAACCCTCGCGTGAACTCAGCTATGTGATCGGCGTAGCTCTGAGTGACGGCAACGTTAACGTTCACGACTATCATAGGGAGATTCAATTGAGTGTGACGGACAGGGACTTTGCTTCTGAATTCAGCAGATGTTTAGGAAGAGTCCTTTGCAGAGACAGGCCGTACAAAGTCAGGTGGAGCGAGAAAAGAGGCAGATGGATAGTGCAAGGGTCAAGCATCCTCCTACATAGATTTCTCAATCACAGCTGGTTCAGTCTAAGAAAATGGATTGAACACTGCAGGAGATGTGAATCGGCTTTCCTCAGAGCTTTTTACGACGGAGAAGGATCAATAAGCGGCAAGAACCTCACGGTCTATAATACAGATAGAGAACTGTTGATGTATATTCAAGACTTGCTCGGGCATGCGGATATCGAAACGACACAGCTGCACCTAACGACCAAGGCCGGCACCAGATTGGTAGACTCCAAGACTGGTAGGACCTACATCAGAAGAAAGAATTGTTACAGCTTTGGTGTGAGAGTACGAAGCCTGCCAAGATTTAGAGAAAAAATAGGATTTACGATAAGAAGAAAACAAGAGCGACTTCTCGAGGTAGGTCAGACTGCCTAATGGAAGGCGGGCCCGCCGGGAATTGAACCCGGGACAGCCGGGTGTCTTCCGCGAGGTAAAAGCTTCACCAGAGGTGGCTCTTCCGGTGCTCTACCTCTTCAGGATTCCTGTTAGGAATCTGGCTGAGCTACGGGCCCGCGACAGCCGAGTTTGATCTGATCTATATTAGTTGATTTTTCCAGATCGAGATCATAGAGCCTCGAGGAGAGTCAAGATTCCTAGTGATAGGACACGAATCAGGATCGGCTGACTTGACTTAGCCTGACCGCACCGACGACTTCCAGAAGCCGTCTTCCTTGCGCAACATTCGCAGGCACCTGCTTCCTCGCGATCAGCCCCGCGATGATCAGCTTCTCGACAACCCTAGAAGTTGGTCCAAGCACGTCCTGTAATGCTTTCACAAACTCTGCAACCAGTTTCGGAATCTGATCGGGCGAGATGGAATTCCGTCTCTGAAGCAGAAGAAATATCGATTCCTTGACCGTGGGTCCCAGCGCGTCAAGAGCCGCGATCGTAGAATCTACTAGAGCCTGGTCGAAACCTTGCTTCGCTTCAACACCCAATTCCATTCTTCCCCGCCTTGCCTGGGCGCGGGTTTCGCTCATCCACGCGAAGCATACCTTTGCTCATCATGCCTCTTCTCAACAATTTCTCTGAAGAAAATTCAGAAAAAGAGCGGAGGGACAACCATGATAAGAGTCACGTTACTCTCAGCAACTCGACGGAGTCATCTCTGATTCAGCCGCCGTAGGAGACTGCCCGCTCTTCTAGCATGCTTTGATGTAGTCAATATTAACCGTCGAAGAGGCATCGGGGAGACCATGGTCGACCTTTCCGCGTTAACGGCGGATCTGAGCGCAGTGAGCTCGATAGCCATCATTCTAGGCGCCGTGTTCGTTGTCTTCCAGCTCAGACAGAACGCGAGGCTGATCAGAACGGCCAATTTTGAAACCAAGGCTAACATCTCATTCTCAGTCCTTGAGAAGCTCACAGAGGAATCCTTCGCCCGCAGGAGGAAGAGCATGCATGACGCGATCAAGAAGTACAACCAGATCAACTGGGAAGGATTTGACGATACTCTCGAGGATTACGAGGCCCGAAACTTCGGCTACATCTACGAACTGATAGGAGAACTCGTCAAGGAGGGAATCATAGACCTCACTGTAGCTGTGCACTCTCTGCGGTATCTGCTGGTGTTTGACTGGCAGAGGTTCGAGCCTCTGACCAAGCATCTCATGGAACGATACAAGGTCCCGGTCAATCCGTACGAGAACTTCGAATGGCTCGCGCAAGAAACGAGAAAGTACCTGCAGACCCAGGGCAGAATAGACAGGGAGCACCCTGAAATTCGCCCCCTCGAAGACACACACTAGCTTAAACATCAGAAGAGAGATGCTCCCCGCAGATCGGTGCTGAGCAATGATCGTCAAGCATCTCTCCGAAGTAGTACCTGAGAGAGAAGGCGATTTCACACGATGGTATCTCTCCCGAGCCGACCGAGGCCACTCACTAGCCGTACGATACGTCGAGCTCACCGGAATCGTCCCGCCGCACACCCACGATGTTGAAGAGACAATCTTCTACATCGAAGGAAGAGGCCTCGCCCGGGTTGGTGAGAAAGAGGTCCGGGTCAAACCGGGAACAATGGTAGTAGTTCCACCCGGCACAGTCCACAGCTCAATCAAGGAAGGCCTCGAACCCCTAAGATACTTGGCCATATTCGTGGGTAACCCAGATCTCTAACACGGACACAGATCGGAACTACGGGACGGGAAGACACTCGCAAGACCCCTCTGAATCCTACACCCTCGAGCAGACAAAGATCAAAATGGCAAGAGGCGGCGAGACCAGCATAGTCTACGGTGTCCCTCAGAGAGTACACGATCCCTCGACATGTCTCATCGTCGCCCACGGTGCCGGCGGACCAATGCACACACCCTTCATACGATACTTCCACACCGAACTCGCAAAGCAGGGCTTCCTAACCGTCAAGTTCAACTTTCCATACATGGAAGCACGCAGACGAGTGCCAGACCGGAGGGAGGTCCTGGAGGAGAGCTACAGGACAATCGTCGACCAGGCAAGGAACGGTGAACATAAGCCGGTTCGAATCTTCATAGGCGGAAAGTCCATGGGAGGACGAATCGCATCGCAGGTCGCCGCCAACGGCGTGGACGTGAACGGATTATTCTTCCTCGGATATCCTCTGCATCCGATAGGGAAGACTGACCAGCTGCGAGACGAGCACCTCTACAGGATCAAGAAGCCCATGCTATTCGTGTCAGGGACCAGAGACAGTTTCGCGAGACGAGACCTTCTAGAGAAGGTCGTTTCGAAGATCGGATCGAACGCGCGGATCCACTGGATAGAGAATGGAGATCATAGTTTCAAGACTCCAGATGCGAAGTCTGGCAGTGCGGACGCGTTGCACGAGGCTTTAGTCTCTCTAGTCGCCTGGTTCCAGACTGTAGCCTAGGATTCTGAAACTCTACGAGAGCTTCCTGTTCAATACTGTACGTTTATTAGAGACGGGGCAGGGTCGGGGGTTTAGAAGAACAATGTGCGACAGTTGTGGCTGTTCTTCAGAGCAGGAAGAGACGACTCAACCCGAGGAAGCCTAGCCCTATACCTGCTTGGGCATTGACACTTCCCAAAAATCCAACGAAGGAGCCCGTGAAAGCTCCTTCCATCTTTTCAAGCCAACAAGCTCTTCCCGTGACCTAGAGCCCAGGTATCTTCGGGAGAACGAAAAGCGCCCCTAAGGCTAAAGCGCCAAGTATGAAGATAAGTACGATGCCGACGACAATGGCCATTATTGATACGCCTATCGCGCCCAACCAACCCGTCTTGAAGTAATGCTTCACAAGCAATAGAAAGACTAGAAGTCCGACTAGGAGACCTATCAATCCGGGAAGAAAAGCGATCGAGGCTCCCACCAGAAATGTTCCCACGGCTGCGATGCCCAAGGCCTCAACAAAAGTGACCCGTCGGCCAACCACTATCTCTCCAGCGAGCCAGAGCACGAAACCGATGATTATGAGATAGATTATGAATACGACGAGAAAGCCGATGAGGACGCTGATCAGTCCGGTGCCGAGAGAGGGAGCCGCGAAGTCTACCATCGATAGGCTATCCTGAGTCTTCTCTCATACTACTCTTGGTTTAGCCTTTGTCGAAACCCTTGTTCCGCATCGACAGTAAACGTGATTATCTCTGAACCTCGTTAGGAAGGTTTAAGCTTGCAAGGTTTCGGGTAGCGTGATTGCCCAGGAAATGAGTATCCGGGCTCGCGCCCCGTCCGTCAAACTCGGACGCGTTAAGGTAGTATAGCCCGGTCCGCGGCTTGCGGGAGCCGGCCGAGAGTATGCACGGCTGTCACCCGTGCGACACTCGAATGGAATGGTCGAGCGCACGGCGGGTTCGAATCCCGCCCTGGGCGCCAATCCCACTCCGGTATCATGAAACAGAAACTTCTCCTAGAGAAATAGCAGACTCGAACAGCTAGGAACTTCTGCTCAGAAACACGTCCAACACGGAGAAGATGCTAAGCGTTGCTATTGCCCAGAAGAGATAGTCCCAAACGATCAGAATTGGGCTGGAGCCTATACATTGATACATGATCCTGTCGAACAGACAAGAGCCTGCGCCTGAACTGAAAGCCATGGGGTATCCCGAGATGGCGCTTATGGTCAATAGGGCTACGCCTGAGAAGAGGGAGACGACCAGATAGTGGAGAAAACGGCTACGAAGACCCGCTGATCTGGCACTTTCTCTTCTTAGCTGTTCCAATAATCACTCCTCAGACGAATAGTTTTCCGAAAAAAATCGGGAAGTTGGCATGTCCGCAAGCCCCACGGTTATAGTCCCACCGATATTGCGACAGTTATTGTGGTTGAAGCTGTAGCTGTTAGTCCGTTTGCGTCTGCGACAGTTAGGGTTACAGTGTAGGTTCCTGGGAGTAGATACGAGTGGCCGACTGAGGCTCCCGTGCTGGTAGTTCCATCTCCAAAGTCCCAGCTGTAACTGTATGGCGCGGTACCACCAGTCGCACTAGCTGTGAATTGCACGTTAGAAAGCGCGGCGGGGTTTGATGGGGAGTACGTAAAGCTAGCCGAGAGCGGAGAGGTGACGGTCACCGTGCCATTTGCAATGGCAGTGAGGCCTCTGGCGTCAGTGACGGTCAAGACTATGGTGTAGGTTCCTGCTGCCTGGTAGACGTGGGACACTGAGCTTCCTGATCCTGTTGCAGAGTCACCAAAGTTCCATGCGTAGCTGTAGGGCGATGTTCCGCCTGAGGCTGAGCCTGTGAATGAGACTGTCTGTCCTACTAGAGGGTTCGAGAGGCTTTTGGTGAGGCTGGCAGTTAAACTCGGTGGGGGCGGTGGCGGACTCGTTACGGTGATGGTTTGCTGGGAAGTGGCTGTCTGCTGGGATGGGCTACTGTCCGTGGCTGTCAATAGTACGTTGTAGGATGCTGCCGTTGAGTAGGTGTGATAGACCATGGGGCCTTTTCCGGTTGTTCCATCGCCAAAAGTCCATGTGAAATTGTAGGGTGCGGTTCCTCCAGCTGCCGAGGCGGTGAGGCTGACCTGCTGGTTTGCCTGTGGTGAAGATGGGTTGTAGGTGAAGCTGGTCGACAGTATTACTGGGGGCGTAGTGTTCTTGAAGAACTCGGTCATGGGCTTTGCGTTAGCGTCGTTGGATGTGAGACTGGCTAGGTTCCAGTTGTCTTCTATTGTTCGAGTCCACGAATAGTGATTGTACAGGTTGCTGGTGGCGAAGCTTGTCTTAGCCAGTGGACCTGCCCATACGGCGTAGACACAGTCCTCTGAAGTGCCGTTGAGTGGGCACCATCCGTTGCCTTCATCATAGACGATGAAGAGAGCGG
>Ga0070697_100003742_pt1 | contig 11678 bp, 10 predicted proteins | sample KBSK1501metaG_FD_65475 | JGI IMG/M metagenome (GOLD analysis project Ga0070697, IMG submission 65475) | Corn, switchgrass and miscanthus rhizosphere microbial communities from Kellogg Biological Station, Michigan, USA - KBS K1-50-1 metaG | ecosystem: Host-associated > Plants > Roots >... | reverse complement strand
TCCTGGACCGGATCTTCGAGCCGTTCTTCACGACCAAGGGGGAGGCGGGCACCGGCTTAGGGCTCGCGATCAGCCTCGGGATCGTGAAAGCGATGGGCGGGCGGCTCTACATGCACAACGTCGAGGGGGGTGGCGCCCGGCTGAGCGTCGAGCTGCCCACGGTCACCGCGCCGGCAGCGGAGGCCGAGCGGGCGGGCTTCCGCGGCCCGGCGCGGCCGCTCTCGATCCTCGTCGTCGAGGACGAGGGGAGCGTGCGCCGCGGCATGGAGCTGATGGCGGAGCGGCTGGGCCACCGGGTCACGAGCGCCGCCGGGTTCGAGGACGCGCTGCGCCACCTGCGTGACCGGACGCGCTACGACGCGCTGCTCGTGGACGTGCACCTCGACGAGGCGCACACGGGGTTCGACCTGTTCGAGACGCTGCGACTCGAGGGCCGGGGCCTCGACCACCACGTCGTGTTCACCACCGGCGACTCGATCTCCGCCCGCACCCGCGACGCCCTGCAGCGCTCCGAGCGCCCGGTGCTCCGCAAGCCGTTCAATCTCGAAGAGCTGAGGGAGATACTGGACCGCGTCGCCGGTGAATGATGAGGTCCTAGGCGCGACGTTTCCCTTTTCCCGTTTCGCGTTTCACGTCTCCCGGTTCCCGCGTGAGCTCTTCGATCCCGTCCTTGGTCACCCGATGAGAGACTAGCGGCAGCGGCTTGTGGGCGAGCCGGTCCCCCACTTCGATCGCGCGCTCCAGTCCCTCGAACCCGAGCTTGACCCCCGCCGCGTCTTTCGCGAAGACGGAGGCGATGGGCTCGCCCGCGAGCACCTTGTCTCCCGGCTTCACGGTGATGACGAAGCCGACGCTCGGCTCGATGATGTCGTCCACCTGGCGTCGCCCGCCGCCCATGGCGACGATGGCCCGACCGATGGTGCGGGGCTCGACCCGCGTCACCACCCCCGTCTCCCGTGCGGCGAAGATCTCTACCGCCTGCGCCTGCGGCAGCACCGAGGGGTCCTCGACCACCTTGGGGTTGCCGCCCTGCGCCTCGATCACCTGCTCGAACTTCTCGGCGGCAAGGCCCGAGCCGAGCACGCTTTCGAGCTTCTTGCGCGCCTGTTTGGTGCTCTTCTCGACGCCGGCGGCGAGGAGCATCTCGACCCCGAGGGCGTAGGTCACCTCCATCAGATCCTCCGGGCCTTCGCCGCGCAGCGCGAGGATCGCCTCTTCCGTCTCGAGCGAATTGCCGCAGGCGCGGCCCAGCGGGCGGTCCATCGCGGTGAGCAGCACGACCGTAGGGCAACCGCGATCCTCCCCCAGCGCGATCATCGTGCGCGCGAGCTCCAGGCCGTCCTCGAGGGCGGGGAGGAACGCGCCGCCGCCCCGCTTCACGTCGATCACGAGGCCCGTGAGCCCCTCCGCGAGCTTCTTGGACATGATGCTCGCAGCGATGAGGGGAATCGCCTCCACCGTAGCGGTGACGTCGCGCAGGGCGTAGAGCTTGCCGTCGGCCGGGGCGATCTCGGGGGTCTGACCGATCATGGCGCAACACAGCTTCATGACCTGCGCCTTGGTCTCGGCCAGGGACAGGCGGGTGCGGAAGCCGGGGATCGCCTCCAGCTTGTCGAGCGTCCCTCCCGTGTGCCCGAGTCCCCGGCCGGACATCATCGGCACGGCGACGCCGCAGGCGGCAACGAGCGGCGCCAGCACGAGCGATACCTTGTCCCCCACCCCGCCCGTGGAGTGCTTGTCGATGCGCGGCGTGGCCCACCCGTCGAACGCGAGGCGCTGCCCCGACGCGAGCATCGCGTCGGTCAGGGCCGCGAGCTCGGGCCGTTCGAGCCCGCGGAAATAGACCGACATGAGCAGGGCCGACATCTGGTAGTCGGGCACGTGCCCCGCCGTGTAGGCCGCTACGAGGGCGGACCACTCCTCGGGGGTGAGCGCGCCGCCGTCGCGCTTGCGTTCGATCAGCGGCACAACGAACATTAGCGGCCCACCTCCTCGCGGAGACCTCGATGCGCGTTGGCCCGTCGCTCCTCACCCTGGCGTGTGCCCTGCTCGCGGCGCCCGGACCCTTGGCGGCCCAGACCCGCGAGACCGCGACGCACCACATCGCGCTCGGGGACACGGCGACCAAGGCACTCGATCCGCAGACTGCGCTGCGCCACTACCGCGCGGCCCTGGCGCTCGACTCGACGAGCTACGAGGCGCTGTGGAAGGCGTCGCGCTCGCTCGTGGACATCGCGAAGCAGATCGAAAGCGAGGAGGACTCGCTCAAGCAGCGGCGCGACACCCTGTACATGCAGGCGCGCGCCCTGGCCGAAGCGGGGGCGCGGGCAAACCCGAACGGCGCGGACGGGCACTTCATGATCGCGAACGCGCTGGGCCGCCTCTCGCTCACGCGGGGCGGCAAAGAGCGGGTCCGCTTCGCCCGCATCATCTACGACGAAGCGATGAAGGCGGTGGAGCTCGATTCGACCCACGACGGCGCCTATCACGTGCTGGGCTCGTGGAACGCGGAGATCAAGCGGTTGTCGGGAATCCAGCGGTTCTTCGCCAAAGCCCTGTTCGGCGCCGGGTTCATGGACAAGGCCAACTGGGCGGACGCCCAGCGCTACCTCGAGAAAGCGGTCGCCTCGAAGCCGGGCAACATCTTCCATCGACTCGAGCTGGCGGAGGTGTACATGGACGTGGGCAAGTTCTCCGCCGCCCGGGAACAGCTCACTGCCATCGCCGGCCTGCCTCTCGCGGACGTGCTCGATCACGAGTACAAAGAGGACGCGGTGCTGGATCTGAAGGACATCGCGGGCCACAAGGACAAGACCTAGCGCCGCCGCATCAGCCGCTCGATCTCGTCCGTGGTACGCGGCGCCTTGTCCGAGAGCCACTCGGCGCCCGCGGCCGTAACCACCACGTCGTCTTCGATCCGCACTCCCAGGCTCTCCTGCGGCAGGTAGATCCCGGGCTCGATCGTGAACACCATGCCGGGCTCGAGCCGCTGCCGCCCGGGGACGTTGACGTCGTGCACGTCCATGCCGAGGTGGTGCCCCAGACCGTGCGCGAAGTACGTGTCACAGGTGCGGTCTCCGCACAGGGTGCCCGAATGGTCCCGCATGTACGTGCGCGCGATCCGGTCGAGGTCGCGCAACGTGACGCCGGGGCGCACCGAGTCGAAGGCAGCCCGCTGGGTGGCGAGCACGAGGTCGTAGATCGCCTTCTGGCGCGGCGTGAATTTCCCGTTCACCGGGAACGTGCGGGTGACGTCCGCGGTGTACTGCCCCCACTCGGCGCCGGCGTCCACGACCACCAGGTCCCCGTCGCGCGTCTGCCGGCGGTTGACGTCGTAGTGCAGCGTGGTCGAGTTCGGGCCGCTGCCGACGATCGACGGGTAGCCCACCCGGTCGGCGCCGTTCCTGCGGAACCCGGCCTCGAGCACCGCCTCGATCTCGTATTCGTACATCCCCGGGCGGGCGGCCTGGATCGCCGCGACGTGGCCAGCGACGCTGATGTCGATCGCCGTGCGCAGGCGCGCCAGCTCGTCGGCGTCCTTCACCATGCGCAGCGAATCGGCGACGGGGCGGAGGTCGCGCACGTCGCGGCCCGCGAACACGAGGTCCACGACGCGGCGCTCCTCGCGCGTGGCGTCGTCGAGCGGCACGTACACGGGCCCCGGCACGCGCGACTGCACCAGCCGCAGCCGGCCCTCGAGGGAATCGGTCGGCAGGACGATCGCGATGCCGGAAAGCCGCGCCGCCGTGGTGTCGGGGCCGAGCCGCAGTCCCGTCCAGCGCTCGCGGGCGGGGTTGCGCGGCGGCAGGAACAGGGCGGTCTCGACCGAGTCGGGCCCGCGCGCGGTCATCACGATCCACGCGTCCTGCGTCTCGAGCTCCGTGAAATAGAAGAACGTGTTGCTCTGGCGGAAGTCGTTATCCTGGATGTAGTCGCGCTCGACGTCGCGCTCGAGCGCCGCCGGGATGAGGACGACGCCGTGGTCGAGAGAGCGCAACAGCGCCAGGCGCCGCGCCGCGACGACCGCGGTGTCCACCGCCCGGCCCATGCCCGGCAGCTCGGGCACGACGCGCCAGGCGCCGATCGGCGGCGCGCCCGAGGGCCGCGCCTGCGCGGCGAGTCCGCCGCCCGCGAGGACGAGCAGCGTGGTGAGCAGCCCGATACCCATGGGCTCCGAAGCTACCGCGCGCCGTGCACGGCAGCAACGCCGTCCGGCTTGACGCACCGTCCGGTCCACCGGCAAACTATGCCATGACCATCTCCACGGCCCTCTCGGCCGCCGAGGCGGAGCGTCTCGCCGCGCACGTGGCGGAGCTGGAGCGCGAGCGCAAGCACCTCCTCGCCGTGATCGAGATCCTGAAAGAAGTCTCCACCTCGCTGCACTTCATCGACATCCTGCAGGCGATCGCGCGCAAGCTCGGCGAGGCCTTCGGGCTCGACCGCTGCTCGATCTTCCTCGCCGAACGGGGCGGCAAATCGGTGCGCCTCGTCGCCTCGTACGAGGACCCCACCATCCGCAACTACGTCGTCGATCTCCAGCGTTACCCGGAGCTGAAGCGGGCGATGCAGACCGGCGAGACGGTGTTCATTCCGGACGCGGCGAACGACCCGAGCTTGAAGCACGTGAAGGGCGAGCTCATCAACCGCCGTGTGAAGTCGATCACCGTCGTCCCGATCACGTGGCGCTCCGCCGCCATCGGCGCGATCTTCCTGCGTACGTTTCGCGACGGCCCCACCTTTTCCGACGAAGACGTTCGCTTCGTGCAGGTCGTCGCCTCCCTCACGGCCCAGGCGCTCCGCAACGCCCACCGCTACGAGCGCCTCGCCCAGCGCCATCGGGAAACCGACGAGACGATGCGGCGCATGGAGCTCGAGCGCGTGGCGCTGCTCGCGTTCCTGCGGCGCCTGCTCGGCGCCTTCGGCGAGCGAGAAGGGCCCTGGGCCGAGGGGTTGCTGTCACACGCCAGCTCGGGGGAGCTGGACCGGCTGGTGGGTGTCGCGCTCGCCGTCATTCAGGAAGAATCCAAAGGCCGGTGACCACCCCGGCGGCTCGGGCCGCCGAGCTGCGGCGGCTCATCGAGCGGGCGAACCAGGCGTACTACGCGCTCGACCGGCCCGAGATCTCGGACGCCGAGTACGACCGTCTGTTCCGCGAGCTGCAGGCCCTCGAAGCGGCGCACCCCGAGCTCCGCACGCCGGACAGCCCCACCGGCCGCATCGGCGCCGAGCCCGCGGCCGCCTTCCGCAAGCACCGCCACCTCGTCCCCATGTTGTCCCTCGCCAACGCCTTCAACGAGGCCGAGCTCCGCGAGTGGGAGGAGCGCAACGCCCGCCTCGTGCCCGAGGTGCGGCAGGCGGGCTACACCCTCGAGGTGAAAATCGACGGCGCGGCCGTGAGCCTCACCTACGAGGACGGCCTCTTCGTCACGGGAGCGACCCGAGGCAACGGGGTGGAGGGAGAGGACGTCACCGCCAACCTGCGCACCGTCCTCGACCTGCCGCTGCGCCTCCAAGGGACCGGCTGGCCCAAGCGCATGGAGGTGCGCGGCGAAGTCTATCTCTCGAAGTCCCGGTTCCACCAGCTGAACGAGGAGCGGGCTCGAGCCGACGAGCCGCCGTTCGCCAACCCTCGCAACGCCGCGGCGGGGTCGCTGCGGCAGCTCGATCCGAAGATCACGCGCAGCCGTGGACTCCGCATCTTCTGCTTCCACGTCGAGGCGCCGGGGGAGCGGCTTCCCGTGGACACGCAGCACGAGCTGCTGCGGCAGCTCGCCGCCTGGGGCTTCCCCGTGGAGCCGCACCATACGCTCGTCCCGGACCTCGCCCGGACGCACGCGGAGATCGCCAAGCTCGAAGGGCTCCTCCCCGGGCTCGACTACGGGGCCGACGGCGTCGTGGTGAAGGTGAATCCCCTCGCCCTGCACCGGGAGCTGGGCACGGTGGGCGACCGTGAGCCCCGCTGGGCCATCGCGCGCAAGTTCGCGCCGGAGGTGCAGATCACGAGGCTGCGCGAGATCCGGATCAACGTGGGGCGTACGGGCGCGCTCAACCCCTATGCGGTGCTCGAGCCCGTGGAGATCGGTGGCGTCACCGTGTCCACGGCGACGCTGCACAACTTCGACCTGATCGCGGCGAAGGACATCCGGGAGGGCGATTGGGTGGAAGTGACGCGCGCCGGCGAGGTGATCCCGCAGGTCCTCGGACCGGTGCGCGAGCGCCGCACGGGCGAGGAGCCCCCCTACCAGCCCCCCGATCGCTGCCCGGTGTGCCAGTCCGCCGTGGAGCGCCCGCAGGACGAGGTGATGACGTATTGCCCGAACGTCTCCTGCCCCGCGCGGATCTTGGAGAGCATCGTGCACTTCGCCTCGCGGGGAGCGATGGACATCCGCGGCCTGGGCTACGAGCGGGTGCGGGCGCTGCTCGACGCGAAGCTCATCCGCGACGCCGCCGACCTCTACGAGCTGACGCCCGCCCAGCTCCTCTCCGTCGAGGGGTTCGCCGAGAAGTCGGCGCAGCAGCTCGTCGACGCGATCCGCGCCTCCAGGGGGCGCCCCCTCTCGACCCTGCTCTTCGCTCTGGGGATCCGGCACGTCGGTGCCCAGGGGGCGAGGCTGCTGGCCCGGCACTTCGGGTCGATGCGTGCGCTCGCCAGCGCCTCGGCCGACGAGATCAACGCGATCCGGGGGATCGGGCCGGCGATCGCCGAAGCCGTGACGGGGTTCTTCGCCGAGCCCCGGAACCGCAAGCTCGTGGAGCGGCTGCAAGCCCTCGGACTCACCATGCAGGAACCGAAGGCCGCAGTCGAGGAGGCCGGCGGCCCGCTCGCCGGGCAGACCTACGTGATCACCGGGACGCTCCCGACCCTGTCGCGCGCCCGCGCGACCGAGTTGATCGAGGCGGCGGGCGGCCACGTCACGGACGGCGTGTCGAAGAAGACCGCCGCGGTGGTGGCGGGCGCCGATGCCGGCTCGAAGCTCGAGAAGGCGAAGGCGCTTGGCGTCCCGGTGATCGACGAGGCGGAACTCTTGCGCCGTGTGCGGGCGCAACCCTAAGTTGGCGTCCCATATGACGGCCACCCGGAGCGCCGCGGCAGACGGAATGACCATCGGTCGCGGCGCGCTGCGGCAGCTGCACGAAGGCCTGCTCCGCCACGCTCCGGACCACGCGGTCAACATCCTCCAGGAAGCGGGGTTCGCCGCCGGCGAGGGCATCTACCGAGCCTTCCAGACGTGGCTCCCGGGGCAGGCCGGGATCGCCCGCCCCGAGGACCTCGACGCCGCCCAGCTCAACGACGTGCTCTCCGCCTTCTTCCAGGCGACCGGCTGGGGCGCCGTCACGGTCGCCGCGGTCGGCCCAGCGCTGGCCGTGGACTCGCGCGACTGGGCCGAGGCCGAGCCCGGCACGACTGAGACCCCGATGTGCTTCTTCACGTCCGGGATGCTGGCCGACTTCCTGGGCCGACTTGCGGGAGAGACGGTCGCGGTGATGGAGGTGGAGTGCCGCAGCCGCAATGACGCGCGCTGCCGCTTTCTTTCGGCCGCGCCTGAAACGCTCAACCTCGTCTACGATCAGATGATGCGGGGAAAGGGGTACGAGGAAGTGCTCGGGGGAGGGAGGTAGCGCGCTAGCGTCGCGTCACGGACACCCCCTCGAGCAACAACGACGGCGTGTGGCGCGCCCCGTACCACCGGCCGTCGTTCCCGAACCCGCCGATCTTCTTCAATAGCTCGTACGCGTTCCCCGCCACGGCGGCGTCCTTGACGCGACCGGTGATCTCGCCCCGCTGGACGCGATAGGCAAGCGCCACCGGGTGGCTGAACGCCCCGCCGATCACGTTCCCCTGCCCCACACCGATCAGATCATCCACGACCAGGCCGTCCTGCATGTCGCCGAGCAGGCCACCCCCGAGCTCGCCCACTGCGTTCCCTTTCCCCCTTCCCTCTTCCCCGATGATGATGTTCGTGTACCCCGGCACCGGCTTGGAGAAAATCCCCCGTTGCCCGTGCCCCGTGCTGCGGGTGTTCGCGCGCGCTGCGGTCTCGAGATCGTAGATGAAGCCGCCCACGCTGCCCCGGGCGACGAGCGACAGCCGCGCCGATGGCACGCACTCGTCGTCGATGGGCCGCGACGCGGCGCGGCCTGACCGGAGCGGGTCGTCGGTGACGGAAAACGCGGGGTCGAACACCTGCTCCCCCACCCTGCCGCCGAGGGGCGAGATCCCCTGCAGCACGGCCTTCCCGGAGAGGGCCTGAGTGACGGGCAGGAGGATCGCGGCGAGTCCGGGTGGCGTAAACACCACCGGCAGCGCACCCTCGGGCGGCTCGACGATGCGGAGCGCGCGCTCCAAGCGGTCCGTGATCGACCGCACGAGCGCGTCGAGCCGCTCCTGCGCCGGCAGGTCGCAGCCCTCCCACCCGTCCCCGATCATCAGCACGTCGTCGCCGGCGAAGCGCCAGATCTCGGCGCTCACGCCCACGGCGGTCGTCAGGTAGGAAGCGTCGGCGCCCGCCGTGTTCGCGACCCGCGTCTCGGAGACGTCGCGCCCGATCCCGACGCTCACCTGGCACCCGTCGCGCGTGAGGCGCTCGAGCAACCCGCGGCCGATCGCGATCAGGTCGTCGAGCGAGGCACCGGCGGCCCGATCGAAGTGCGTGGGGACGGCAGGGAGCGGGGCGGCCCCGGGCAGCGTGAGCTCGACCGTCCCGCCGAGATCGGCCGACGCGAGGGCGCGGTCGACCAGCTCGCCCGCCGCCGCCACGGCCGTCGTCCCCGCGGTGCCCACGCGACCGTTCTTCACCACCCGGAGGCCGATGCCCGCCTCCTCTGTCGCTCCGGCCGCCTTGAGCCGGCCCCAGTCGAACGACACGGAGGTGCTCTCGACGCGGCGCCAGATCGCGTCCGCCCCCCGAGCGCGGCGCCGGGCGTCGTCGAGCAGCCGCTCGATCACGCCGGGACGTCGCCCCCGATCAGCGCCTCCTCGATGCGGACGTGGGGCGCACCCTCGGTCACGGGGAGCGGCCCCTGGCCGGCCTTGCCGCAGCCGCCGCCCATCTGGTTCCAGCGGAAGTCGCCCGCGATGCGCTCGATCCGGTCGAGCGTCTGGAAGAGGTTCCCCGCGAGCACGACGTCCTTGACCAGCTCGGCCGGATGCCCGTCGCGGATCATGCGCCCGTAGGCTGCGGTGAAAGAGAAGTTCTCGAGCAGCGTCTGACCCCCGAAGGCGCTGCAGGCGTAGACGCCGAGCTTGATGTCCCGGATCAGATCATCGAACGTCCCCCGCCCGTTCCCGATGTACGTGTTGGTCATCCGCACGATGGGCGCGTGGCGGAACGACAGCGCGCGCGCGTTGCCCGTCGGTCGCTCGCCCAGCCGGGCCGCGGTCTCCCGCGAGTGCAGGCGACCGACCAGGACCCCCTCGCGGATGAGCGGCGTATCCTGCGTCGGCGTGCCCTCGTCGTCGAACGGCAGCGTGCCGCGCAGGCCGGGCGCGGCGCCGTTGTCGCCCACGTTGAGCACGGACCGGCCGAAGCGCCGGCCCAGCGTCATCATCTCGCGCGCCTGCGGGTTCTCGTAGATGAAGTCCGCTTCCGACAGATGGCCGAACGCCTCGTGGATGAACACGCCGGCCAGCTCAGGGTCGAGCACGACGGGGTAGCGGCCGCCCTTCACCCCGGGAGCGTCGAGCAGGGCGACCGCGCGCTCCGCGGCCGCGTGGAAGCCCGCGCCGCGGTTCTGGGCTCCGCTCCAGCCGCGACGCAGTCCGATGGACTCGAGTCCCTTTTCGATGGTCCCGTCGCGGCGCGCCACCGCGGTCCCGGACAGGCTGACCTCGGGCCGCAGCTCGTGCAGCACCGCTCCCGCGGAGCTGACGAACCAGTACTCGGTGACCTCGTCGCGGTAGCTCGCGAGGGTGTCCACGACACGGTCGCTGACCGCGAGCATCTCGCCGTTGTAGGCCTCGATGAGCCGCTTCTTCTCGGCGAGCGGCACGCCGCGCACGTCGCCGTCCAGGTCGAGCAGGGCCTCGGCCTCGTGGGGCGACACGTCGGCCAGACGGATCGGGTCGTCCACCCGGATCGCGCGCGACAGCTCGGTCGCGCGGCCGACCATCGCCGGGAGCCGCTCCAGCGACGTGAACGAGGCGACGCCCCAGCCGCACCCCCGGTGCAGCGCGCGCACGAAGCCGCCCTGGTCCTCGCTCGCCGTGGCGGACTCCAGCCGCCGCCCGCGGTACGTGACCGACGAGCTCCAGGTGCGTTCGACGCGGATTTCGGTGTAGTCGGCGCGCGAGACCCGCAGCGCGTCGAGCAAACGGTCCTTCACTCCGCGAGTTCCCGCAACTTCTCCGCGTAGTCGGGCCGCATCACGATCTCCCCACCCACGATCACCTCGCGGTCCCAGGGGAGGATGATGAAGTTTTCGCTTTCGAGGGCGTAGAAGTCCGGCTTGAAGTCGCCGGTGCGGAAGGAGACGGCGGTCTTGACGGCCGCGGGCTGGAGCTCGCGCACCGCCGCGAGCGCGAGCTTCATCGTGTCGCCCGTGTCGCAGGTCTCGTCCACGATCAGCACGCGCCGCCCGGCCACGAGCCGCGGCGGACCCGCGATCACGACCGGCCGCGACCCGCCCGCCTCGCGGGTGATCGTCATGGACGCGAAATCGCGCTGCAGGATGCTCGCGACCACGGAGCCCGGGATGGCACCGGCCTTGGCGATCCCGATCACGAGCTCCGGATCGTAGTCGCGGAAGATCTTGAGCGCCAGCGCCCGGCACAGCTCGCCGAAGAACGGCCAATCCACCTGAAGCACACCGCGGGGGGGCTTTCGAGTGGTGCGCACGTTCTGCGGCGTGGGACGCGGCGGCGTGGGGGACATAGGCTGAGAAGCTACATTGCGAACGTCCGCAGCCGCAAGCTATTTTCGGCGCATGGGTTTCTGGCGCCGCCTCTTCGGCGGCTCATCGGGCGACGAGCTCAAACCCCAGCGCCTCGACTACCTGAACGAGGCGCTCGCGCTCGAGCGCCAGGGTGACTACGAGGCGGCGCTCACCTCCTACCGTCTGGCGCTGCGCGACCATCCCAACGACGCCCGCATTCTGCAGAACATGGCGATCGCGTTCACGAAGACGCGGCGCCTCGACGAGGCGATCCGGCACTACCGGCGGGCCCTGGAGCTCGACAACGGCCTGGCGGGCGCCCACTACGGGCTCGCCTTCCTGCTCCTGAAGCGCGGCGACCCCGACGGCGCCACCCAGCACCTGCGGGCGTTCCTGGCACATCCGCCTAGGGGGCCCGACGCGCAAAAGTGGATCGAGCACGCCACGCAGGCCCTGCGCGACCTCGGCTCGTCCGGCGGGTCTCCCGAGGCGGTGTCGGCGGAGGCGCCGTGACCCGGTGGGCCCGCCGCGGGGCGGGCGCGGTGGCGCTCGCCCTGGCGGCGGCAGCGGCGTGTGGGAAACTCGGGCCCGACTTCAACCAGGTGGTCGCCATCGAGGTAGCCGCGCTCGACAGCGTGGAAGAGCTCGACACCCTCCGCCCCCAGGCGCGCGCCCTCGACGGCCGCGGCGACGCCGTGTCCGCCACCGTCGCTTGGGCCACGGTGGACACGGCCGCCTTCCTCGAGGTCGTGGACCCCACCACCGGGGTGACCGCCGCCGAGCGCCCTGGCACGGGGCACCTTCAG
>Ga0070697_100003741_pt1 | contig 11681 bp, 9 predicted proteins | sample KBSK1501metaG_FD_65475 | JGI IMG/M metagenome (GOLD analysis project Ga0070697, IMG submission 65475) | Corn, switchgrass and miscanthus rhizosphere microbial communities from Kellogg Biological Station, Michigan, USA - KBS K1-50-1 metaG | ecosystem: Host-associated > Plants > Roots >... | reverse complement strand
GGGAGATCGCGACGTCGGTGCGCGCCCGCTGGCCAGACATGAAGCGGATCGTCCTGATTCACCGCATCGGCCGGCTCGAGATCGGCGAGTCGAGCGTGATGATCGCGGTCTCCTCGCCGCACCGCGCGGCGGCCTTCGAGGCCTGTCGCTTCGCCATCGACACCCTGAAGGAGACGGTGCCGATCTGGAAGAAGGAGCACTTCGAGGACGGCGAGGTGTGGGTGGGGCTGCAGTCGCAGTGTGACCATCGCCACTAGCCTCGTCGCCAGCGTCCAGGACACCATTCGCCGTCACGGGATGCTCCGTGGCGGCGAAAGCGTCTTGGTGGCCGTCTCGGGCGGGCCCGACTCGGTCGCGCTCCTCGACGTGCTCTGCTCGCTGCGCGGCCCGCTCGCCCTCGCGCTCACGGTGGCCCACGTGCACCACGGCCTCCGGCCCGAGGCCGACGCGGAGGCCTCCACGGTGGAGCGCCTCTGCGCGCGGCTCGGGGTGGCCTGCCGGGTCGAGCGCGTCACGGTTCGACGCGCCCCCCCCTGGGACGGGCTCGAGGCGGAGAGCCGCCGGGCCCGCCACGCCGCCCTCGCGCGCGCGGCCGCCGCGGTGGGCGCCGCCCGCATCGCCACCGGCCACACCGCCGACGACCAGGCCGAGACGGTGCTGATGCGGCTGCTCCAGGGCGCGGGTCCCCGCGGGCTGGGCGGGATCGCGCCGGTGCGGGGAGCGCTCATCAGCCCGCTCATCGAGACCCGGCGGGCCGAGGTGGTGGCGCACCTGGACGCGCGGGGCCTGACCGCGGCCGAGGACGCCAGCAATCGCGATCCGCGCTTCCTCCGCTCGCGCATCCGCCACGACCTCCTGCCGTTCATGGCCGAGCTCGCCGGCGGCTCGGTGGTGGAAGCCCTCGGTCGCTCGGCCGCGGCGGCGCGCGCGGTGGTGGGCGATCTCGAGGCCCGCGCCCGCGCGGACCTCGGGCGGCTGGCCACCCGGGACCGGGCCGGATTCACCCTCGACGTGGGCCCGCTCGAGGCGCAGCCGCTGGAGCTGGCGGCGGAGACGATCCGTCAGGCCGCCGCCCTGCTCGGCGAGACGCGCCCGCTCCGGGAGCCCGCCCAGCGCGCGCTGCGCCGGCTGCTGGGCGAGGCGCCTCGGCGGCGGGCGGTGCGCCTGGGCCGGCTCGTCGTCGAGCGGAGCGGCCGTCGCCTGCGGGTGGGTCCGCCCGCCCTCCCCGCCGTCGACACGCGCGCGTGGGCGGCTCCCGGCGTGCTCGAGATGCCGGAGATCGACCGGCGGCTCAGCGCCCGGCTCGTCACCCGCGGCCCCGACTACGTGGTGCCGCGCGAGCCCACGCGCGCGGCGTTCGACGCCGACCTGCTGCCGCCCGCGCTGACGGTGCGCGCGCGCCGCCGCGGCGACGTGTTCGCACCCTTCGGCGCCGCGGACCTCCGGCGCCTCAAGTCGTTCCTGATCGACGCGGGCGTTCCCCGGTGGCAGCGCCCCCGCACCCCGCTGATCGAGGCCGGAGGCGAGATCGTCTGGGTGGCGGGGGTGCGCCGCGGCCGACGCGCTCCGATCACCGCCGCCACCACGCGCGTCCTCGAGCTCGCGCTCGAGGCGGCTGGTACGGCCCCGGACCCGGCGGTAAGATGACTCGCGGAGGCTCGAGATGACGATCCGACGCGGTGTGCGCCTGCCCGTGCTCCTGCTCGCGGCGTTCCTGCTCCCGGCCGCGCCCGCCGCGGTCGCGCAGCCGCGCGCGCCGGAGCGCCCGGCCGCGCCCGCTCCCGAGTCGAAGGCGCTCCTGCGCGCGCTGGAGGACGCCTTCGTGTCGGTGGCGGACCGCGCCACCCCGTCGGTCGTCAACGTGAGCGTGAAGGTGAAGGCGGAGGCGGCGCAGGAGGGGGCGCCGACGCCGGAGATGGAGGAGAGATTCCGCGAGTTCTTCGGTCCCGAGCTGTTCGAGCGCTTCTTCCGCCGTCGCGCGCCGCGCGACGACGGCCGCGCCGCCGGCTCCGGCGTCATCGTGGACCCGCGCGGCTACATCCTGACCAACAATCACGTGGTGGAGAACGCGTCCGCGATCGAGGTGCGGCTGTCCGACGACCGCAAGTTCGCCGCCACCCTGGTCGGACGCGACGCGCGCACCGACCTCGCCGTGCTCAAGGTCGAGAGCCCGGTGCCGCTGCCGGTCGCCGACCTGGGCGACTCCGACACCCTGCGGGTGGGGCAGTGGGCCATCGCGATCGGCAACCCGTTCGGCCTCGACCGCACCGTGACCGCGGGCATCATCTCGGCCACCGGCCGCACCCACGTGGGCGTCGCCACCTACGAGGCCTTCATCCAGACCGACGCGTCCATCAACCCCGGCAACTCGGGCGGCCCGCTCCTCAACCTGGACGGGCGCGTGATCGGCATCAACACCGCCATCGTCTCGAGCGGGCAGGGCATCGGCTTCGCGATCCCGATCACGATGGCGCGCGACATCATGACCCAGCTGATCGCCCGGGGCCGCGTGGTGCGCGGCTGGCTCGGGGTGGTGATCCAGGACCTGACCCCGGAGCTGGCCGCGGGCTTCGGGGTGAAGGAGGACGCGGGGGTGCTGGTGGCCGAGGTGATGAAGGACGGCCCCGCCGACGCCGCCGGGCTCCGGCCGGGCGACGTGGTCACCGGCTTCGGCGGCAGCGCCATCAAGGACGTGACCGACCTCCAGAAGCGGGTGGCCGCGGTGGAGCCGGGTCGGCCCACCCCGATCATGGTGCTGCGCGACCACGCCCCCCTCGCCCTCAGCGTGAAGGTGGGCGAGCAGCCGACCGACGAGGCGATGGCCGCGGCGGAGCGCGGCGAGGACGTGCTGGGCCTGATCGTGGAGCCGCTCACGCCGGAGACCGCGCGGCAGAACCGGCTCACCGCCGGCAGCGGGCTCCTGGTCACCGAGGTGGCCCCCGGCAGCCCGGGCGCGGAGGCCGGCATCAAGCCGGGCGACGCCATCGTGGAGGTGAATCGACGCCCGGTGACCGACGCGGCCGCGCTCAAGCAGATCGTGGCCGCGCTCAAGCCCGGCGAGTCGGTCCCGGTGTATCTACAGCGGGGCGGAGGCCGCAACGAGTACGTGATGCTGACCGCGCCGCGCCCCTGATCCACGGGGCGACGCAGTAAGGGCAGAAATCTGCTTGACAGCCGCGTCCCCGCTGCCTAACGTGCCGCTCACTTCGTGACGGAACGGAGGGCGGGCGGGTGACGGCCGAGCAGCGTGTACGAAAGGATACGGTCGAGGCGGGCGAGGGGGCGGCGGTCTACCGGCCCCGCCCGGTGGTGCTCGCCATCGACGACGAGCCCGGGGTCCGGGAGTCGCTGCGGCTCATCCTGGGCGACGAGTTCGAGGTGCTGGAGGCCGCCGACGGCGCCGCGGCGCTGGCGACCCTGGGCGCCCGACGGGTCGACGTGGCCCTGCTCGACGTGCGGATGCCCGGCGAGCCCGGCTCCCGCGTGCTGCCGAAGATCCTGGCCATCGACGACTCGATCCCGGTCATCCTGATCACCGCGGATCCCCACCTGCGCATGGCGGTGGACGCCATGAAGGCGGGCGCCTACGACTACCTCGCCAAGCCCTTCGACGTGGACGAGATCCTGAGCCTGGTGCGCGAGGCTGCCCAGCAGCGCGGCATGGAGCGCGAGCTCCACTACCTGCGGGCCGAGCTCGACCGGGCCCACGGCTTCGACCAGCTGGTCGGGCGCCACCCCCTCATGGTCCGGCTCTACGAGCTGATCGCCCAGGTGTCGCAGACGCACGCCACGGTGCTGATCACCGCGGAGAGCGGGACCGGCAAGGAGCTGGTCGCCCGCGCCATCCACAACCAGAGCCCGCGGCGCGCGCAGCCCTTCGTGGCGGTGAACCTGGCCGCGATCCCGGACTCGCTGCTCGAATCGGAGCTCTTCGGCCACGAGAAGGGTGCGTTCACCGGCGCCTACGCGCGCAAGCCCGGCAAGTTCGAGCTGGCCCACGGGGGCAGCCTCTTCCTCGACGAGGTCGGCAGCCTGCGCGTCGACCTGCAGGCCAAGCTGCTCCGCGCCCTGCAGCAGCGGGAGATCGAGCGCCTCGGCGGCACCCGCACCATCCAGGTGGACGTGCGCGTCATCGCGGCCACCAACACCGACCTGCGGCAGGCCATCCGGGCTCGTACGTTCCGCGAGGATCTCTACTACCGGCTGCACGTGGTCCCGGTCGGGGTGCCCCCGCTGCGCGAGCGGAAATCGGACCTGCCCGACCTGGCCGCGCATTTCGTCCGGAAGTACGCGCGGGAGTTCAAGAAGGACGTGCGCGGGCTCTCGCGCGGGGCGCGCGTGGCGCTCGCCGACTACGACTGGCCGGGCAACGTGCGCGAGCTCGAGAACATCATCGAGCGCAGCGTGGCGCTGGCCACGCGCCCGGTGATCGGGCTCGACGACCTGCCGCTGGAGCTCGCCATGAACGAGGTGGCTCCCGCCCGCGGCGAGGGCGAGCCCGGGCCGCTGACGCTCCGCGAGGCGCGCGACCGGTTCGAGCAGGCGTACGTGCTGCGGGCGCTCGAGCGCGAGGGCTGGAACCAGAGCCGCGCCGCCCGCGGCCTCGGGGTGCACCGCAACACGCTGATCACCCGCCTCGCCACGTGGGGCTTCCACCGCGACGAGCCGGAGATCGCGAGCGCACCGCGCCCGGTTGCCGGCAACGATCCCCCCGGTCGGGGCTGACCCACCCGAGCGCTCGGCCAGCCACGTGGCCCGAGCCGGCGGTCGGGCGTTGCGCGCGCTCCAGATCGCGTGCTACGGTCGGCCGCGATGCCCCGCCGCGTCGCTCCAGTGCTCGTCGGCCTGGTCCTGGCTCTGGGCGGTGGTCTCGTCGGCTGCACGCGCGCAGAGCCTCCGCTCACGCTGGTCTTCACGCCGTCCCGCGATCCGACCGCGCTCAAGGAGGCGGGCGACAATTTCGCCCGCACGCTCACCCGGGTCTCCGGGGTGCCGGTCCGGGCCCTCGTCGCGTCCGACTACGCGGGGGTCGTTGAGGCGCTCCGTAGCCGTCGCGTCGATCTGGCGTTCGTGCACCCGGTCGGGTACGTGCTCGCCAATCGCGAGGCCGGCTGCCAGATCCTGGTCCGCGACGTGTGGCAGGGCAAGACCGCGTACACCGCGCGCTTCTACGTGCGGAAGGACCGGGGCATCCGGCGGCTCGAGGACCTGCGCGGCAAGACCGTCGCCTTCGTCGACCCGGCCTCGTCCTCGGGCTACATCTATCCGATGGTGCTCCTGATGAAGCAGGGGCTGGTGCGCGACCGGGACCCGAAGAGCTTCTTCAAGGAGGCGCTCTTCGCCGGGACGCACGAGGCGGCCCTCGGGGCCGTGCTCCACGGGCGCGTGGACGCGGCCGCCTCCTTCGACAGCTCGCCCGAGCTCTACCTGAAGGACCCCGCGCTCGTGGCCCAGCTGGGGTGGGTCGGCGAGACGCCGGAGATCCCGGAGGCCGGGATCTGCGCGCGGCCCGGGGTGCCCGCGGAGCCGCTGGCGAAGCTCAAGCGCGCGCTGCTCGCGATCCGAGGACCAGAGCACGCGGCGGTGCTCAAGGAGATCTACGGCATCGACGGATTCATCGAGGCCTCCGACGGCGACTACCAGCCGGTGCGCGACGCGATGGCCCTGATGGACCTGCATCCGCCGAAGTAGCCGGCCCGCTCAGCCTCCCGCCGTGCGCCGGAACGCGTAGAAGGTTGCCCACAGGCGGCCCAGGTCGGCGAGGCCGCCGGCGCGGCGGCCGGCCTCGACGTGGCCCACCGCGCCCACGATCGCGGTGCGCACCGGCAGCCCGGCCGCCCGCGCGGCGCCCTGCAGGCGCAGGCTCTCGGTGAACGGGACGGCCGGGTCCTGCCGCCCGTGGATCAGGAACAGCGGCGCGCGCAGGCCCCCGATCGCCCGGCTCGGGGAGAGCGCCTCGAGGAGCGCCCGGGTCGAGCCGGGCAGGGCGTCGACCAGGCGGTCGAAGGCGGCCGGGTCGCGATTGTCGACGAGCCGTCGCCCCGCCGCGTCGACCAGCTCGGCGTTGGCCCGCGCGAACTGGGCGATGGCCGCCTCCTGCACCGGCGCGCGGCCCGCGAGCTCCCCGAAGGCATACGCCCCGGTCAGCGTGTAGCGCAGCAGCTCCAGCGCGGAGGCGTATCCGCCGAGCGCGAGCACCGCCGACACGCTCCCGGCCACCGTCGGGTCCGCCGCCGCGAGCAGGGCGGGGCCGGCGCCGAGGCTCACGCCCAGGAGGGCCACGCGCGGGTAGCCGGCGGCGCGGAGGGCCCGCACGCTCGCGCCCACCGCCCCCCTGTCCTCCGGGCGGAGGCGGAGCACCGTGAGGCCGCTCACGGTGGGCACCGCCACCGCCCAGCCGGCGCGCGCGAGCAGCGCGGCGGCCTCGCGGAGGCGCGCGTCATCCTTGCCGTCGGGCGAGAGCCCGTGTACGAGGACCAGCCCGGGCGCGCGCCGGAGCGCGGGAGTCACGTACAGGTCGATCGCCACCGCGCCGGCCGCTGCGTCGGCGACGGGCAGGGGACGCGCGGTCGGCTCGCGGGTGAGCGCGGAGAGAGGCCGCCAGCGTCCCTGGCCGAGGAACTCCACGAGGAACGTGGTCGTGGAGATCAGCGGGGGCGCCGTCGTGAACACCGGCAGCGCGAGCAGGCAGGCCAGCGCGAGCCGCGCGGCCGCGCTCACCACCTGGACCTGCCGTCCGGGTGTCGGATCACGCGCTCATGATGCGGACGCCTGCGGCTCCGGCGCAAGGTCCATCCGGCGCGACCCCGACCGGGCAATGTGCCGCCGAGTCCGCAGGCAGGTTGCCCGCTCCGGCCGAGCGCGGCGTGAGCAGGGACGGCAAACCCGCAGGACCAGGGGGAGGACACGAAGATGAGCGTGACCTGGGGAAGAGTGCTGATCGGTCTCGCGGTGGCGGTGTGTCTCCTCGGGGTGGGGGTGCTCGAGGTGCTGAGCGAGCGGGTCCCGAGCAACCGCACGTCCACGACGCCTCCGCGTCCGGCGGACGAGCGGTGGGAGCCCTCGTTGGAGGCGGGGGAAGCGGCCGGGACGCAGGCCGCCGAGACGGAGATGTCGACCCCGTCGGGGAGCCTGACCGGGTCCCTGCAGCAGCGACGGCTGACCGTCCTGGAGGTCAACGAGAAGGGGCGGCGTCTCGTCTCGCGGAACGGGGCCGGACGCGTGCTCGTCACCGAGCTCGGCCGCGATCCCTACGTGGTCACCGAGGACCGCGGGGCCGGCTCGCTGGCTCTGCTGCAGCCGGGTGACGTGGTCCGGGTCGACCCGGTGAACGGGCAGGCGCGGCTCATCGTCGTGCTGCGTCACGCGTGGCAGGAGGCGGAAAGCCCGGAGAAGTGAAGCGACTACCTAGGGTTCACGCACCTGATGAGGCGCCAGCCGTTGAACAGGTTGACCTTCGCGGTGATGTCGGGAACGAGGCCGACCTGCCTCAGTAGCGGCTCGAGCGGAAGGTTGGACTTCCAGCCGAGTCGGGTGCAGACCGGAGCGACGAGGTCCTCGAGGCGCCCGACCGCGGGGCGCTCACTCCGGAAGTGGTTGAGCACGACGATGTTGCCGCCCGGCTTGACCACGCGCTTCATCTCGCGGAGCACGCCGACCGGGTCGGGCACCGCGCTGATGGTGTAGGTGGCGACGGCGGAATCGAACTCGCCCTGACCGAAGTCCATGGTGGTGGCGTCCATGGTCTTGAGCGTGACGTTCCCCAGGCTCAGCTCGACGATCTTGTCCTGGGCCTTCTCCAGCATCTCCTCAGAGAGGTCGATGCCGGTGAGGTGACAGTGGGAGGGATAGAGCGGGAGATTCAGGCCGGTGCCGATCCCCACCTCGAGCACGCGGTCGCCCCGCTTGATGTCGAGCAGTCGGATCGCGGCTTCCCGCCCCGGATGGAAGATCCAGTCGAAGACGAAGTCGTAGGCGGGCGCGTACAGCTTGTACGCCCTCTTGACCTGCCTCTTCTCCAGTGCGGCGTCCAATCCGGCAGCCCTCCAGAGTGTCCTGACACGCCCTGCCTCCGCACTTTTAGCATAGGGTGACGCAGGTTGCCAAGCGCTTTATGACCTATTGATCTTCAAGGGGAAAGCGGACTTACAAGACGCGTCAGGCTACAGATCGGCCTCGCGGCAAAGCCGACCCAGGATGCGGTCGGCGGCGAAGTACTCCTGGGCGATGTGGCTGGCTTCCCGGCAGTGCCGTGCGTAGTCCCGGTTGACCTCGTCGAGGGCGGCCGCGGCCTCCTGGACGGTCTCGAAGGCCAGGAGCCCGACCCCCGCGGGGACGTACTTGCCGAAGCCGGTGTCCAGGGTCACCACCGGCTTGCCGGCGGCCAGGTAGCACACGCTGCGGTCGCTGAACCATCCGCTGCGCGTCCGGGCGACGAGGTCCTTCGCGACCGTGAACTCTCCGCGCGACCCCTGGATGTGCCGCTGGTAGCTGATCAGGTCCCGCGACACCTGGTAGGCGTCGGCGAGGAGCCAGCCGTTCCGGCCCAGGAGGTCGCGCGTCGCGTCGTCCTCCATCTCGAACGCCATCTCGAGGGGCTGCCTGGTGCGGCTCGGCAGATCGATGACCTTGAGGAAGTTGAGGTGCTTGGACCAGAGGTAGGTCTCCCCGCGGAAGGGGATGTCCTTGCCCGCGTTCCTCCAGGTGGCCACGGTGGTGAACCGCTCCGCCCCGGGGTCGAAGGGAGTGCTCCAGAGGTCCGGGATCACGGGCGGACGGGTCGTCTGCCACGCGAACTTCTCGAGCGGGATCGGGCAATCGGGCTGCCCGAGGTTCTCGCCGTAGGTGAAGTGATGGGTGTGGTCCTCCAGCGCCAGGATGGCCCCGCGGTCCCCCTCGGCCACCCGAATCTGCTCGAAGACCGGGTCCGTCTCGACGTAGACCCGGATCGGACACCGCAGATGCTCCTCGGTGAGGCGGGTGGCCCCGCACACGTTGAAGATCGCGTCGGCGTCCCGGTAGAGATCCGCGAGCCGGTCGCGCGAGAGGCCGTGGTGGAGGCCGGTCACCGCGTCCACGTAGGCCCAGCGGTCGGACAGTCCGAACCGGCCCATCACGTCGGCGAGGAACGCCACGCTGTAGCTCGCGTCCTCCACCACGCTCTTGACCCGCGGGTCGTACGGGTGGGCGCCCGAATCCTCCACGTAGTAGACGTCGTGCCCGAGGCGGCTGAGCCCCAGGACGTAGTGGACGGCCTGCCAGCCGATGCCGCCCAGCGGGTAGCGCCCGGCGAGGTGGAGGACCACGATGCGCTTCCTACGGGATGGCAAGCGGATCCTCCTGCCGGCGGGTGGCGCGCGCGCCGTACATCGCGGCGAACGGACCCGGCCGCGCCAGCAGCGTCTCGAGCGGGCCCTGCTCCGCCACGTGGCCGTCCTTGATCACCACGACCAGATCGGCCATTCGCACCGTCGAGAGGCGGTGCGCGATGATGAACGTGGTGCGGCCCGCCTGCAGGCTCTCGAGGGCCTCGATGATGAGCCGCTCGGTCTCCGGATCCAGCGCCGACGTCGGCTCGTCCAGGATGAGGATCGGCGAGTCGCGCAGGATCGCGCGCGCGATGGTCAGCCGCTGCTTCTCGCCTTCCGAGAGCGTGACCCCGTGCTCGCCCACGACCGTGTCGTATCCGGCGGGGAGGCGGGCCACCATGTCGTGGATGCGGGCGGCCTTGGCGGCCTCCACGATCTCTTCGAGGCGCGCCTCGGGCCGGCCGAAGGCGATGTTCTCGCGGATGCTCACCGGGAAGAGCAGCGGCGGCTGGAGCACCATCGCGACCTGGCGCCGCAGCGACTGCAGCTTGTACTCCCGCGCGTCCACCCCGTCCACCAGCACCCGCCCGCGGGTGGGGTCGTAGAAGCGCGGCAGGAGGCTCAGCAGCGTGGACTTGCCGGCGCCGGTGGGGCCGACCACCGCGACGCGCTGCCCGGGGGCCACCCGCAGGTCGATGCCGCGGAGGATCGGGACGCCCGGGGCGTACTGGAAGTCCACCCCTTCCCAGACCACCTCGCCGCGCGCACCCTCGGCCGGGAAGCTGCGGTCGCCGTCGGCCAGGTCGCGTTCCACGTCCATCACGTCGAGCACCCGCTGCACGCCGACCCGCGCGCTCTGGGCCAGCCCGTAGACCTGGAACATGTTGTTGATGGGGCCGTAGAGCGAGGCCAGGTAGGAGATGAACACCACCAGGCTGCCGACGGTGAGGGTGCCGTCGAGGACGTGGCGGGCGCCGACCCACACCACCGCCGCGGTCCCGAGGGCGATCACGAGGTTCACGATGCCCGAGTAGAACGTCTGCAGCGTGTACAGGCGGAGGCCGGCGTCCAGGCTCCGCTCGCTGGCGCTCATGAAGCGCCGGTGCTCCTCGTCCTCGCGGGTGAAGGCCTGGATGACCCGCATCGCCGACATCGCCCGCTGCACGACGCCGTAGACCTCGCTCTCCCGCTCGCGCATCTCCCCCGCCGCCGCGCTGATCCGCCGGTTGAGCCGGCCGATCGCGAGCAGGAGCAGCGGGCACACGCCCAGGGCCAGGAGGGTGAGCTGCCAGTCGAGGCGCAGCATGATCACCGCCATGCCGCCCAGCAGGATGATCGCGGTGGTGGCGGGGAACAGGCAGTTCATGGTCAGCGACTGCAGGGCGAAGGTGTCCGCGGTGACGCGATACAGGAGGTCGCCGGCCTGGGCCCGGCTGTGGAAGGCCATGGAGAGCCGGTGCAGGTGCGCGTAGAGGTCGCTGCGCAGGTCACGCACCATCCGCTGTCCGATGCGGATGGTGGTGTAGTTGGTGAGCACGCTGAGGGCCCCCAGCGCCGCGTAGATCAGCACCAGCGCCACGCAGGCGGTGAGGAGCAGGGCGCCCGGACTCCAGCCCCCGCCCAGACCGCCCGGAGCGGGCTGGCCGCCCAGCACCGAGTCGATGATGAGCTTGATCGGCCACGGCTTGAGCAGCTCGAACGCGCTGGTCAGGCAGACCTGGGCCAGCGCCCACAGGATGCGCCCGCGGTGCGGCCAGAGATAACCCGAGACCCGCCCGGCGAAGCTCGTCACTTCGCCTCGGCCGCGCTGGCGTCGAGCGGAGGCGCGTAATGCAGGCGCGCGCGCCGCGCGACTCCCAGGAGGGCGTCGTAGAGCATGCGCCCGAGGGCCACCGAGTCGCGCAGCAGCGCGGCCCCGGCCACCGCCCCCGCCGCCGTGCCGGCCGCGGCGAGGGCCGGCAGCCCGAGCTGCAGGCCGAGACCCGCCGCCGCCGCCGCCCCGAGCAGTGTCCCTCGCGCGAGCCGCGAGGTCCGGAGCGCGCACTTCACGCGAAGGACGCGGCGCTCCCCGCCGTGATTCTCGGTGCACACCTTGATCCGACCGCGGGACCAGATGCCGCCGTGGACGTCCAGATCCCACTCGCTCCAGCCCTGGTCCACCAGCACGAAGTACTTGCGGGCCGCGAGCACCTCCATCAGGCCGTGAAGGATGGTCTCCTTCTCGAGCGCGCTCTCGGTCCAGAACGCGGCCGAGAAGGCGCGCTCCCGCCACGACCAGGGTAGGGCCTGCACCGGACGGCCCGACGGCGAGGGCTCCGCCGCGGTGAGGCCGCGGACCCACCACTTGTAGCGCTCGAGCGAGCGCAGGAGCGG
>Ga0070697_100003740_pt1 | contig 11685 bp, 11 predicted proteins | sample KBSK1501metaG_FD_65475 | JGI IMG/M metagenome (GOLD analysis project Ga0070697, IMG submission 65475) | Corn, switchgrass and miscanthus rhizosphere microbial communities from Kellogg Biological Station, Michigan, USA - KBS K1-50-1 metaG | ecosystem: Host-associated > Plants > Roots >... | reverse complement strand
AGAACGATTCGCCGATCTGTGATGACGAGCTACATCATCGGCCGCGACCGCGCGGACCAGCTGGAGCGCGCGTCGCAAGTTCGGGAGGTCATTCCCGAGCTGGGGTCGCTCAGCCCCGAGGAGGTGCTCGAGAACCGGAAAGGGTCATGGCTGGTCGGAACGCCCGCGGAGATCGCCGAGCGGATCCGCGAGGACGCCAAGCTGGGGATCGACCTGTTCATGCTGCAGCACTTCTTGCTCGACGACTCGGATGCCCTCGAGCTGCTCGGCGAAGAGGTCCTACCGGCCGTCGCCTAGCTCGACCTCAGACGAGCTGCCCGCTGCTGATCAGGCGGTCCTTCGCGTCCTGACGGGCCGTCAGCTGCCGGACGACAAGGATGGCCAGGATCGCGGCCGCGATCAACAGCAGGTTGGCCACCACGTCAATGGCCGCGCCGACGACTTGCTCCTGCACACCGTTGGCGCGCTGGAGGGCGGACGAAAACACGCTGACGAGTCGGGAACCGAGCCATGCACTCCACCAGCCCACGATCAGAAAGGGCACCGGAATCGACATGCGCGCCGTCACATCGACCCAGCGGCGCGCCGGCCATGACCCCCGCCACGCGTCGATGACGCTAAGAAGCGGATGCCAGAGGTTCATGAAAGGAATGAAGCAGCGACCCACCGCTCCTCCGGGTGTCCACCGAGCGTCCGGCGAACCAAGCGCCGGCATGTTGCGGACCACGCGATGCAGCCACATGGAGAAGAACACGACGGCTGGGATGAAGCTGCCGTAGTAGCCGAGCACCGACAGCACGGCAACCATCCCCTCGGCGAAGAACAGCGAATCATCAGCACTCCCTCCCTGGAGATGGATCATTTCCAGCCCGTCGAAGACGATGAAGAGGGCGACTCCGACCACATTCGCGGCGAGGAAGATGGTCGTCAACATCGCGCGAAAGCTTGCTGACTCGTATGCGGCAGCCCAGGGATTTGCTGCCTGCGGCCTCTGCGGGTTTGGCACCCACTGCGCGCCGTCCCAGACCCAGAGCCCGTCCGGCGAGACTGGCGCGCCCTGTTGCACGGTGCGGATAGTAGCCTCGATCTAAGGTATTGGCGTGGACTTCGAGCTGAGCCCAGAGGAGAGGGACTTTCGCGATGAGGTCCGCTCCTGGCTCAAAGCCAACGCCCCGCACGACGCCGAAGGGGACGGCGACCTGAAGTCGTTCATCGAGAGCCGGCGGGCATGGCAGAGGAAGCTCTACGAGGCCGGCTACGTGGGGATCACCTGGCCCGAGGAGTACGGCGGCCGCGGCCGCACGTTCATGGAACAGCTGATCTTCAACGACGAGATGATCCAGGCCCACGCACCTGAGCCGATCAACGTGATCGGGCTTGGTATGGGTGGGCCCGTCGTCATCGCCCACGGCAGCGACGAGCAGAAGAAGAGATACCTTCCGCCGCTGCTCTCGGCCGAGGAGATCTGGTGTCAGGGATTCAGCGAGCCGAACGCCGGGAGCGACCTCTCGGGCCTGCAGACGCGGGCGGAGGACAGGGGCGACCACTACCTGGTCAATGGCCAGAAGGTCTGGACGACGCTTGCCCACGTCGCGAAGTGGTGCATGCTGCTCGCCCGCGAACGCAAGGAAGCCAACCCGCGCGACGGGCTGACCTACCTCCTGGTCGACATGGAGAGTCCGGGCGTCGAGGTCCGGCCGCTCGTCCAGATCACCGGAGACGCCGAGTTCAATGAGATCTTCTTCAAGGACGTAAAGGTCCCCAAGTCGCAGATCCTCGGCGAGGCCGGCCAGGGCTGGACGGTGGCGATGACGACGCTGCTTCACGAGCGCGGCACGCTGGGTCTGGCTCTCGCCACGCGCGCGCAGATCACGGCGTCAGAGCTGGCCGAGCATTCGCGCAAGCTGGGACGTGGCGGAGACCCGCTGGTCCGTCAGAGGATCGCCCAGCACACGATCGAGGCTCGTGCGCTGCAGCTGAACGGGTACCGGGCGGTCACGGCGGTGAAGCGAAGCGGGATTCCCGGCCCCGAAGGTTCGATCCTGAAGCTCATGTGGTCGGAGCTCAACCAGCGAATGACAGAGACGGCGATGGACATCGCCGGACCGGCCGCCCAGGTGGGCAACGGGGATGGCTGGAAATACCAGTTCCTGCGTTCACGCGCGAACACCATCGAGGCGGGCACCTCGGAGGTACTGCGCAACATCCTGGCGGAGAGAGTGCTGGGGCTGCCGCGCTCCCGGTAGTCTGGATCAAGTGACTGCCGTCGCCTCGCAGGCGGCCGGCACGACCGTGAAGACCGGACTCGACCGTGGGGTCATGGCCGTGTTCGCCGGTCTGATGCTTGGCTCGCTGATCGCCTCTCTCAACATGACGCTCGTCGCGCCCGCGCTGCCGACGATCGTGGCCGAGCTCGGCGGCCTGGCCGACTACAGCTGGATCCCCATCTCGGCAATGCTCGCCTCGACGATCGTCACGCCCGTGGCGGGAAAGCTCTCCGACGTCTACGGCCGCAAGCCGCTGTACATGACCGGGATCCTCGTGTTCGCCGTGGGCTCCGCTCTGTCGGGCCTCGCGCCGAACTTCTGGTTTCTGGTGTTCGCCCGCTTCGTTCAGGGCGCCGGAATGGGATTCATCATGCCGCTGTCGCAGGCGATCATCGGCGACATCATCTCGCCGCGAGAACGCGGCAAGTACCAGGGCATGATGGGCGCCTCGTTCGGGCTCGCCTCGATCATCGGCCCATTCGCCGGCGGCTTCATCACCGAGCACTGGTCGTGGCGCTGGTTGTTCTTCGTCAACCTCCCGATCGCGGTGCTGACGCTCGTGGTGATCTGGTTCTTCATGCACGTGCCCAACGAAAAGCGCCGGCACAAGATCGACGTCTGGGGCAGCGTGACGCTGTCGCTCGGCATCGCCTCCACGTTGCTCGCGACCGTGTGGGGCGGCGTGCAGTACCCCTGGAGCTCGTGGCAGATCATCGGTCTTTACGCCGCCGCTGCGATCTTGCTCTTGGCGTTCGTGTGGATCGAGGCACACACACCAGAGCCCGTGCTGCCGCTCCGGCTGTGGAAGAGCAGCATCTTCACCTTCTCGAACATCGCCAGCGTCGGCGTCGCGATGTCCATGTTCGGCGCAATCTTCTTCCTGCCCGTATTCGTGCAGGGCGTCGGTGGCAACAGCGTGACCAACTCGGGGGCGATCCTGGTCCCGATGCTCATGGCGATGATCGTCACGAGCATACTGGGCGGCCAGCTCATCTCCCGAACGGGCCGCTACAAAGCGTTGCTGCTGGCCGGGCTCGCTTCGATGGGCGCCGGTTACCTCATGCTGTCGACGTTCACGGTCAACACGGCCAACCAGGTCGTCATCATCGCGATGATCCTCCTCGGACTCGGTCTCGGCGTGTCAATGCAGACCTATGTCCTGATCGTCCAGAACTCCGTCGAACGCGAGGACATGGCAGTCGCCACGTCGGCGACCCAGCTTTCCCGCTCGATCGGCGCCGCGATCGGGCTCGCGATCCTCGGCACCATCCTGACCCAGGGCATGGCCGGCTCGATTGCCAAGTACCTGCCGCAGGGAGCGGTGCAGCAGCTGCAGGCGAGCGAGGGTGGCGCGGCCGCAACGGCGATTTTCGACCCCGCGCAGCTGGCGCACCTGCCGGCAGCGATCGAGATGGGCATCCGGCACGGGCTCGCCGACGCCCTCCACCCTGTCTTCCTCGCCGGGCTGCCGATCATCGCCATCTCCTTCCTGGCGACCCTGTTGATCAAGGAGCTGCCGCTTCGCCAGACGGCACACGTGGCGGCCGGGCGGCGGGTCGCCGGAGCCTCCTCCGAACCGGGAGACGCAACTTCGAGCTGATATCGGCTTGTCTTGCGCGTGCACGCAGGACAGAATTCCGCTGGTGAGCTCCAGGTTCAGCTCGGAGAGACTCAGCCAGGAGCCCCGCCTGGTCTGGTCGTTCTGGCTCGCGGCAGCGCTCGCGGCCGTCGGCGGGGCGATGCCCTTCCTGATCGGCGGGTCCTCCAGCCGGATCGCCAACGCCTTCATCCCCTACACCATCGGCGCGATCGCCTTCGGCCTGGCAGCCCTGTGGCACGATCGCGGCCGCGCGGTGACCGGTGTCCTCTACTTCGTGGCCGGGCTGGCCCTCGTTTTCGGGATGCTGACGATATTCGCGTTCCCGCTCGAGCTCGCCGTGCTGGGCACGTGCGCAGCCCCGCCGGCACCCTGCGCCGGCGGCCTGGAGCGCCCCCTCACCATCAGCGAGAACACCGGCATCGGCTTCGCGGCCGGCTTTGCCTTCGCGGCGCTGTTCGTCGGGTTCCTGGGGCTGATGATCGTCTACCGCCGCCACGTCCTGGGTCCCCCCGCGCCTCCCGCGGCGCGAAGCATCCCACCCATCGCGTCGACCCGAAACGAGACGCCGGTCGCAGCCGCCGCGCCGACGCCGGCGGCGACGAACGGCACCAGGCCGGCCGCCGAGGAGCCAGAGGAGCTGCCCGCGCACGAAGAGGAGGACTGGCCAGAGCTGCCTCCTCACGAGTCGAGCCCGCCCACAACCTAGAGGCGGCTCTAGACTCCACTCTCGCCGTGGACTTCGCGTTTTCGGAAGAACAGGAGATGCTGCGCCGCTCGGCGCGCGAGTTCCTCGCCAAGGAATGCAGCTCCAAAGTCGTGCGCAAGTTGATGGAGAGCCCTGATGGCTACGACGCGACGCTGTGGAAGAAGATCGCCGACCTCGGGTGGACCGCGCTGGGGATCCCTGAGCAATATGGGGGGGTCGGCACGTTTCTCGACCTCGTCGTCGTGCTGGAGGAGGCGGGACGCGCCCTGCTCCCCGGCCCCTTCTTCTCCACGATGGGGCTTGCGGTGCCGGTCATGATCGAGGCTGGAACCGAGACGCAGAAAAAGGAAGCGTTGAGCGCGATCGCGGCGGGTTCGGCGCGCGCGACGCTGGCCTACACGGAGCCGTCGGGCCGGTGGGACGCGAGCAGCATCTCGCTGGCGGCGAAGCAGGCGGGCGGAGGGTGGCGGCTTGACGGAGTGAAGGTCTTCGTGCCCGACGCGCTGGCGGCGGACTACCTGATCGTGGTCGCGCGAACCCGGGGCGAGGGCGAGGAGGGCATCACGCTCTTTCTGATCAAGGGCCGGCCCGACGGGATGAGCGTGCGGCCGCTCGAGACGCTCGACATGACCAGGCGCTGGAGCGAGATCCGCTTCGACGGCGTGCAGGTCGGTCCAGATTCGGTTATGGGCGCACCCGACAAGGCATGGCCGCGGCTGAAGCGCGCGCTCGAGTGGTCGACGAGCGCGCTCTGCGCGGAGATGGTCGGCGGTGTGCAGAAGGTGCTCGAGACGTCAACCGAGTACGCCAAGACGCGGCACCAGTTCGGCAAGCCGATCGGGATCTACCAGGCCGTGTCGCACAAGCTCGCGGACATGCTGGTGCTGTCCGAGAGCGGTCGGTCGGCGACCTACTACGCGGCGTGGGCCGTCGACGCCGACGCGCCCGACCGCTCGCTCGCGTCCTCGATGGCCAAGGCGTACGTGTCGGACGCGTACCGCAAGGTGGCGGGTGACGGAATCCAGGTTCATGGCGGGATCGGGTTCACGTGGGAACACGACATGCACCTCTACTTCAAGCGCGCGAAGTCATCCGAGGTGACGCTGGGCGACGCCACGTATCACCGCGAGCTCGTCGCGCAAGCCCTGGATCTTTAAAGCACGTGTCGTGGATTCTGCTTGTGGCGGCGATCGCCACCGAGGTAGTGGGCACGCTCGCGCTCCGAGCCTCGAACGGCTACACGCAGCTTGTGCCGTCCGTGGTCACGACCGTCTTCTACCTGGTGAGCATCGTCCTGCTCGCGATCGTCCTCAAGACGCTGCCGGTCGGCATCGTCTACGCGATCTGGTCGGCCGTGGGCATCGCCCTGGTCGCGGTGTTGGGCAAGGTCATCTTCGGCGACCCCGTGCCGCCGCTCGCGGCGGTCGGCATGGTATTGATCGTGGGCGGGGTGGCGCTGGTCGGTTTCTCCGGCGCCAAGACGCACTGAGGCCGGCTAGAGCCGGACCGTCCCGACGTAGAGACCGCTGAAACCCATCGAGATGGCAGTGCCTGGGGCGTTCGCAGCGACGTACGCCATGCTGCTGTTCACCCATCCGACCATCGTCGTCGAGTCAAGCCAACCAGATGCGCCGAAACCCTTCGCAAGGTTGACCTGATCGCCGCCGCGACCGACCAGCAACTCATGTGAATCGGTGAGGTTCAGGTCGTTGCAGCAGACCATCACGTGCTGCCCGTCAGGGGTGAGAAACGGCCCGAATGGTGCATTCTGCGCGGTCACTGTGGAATGCCAGAGCTCTGTTCCATCAGCGTTTCGAACGCTGATCGGCTGATTGACTTTCTGGTTCGCAGTGCCGCCTCCAGTCATCACGAGGTCTCCCATGCACACGAACGCGCCGCTCGGCACGGAGTTCCACACCTGGCACTTGGACGGGTCGGCAAAAGGTGCCAGAGGCTTGATGGTCGTCGAGTCGATCCTGACGAAGACCCCAAGCGTCGAACCGGGGCCTCCACCCTGCGAAGCCCAGACGGTCGGGTACGTGCCAATCGGTCCGACCGAATCCCATCCGGTCAGGGCGAGGACGTTCTGAGGCTTTGTCCAACTGTCGTGGTATACGAGCCTGCTTGATCCGCCGCTGGTCGCCGAGTACGCGTCGAATGTGAAGGCGGCCGAGGATGCAGAGCCGGTGCACGAATAGGCATTCGCCGGTGATGTGAAGACGGTCCCTAACAACCTGGAGCCGTCCGGGCTGACCGCGAAGGACAACATCTGCTGACCGGAGGTCAGCGGGAACGTGGCCACCGTGGCGACCGTTCCGTCGATCGACAGGGTGCGCACCACGCCTTTCGCGTCGGCAAAAAACACCTTACCGGCGGCGACGTGCGCGGATTGGGGAATGACGGCTCCGATGCAGCCGAGGTTGGGGACGGGCATTGGCGCGAATGTGGTCTTTGCTCTCGCGCGGCCGTCGACCCCCGCGATCGCGACCGTGTTGTAGGTCCACGAATTGGCCGTGCCCTTGGCTTCAAGGACGGCGAACAACAATGTCGGCGACGTCTTCGGCATCGGCGCCGCGGTTGCCTTCGGGCTGGAGATGGGGCTGCCGTTCGAAGGCGTGCCTGGCTCGTTGCTTGCGATCGCGCTTGATGTCGTGGTCGGAGACACAACGGCCGAGGTCGGTGCGCCTCGGACCTGACCGCATGCGACAGCGAGGAGGAGTAGAGCGGCCAGGAGAATTGCTTTCATGCAGCGACAACGGTCACACGGGTGATTAGTTCCGAATCAGCCGGTCACGAGCAGCCTGAAAACCACAAGGCCGAACAGCCCGCATGCGGGCATCACCAGCTGGCGATATACCGCCCAGTAGTTGGACCACGCGTCACGCAGACGATCGAGGCGACGCCCCGAGCCGAAGACCAGGGACCAGTAGATGGGAAGCGCTGCGCCCGTGTTCAGGGCGAGGGCAAGCAGCGCGACGCCGCCCGCGCCCGCCAGCCACGGCTGCAGCGGTCCGGCGCCGCCGAAACCCGCCTGTACGCCCCAGACCACCGCGCCCCCGACAAGCCCCAGGAGGGCCGGCAATCCCAGGAGGAAAAACGCGGCGAAGCTCACGACGACCATGGCCAGCATCAGCGCCAGGGTGGCGACGATGCCGGCCAGGCCCGCCGCCGCGATGGTGACTCCGGTCGCCGGCGACGCAGAGTGCGCCCCGGGATTCGACGCCACGAGCTCAGGCTCCGCGTGGCCGCCGCTCAGCGCGGACTCGACTTGCGGCCACGAATTCCAATGCGCGCTTGCGGTCACCAAGCCCGCCACCCCGGCAGGCGCCGCGGCGATCAACACGCCGGCTGCGATGGCGGCGGCATTGCGGCGCAGGACTCCGATCTGAAACCAGGCGCGACGGCGTCGCGTCCGGCCGAGGCCAGTTTCCATGAGCCGCTCGCGGTCGAACGTCGTCCCGCAAAGCACCGTGAGGGCGAGGCACGCGGTGATCGGAAGCAGCAGCGACGCCGGCGCAAAGGGCGATCTGAAAACGAACAGCGCGAGGGGCAGGTCGGCCACAGCGGCCGAGACAGGCGAGAGCAAGAAGGACCACGCCCCGCCGGCAGCGCCCTCGCGTGGAAACAGCATGAAGCCGAGCATCCGGCCCATCGCGGCCCAATAGGCAGTGACCCCGGCCACGAATGCGAAGACCGGGAGCAGGTCCCACGGTGCGGCCTCGCCGAAGAGGCTGAGCAGGCCCATCCCCGCCGCCATCCAGGCCGTCACCCAGACGATGCTGACGACCGCGCCTGGAAGCACCTCGAGCCAGATCAGCGATGGATCGGAGAGCGGTGCGTAGAGGAGAACCTCGAGCGAGCCTTGCGCCTTTTCCCACCAGATGCCGATCGACGTCTTGATCGACTCGAGCAGGGCGAACGACATGAAGAAGAGAGGAAGGAGCAGTCCGGCTTGCAAAGCCGTCCCCCCGGTGAATCGCGCGGCGATCTGCCCCGCCGGCCCTGGCAGCTGACCGAACAACGAGGTGGCCGCCACGAGCAGCAGGACGAACGCATTGAGATACATCACCCAGCTCAGGTCGCCCCGTCGCCACCACGAGCTGACATAGAAAGGTAGGGAGTGGCGAAGCAGGCCGCCTTGTCTCGCAAGCGAGCGAAACATCGTCAGGGCGCCAATGCCGGAGACGGCGCTCTTCGATGCGGTGGGCGCGGAGGCCTCTGGAGCCGCGACCGTTTCCGACATCGCGGCCAGGTAGACCGATTCGAGGCTCGGTTGCTGCTCCTCGAGCTCGTGGTACGGTGCGCCGACCTCGCTCAGGCGCAGCTGCAGCCGGGCGGCGAAGGCGGCCCGCTCGGTCACCGACGCGTCCCAGGCCAGGGCGTACGTCAAGCGATCGCCGTTCAGCTCGTGCCGCACGGTGTGCTGCCCGAGCCAGGCGTTCAGACCGTCGGCCTGGTCCGGCGGCGCCGCGAGCTTCGCGGCGAAGAGCCTGCCCGCCCGCGACTCACGTCTGAGCTCGTCGAGGGTCCCTGCCTTGACGATGAGGCCGCGTCGCATGATCGCGATCCTGTCGGCGATGAGCTCGGCCTCTCCGAGGGCGTGCGTGGTGACGATCAGGGCCGCGCCGCGCTCTCGCTGCTCGGCGAGGTAGTGCCGCATATCCGCCGCCGCCACCGGGTCGAGTCCCGCGGTCGGCTCGTCGCAGAAGATCCAGTCCGGGTCATGGAGCGTGGCCCGGATCAAGGCGATCTTCTGGGCCATGCCGCGCGAGTAGGCCGCAAGCACCGTGTCGGCGCGATCGGCAAGCTCGAACCGCTCGAGCAGCCGTTTGATTCGCTCCCGACGCTCGACCCGCGGAACTCCGTAGAGATACCCGAAGTGGTCGAGGTACTCGGGGGCGGTGTTGCGCCCGTAAAGGCGCGCCTGGTCCGGCACCACGCCGAGCCGCCTCCGTATCGCGTCCAGGTTGTCGGGGACTCGCAGCCCGTCCAGCTCGATGAACCCCGCGTCGGCATGCAGGATGCCGCCGAGGCAGCGCAGCGTGGTCGACTTGCCCGCTCCGTTCTGGCCGAGCAGGACCAGGATCTCGCCGCGCTCGACGTGAAGGTCCACGCCCCGCACGGCGGGCACGTCACCGAAACTCTTGACCAGACCTTCGACGCGGATCAACGGCGTAAGCCTGGGCTAGATCTTCTCGAACGAGTCCACCGGAACCACAAAAACCGTCGCTCCGCCGACCTGCACCTCGACCGGGTGCGCCATGAAAAACTCGCCGGGTTCACCGAGCGGAGGCACCGGGGAGAGATAACGGCTTCGCTCGCGGCAGTTCTCATGGATGACCTGCATCGCCTCCGGCACCTGCGCATCCTCCACGCCGATCATCAGGGTCACGTTGCCCTGCTGCAGGAAGCCGCCGCTCGAGGAGATTCGGGTCGAGCTGATGCCCTTGTCGGTCAGGGCGGCCACCGTGCGCTGCGCGTCCTCTGCCTGCACGACGGCGACGATTAGCTTCAACGCCGCTCCAGGAGAGACTTGAGGTGATCGCGAACCTCGAAGTGGATCTTGTCGCGCGAGCCCGTTGCGTCGAGGCGGACGAAACGTTGCGGCTCGGCGGCGGCGAGGCGGTCGTACTCATCAGCGACCTTGCGGTGGAAGTCGATCGACTCCTGCTCCATGCGGTCCTTGCTCTTGCCGGCCGCCTCGTGGCGCCCCAGCCCGGCCTCCACCGGGCCCTCGAGAAGGAAGGTGATATCGGGGCGCGGAAAGGTCGGCGGCCAGACGGTGGGCAGCCCGCGGGCGCCGCCCTGGTAGGCCAGGGTCGAATCGTGATATCGATCGGCGATGACGACCTGGCCGGCGGCAAGCGCCGGCGCGATGACCTCCCCGATCAGCTGCCGCCGGGAGGCCATGAACAGGTACATCTCGGCCTCCGGGTCGATCTCCAGCCCCTTGTAGAGGAGCACGTCCCGGATCTGCTCGCCGAGCTCGGTGCCGCCAGGTTCCCGGACGACGACGGGGTCGTCCTTGGCGAGCCATTCGCCGAGTAGCTCGGCCTGGGTTGTCTTGCCCGAACCCTCGGTGCCCTCGAACGTGATGAAAAGCCCCCGCCTAGCCATCTGTGCGGGGAACTGTAGCTAAGCGGGTTCTTCCGGAGACGGTGTGATCCGCAAACGGCGCTGGGGCTCCTTGCCCGTGCTTCGCGCCGAAAGGGCGTTCTCAGCCACCAGCTGGTGCTGCAGCCTCCTCAGATAGGCGTTCTGCGGCGAGATCTCGACTGGCCGCAGCGTGGTCTTGACCTCCCGGATCGCGGCCGCGGCCTCGGCGAGGGCTCGGTTGGTCGCCTCATCCTGCCTTTCCACTCCGTAGATCCGCGTGAGCGCATCCCGCACCTGGCTCGGCGAGTTGCTCTTCAGGATGTGGATGGGCAAGCCTCGGCTCTCGGCCTGGCGCAGGCTGTCGGGCCGCCGGCGGTAGTGATTCTTGAGCGTGAGCACAGCGCCCGCGCCGTCCAGGTTGCCGAGCACCTTCACCGGAAGCTCGAGCTCGCGGATCGATTGCTCGACGTGATGGCGGCTCACACCGTACGGAAAGATGCCGAGCGGTTTGTTCGATACCGTCGTCTGGACGGGCTCGGCCACGAGCACAGGGGTGTCGACGTTGGAGATGACACGTCCCTCGCGCGTGCGGACCCGAATCTTGGGAGTCTGCATCGGACCTCGCAGAGCCGTGTCGACGACGTCCGCAAGCGGCACATGAATCGCGACTCGGTCCCTGTCCTGGATCTCGACCAGGACGTCGAACGTAGGTGGCGCCTTGCGCTCGAGCACGGACTTCTGGGTACCGCGGCGCCGCGCCTCCTCGTCCGACAACGTCACGCTTTGAATGCCCCCGAGGAGGTCGTTGAGCGTCGGGTTGACGAGAAGGTTTTCGAGCGTCTGCCCGTGCGCTGTCGCGATGAGCTGGACGCCGCGCTCCGCGATCGTGCGCGCGGCAGCTGCCTCGAGCTCGGTGCCGATCTCGTCGATCACGATGACCTCGGGCATGTGGTTCTCGACCGCCTCGATCATCACGGCGTGCTGCAGCATCGGAGTCCTCACCTGCATGCGGCGGG